>Ga0255779_1003226_pt1 | contig 16512 bp, 20 predicted proteins | sample 011ome_21_FD_179977 | JGI IMG/M metagenome (GOLD analysis project Ga0255779, IMG submission 179977) | Coastal salt marsh microbial communities from the Groves Creek Marsh, Skidaway Island, Georgia - 011508AT metaG (version 2) | ecosystem: Environmental > Aquatic > Marine > Intertidal zone > Salt...
CGGCCAAGTGGCTAGAGGAGTGTAAGAAGATTTTTACTTCTGAAACAGTTGTTTTTAATATCTTACCTCAAGAGCTTGACGCAAAACCGCCTTTATTAGAAATAACTAGCGAAGTTAAAGATAAAAGTGTTGCATATCAACTAGCAGAATTGTACGATAAGGATGTGTTTGAGCAGATGGTTGAAGAAGATGGTACTTTTTCTTATCAGTTAAAGAGTAAGTATCAAAACTACATGGAAAAATATATCGCAAAAAGATTTGATAGAGGCAAATAGTGTATATTATTACAAGCATGTATAAAGATTTTTATTGATGTTGTAGAGGACGGCGGGGCAGTACCGCCCGCCTCCACTTACGGGGGCGAAATAGAATCGACTCACAATATGACGTATTATATCTCATGCCGTAGTTGACAGAAGGGCTACGTTAAAAATCTGTTAAACTTTTAATTGCAGATGAAAGTCTCGCATTGGCAGCGTAAAGCTGTCTGGGGTCAGCCAGTACCTTATTACCCAAACTGGCACATTGTATCGTAGCTCAACGGTAGAGTAAGTGGCTGTTAACCACTTGGTTGCTGGTTCGAGTCCAGCCGATACAGCTTTTTGTGTATAATAAATTACTAAATCACTTACTCATGGAGATATTATGTATTACTTAACAGATATTAAACCTTTGGAAGATGCTGGTAAAACTGATGCAGAGATTGTGAATATTCTCAGTGGTAAAACCCAGTCTCCAATCAAAATTGGCGATCTTGAAAACTTCTTTACATTTGAGGATCTTGCAAGCAAAAACCCCATTACTGCAAATTGGGAAGGGGTGCTGATTGATGAGATTAGCTCAAATCAAAATGGTCTTAGCGCAGGTTTGACCGAGCTTTTCAAGCATATCAATAAAAATAGATCAGAAGTTGTAGATACAACCGTAAGCGAGTGGGCGGAAAAATCTTGGCTTTTAACCGGAGGCTTGGTTGCGGCTGGAATTATTACAGCAGAACAGAGAGACTCTTTCTATGCCCTTGGTAGGGGTAATAGATTCCGTGGGATAACGGAAGCCGGTATTGCAGACGTTAGATCACAATACAACAATGAAGAACTGCCACGCTTAAATGCGATAGATCAGATTAATACTAAAGCTGGTGCGGCTCAAGAGGCAGCACAGGTAGCGTTTTCGCAGCAAAAAACTCCAGATCAAATTGTCGCTGATGCACAAACGGCTTGGAATAATTCTTAATTCTTACAAATATGGGGTTAAGATATGACTGTTCCAAATGGAAATATAATTTTTAATTCTTCGACCGGTAGTGATAGTTTATCAAGTGGTCTTGGCCCAACTATACCGGTCAATGGCTCTAGCGCTGCCACTACAGCGTCATCTACAGTAGTTACTGGAATAGATACCACCGGCGTAACAGCCGGTGATTTGTTGTGGGTACAATCTTCTTCTGGCCGCCAGTTTAGCATTATTGCGAGTGTTGATAATGCAACTCAAGTTACCTGCGACGATACGTTTGACAATACAGAAAGCGGTAGAACTTGGGCGATAGGTGGAAAAAGGGCAACCTTTGATAATGCTGACTCCAGAGTATTGTTTAATAATGATATTGCTGGTGACTGTGTTATTCAAACCGAAACGGATCAATACTTAACAAGTACGATAACTATGGGAAATCTTCCAGCTAGAGAACCCATTTTTATAAGAGGTGACGCAACAATATACGCAAATGGTAATTTTGCATGTTTCCAAGTTACCGGCGATAGTTCTTACAGAACGGTTAATTTTAATGATCTTAAATTTGTGGGTAGTGCTGGCAATACCTCCGCCGCTATTATTGGCGGCTCGATTTATGCTCGCAACTGCCAGTTTGGAGACCCCGGATCTTCCACTAATTTTAAAGGTGGAATTGTAAGCGGGGGATATGGCGGAAATAGCTATGCGTACCGATGTAGCTTTTATGGTCAAGGAGAAAACGTCTCAGGCGGAATAGGGCTTACTACTGGTGGTTGGCCGCCTGCGGTTAACATAATTAACTGTTATATTCGAGATTATAGCGTTGCTGCATGGGGTGGAGATAACGTACTGAATTGTGAAAAATCAATTATCTCTAATTGTGCTAATGGTTTAGGGACATCTAGAAGGTATGTGGTCGCAAATAAAAATATATTTCACAATATAACTAATAATGCTATATATGACACTAGTGGTAATGAGTCAGAAGAGCGTATCACAATTACCAATTTTTTAAATAATTTCAATGAAAACATATTTTCTAATGTGTCTGGCTATATACGCAGCTTTAGATTGTATTCTACTATTCCACAATCTTATTTAGAAAATGTAGAGCTAATACCGCCAATTAATTATTGTTACAATTCTAGCGGGGGGGTTGAAAACGGATATTCTGAAATAGTTACACTGACCGCTTCTCCCTTTGTAGATCCTGATAATGGTGATTTTACTTTAAATAATTTTGTTGGCGGTGGACAAGTGCTACGATTATTGGAGAGGGCAATATGACAGTTCCAAATGATAGAATAATTTTCAATGCCGACACAGGTAGCGACACGCAATCTAGCGGGCTTGGCCCTACTCAGGCGGTATACGGAAATACAGCATCAACATCTGCGGCTTCTGCTACCGTCACTGGAATAGACACAACAGGAGTAACGGCTGGGGACTTGCTATGGGTTCAGACTTCGAGCGGTCGTCAGTTTTCTATTATAGCCAGTGTTGATAGTGCTACGCAGGTTACTTGCGATGAGACTTTCAGCAATAACGAATCTGGATTAACTTGGGCGATAGGCGGAAAAAGAGCGACTTTTGATAACACTAGCTCTAGAAACTTGTTAGATTATCTAGATAATTACTATTGTATAGTAGAGACCGAAACTGACCAGTCGCTAACTAGCACTATATCAAGAAACAACGGTAGTTTTTTTACGTTAAAGGGCAACGACAAGACTATTTCTTGTAATGGTAATTTTTCTGCGTTTAGTCACGGTCAACATAAAAATATTTATTATTATAACTTGAAATTTTCTTGTGTGACCGGAAACACGGTAGCCGCAGTAAACTGTGCTAATTCTGCGTTTCATTATTGTGTTTTTGGTGAGCGTGGATCAGCTAATAATTTTAAAACAGGCGTTAATGTTTCAGCTTGGGGTAGTTCCGCAGTCTTTTTCCGTTGTAAATTTTATGGGCAGGGAAATACCACTGGGGATGCTATAGTAAATGGTTGGTACGCTTCTAGTATTAGTATTATTACCGAGTGTTCGATATTTGATTTTCAGTATGCATATAAGGCCACTGCTGGTGGTGGATCAAGCAAAACAATGATAAAAAACTCAATTATATCCAACTGCCAATATGGGGTTTTTTCAGATCAGAATATGGTATATGTTCATGAAACTATATTTCACGACATTTTAAACGACGCAATATATTTTACAAATACCGCTTCATCAAAAGTTAGCCTAGATGTTTTAGATAGGGTGACGTGTCCATATGACAGTAACATTTTTATTAATGTTGGTGGATATTTGGCTAATTTCAATGTTAGTGGATTATCTATTAGCAATACTACTTCATCGCCTGTAACTTGGTATCAGTATAATTGTTTAAACGGTACTATTGGCTTCGATGCTAATGTGATTAATTTAACGGCAGATCCATTTAGAAATCCGTCTGCCGGAGATTTTAATATAAATAATACGACTGGCGGTGGGGCTATTCTCAGATCTGCAAGTTATACGTTCTAGGAGATTAAACTGTGACAACATTTTATACATTTAACACGCTTGTAGATACAGACCAAGGGGCAGGAACAGACCTTCGCCCATTTGGACAGTTCTATGCTCCTACATCTGTCGCCACACAATGTTATAACGCCCTTTTCGGTAAGGGGCATTATGATGGGCCTGATAAAAATCTTGAGGTAAATCTTGAGATGCAGGATAATGATAACACAACCTTGGTGAGAGATAGTAGCGGAAACGGAAGGAATGGATACTTTAAAGATCAAACCGGCACGCTTGGTGGGGAGTATTCGTTTGGGACAACTTCTGACCTTTCCTATGAAGATGGGCCTAAAGGGTATCTGCCTAGATCTTTGCATATTCCGGCTAGGTCTAATCAGTATGACCCCGGAGAAATAGCGTTCGGGGTTAATAGCTCCACTAAAATAGACTGGGCCGATACCCCAGAATCTCAAGGTATAACTATCGTAAGCTGGGGCCACATGAACGGATCTAGATCCTCTTACGGGTTTTTTAGAAGGCTGGCTAACGGTAATCCTTTAGCTGGCAGCGTGTATAGTGCTGGTATAGGCGTTGGTCCCAATCATGATCGTTATGCTCAGGCGTCGTTATTTACTGGAGCGACAAATGCTGGAAGCTCCGTGACGTATAGGACATATAGCCCGCCGTCTTTATACCACGACCCAAATACTTGGTTTCATCATGCCTTCACAATTAAAGACTCAAATAGAACGATTTTTGTTGACGGCGAAGAAGTGGCAACTACGACTTCTGGTTACTCTATGAGCTACGCTTCTAACGCTGGATTATATATAGGTGATAAGGGTCGCATAGCAGGTGCAGCGTTATTCAGTAGAGAATTGTCCACGGATGAAATTTCAGAAGCCTATTCCGGCCCAGAACCATACGCACAAGTAATGCCCACAATATCAGGCACGCCCGCTGTGGGAAGTTTCATTACAATCAACGCCGGAACTTGGAACTCACAATCCAACGGGGCGATAAGATATACATACAAAATGTATAGTTACAGCGATACGGCTGGCTCAGATGAGAGATTAGAAAAAGAAATTACTACGTTTTTAACCTCGCAGAAGATACTTCTTCGTGGGTCGTCAAGACTGGCGGGCCGCTATCTAAGATTCACTATTTCTGCTGAAAATGATGGCGGAACTGACCCGCTTGAAGTTTATGAAACATCTTATACTGCGGCTGTTACTTCTGGTAGTGAGCCAGCTTATGTTAGCTATAACGCTTTGTTTGGCTATGGAAAACATATACACGATCCAGAACTCCAAACACGCATGTTATTTGACAGCGATCCAACACTAGAAGAATTTCAGCAATATGGCGATTGGACTGTTAATAATATAACTTTAACTGACTCTAATTTAGTAGACGTTGGTCCTACTTCGTATTTAACTAAATCATTTTATCAATCAACGGAAACGTCTCCTAATATTACCTTTAGTTCGCCTAATACGGACTTGACAAGAATCGGATACACTGTTGGCTCTTGGTATAAATTAGATTCTTATGGGGGGGTTGGTGTTGGGGCTCCTATAACAATGCCAACTGGCGGCGGGGGAGCGGTAGGTATTCAGCAAAGTTTTAGCACTACTAGATTCATGACTGGCGGTCAGCCAATCGTCTCGTTTAATTGGACCTCAGAAGTCGGACTTGGCAACTGGGCTCAGGTTGTAGGACGGTTTGATTCTACGGCTTTTCAACAATCTACCGGTGCTGAGATATATTTAAACGCCGAGTCTAAAGACTCTGTAAATGCTACTGGCGGCTGGCACGTAGCTCCAACCGCCGGAAATGTGATGGCTTATATACAAGGAAACATTGCCGACCTTTGGTGGATTCAAAGAAGTTTATCTGACACAGAAATTTCAGAAACTTACACAGGCCCAGAACCAGTTAATGTTATTCCGCCTCAGATCACGGGTGAACCTTACGTCAACGCGACACTAACTAGATCTTCTGGAATCTGGGATTCTCAAAACAACGGTTCGGTATCTGGCACTTACCGATGGTATAGAGCTGATGATGAAAACGGAACAAATTTAACACTTATTGTAGGCGCTACGTCAGAAAGTTACAATTTAACACTTGATGACCGCGATAAATATATTACAGTAGAAGAAACTGCACACAATGATGGCGGATATGACGAACTAGAAAGAACACTATCATCTTACACCGTAAAGATTAAACAGCGCGGTGGGCTAACGCTAATGGGTGTTGGATAAATTGTGTATAATACATATATGTATACACTTAATAGGAGACTCTCATGGATTATATTGGAGATATTCAACCCTACGAATCGCTAGGATTGACAGACGATCAGATAGCAACATACCTATCTTCTTTTACTAGAAGGAATATTCCTCTGGGCGAGGTTGAAAACTTCCTCGACTTCCAGAGTCTTGCCAAAAGAAGTCCGATCACAGGTAACTGGGAAGGAATATTGGTAAATGTTATTGGTGGCGCTTCGCAAGAACTATCTGATGGTGTTTCTGAATTTTTCGTACATTTAAATAAACCTCGTAGTGAGTATATTAACACTACTGAAGAACAGTGGGCATTGAAGATGCAATCTCTACTGGCCGGTCTGGTCGCTGCATCTGTTATTACACCAAATCAGTCTGCTGATTTTGTTGCGCTTGGTGGTGGATTGAAATACGGGGCGGTATCAGCACAAGATATTGCAAATGCCCGTCAAGCTCATCGGGATATGATGGCAGCAGAAGAAGCCCGCAGGCAACAAGAAGAAGCAAGATTTGCCGTCACAGAAGAATTTTTCGCCGCTTACAATACCAATGTCGCGCCCGTCCTTGACCAAGAAATCATTGAAAAAGCCCAACTAATTGAAGCATTGAGAAACGCAGCTAATCAGTTGGAGGCATAAATGGCCGATTACTATTTAGATTATAGGGGTAATGATTATAACGGTGGCGGTTATGATGCTAGTATATCTGGCGCAACAGTCAACCTCGCCAGCGGTCATTACGCCGTACTGGAAGCGTCTGGGCTAGAGTGTGTAGCGGGAACAACTGAAATAACTAGTGTTCACGGTGGATTTACTACCGATATGATCGGTAACACTATCAATATCTATAATGGGTATGATTTTACATACAATCATTATTTTATATCGGGTGTTCCAGACGCAAATACTATTCTTGTTGATACAATACCGGCTACCGGAGGTGTAGATGCAGTCAGTGGGGTAGGAAAAGTTGGAGGAGCATGGCGCAGTTATATTAATTGGACTAGCGGTGGAGGAAGTTTTCAATGGACTGGAAAAAGACAAATAGTACGCCCAAGTATAGTTCATATTAAGGGTAATGGTAGTCAAAATCCACCTTCCGGTCAATATCCAGCCGTAACCTACTGCACTATGCACTCCTCTAGTCAACAGGAACCACTCGTTTTTCGCGGATATAATGGTCGCCCCGCTTTTGCTGCGCCTAATGGTAATCTATTCTTACACTCTGGCCCTTTTGCTATTTTTGAAAATATTAAGTTTATTGGAGGTCAAGGGGGGTACGAAACAAGTATAGCGCAGATTAACGGAGGTTATATTGTTGATAATTGTATCTTCGATCAAAGAGGAACAAGAGCTATGATGTTGGGTGCAGCCATGATAAGAAACTGTTATTTTTGTAATTCAAGAATTGAAGAGGTTACAAATAAAACCGGACAACACGCTGTATCATCTGTTGGTAGTTATGGTTATATAGCTTCAGATAATGTTTATGAAAATTGTGTAGGTACTGCACTCCAACTGTCTGTTGCATTTGCTACAAATAATGTTATCAACAATCAATATGGTACGGGTATAAAACTATTAGATAATGGTGGATATACAAACCAAGCTAGGTTTAATACCATAAATAATGCTACTGGTGATGGTATACAAAGAGGTGGAAACTTAAAAAATACAGTTATTGGAAATTTAATAACAAATTGCAGCGGTGTTGCAATCAAAGAGTTATCTACATATACTAACACAGAAGTAACCTCCGGTGTAACGTCAGCCCAGATAGATTTTAATGTATTCTATAATAATAATGTATTATACTCTGGCTACCAAGGTGGATACAATGATATTGTTTTGACATCCACTCCTTATCTTAACGAAGCGGCTGGAGATTTAACATTGAATTTTAACGCCGGTGGCGGGAAAGACGCTAGAGGTGCGGTTTCCATGAAAACTGCCGGATACGGAAAGTCACAGAGCTACCAAGATGCTGGTGCATTACAGTCATATGGAAAATAGGAGAAAAAATGGATCAGTTTGTTGCAGATAGCGGAACATTTACTCTGAATGGGCCGAATTTTTACAAAAGAGGTTTCAGTCACATGTATAATTACGGTGATGGGGGGGGTTCTTTATGGGTGGATAATTTAGAAAAAAATGTCCACAGTGTAGAGTTTTCAGTTAGTGGGTTAGATGTTGGAGACTATGATTTGTGTTACTGGTGGGGTGTTAATTGTAGTAACAGTACGGCCAAGGTGAATATTAAAGATGGAAACGAACCGATTGGTAAAGACCTCATTCTATTAAGATCTGGTCAAGAAGCAGTATCGGTCAGTGGTATTGGTAGTGATATACCACAATATGGTGGCGGTATTTTTTGGAAAGTTTGGGGTATAGGTCATAGGTGTGATTCAGGAACTTTGCACTTTAAAATAGAGCCAGAGCCACGGGCTAATTACGCCGGATGTTGGGAAGTGCCTCATATAGCAGGTATAATCAGAAGAGAAATGGACGCTACTCCAGACACAGACCCAGAGTATGTTCCTACGTCCAATAGATCCAAACCGCACCCACTGTATTCTAATTAGGAGTAACTGACGTGTGTTATAAATACTTAATTAATTTAATGGTGGGTGAGTAATGACTATAGCATATTCAACTGACTGGGAAATACGCACTACCGGCAGTTATTCAAACGGCGGCGGATTTAACCGGCTATCTGGGGGAACTGATTATTCTCAACAAGATGTTGCCCAACTTTCGTTGACGGACTGCGCCACTTCTGGTGTTGGCTCTACCACCTTGACTTCCGTTACTGGTGGATTCACCGCTGCGATGGTCGGCAACCTAATTAACCTTTCTAGCGGCACTAACTTAACGGCTAACTGGTACGAGATAACAGGTTATACAGACGCAAATACTGTCACTCTTGATAGAGCGCCGGATGACGGCGTTGGAGGTGTAAGCGGCGCTACAGGTAAAGTCGGCGGTGCTTTGTCTTGGCCTCCTCCTCGGCCTGCTGACGGTGGGCCATTTACTCGATACAACAAATTTTGGATCAAGGCAGGAACTTACACGCTTACAAATACTACAGAAGGCTCCGCAAACGGCCCTGTTTTTATGGATGAGTGTTCAGTTGAGGGGTATGAGTACGTCCGTGGAGACATGGGAAGAAAGCCTGTTTTTAGTGCTGGCTCTCAAGTGCCTCCCTCGGCTGTCGCGATATTCAGGCTGTTTACACAATTTGCCCCTGCTCACCTGTCCAATATAAAACTGGATGGCGTAGACAATTCTAGCAGTTGGACTGGTATTCAGGTTAGCGATTACCGTATTATGGTGCAACACTGTGAGGCGATTAACTGCAATCTGGGCTTTGCGGGCAATAATAATATTATTCGGTTTTGCAAGGCATCGTACTGCGTAAAGGGTTTTGGCTCGTTTGAGAGCGAGTTTTGCGTAGCACATGACTGCTCTTCTATTGGAATAGACAGTTACATTAATATGGCTTTGCATTGCTTAGTTTACAACTGTCCAATAGGTTACTATCTAAATGGAGGAGCAGATGTATTGAGGTGTATTGCTCACAACTGCTCGACATATGGTATTTACCACTACGCTGGCTATAACAATAGTCTTGAAAACCTAGTAACTAACTGCGGGTTAGGGATTTTTTACCGTTCTACTGCTGTGAGTTCAGACAAAAACCTTTTATACAACAACACACAGAGCGTAGCTTACAATGCCAATAACCCTGCGGATCGTTACGTCAGCTACGACGACACTTCAATCACTACAGATCCATATGTAGATGCAGCAAATGGGAACTACCAATTAAATAATGATCCGAATGGCGGCAAAGTTGTTAAAGACGCTTGGGCAAAAAGTGGCGCTGGAGAAATTAGAAAAATATTTTATCCAGATCCAGATAAAACTAGCGGAAAACACCCACTCTCAAGATTATAACGGAGAATAAAATGGAACAAACAGTAGAAGAAGGCACAACCGCAGCGATTGTAATAAATGTTATTGACGATCAGGGGAACCACACGAACGCCAATATCAACACCTCTACAACTCGCCTGTCTACGCATCCAAGTGCCGTACCGACCGTGACATCGCTAGATACGGGCGTTTACAGAATCAAATGGACTGGACTCTCTCCCGCCCTCGCCGTTGGAGACAATGACAACAGAGTAACTGTAGAAGTGAACGGCGATATTGCTGGCACAGCTTGGTCATCTTACCATGTTCCCGTAAAAATTGTCAGAAGAACACTTGCAGATGGCGACATTGATGGTTATAATCTGGAAGAGACACTCAAGTTGTGTTTAGCCGCCCTTGCCGGTAAAGTTAGTGGCGCAGGAACGACCGAGATTACAATTAGATCCGCCGACGATACAGTTGACAGAATTGTTGCTACTGTAGACACAGATGGAAACAGAGAATCAATCACATTAGACACAACGGGCTAACCATGAGCTATTTTCCTAGAAGTTATTTTTCAGGTAATTACTTTTCGCTTGGGTACTTTACTAAACTCAAAGCGTTCGTATTAACAGCCGCAAAGAAAATATTTATGTTTTTTGACTTTTAGTATTGAGGATGATATGTTGGTACAGTGTAAAATTCAAGATTGGCAACTGAAACTGAAACAGAGGGATTGCAGGATTTATATTTATAAAGACGAGAAGGAGATAAAGTCCGTAAAAACTAGGGTATTTAAAGATCGTGGGATGCTAACCTTTCCCAAGGAGTTATACCAAATAATTACCAAACAGCTACCCGCAGCAAAAATTTACGATAAATTTCTAGAAAAATTCTATAATTGGGACGAAAAAGACGTTTAATTAACTAATTACCTTTACACGGTGTACCATTTTTATGTCTTGGGACAATAGGTTTTTGGAGTTGTCTAAACTTGTGGCAACTTGGAGTAAAGATCCGTCTACACAGGTTGGCGCGGTCATTGTTGATGAAAATAATCAAGTAGTATCTATGGGGTATAATGGATTCCCCAGAGGGGTTAAAGATGATTATAGACTAGAGGACAGAGAAACTAAATATAAATTGATCGTTCACGCAGAGGAAAACGCTATCGTTCATGCAAGACGATCTCTTCAGGGCTGTACGATCTACACAGCTCCGTTTATGCCCTGTAGCAAGTGTGCGGGGTTAATCATACAAAGCGGCATACGGCGCGTTGTGAGCTACGACTGTGACAATCCAAGGTGGGTAAATAACTTTAGATTGTCTCATGATATATTGACAGAAGCTCGATTAGATATTATGCTATACTAATCAGTGTCTTACCCTAACATGAAGGATCGGAATGGTATCAATGATATTGACTATATTTTTTAGCCTTTTCCTTGTAAAATATTTAGTCGAGAGTTGACAAAGTATATTTACCTGACTATAATAATGTTGACAGTGATGGTAGTCCAGCCTGTCAATCATGATAAACAATATAAAAACTTATTGGTGAAGTTAAAGTTCTTACCTATTCATGATTATGAGTTAGCAGAGAGTGTACGACCACTCCAAGGTATCGAATTAAAAATCTAGGCAATACTGGCGAGTAACCTAGACCTGTGAAGATAACTTCGGTTTAGCATATAAAATTTATATTAGTTTGTAAGATACTGCTCATAAACACTACCTAGTACCTGCCGGGCTTCCCTAGTTCTTCACAGGTATAAACGCAGTCGGTACATACATAGATATATAATAGGATTATTTTTAGAATTGGTTTGCTTTTACCTTCTCGGTGGAGTATAATTATGTAACAAGAAAGGAGATTACATGACTATAGACGAATTAGTGCAAGCGCACTTGATTAACGTTCAACAGGAACTTTTTAAACTTAAACAATCTCAGAAAGATGCAGAGCAAGAGATTGTTAGACTAACAGAGTATTTGAGGGAGGGAGCTTCTTTACTAGAACAGTATAGAACATCTGAAGAAGCAAAACAGGCATCGGAGACTGTTCAGGAGTAACCTCTTTTTTTATATTAGCTTTATTTTTTGGAGAAAATTATGAATTTGAATTGTTGGCTTGGTTGTGGTAGGCTTACTAAAGATGCAGAATTGACTACTACAAAGAAAGGAACTAGCATGAGCAAGTTTCGTCTAGCGGTAAATGATCGCAGAAATGATGACACATTGTTTGTAAATGTGCTAGGATTTGGTAAGATGGCAGAGGCTCTACAGCCACACTTATGTAAAGGTCGTTTGGTCTCTGTTCAAGGAAAGGTAAAGATTGACGAGTATGAGGACGAAAAAGGAAATAAGAGAAGTTCTGTTTGCGTCATGGCAGACGAAATCTCTCTTGGCCCAAGCCCAGATTCTATCGTAAATCTCAACGAGTAAACTGCCTATCTCTAAGGGCAAATTTAACCCTTGTCAGGCATGTCTTGGCAAGGGTATTTTTATCAAGGTAGAGTAATGATATTAGCAGTATATTCAAATCAAGCAGATTCAGAGTTTTTAGCGGCAATTATATCTGGTCTTATTCTGGCGGCTCTTGTTTTTGGCCTTGTGACCAGAAACTTTGCGATGAGTGATAGATTCGACATTGGGTATGTAGATACACCTCAAGAAATAAAATTTGACGAATCAAAGATTACAATAAAAGAGCCAGAAGTAGATGAACTTAAACTACTAAAACGACAAGTAGAAATAGCTAAACTTAAAAAACAATTAGCAGAACTAGAAACACCTTCATTTGACAACGAGTTAATTAAAGATTGTATAGACGCTTTAGTTGGATTAGGAGTACCAGCCAGAAAAGCAAAAGCAGAAGCTCAAAACTTGTTTGACAAAAACCCCAACATTAAAACTGTTCAAGACTTTATTACGGAGTACGGTAAAAGATGCGCCTAAACCTTCAAGCACCAATTAACCAGCTTGGCTACGGAGTAGCGGGAATAAACACCCTCAAGGCGCTACAGGCGCAAGATGTAGAGGTTTCATTATTCACTATTGGTCAACCTCAAGTTACTAATCAAGCAGACGCAGATGCGGTTAGAAAAGGGCTAGAGACCGCTCAGATGTTTGACCCACAAGCACCCTGCATAAAAATCTGGCATCAGAACCAGATGGCAGAACGCATAGGGTCAGGCAAGTTTATTGGCTTTCCGATCTTTGAGTTGGATACTTTTAATGACTTAGAGAAACACCATTTAAATAGTTGTGACCATCTGTTTGTATGCTCAAAATGGGCAAAGGAGATATGCTTAGATCAAACAAGGTTTGGCGAACACAGGGTTCACGTTGTACCCCTTGGTGTAGACACAGAACTATTCCCGCCAGCGCCAGCAAGACAAGACGACAAAACGATCTTCTTTAATTGCGGAAAATGGGAAATCCGAAAAGGTCATGATGTTCTGATACAAGCATTTAGAAAGGTGGCAGAAGAATACGACAATGTAGAACTTTGGATGATGTGCAGTAATCCGTTTAATTCTCAAGAAGAAAATAACCGCTGGCATCAATTATACAACCACCCCAAAGTCAAACTAATTCCTAGAGCTGAGACACAAAGAGAAGTGTATAATATAATGTCCCAAGTAGATTGCGGCGTATTTCCTTCTCGCGGAGAAGGCTGGAATCTAGAATTATTAGAGATGATGGCGGTAGGAAAGTATGTAATAACGACAAATTATTCTGCTCATACTGAATTTTGCAGTCAAGAAAATGCTACACTCATACCGATAACCGATGTAGAGCCAGCATTTGACGGGAAGTGGTTCTTTGGTCAGGGTAATTGGGCAAAAATTGATGATGAAGAAATTAATTTATTGACTCAAGAAATGAAGCTATTTGCCGAAACCTGTAAGGGGAGGCAAAATACAGCAGGAATAGAAACCGCCAAAACATTCTCTTGGCAAAATACAGCAAGAGAGATAATTAAATGTTTAAAAGAATAAAGAATTTTTTTAGCAAAAGAAGTAAAAATGACTCCAAATCAGGAATAAGTATCCACTCAAATGGTTCAGAAGAAATTTATATAGACATAATGATTTCTGATGAATGTGAAGAGTCTATACATCAATTCTCTAAAATTTTAAGCATGTTTAACCCCACAGCGTTCATTGAAATTAACAACATATTAAAATATCAATGTAAAACAAATCAAGAGCAGGAGCTATATCTAAAAATCATAGAACATTTTATACAAGAATCTGACGAATCATTTCTTATGTCTGGTAAAAAGTCAAGTGAGCCTTGCATTGAGCCAGATCAGATGCTATAAAGGAGAAAACCATGAGTAATAAAATAGGTTGGCAAAAATATGAAGATATGATACAAAATCAACTTCTTTCTCCCTTTGCATCTCTAATGATCTCAAATCAAATGATGTTTCAAAATGGTTTAGAAGAAGAAGAGGAAGAGAGCTTTGACGTTTCAGACATTTTAGACAACGAGGACAAAGAAGTTATAGTTGTTCCTGTACCTCAAGATTTTCATCATCAAATAGATTTAGTAACAAACTATGACTGCTGGGTTGGTCACACTAATTTTGATATTACCGAAGAAATTAAGGATATAATAAACAAAACAAAAGGGGTTGAAATACTAAAAGTACACAGTAGATATAGGTTTTTTATTGGAGTTGCGAAAATGTTTGACTTTAAAGATGTCAGACATTCAATCGAAAGTACACTATTATGAGGTTAGCATGAAATTTGAAGAAGTTTTAAAAAATGAAGATTTTTTTAGTATTGCAAAAAAGGCAACCAGAACGTTTTCTGACGACCTTTCTCAAGATGAGATTAAAACATGTATTATGAGCGCCATGTGGCAAGCTACAAATAAATTTGACGAGAGTAGAAATATTAAATTTTCCACATACTTATATCAATCCGTTTTATATGAGTGCTTAAAACAAAAGAAATACCTAGTAAAAGAGAACAATAAAATCCACTCAAATCTAAATAATTTGAAGAATATTGTCAATGGAAGGGTATACAATGAGATTCAAAAGATTGAAATGCTTGACGAAATCAATTCTTGCTCAGATCCAGACATTATTTACGACAAATTCTATAATAACCTCTCCTTGAAAGACATAGCTATTAAGCATAATATCTCAAAAGAAACTGTAAGATATAAGCTGAAAAAAAATTTAAATTCCCTAAAACTCAAACTATCTAGTGTATAATATAATGGAAAAAGGAATTAACAGTTTAGGATCTTGGGAAATTAATTTCTAACTCTAAGGAGTTAATGATGGCATTAGTAAATGCAGTAGGTGGAGCATACAGCGCGGCTTCCGTAAAAAACAACGCTGGTACAATCGTTAAAGGCGGAACACCCGCTGGCGATAGCCCGATTCAGAATGTTAAAAGTGAAGCAGACCTTGCAAATGATCGCGGCGAGAGTTTCGGTTCTAAAGTTGTTGCAAATGATGGAACCGGACTAGACACTACGGATAGAGCCGGTGTCACCAAAGCAGTTAGTACAGGTACTTTGGCTTATCAGGCTAGTGCAACTGAGTGGGTTGTTCGTGGCGGTAATGTTTCCACCACTCTTGGTGGAGTTGCAAATACCCAGCTAATCGGTGGAGCTAGAGACTATAGCGGTCAAATAAATGACGACGCAACAGAAGTTGCTAGAACCAAAATCAGCGACAGGCTGGTTGGATCTAAAGCTGACGAGGCGTTTGACATTTACGCTAGATCTAGTACAAATATTGTTCCGGGTAGAACTAAAGGTAGCAACGCTGGTTTGCCTTCTGTTTTTGTTAACCCTGCCGATGGAACCGATGCCGTTGCGAGCGAAATTGCTCCAAGTAATGCCGTTCCGGGCGAACTTACCTACCACTTTGGCGCACTCGCTGTAGCAACTACTGATGAGTATAAAGCTAAAGACGTAGCTGAGTCTTGAATTTAATTCATTTTAGTCAATAAGTATCCCCTCTCCTTCGGGGGAGGGTTTTTTTCTTGAGGGGTAAAATGGATAATATTATAGAGCATTTAGATAAAATTGGTATAATATTTAGTACTATAGCTGCTGTTATCAGTGTAATGTTGGGTGTATATAATTTTGTAATTAAACCTGCCATAAGATTATACAAGAGTCATTTTGTTTTAGTGAGTGTTGTGGATGATATTAAGAAAGAGGTTACACCAAACGGCGGGTCATCTATCAAAGATATAATAAATAGAATTGATAGAAGGCAAGTAATGATCGACAAACGGTCAAAAGCTATTTTTTACAATGTCGATGATGCTATTTTAGAAGTAGACGAAAACGGAAACATATTATGGGCAAATCAAAAGTTCCATGATACGATTGGTTCAAAAAATATCTCAGGATTAGACTGGGTTTCGCATATAGACGAGTCTCAGAGAGGGTACTTTTTAAGGGAACTAGAGTCTTGTTCAGAAAAACTTAGAGAGTTAAGATTTGAAACCACTTCTATGGAAGGTAAAAAGATTACATTTTTGGGTTTCCCTTATAGGGATGGCGATAAGAACTACG
>Ga0255779_1003243_pt1 | contig 16430 bp, 13 predicted proteins | sample 011ome_21_FD_179977 | JGI IMG/M metagenome (GOLD analysis project Ga0255779, IMG submission 179977) | Coastal salt marsh microbial communities from the Groves Creek Marsh, Skidaway Island, Georgia - 011508AT metaG (version 2) | ecosystem: Environmental > Aquatic > Marine > Intertidal zone > Salt...
CGCGATTACGTAGGTCAACTGGTTACTCCTTGAAAACTCTGTAAGTCTAAATCAGCAGTAACTCGAATTGCTTCCAATGCCAGCTAGTTTCCCGGTTTTCTTGCCACAAGACCGTTTGCAAACTCCTCGGCGGAGAAGAAGGCAAAGTCATTTATCCCCTCGCCCACGCCAACCAGCTTCACCGGCAAGTCCAGTTGATGCTGGATTGTGTAAACAATGCCGCCCTTGGCGGTGCCATCTAATTTGGTCATTACGATTCCGGTCACGTCCGCAACTTCGGTGAAGGCCTTGGCCTGGCTTATCGCGTTCTGACCTGTGGTGGCATCAATCACTAAGAGAACTTCGTTGATTTGCGCCTGCTTTTCGACTGCTCTGCGAATCTTGCCCAGCTCGTCCATCAGGTCTTTCTTGTTCTGAAGCCTGCCGGCGGTGTCAACAATGGCAATGTCAGCATCGTTCTTGATTGCAAGCTCAACGGTTTGGTAGGCAACAGAGGCCGGGTCCTGCCCATCGCGCTCCGGTCTGACTATTCCGGCCCCTGAGCGTTCGGCCCAGGTTGCCAATTGATCTACCGCTGCAGCCCTAAAAGTGTCAGCAGCTCCAAGAACTACCTCCCACTCACCATCCCTTAGCCATTTAGCGAGCTTTCCTATTGTCGTTGTCTTACCAGCGCCATTGACTCCAACCACCAAGAAGACATAGGGCAGCTTTCCGTCCGAGAGGTTGAGCTGCAGATCATCTCTATGAAGCTTTTCAACCAGCAGCCCTTTCAGGAGCAACCTAAGTTCCGCATCGGAGCTGGCGCCAGTTTCACTCGCCGCTTTGCGCAGACTCTCTGTTATCTCGACCGATGCCTCAACTCCAAAGTCTGCGAGCAAAAGAATGTCTTCCAAATCTTCAATGTCGACGTTTGAAGAAAATAGAGACCTAATTCCATCACTGAGCGACCTCTTTGGGAGTTCTACCTCTACAACCTCTGCATCAGGTTTCGGCTCCTTTGTTGGCTCAGTTTCCTGGGCGGGCTCGACAACAGCCTCTAATGGAGTTTCGAAGACCGGCTCTGGCTCTGGCTCTGGGTCAAGATCTGTGGGAATAGTTTTGGCTGGAACCTCCATGGCAGCCTCAGGAGGCAAGGCCGTTGCCTCAACCTTGGTCTCCGGCTCGACGACTAGCTCCGCTGCAACTGCTTCTGGCTGCAGCTGGGGTTCATCTTGTTTGCCCCTTAGGCGCCTTAGAAACTTGAACATTTAGCTGGCCTTGTCGAGTTTTTGTCCAACCACCCGGGTGATGCCGTCTTTACCCATACTCACACCATAGAGAGAGTCTGCGATCTCCATCGTGCGCTTTTGGTGGGTAACAATAATCAGCTGAGAGGTCTCTCTAAGGGTCTCAAGAACCTCAAGAAGCCTTCCCAGGTTCGCATCATCGAGGGCGGCCTCAACCTCATCTAAGACATAGAAAGGGCTTGGCCTGGCTTTGAAAACTGCAATCAACAACGCGATGGCCGCCAGTGACCTCTCGCCACCAGAGAGCAGACTCATGCGCTCTATGCGCTTGCCAGCAGGTCTGACGGAGACTTCAACTCCTGCCTCTTGACCTTCCTCACAATCGGTTAGCGAGATCGAGCCGGTGCCACCAGGGAACAGGACAGGGAAGATCTCTTCAAAAGCCTTTTTGGTGTCCTCAAAGGCTGCAAGAAAGGTGGTGTTCATGTTCTCATCAAGGTCCTTGATAATGCCCTTGAGGTCACTTCTGGCGCGGTTGAGGTCAGCGAGCTGCTCGGTCAGATACTTATGGCGCTCCTCCATGGCTGAAAACTCTTCGAGGGCGAGTGGATTGAACGCTCCAAGATGAGCAAGTCGACTTTCAGAGCTCTTGATGACCCTGCGAAGTTCGTCTTCAGTTTTCGGCTCTTGAACATCAAGACTTGATATCTCTTCGACCAGCTCCGAGGGCGTTAGGGATAGTTCGTCAAAGATCTTCTCTGCAAGGCTCTGATGTTGAAGCTTGAGCTGATAAACCTTCATTTCAGCTTCCTGAGCGGTTTGCCCAAGCTCCAGCGCTCTCGATTCGATGCCGCTAACCTGGTTTCTAAGCTCGTTCAAGCGCGTTGCTTTCTGCTGGCGCGAGGTTTCTAGCTCCCTAAGATCCGCCCTGGCGCTTGCAATAAGTCTTTCAATCAGTGGCAGTAGGAAGTTAGAGGCGACGAGAACCTTCTCTAAGTTTTTTGCCCGCAGTCCCTGACTCTCAAGTTTTCGCTCCCACTCAGCTTTCTCGTTTTCTGCTAATTGAAACCGTTGACGCAGAGTGCGCTCCTCTCGCTCTGCTGCGGACAAACGTTCCTTCATTGCCCCGAGTTCGATCTGAGCGTCAGTTTCGGCTTGCCGAGAGGTTTCTAGTTGATCCAATAATTCTGATCGGCGTCCAGAATCAAATGCGCGGCTCGCTGGCTCGACTTCTTCGAGTTTGCTTACAGCGGCAGCCAACTCTCTAGAGTCGACTTGAATCTTGTCCCCAAGCTGCGCGATAGAGCTCTCCAATCTTGCTCTCTCACCATGAGCTGCCTCAAGTTGAGCAGTTAATCTTCCGAAGCTTTCTGCTTTTTTTGCTGACTCGGCGTCTTGTCTTTGCAACTCATTCATGGTTGCTGTCACCTCATCGCTTACGGTAACTTGGGCGCCCTTGAACCGACTTAAAGCCTCGCTTGCCTGTTCTATCTCTCTGCTTAGAGATGCCAGCTCCTCAGAAATCTGCGATTGCTCCCCGATGAGCTCGACCTTGGAGGGTTCTGTTGCGCTCCCACCTTTGACCAGATTTCTCGACAAGTACTCACCATTCGTGGTCACAACAACGACTTCCTCATTATGGAGCGATTCCAGCAGCCGTCCTGCTTCGTGAAGGTCATTAGCGACAACAAAATTATTTAGAAGCTCCCTGAGCTCTTCCGGTCCCTCCACAAATGACAGTAAAGGTTTTGCCGCTTGGTTAAATTCCTTGGGCTTCTCCAACACCAAACCAGTTACGACTATCTCTGCACGGCCCAACTCGTTATCGCGAAGGTGAGAAATTGCAGCAATCGCAGCATCCAAAGAACTGACACTCACCGCATTGGCCAGTGAGCCTAGAGCTGCAGAGACGGCCTTTTCATAGCCGGGCTCCACTCTTACCTCATCCGCAAATAACCTTTCAATTCCACTGAGTTTTGCTCTAATTAGGTTTACCGCACCGTCCGGGTTCTCAAGAATTTGACCGATCGCAGCATGACGCGCCGCCAAATAGCCCCGCCTATTTTCAAGTTCCTGAAGCACGTCTCTTGCCCTATCGACATTAGCTCGAGCCTCAAACTCCTTTTTGCGTGAGTCCTCATATTTGGCCCGGAGGTTGCTTGCCAAAGACTGCATTGTGTGCTCGAAGTCGCCGCGTTCAGCCTCGAGCTCCTGAACATAAGCAATCAAACTTTGCAGCTGTTCACTTTGCGACTCGCGAGTTTCTAGAGTCTGCGCTATTGACTCCTCGAGAGCCCTCTTGTCAGCTTGCTGCCTGGCTCTCTCAGCATTGCGTTCTTCTTTCTGGGAGCGAAAGGCTTCAGCCTCAGAGTCAAATTCTTCTAATTGATTCAAGGCAACGGCTTTAGCACTCGAAGCAGCGCTCAGGGCGGCTGCCGAAGTCTTGACAAGTCGAGAGAGCTCTTCTTTTTCGGGCGTTATTCGCTCGAGAGCCATTTGAATCTCTTGAAACTTTTCCATTTGATAGCTGCTTGAGCTGTCTGATAAGGAACTTATCTGTTGAGCTGCGATGGCTCTCGCACTCCGGAGGGAGGTCTCGGCTGATTCTAGAGAGAAAAGTCGTGACCTTTCTGTCTCAGTAAGGGGCTGACCAACTTCGCCTTCGATCTCTGCAACTGCGCCTCTTATTGTGTCCAGTTGTGATTGATTGAGGGACACCTCGGCCTTTCTCTTCGACTCTTCATGTGAAGCCAACTCCAACTCTTGCTTCAATGCTTCAAGTTGCAACGCAAACAGCTCTGACTTAGCTGAGCGGATACTCGAAGAAATCTCGCTTGCCTGCTGAGCGGTCTCCGCTTGTCTCCCCAGTGGCCTGAGGTTTCGCTTTACCTCAGAAATCAAATCTTGAAGCCTGATGAGATTTGATTGCATGGCCTCTAGTTTGCGCTCGGTTTTCTCACGTCTTCTGCGGTATTTGAGCATGCCAGAAGCCTCTTCAATTAAGGCTCTTCGGTCCAGAGGAGTTGCTTTCAGTACCTTGTCGAGTTGACCCTGTCCAACAATCGAATGCAATTCGCGGCCAAGTCCCGCATCACTGAGTAGCTCCTGAACGTCCAGAAGGCGGCACTTCTCACCATTTATCGCGTATTCGCTTACTCCGTTTCTGTACAAAACTCTTGAAATAGAAATCTCGGAATACTGAGATGCCAGTTTCCCAAGGGAATTGTCCAGGGTTATAGTCACCTCCGCTCGGCCGAGTGGGGGTGAACTTTCCGTTCCTGCGAAAATAACATCTTCCATTTTTGAACCACGAAGGCTGGAGGGGCCCTGCTCCCCCATCACCCAGGTCAAAGCATCAACTAAATTCGACTTTCCGGAACCGTTGGGTCCAACGATGGCGGAAATGCCCCGAGACAGGCTAAGACAAGTAGGTTTTGAGAACGACTTAAAGCCCCTGAAGCTAATGCTGGTAATTCTCAAGCGCCCTCTTTCGTCTCGACTTTAAGCCTATCTAAAGAGCTTCCGAACCAATCGAAAACTAGAGCGTATAGAAAGAAAGGGCTTGCTCTGCGATTACTTCCTGCGAGGCCCTGGAGCGAATAATCTCCTTGTTTCTGGCGGCGGAGTCTGTAGTTACTGCCAATTTGATTGCCGCCCGAATGCCCTTTGCAACCTCTTGTGGGTCCAGATCGTGGATCGCAATACCTGTATTGCTGAACCACTCATCACAACATGAAGTCGATGTTTGGACTGGAATTGCACCCATTGCCATTGCTTCCAACATTGATGTGCTTATGCCGTCACTCAATGACAGCCCTACGTAAACCAAAGCCCTAGAGAACTTGTCAAGCATTTCCTCGTTACTTAGTGCCCCTTTTGGATAGGCACGGACTCGAAGGCCAGTGCGTTTCGCCATGCGAGTGGCACGGAACATAGTAGAAAGATTGCATGAGTAAAAAACAATTTCGTAATCTTTGAGGTCAGCCGCCATCACCTCGAGCGACGCTATTGCAATGTGTGCTCGACCAACCCAGCCTTGATAGCCTTTCACCATAATCAACGTCTTGCTAGAAGGCAGAGGTGCTCTACGGTCCAATACAGTCCTTTCGAATCCGCCGGCATTTGGATTTACCTTCATGACCGCACCTCGGTAGCCCAAGGACCTGGCTAATTCCACATCCCTCAAGCATTCAGCAGCATACCTGTCCACTTTCTTCAAGAGATGCACCAAGCGAGCTCTATGGGAGTCTTGACGAGCAAACCAATAAATATCGCTCCCATAATTCGTGGCAATCAAGATAGGTTTCCATCCAGTGATACCATCAAAGGCGCGGGAGGCGATGTACCCAGCATTTTGGAGCTCGAGAACATGCACAAAATCTGGGTTCCAATTGGAAATTAGCCTTCTTAGGCATGCTGAGCGAATTCGATTTCCTAGTAGTTGATCTGCCAGCCATACGGGTAGCCCCATAAACCTGGCAGCCGGGGCGAAACGGAAGATAGCCCCTTTCTCGCTTCTTACTAAGGACTTGAGCCCCGGTTGAATTCGTCTATGCGGCGAAGACGGAAAGAGCATGAAGTGAATGTCTTCATCGGCAAAGTGCCGGAGCCACCCTACAAAATGGCTGCTGTCAAACATCCCGACAACTATTACTTTCCGCATATGGGAGACCCTGTCTGTTGACCTCTAACTTACATTCCTCTTATTGCTAGGACGGGCAATAAGAACACACTCGGTAGTCTGGTCGCATGAGCTTGACAAAAGTATTTATAGCATCGCGATATCCTGATGACCTTGAGAAAGGAACGTTTCGAAAAGCAATCGAGGAAGAGAAATTTGAAATTGTGGACTTGGCCGACGCTGACTACGCTCTCTGCTTGGATTTTGATCCTCGAACGCTCAAGCAGCTGAAATCAAGCTCAATCGGTCCCGATCGCAGGGCTCTAATCATGCGCGAGCCTGAGGCTGTTCTTCCAAGTGCCCATGCAGGAGTAGTTGAGGCCGAGTTTAAGGTGGTCTTCATGATGGGTAGCAGACAAAAAAGTGGCAAAGTCATTCAGTGGCCCCAAATTTTTTCCGATGGGCAATTTCCTAGCTCTCCGAAAGAAGGGGTTTGCGCAGTCGCCTCCTGGCGGGTCAGCTTTATGTCACGAAACCTTTATGGGCTTCGAGCCAGGGCATTTAGGTGCTTTGAAATTGATACTTATGGTCGAGGTTGGCACGATGGTGTCTTGACAAAATTGAAGGAAGTTGTCTTTCAATTGCGTGCTGCGGTCACGTCGGGAGGTGAAATGGCATTTCAAATGGACCAGCTAACTTCAACACCAAGACACTACATGGGGGAGCTCCGAGACAAGATGTCCTTGAAGGGAAAGTACAAGGTTATGTTGGTGATTGAGAACTCACCAGACTACATGTCTGAAAAACTGTTTGATGCATTCAGGCTCGGCAGTATTCCTGTTTACTGTGGGGCGCAAACCTCGGACTATGGCATCCCCTCGGATTTAGTAATCCAAGTGAACCCTGAACTCGAAGCTATTGAGGCGGGCATAAAACTTGCCCTTTCCCTCGATTATTCGATGTGGGTGAAGCGGCTCAATCGATGGCTTAAGGAGCCCAGCACCCGAGAGACTTTCGAAGCGAGTTGGGTTTGGTCAGACGTTCTAAATCTGGTGAAGGAAGAATGGGGATTAGATGACAACAACTAGAAACCTAGTGATTATCCCAACACGTGGTAGAGGTGAGAACATAAAGGCACGCCTCATCGACAACTTGACAAAGTCATGTGTCTCTGACTATGTATTGGCGTTGGACAACGATGACGATGCGGACTACGGATGGGCCAAAGAAATTGGTGTGCAACTGAACAAAGGCCCCAGCACCTCCATGAGCGCTGCCCTCAACAGGGTTGCAACGGAAAAGGCGAATGAGTATGAATACTTGAGCTTTCTTGGAGATGACCACCGTGTAATTTCAAATTGTTGGGACAGCAAACTCTTGGAGAACGTGAAAGCCTCTGATATGGCGGTAGCTTTCGGCAACGACTTACTGACTGATCCTCCTTTAGCTACTTTCGTGATGCTTGACGCCAGGATAGTTCAGCGCCTTGGATACATGGCGCCGCCCAGTCTGAGTCATATGTTCCTTGATAACTTCTGGATGCTACTCGGCAGGAAGCTGAACTCCCTCGTTTACGAAAAGGATGTCATCGTCGAGCACGAACATTTTTCAACTGGAAAAAGCACCTTTGACGACACTTATAAAGCGACCAATAAACACTCGAGAAACTTGAAGGACAGGGTGCGCTTCAATTGGTACAAGGCTGTTCGCTTGAACAAAGATCTCAAGCTACTGCGCGTCGACTAAGAAATCTTGAATCTCTCCCTGTAATCGTCAATTGCTTCGCGAATTCCGTCCCTCAAGGATGTTTTTGGGCTCCATCCCAGTGAAGCAATTAGAGAATTGTCGAGTACTCTCACAGGAGTTCCATCGGGCTTGGACGTGTCCCAATCTACTTGCCCACTAAAACCAACCTCTTCCGCAATTATCCTGGCAACTTCGAGAATTGAGACATCCTCACCAGAGCCAACATTCACATGAACGTCGTCATCGTAATGCTCCATTAGGTGAAGAAGGGCTTCGGCAAGGTCCGAGGCAAACAAGAACTCTCTTACTGGGGTTCCTGTACCCCAATTTACAACCTTCCCGTCGCCTCGAATCCGTGCATTTTCGTATCGCATTATTAGCGAGGGAATCACATGAGACCCGAGCTCAGAATAAGTGTCTCCGGGGCCATACAAATTCGTTGGCATTGCCGATATCCAACGCCGTCCGAATTGCTTTCGTACTGCCTTCACATGCTGGATACCGGCAATTTTGGCCATTGCATAAGCATCGTTTGTACCTTCCAGGTAACCAGTCATCAAGGCGGTCTCAGAAATTGGTGATTTTGCATATTTTGGGTAGATGCAAGCCGAGCCAAGAAATAAAAGGCGCTCTGACTCAAAAGTATTCGCCGCATCCATAACATTGGTTTGTATTAGCAAATTATCGCTAAGGAAGTCCGCCGGGTAGGTATCGTTCGCAAGGATGCCGCCAACCCGAGCCGCCGCCAAAAGAACGTACCTCGGTCGTACCTCTGAAAAGAAGTCAAAAACAGAAAGTCTGTCTCTCAAATCTAGCTCTGAGGAAGTTCTACCGACAACGTTGTTAAACCCGTTGCTAGTCAGGCAATTGAGAACCGCACTACCCACCATTCCGCGATGCCCGGCAACAAAAAAAGGAGCATCACGATCTAGCGGACTAGCCGCTGAAGATAGGTATGTCAATGTAATCGCTCCCCTTCTCACGAAGCCGCCTAATGTCATTCTCGACCATGAGGTTGACGAGATCCTTACCTTTTATCTGGGCGGACCAGCCGAGGCGCTCATGTGCCCTCGATGCGTCTCCAATTAGGCTGTCGACTTCGGTTGGCCTGAAATATCTGCGGTCCTGCACAACGTAGTCCTCATAGTTGAGCCCCACAGTGTTGAAGGCATCTGCGCAAAACTGTCTAACCGTGAGCTCGGTTCCTGTTGCGAGCACAAAATCTTCTGGCGAGTCTTGCTGGAGCATTTTCCACATTCCTTGAACATACTCGGGTGCGTACCCCCAATCTCTGATGGCGTCAAGGTTTCCAAGGAGCAGCTTGTCCTGAAGGCCTAAGTGGATTGCAGCTACGGCGGACGTAATCTTCTTCGTAACAAAATTGTGGCCACGTCTTGGGCTCTCGTGATTAAACAGAATCCCATTTACCGCAAACAAATTATGAGCCTCCCGGTAGTTTCTGGTTATCCAGAATGCGTATACCTTGGCGACGCCGTAGGGACTTCGCGGATAAAACGAGGTTTCCTCAGACTGTGGAGGTGGGGTCGCGCCAAACATTTCGCTACTGCTAGCTTGATAAAAACGTGATCCTGGAGAGAAGCGAAGCACCGCTTCCAAAGCTGCGGTGGCCCCTAAACCGACCACGCTGCCAGTGTGAATGGGTTCATCAAAACTCACCTTAACGTGGCTTTGGGCGGCCAGGTTGTAAACCTCGTCGGGTTGAGTTTGACTTAGAATCGCACCCAGCCTCATTGGGTCTGAGAGATCTCCATAATGCAAGAAAAAGGATGTGTCGGACAACTTTGGATCCGAATAGAGGTGGTCCACCCTCCAAGTGTTTACCGACGATGACCGGCGTATCATCCCGTGAACTTCATACCCTTTAGAAAGCAAAAATTCGGCCAAATAAGACCCGTCTTGCCCGGTAATCCCCAAAATTAGGGCACGCTTTTTTTTCAAATCAAAACTCTTTCAATTCCCCGTTCTAGAAATCTTAGTCCCCGAATCGTTGGATTCATGCTTGCTGAACTAAAGCCTGTTCTGATGCGGGTGGCATTTAGTGGACGCCTAAATGTCTCATGAAGCCTATGCCTATCGTTTTCATAAAGGAAATCGTGGAGCTCATCTCTCAAGTGGACGCCTGAACGAAGTTTTGCTAGAGCCGAAAACACTGATTGGTCATGCCTATGTTCTTCGAAAGCCACGTTGTTTAACTTCTGATTAGGATCATGACTGTCGTCAAATAACCATTCATATCTTGTCGAATCAGCCCAGGCCCTGATGATTTCACGCCCGTCAGAATTATTCCTGATGAAAATACAAGTTGCTTGTATCTGCCCTGAGTTGACGGCGCGCACAGGGAGTCTGAAGTGCTCGATGACTTCAGGTTTGGTGTATTTCACTTCATTGAACTCGGCGTCAAGCTGAAATCCAAAACCCCAATCTTGCGCTGAACCATGGTCCAAGTACTCTTTCATCCTTGCGGACGCTTCGGGGGACGCTGAAATAGTGCAACCCGCATCTACATACCAAATTCCGGGCACCGCCGACGGGAGGCGTTGCAAGGCGTCAAGTATCGCCCAAGGTTTCCATGTCCAATATCCAAACCCCCTAGTATGCCGATCCCATGTTTGAGCAACAGTGTGTGGTGCCGAAAATCCTAAGTCGCGAGAGGATAAAATAGAGATGTGGGAGAAGTAGTCGCTTTGCAGAGCCTGTCTACCCAATCGGGTTCCTGTTCGTTTCATTAACCAGGAGCCGTCGGCGAAGGCGACCATGGCGGGCTTAATCATGATTTTTGCCCTTTCGACAAATAAAATTAGAAAAAGGCAAGATTATTGGTGCGAGCGCAGCCTTCCAGATCGTTTTGTCTGAAAATCTGGCCGAGATTGTTTTTAGCGCCATACGCTTATCCGACAAGGCCTGGAGAAGTTTAAACAGGACACGAAACCTAAGTCGATACCTGGTTGCCAAGTAAGCAAGATTCTGAAGCTCCGGCAGTGTCCACTTTTCACCTTTTGTCCCCTGGCCGTATGCTGGGCCCATGGAGAGAAGGTCTCCTTCCTCTCTTTCATTACTTACCCGAATCCACTCCGTTCGCTGCACACTTCCATTTGGGCTAAGACTCACTTCGGGCCGCAAATATGAAGAGAAATTCGCCGTCAGGCCGACATGGCCGTAACCATCCAGATGACGAAAGAACTCTGTTCGTGGAAGCACAATGAAGGAGCGATCAAATGAGATTGATGGTCCGAACGGATTGTCGGGCCGCACGAACTTTGTGCCATTAGTAAAGTCTTGTGCGAAAAGGCTCCGCAAAAAACTGGTTCTGACCAGAATGGTTCCAATCATTTCGGTGGCGTAGAAACCCATCTCGAGGCCTTCCGCCATGCTTTGGTCCCACCTTAAGCTTCTCCAACCAAGTGACTCAGTCCAATGCGAAATTTGGGCAATGTCGAGCTCGCTTGAATCCATAAGATCTACAAAATTTCTCCAGTCCTCCGAGGATCCAATGAAGGGATGATCGTGATTGGATGCCAACAATGTCCAATCTGAATTCAATTGACCGATGGCTGAATGCCACTGTGGAAATTCATCAAGACGGTGATTTGAAAATTTCCCTTGGGGAAATCGTCGCAGGGTAAAGTCCTCAATCGCCCGATCGTACTCTTTGTAACCCGTATCCGACTCGATGAAAAAGAAAGTCTGGGAAAAATCTAGAGCTGTGAGGCTATGTATGGTTGTGCTGAGCTGGTCGACCTTATTGGATGCAGGCAACTCGCCGTAATAATCGGCAGGTTGAATCCGAGAGTCAGTTAGGAAGGCCGTTAGCAAGAGGCTTAGACTTGGCATTAGACGAAGATAGCAAACTCGGAGACTCTTGACCCTTCCAACACAGCATCCAAGCCTCACGCTAGTTATCCCGGCGGCGGGATTTGTGCGAAATGCCATGGGGGTGCGAGAAGAAATAAGTCCGCTTTTTCGGCTTGCGAGAGGGCAGGTCTTTTTGGATCTGATTTTTGAGCGCCTCGGCCCTGTTAAACACCGTTTTTCCAAAGTTCTTGTGGGGCTACTATCCGCCGATCTGGACCATGCGCGTTATCTTGCCTCACGTCACAGGGACTTCGAAGTCGAATTTGTAAAAATAGCGCGGAGCACATCAGCGCAGGAGACCATTTTACAGCTTCTATCGAAGGTTGAGAGTGGTTCGAAAGTTTGTCTGCAACTTGGGGATACAGTCGTGGACTTCCCAATGGACGAAATTGACAATCACAATTTTGGAATACTTGTGGACCTTGATGAAGGAAATCGAACAGCGTATGAAGCGGTTTTTCTGGATGCCACCAAACGAAAGGCCAGCCCAAAGGCCGACGAACATTTTGAGACTCCCGCGACCCACATCGGTTTTTATTGGTTTACTTCAGATAAAGATGTGCCGAAACCAGCCAGCGACAATTTCATTGATTTCATCTTTGGAATTTCAAAAGATTCAAGTGCGGTAGCCGTGGTCGCCCAAAATTGGATTGACTCAGACCGTTCTGACAAATTTAGTGAGGCTCAGGATCCAACGTTTGAAAGTCGTTCCTTCAACGTGGTGACACTGAGTAAAGAAGAGGGAACAGTCGTCAAGAGGAGCAGTGACGTAGGGAAACTCAACAGGGAGTACCAGTACATTAGAAGCCTTCCGCCCTCCGTTTCGGCTCTGTTCCCAAGTGTCAGAGACTATGACGCCACCGATGGAGTTGGGCAAATAGTAATGGATTACTGGCCATTTCCAAATCTCAGTGACCTGTATTGCTTTGACAACCTTCCCGAGTCCTTCTGGGCCGATACTTTTCAGCGTATCTCGGCTGGACTAAGCAGGTTACACGCAACAAAACCCGATGGTGAATCCGGCGGTACGCAAGACCTTACCTGGCCATTCATCGAAAAAACACTGGTGCGCCTTGAATCCCTGGAATCAAACGAACGCTGGCCCATCGACGTAAATCGGCCACTCTCAGTCAACGATGTCGAGCTAGAGAGTCCTATCTCGTTAGTAGGAAGAGCGAGACAAATCATCGAGAACGTCCACCTCCAGCAATGTTTGGTACACGGCGACTTCTGTTTTTCAAACATATTGATAGATCCAACGAGCCTGGTCTTGAAATTCTTGGACCCCAGAGGTGGCTTTAACGAGGCCGGACACAGTGGTCCAGATCTTTATGACTACGGCAAAGTTGCCCACTCCCTTTTCGGAGACTATGACCTCATACTGAAAGGATTCTGTCGACTAATCCAGCCGTCAACGAGGGACGCGCAGACTTGGGAACTGACAGTCACTAGACCGGCGCACAGTGCGATAGCAATTGATGCGTCAATCCGTTACTTCTTCAAATCTAAGAAATTGCTTGCGTTGTCGAGACTCGCCGGTGGCCTGATACTTATGTCGATTCCTCCATTGCACCTTGAGAACGTTGAAAGAGCGACAGCCTTTTTCCTGCGAGGCATGGAGGAAGCAGCTTTCTCGCTAAAGCTTCTGGAGAAAGTGGGCGATTGGGAATGAGACTGATATTCCCATGCGCGGGGTTGGGAACACGAACGCAAGACTACTTTCGAGAGCCTAAGCCGTTTATTTCGATTCAAGATAAGACATTAGTGGAAATGGCAGCTGCAAGGATGCCCTGGGATCAGGTCAGTGAAGTGATATACGTATTCAACGAAATTCACGCCGCATGGCTTACCCAAGACCTTATAGACAATCTCCGTAAACTTTCGCCAGAAAAATGCAGGTTTTCAACGCTGTTCACGTCAACGACTTCCGGCCAAGCCGAGACCGTTGCAAAAGCTTTGGAGACTTGTGAGGACTTGAGCCTGCCGCTTCTTGTAGGCAATTGCGACACTCTAGTTGCCGGACCATGGCCAGACTTTCATCAAGCCACCCCTTCTTCGCTCGGACTTTTTAGTTCATCCGAACCGAGTTTCAGTTATGCACGGATCGTGAAAAATAGAGTTGTTGAGACTGCGGAAAAGAAGGTCATATCCAACTATGCCTCGTCCGGGATTTACTTTTTTAACTCATCATCGGAATTTCTGAGGTTACTAGCCGAAAGCTCGCCTCAGGTGGAGTCATTCATAGCGCCTCTCTACAACAGTCTGATCGCAACTGGGGATGCGGTTTCCTATTGGATGCACGAAAAAGTGACTCCACTTGGGACTTCATCAGAGATTAGAAGCTACCTCCACTCTGAAGGAGGGGCAAATTGACGCGAAGGTGCCTGGTGTTGATGCGAGGTGGGGTTTCACCAGTGGCCCGACAGTACCCATCGATTAGACCTGTCAGACGAAAACCTGAGCAAGTATCCATAGAGGTAGTGGCCGATTCAATTCAACGGCATTTGGTTCTCCCGAATGAAGGGTACGAATTCACATTTGGCATTCAGTCTTGGGATCCTGACCTTAGGGAGAGGTTTGAGGCTCTTTATAAACCCGCTTTCGAACTCTATGAGGAGAATCGCAGATTTCGCTCGAGAATACTGGGGTTGGTCCTGCGTAGTTGGAGCAATGCCCTATTTCAAAGGCACATGGCGGGAATCAACCGAATTAGGAGTAGCTGGCGTGCGACGTTGGCTCAAGATTATGCGGGCATTTCACAGGCTATCGCTCTTTCAAGGGTAGCAAAACTCGCCATCAGCCAAACAAAAACTGGTGACACATATGACATCGTTGTGATTTTGCGCCCAGACGTGATTTTACTTAAGGACATTGATCTCGGAAGTTACGACTCCACGCAGATTACATGCAACGGGTACCTGGACATGTGCGGGGATTTTCGATGGATTCTTAGCTTCCGTAACTTAAGTTTCTTTGCAAATCTCGAACGTTCTTTTTGGTCCGAAGGTAGAGTGCACATCCCACACTCTTGGATACGAGATCATGCCCGAATTCAAAATATTTCCTACAGCCAAGATGACATTCGTGCTGGCATCGATGAAGAAGTCCTCCGTAAGACTCGAATGAACGGCATAGAGTTCCGTACGCTCAAACGATATGGTCTTGCCCTAGATGAATACGAGGCGTACGAAGAACAATAGGCGGCCTAACCGCTGCTAGGTTTGGGTTTACTTGCGCAAGCCCAGCCACTCGGTATGGGCGTGCACGGTCGAACTCAAAATTCGCACAACTCTTTCCGAGAAATCATCCACCTCGTAGCCCTCTGGCATCGTCGGCTTGAAAGCCAGAGTGGCGAGCTTTATGGCTTGTGAAACAGATCTAGAATCTACTCCAGCCAACACGGTAGAACCGACGTCGATCGCCTCTGGACGTTCTATGGAGGTTCTCATGCTTATCGCCGGGAAACCAAGCATTGCACTTTCCTCGCTAATCGTGCCAGAATCTGAGATAACACAAAACGCGCTCACCTGAAGTTTCATGTAGTCGAAGAAACCGAAGGGCCTACAGAGCTCTATTCCGTCAAGTGAAATTTTGAAGTTGGCGAAAGCCTTTTGAGTTCGCGGATGAACCGACATCACTATTCGCTTACCCCAAAGCTCGCCCATTCTTTGCAAAGTTCCAATGCAGGTGCTCAATCGGTCTGGCGAATCTACGTTTTCCTGCCTGTGAAGACTGACTAGAAAGAACTCTCCGGGCTCGAGCCCCATATCCTGCAAAGCTGAAGACTCCCCAATCCCATCCCGACTTACTGCAAGAACTTCCCGTAAGGGGGAGCCGGTGACGAAAATTCTCCTAGGGTCGATGCCCTCACGAACGAGATTTGCTTTGGAATAAGAGTTGTACGCCAAATTAAAACTCGCCATATGGTCAACTATTCGTCTATTTAGCTCCTCAGGCACGTTAGAGTCAAAGGACCTGTTTCCTGCCTCCATGTGATAAACGGGGATTCCCCTTCGCTCAGCTACGTAAGCCGAGAGAGCTGAGTTAGTATCACCTAGGATCATAATTGCCTCGGGTGAGAACTTATCTATGGCTGCTTCCATCTTCTGTAAAGTCTGCCCCACAACAACCCCAGGGCTACCAAGCTCGATTTCCAGAAACAAATCTGGCTGTTGCAGCCCGAGATCACGAAAAAAAACCTCGCTTAACTGGGGATCATTATTCTGGCCAGTGTGAACTAATTTGTGATCAAATTCCAGTGACAGTCTCTTGATGAGCTGGGACAGTCGAATGATTTCCGGCCTGGTTCCGACCACCGTCATGACTCTAAGAGTTTCCATTACCCAACTGCCTCCTAACTTCAGGGAGACTGAGGAGCGCCTCCTGAATCTCGTTTATTGTTAGCTGGTAGGTGTTGTGGCTTGTGTATGCCTGCAAATCAGGCGGTCTTCTATTGCCCACTTCAAAATAAGGTTCGTAATTGAGGTCACGTTCATCCATGGGCACCCTAAAGAATTCGCCTTGATCGTCCGCCTTCGCCATCTCCTCGGAGGCCAACAAGGACTCAAATAATTTTTCACCGTGCCTAAATCCGACTTGGTTTACCTGGTACTTATCAATTCCAAGCAAGTTTGCGACCGCTTTCGATAAATTCTCCATAGAGGCTGCAGGAGCTTTTCTAACTAGTGTGTCGCCTGACTGGCCCTCAAGGAAGGCGTGTAAGACGAGGGATACTGACTCTTCGAGAGACATGAGAAACCTAGTCATGGTTGGCTCCGTAAGAGTTACAGTTTGGCTTTCCCTCAGCTGTGAAAAAAACTTTGGAATGACCGAGCCCCTTGAATACATCACGTTTCCGTATCTTGTGACACAAATTCGAGTGCCAGACCCCGCCGCATCCCGCGCCATTGCGACAGCAACTTTTTCCATTAAGGCCTTGCTCATGCCCATTGCATTAATCGGCT
>Ga0255779_1003267_pt1 | contig 16359 bp, 10 predicted proteins | sample 011ome_21_FD_179977 | JGI IMG/M metagenome (GOLD analysis project Ga0255779, IMG submission 179977) | Coastal salt marsh microbial communities from the Groves Creek Marsh, Skidaway Island, Georgia - 011508AT metaG (version 2) | ecosystem: Environmental > Aquatic > Marine > Intertidal zone > Salt...
CGTGCTTTTTCACGTCCTCGACGGTGCGACGGAAATGGACTTTGATTTTCAGGATCGGCCGACTGTTTTTGAAGACTTGGAGACGGGAGAGGAGTTGCGCCTGCATCCTGCCGAGGTGCGCCAAGCTTACAGGGAGCGAATGGCAGCGCTGCGCAAGGATTTGGATGTGCGTTGTGCACAGTACCGCATCGATTGGGTGGACGTCGACATTGCAGCAGGGGTGTTTCCCGTGCTTTCGGCTTATCTGGTGAAGCGCGCGAAGTTGCGCTCGAGCCGGTTTTGAGGGGGGGGGCGAGCGGAGGGTCGAACAGGAAGTTTTTGATTTTCAGCTGGTTTGAACAAGGGGCGTCAAAAAATGTCCAGCATCTCGAAACTTTTTTCTGAAAGTGACGTACAAATGTTGCGAGCGAATCGATGAAATACTTATCTTTGCGCTCCGCTGCGCACGTGCAGCAACACTGTTGTGAAACGGTCTGGTAGTTCAGTTGGTTAGAATACATGCCTGTCACGCATGGGGTCGCGAGTTCGAGTCTCGTCCAGACCGCCAACACATAATAAAGCCCTGTAATTCAATGAGTTACGGGGCTTTTTTATTTACCGCTGTAAAATACGCTGTAAAATATTTAAGCCGCTGGCCTCAATTCCATCAGCCGATTCTTCAGCACGCGGAAGCTGTTGAGGCTGCTGACTGGTGGCTTTCTCTTTATTCCTCCTTGGCTTTGCCACTCGTATACGTCGCAAACAATGCGGAATGCAGCAGCGTCCGAAATACGGCACGCCCATGCGAGATGACAGCACAGGTTTACCATAGCGAGGCCAGCAGATCGGTTTCCTCTGGGCGGAATCATAGAAACCCGTCGAATCAGTTCAATGAGCAGCTTGCGCTGTTTGGCTTCAAACTCACCAAAAGCGACATCGTAATCGACGTGACCGTCAACGAACTGATCAAGCGGATCCATCCAAATGCGGATGCCGTTTCGTGGGAAGTGGTAGGTGCGGTCAATGTATCGCTCGTGACCGTCTAAAAGCATCATTTTCATGTATATAAGATACTGAAAAGCAGAGCGTTAACCCTTAATTTAGGCATCTTGTATTCAACACGTAATCCACAAGAAAAGGGCGACCGAAGCCGCCCCTTTCCATGACACTGCGGTATTTAGGAACCTGCTGAACCTTGAAGGAATCTGGCGCGCCATGAAACGCAACACGCCCAACCCGCAAGCGGTAACAATTTTTCAAAAACCCGCTTACGTTGCTGTAATCTCCGAAGCCGTGACCGCCATGACCCGCAACGAGTCACGGACGACGCCAGCGTCAACGTAGCTGTTAGAAATGCATCGGATGATGCCGCTCTCAGCGTTCGTGACGTTATCGACGACCAAATCCACGCCCCACTCAGCGACACCGCCCCAAAAAGGAGGAGAAACAAGCGATTCATTTGGCAATGGTTTGAATCGAAAATACGAATAATTCGATTCGTGCTGAAAACCTAGGTGAAGTCGGAGCAACCGGTCCAACGGGTCCTCAAGGCGAACAGCCGCATCATTGTCACCACCGTGCCCCAGGAAGGGTCGGTTGGTTTGTCCTGGGTCAGCCAATTGAGATGCTTCTATTCAGCAACGCCTCAACATTCAATTCATTGCCTTTGATCCAGTCACTTGCTCTTTCTTATTCCTTGTAAAAAGGCATTTGATTGGCGCCATTTTCTTGGATCCATCTGCGGTAGAGCGTTGGTATTCTTTGACCTGGACCTAATCTCATGCCTGTAGGCGTATGGAGCCTGTGGCAGACAATACCCTGGCCTCGACAAAAAGATTCAATCAACCTCATTTGAAATTCAAAGCTGTTTTCTGCCGGGTTGGCGATATCTGTTCCCAACTTCGTAAAATACACATGGGTGCATTGTTGGTGATTAATGAAGTCAATAATAGAGTCTGTGTTCCATTCAAATTCATTAAAGGATTCTATGTCACTATCCTTGACTGTTGAAATTTTGTCGGCATGCATTTGATTCATGGAATCTGCATCTCGAATGCTCAAGAGTAGATCTGTAATTCCTATGCCGTAACGTCTAAGGAAGTCAATTTGAGCTTCGGTATTTTGTTTTTCAATAGCACTATCCCCGGATATCAGCGGAAGGACGTCCCAGAAATAATTGCGCTCTCGTTGGTAGAAAAAATTGGCGGTATTGTCTCGATGAAATCTATTCTCAGGGTTGAATGTCCCAATTATTAGTGTTTTACACGGCCATTTTGGAAGCAAGCTTCGGTCCGTGATGTTTAGAAATTTGTGATTACAAGCCATTTCCAAAAAGATGTTTGATAAACAGGGCTCCCCCCTGAGCTAGAGACAATCGTTATTTATGACAAATAAAGACTTAGATTACCTAAAAATTTTAAGCTATGAGTGATATTGCGAAAAACCTTTTTGAAAGCGATCCCCAAGGATGGTTTGATGGATACTCCTCATTAGATGAATTGAATGAAGATATGGGGTGTTTGGAAGGCCCCTTGCATGGCTATCTGTTCATTTTAAATGAACAAGACATGGATGCCTACGATGAGCGATTGACAAGGCTTGAAATTGATTTTGAGATGACCTCGGCAGGACAGAGATTTCTGGAAAAATCAGTTGGATTTCAGGAAATAGGTGAGACCGTAAGAATAGGAATCTTCGGTGCAGACCAGCATCATCCACATGGGGAAATCGATTCGAACAAAATCAAAGAGATTTTGGGTGATGTTCTCTACGACTTGCACAAGTTCCAATAATCTTTTTTGACGACATTGCTGTTGGTGTCTCGTCAAAGAAGGGTATCTCGCAATGTCATTTTTCCTGCTCGAGCCGTTCGACATCGAGGTGCTTTCCGATCCTGAAAGAATGGTGATCGAGCCCGGCGGAGCCATCTATGTTGGTCTATTGAAGGGTGAAGCCGTTGCGACATTTGCGCTCACGCCCCAGGGCGAAGGCACGATGGAATTGAATAAAATGGCCGTCGATGAGGAGCACCGAGGCAAGGGGGTTGGCCACCAAATGATGAAACTCATCCTGCGCGTTTGCCGCCAGCGGGAGGTGCGGCGCTTCTTTTTGCTGGAATTCATAGCAGCTAAAAATTATGCCGTTGGCAACTGCTTCAGGAATGTTGAATTCCTCGGCTAAATGGCAAGCCAACATTACTTGGCACTTTCCCGCGCCGCGGTGTTTTCTTGGCGGTATTATGCTGGTGCGCCCCTTCTTTCCTTTATGAGTTGACGCTGGGTGCTTCAGTACCAAATACCACTCAAGACAACGGATGATCATTTCGTGAGTTGAATGCAAAAAAAAAGGGGCCTCGGCCCCTTTTTCAGTTGGTTACTAAAGGCCTATTGTTCGCAGGTGGCCCCATAAGCGCTCAAGAGCAGCAAGAGGTCGTTGACCCCCGTCTCGCCGTTCATATCGATGTCGGTAGGACACTCGTTACCGTCGGTCGCACCGCAATCCGGGACCAGATAGGCAGGTGAGTTGAGCGATACCGAGGTGGTGCCGTTGGAGAGCATGATGGATAGGGTTTGGCCTGAAAGACCGGAAAGGTCGAACACACCCGACGTTGGAACCCCAGGAATTAGCGGTTGCAGGCCCGCATCGGCGACCAGCGACCACATTGTGCCTGCAGGCAAATCGTCCTCCGTGCAAAGCAACGTGACCTGCGTCCAACACGTGTTATCCAATTGATTCCACGTGGCTTCGAAGGCGGCTGATGCGTCTGCCAGGCCATCCACCCATTCTTCCAAAGTTTCGCCTGCGCCCACACACACGTCGTCGATCCAAAATTCCTGGCCGCCCAACGAGAACGAATCCACGTCACCGATCATTGTGATGGTGCCACTGAACGCAATGAGTGTGCCGTTGGCGCTGAATTCCGGTACCCCTGAAACGGACAATTCTACCCCGCCGAGAGGAGACAAACCGTTCAGTGACATCAGGTCACTTGTCAGATTCGAGGTCAGGTAGTCCGCGCCGTTCACCTGGAAATACGCGTGATTGCCCTCGTTGCGGAATGCGACGCAGACGGTATCGGTCAACGGGACAGCAGATTGGATGTCAAAGGTGGCCACGATGTTGTTCGTGTTCAGGACTTGGCCTGAACCGAATCCGGTGGGCGCCGAAACGGCTTTCATGAATCGGAAGGCCGGTGATCCCGTTGGCGATGGAAGTTCATCCGCGTAGACGTCGATGTCTCCGCTCGTGAACGCAAATCCTCCCGGTGCCACGCTCACAGTCGCTCCTTGGCTCAAATCCCCGTATGCGTCCGAGGACATGGCGTCAAAATCAGCCCCAGCCATACATTCCGTCGCACAGGCAAATGGGTCATTCGACCCGCCTGGATTCACCGTGCCGTCGTGGTGTACGCACACGTGGTCCACGTAGAATTGCTGGCCGCCGATTTCCAAGCGCTGCACGTTTCCGGTCAGAGTTACCGTTCCTGTTTGGTATCCCACGTGTGACGTGGTCGTCACCGCCATGGTCACCCCAGGAGCCACGACAGTTGGCATGGTTTCAAGCTCACCGATGTGACGTGTCCAACCATTCACCCTGAGGTTTTCGACCCCTGCACCATCAAAGAATACGAAGCTCACCTCGTTCACATTTGGGAACGCCGCGAGGTCATAAACCGCTTGGATATTGGACAAAGCGAGCACTTGGCCACTGCCTACAGTGCTCAGCGCGCTGTCTACAATCGCCAAATTGTACAGGTTGGATGAGCCGTCGTTGAACACTTCGAAACCGAATTGGATGTTGTCCTCAGCTGTAATGAAGGTGCCCGGTGCCACATAAGGGAAAGCTCCATACGCCAAATCCTCGTGCGTAAACACAGCATCGCAGTCCGATCCCATTTCCTCAGCAACCTCCTCAGGTCCATCCAAGCAGAATGTCAATTCGTGAGCTGTGTAATTTGTCATCGTCCCGACAGGCAAGTTGGCCAGCACCGATCCGTCCGCGGTCGAAATGGTCACCCCCGAATTGTCGATTTCGGCGAAGCCGTCGGTTTGGATGGCGAACGTGTAGCATCCTGGAGCTAAGCACGCATTGAAGGTGGCTTCGTTCGCCGATCCTTCGAATCCGGTGTCCATGGCGCCTTGAGCAAGTATTTGGCCTGCTTCCGATTTCAACGACCACGGTCCTATACCGTCCCCATAATCGTCGTACAACGTCCACTGGATTTCCTCGCAATTTGCTTCCAAATCTACGTGCTGAATATATTTCGGATACACCCAGTCCAACTCTGCAATACCAGGATCCAATATGCCCAAAGGATTAATTGCCAATCCAAACGCCATGACCGTCGTATACCCACCGGTTACAGGGCAGTTCGCTTGAGGAGTCGTCAGAGGAATGGACAGCGCGCCGGTAAAGGCGTTAGCAGCTCCATTGAGCACGCCATCGCCATTGAAATCAGGGATGGTCATGCTGATGTTAGCTCCCAACCCACAGGAGGGAACTGGGGACCACTCCTCGGTCGGGAACCATTCTTCGGTCGGGAACCACTCCTCGGTCGGGAACCACTCCTCGGTTGGGAACCACTCCTCGGTCGGGAACCATTCCTCTGTCGGGAACCATTCCTCCGTTGGGAACCACTCTTCTGTTGGGAAGTCAGCAATGGTAATCAAAATCACATTACTCAAATGCAGAACATCATTGGCGTCATAATCTACCCCAGCTTCATCTTCGGACGACACAGCGAGTTGAACCGGGACGGTGCCATTCCCCTTGTAGGCCAAGCCATTGTTATCCAATGGGAAGCCGCCAAATTCCATCCCGCCCCAAGTCATATCCCCTCCAGTCAACACCTGTGGGGAAACGGATAGCTCATCAAGCGGGACATCCTCCAAAAATGCGGCCAGCGCATCTTCTCGGGACCAACCCGCTGCGAAATATGGAGCATTGAAGAGCATCGCTTCCTGAGGAGCTTGAATGCTTTCGGGCAAGGCGGCAAGGTCGATGCTGCAAGAGGTCGGGTTCAAAGCAGGTTGAGGCATTTGCGGCATAAACCATGGTGCGGATGCGAGAACGCCGTTGAGGTCCGGACGAACCTTCCAAAGGCAGCTTTCTGTATCACAGGTGCTTACGCGATCGCTCGGGTTCTCGAGGCAGTAAATGTTCAGACAGTACTTGTGCTTGAACAACATGCTCGGACGGCAAAAAATCAAGGAACTAGGGACTTTTGCGATGCCCAAGGTTTGGTCAAATAATACCTGCTCTGTGCCATCGGGCAGCGTTAAGGAAGCTCCGTATGTCGATTCGTCCAACGTCCACAACGCCGCGTCAAACATCACGGCCAACCGACACATCCCTTCCCCGCAGAAGGCACTGCCGGTCATTGCAAACACTTCCAATCCGATGCCCTCCGGCAAGTCACAAACTGGCGGTAAGCACTCCTCTGCTGTGGCTACAACGGGAGCAAGGACGGTGGCAGATAAAGGATCAAACGTGCACTTGACCTCAAGGACAATTTCGTAATCATCAGGAGTTGGATACGTGTGGGTCGGTGGTGCATCCAACCCGATTCCCGACGTGCTTGTTCCGTCGCCCCATTCCCATAGGTAGCTTATTTCACTCGATGGGGTGTAGCCTCCAGAAGCGGTCGCGGTCACGTCAAGACAATCCTCTGTGATCGACACGGTATTTGGGAGGTAGCAGGGAGGGGTAAAGATTTGGCCACAGTCCACCGTCAACAGCGAGTCCGCCTGTAAATCGATGGAAAAGGAACCTGGCTCTTGATACACGGAGAGGATGTCCGGCCCTCCTTCTTCCACAAAAGAGGGACCCAAAAAGGAGGGCGTGAAAGGAATGGTGTTACACGCTCCTGATGTACCGTCGATTGTTGTGGGTACGACGTCCAAGTCGAACACCTCGTGCAACCAAGTATCGCGGTATCCCGTCAGCACCAAATCCGTTGTAAAATCGAGTGCCAACATTTCTGGATGATAGAAATAGGGTTGCCAATGGTCCGAAGGAAAGGGAGCAAAGGCCCAATCATTGACCAGCTCACCCGCTTCGTCTGACCGTGAGGTATGTGCAAAAAAGTCACTCGAAGTCACCCCGGTTGTACCCACGGTGACCACCGCATGAAAGGGCACGTTTCCTTCGCGCAACACACCGCCTTCCATCCAAGTCGCATCCTTCATGTACCCACCGATGACCAGCTCATTGCTCGAAAATGATTCGATATCGAAGGCGTGCAACATGGTGTTGGCACCAAACCCTGAAGCCGCTTGTGCAAACCGTTCATCGAAATTGAGGGAGCCGTCGGTCACATCCAGGCTGCTGATGGAAAAACACTGATCGTGGGTGTGATTGCTCAAAACGACCAAATCCCCATTGGGAGCGAATTCCATATCTGCGCCCACCACGGAGTGGTAATTGGGAGGAGCCATTTGATCCCAAAGCAATGTGGACCAAACCATCGTTCCGTCCAATTCGATCAAGCTGACGCTGGTGGATTGCATCGGCGAGGCCGTGTTTGACGTGGCTGAACCGAGGAGGAACAGGCCATGGTTGGGGTCATATCGGACCTTCCCGATGGCGTCCCAATCCGTAGCTCCCGGTGGGAGCACGGAAGCGGATTCGTAGTGCGTGGAACCGCCCATGTTAATGAAGGGGCCGAAGGTGGTGGTGTATTCGATTATGCTGAGCAACCCGTTTCTCGATGAGGATGTTGACCCCACGTCCCCGTGCCAGCCAGCGCAAGCGATGTACTCCGAGCCATCAAAGTTGAAGACTTCCACATCGAGGAACCGTGATTGCATGACGTTGTTGACTTGGCCCGAAATGCTCCCCGTCGCCACCACAGATCCGTCTGAGGCGTCGACAATGAACACCACTGCTCGGTCTTGGATGCCAAAAGAGGCATAGCCCCGCGAGTGCCCCACAAGGGCAATTTGTGCACCATTGGAGCTCGGAACCACGTCCATGGCGGTGATGCGGAAGAGCTGTGTAAGTTGGTAGTCGGCGGACCAAATGATGTTGCCGGCCGAATCGTAACGCGACAGCACTGAGTACCCCTCCGGCATTGGAGCGGTCGCACCAAGGCCGTCGGTGTAGGCCACACTCGATACCAACCGGTCACCACCCAGCGAGGCATCCGTCAGTACGACATGGTGATCGAGGTGATTTCCTTCGTGGTAGGCGATTTCTGTTTGAGAAAAAAACGTGCTGGACAACAGCAACATAAGCACCGAAAAAAACGTGCGCAAGCTCAACGTCGGCCATGCGACGCAGTCAAAAATCTGATTCATAGCGATTTGGTTAAGGCGTAGAACAAATCAAACGTAATTGTTTTTTTCTAAGCAAACAACTCATTGCCAACTCATCAAGCCATCCTAAAGGTGAAATAATCTGCAGCGGCGGCGGCCTATGTTATTGCCTAAATTTGTGTGGCGGCTTGGAAGGGAATTGGGTCGAAGTGGTGTGGAACGAATCAGAGGATTCAGAAGTCACTGAGTCCGGTTCCTTGGATATACTTGAATATGCTCGTTCGCACGCAGGGGACGGTTCCAGTTTGGGATACAATTCTTGCGAAGGATTTGATGCGTATGAATACGGAGAATACATCGCTCTATTTCGTGAGCACAACAGGCCTAGCCCTCCGTTTCTTTCTCAAGATTCGTTTGCACCGCATATTGCCTCAGGATGGATGAGTGAAGCAAGCCAAAAGGAGCTTGAAACAGGCCTTACAATGACTTGGGATGGCTCGGGACAGTTATTCATTGGCCCCTGCATGGAAGCTTTTATTTTACAATGGACGCTCGAAAAGCTCAAACCTATGGAAGAGGGCCTTTACTATTTCTCCATCAATTATGAGGAAATTGCCGATTGAAGATGAGATATGGTTGAATGATGTCCGGTCATTGGTATTAACTCGAGTCAGCCCGATGCAGTAATCCTTCAGTTGCCTTGGTTTCAACTTATATTGCTCTTTAAAAACGCATTTCAAATGAAGAAGTGGCTGGTTTGTTTGGGTTATGCCCTAGCGCTGGCGTTGCTTTCGAGCATGTTGCCCAGGTTGATGGAATTGCCTTTTTTGAGTCTTTTCACTGCAGAACATCAAATCGGAAAGGGATTTGAATTGAACGATGCGTTTTACCAGTTCAATTCCACCCCGTCAAGTCCAAGAGCCTTTGATGTGGTGGTGGTGAACACAGAAGGCTTCGGTCAAGGCGTAAGTCCTGAATTTCGAAATCGATTGAAGGATTTGTTGTCTTCATGCTTGGAGTTGGGGCCTTCTGCTATTGGTGTAGACTTTATTTTCGAAGAACAGCCAGGGCAGGGGGAAATGATGGAACTGCTGACCGCATTGTTGAGGAAACAACTCATAGAGGACGATAGGATTGTGATTGCGCACAAGCTAGGTAAGCCAAATTCAATAACGTCCGAAGCGGATCGGCTGGGCGTTGTAAATTTCCCAGAAACGGGAAGGACAACCATTCGAAACCAGCAACTTTCGTTCTTTGAGAACGGGCAACAACTCCCTACTTTCTCAGCCAAACTCGTTGAAATTCATCAACCGGGAAGGATGGCAAGCCAGGATGTGCCAGAAGTTTTTCCGTTGCATTATTTGCGCAATGGTGAAACACACGAGCGGATTTTCTTGAGCGACTCATCGGATTTGGCATTTAGGCGGACCATCGGCATACCGATTTTGGATGCCAATGAGGTACTCGCCCACCCACATCGCTTCAGAGAATGGATCAGAAAAAAGGTCATCATTGTAGGGCACGTATCCCAAAACCCCTTCGACATTGAAGATAAGCATCGGGTGCCCAATGACCCGGTTTTCTTCAACCGGATTCCCACATTCTCCGGTCCCTTGATTCATGCCTTAGCCGTGGATAACCTTTTGAATTTCGAGGATCGAGGCTGGCGATACGTGCCAAATGGGTTGAGAAGTGCTGCCGCAATGGTGTTGTTGGTGATATTGATTTATCTCGTGCTTTACACCCGATTGGGGAAAACCATGAATTTTGCATTTCTGGGTTTGCTGACTTTGCCAGTCATCTATTTCGGGTATGTCCTGATGAATTTTGGTTGGTATTGGCCTATGAACACGACTTTGCTATCTTTTGTGTTCATTGAAGAAATCATGGAAGTCATTCATCCTGCGATGCGTCGAGTGCTTAAACGAATTAGAGGATGGAGGAAGCGAATTTCGTTTCTTGCCGCCTTGGTCATCGCCTTTTACGGTGCAATGGGCTCTGCATCGGGCCAAAATGTTGAAATCATGGTGATGCAAGGACAGGCCATGCATAGGGGCGAGGCCCATACTGTGGAGGAGTTTGCAATTTTCAATCTTTACCCAGGTGAAGTCATGGAGTTTTCGGGGGAAGGAAAAGCCCTCATCACCGTTGATGACGTAAGTGCGATTTGGCATGGAACGGGCCAACATTCCCATCAGAACCTTGTGGATTTTGTACGCGGCGGCGCGCCCTCGCTCACTTCAGAAATTTTGCGCGTTTTGTTCATCGAAGGAATTCAAATCGACGATAACAAGCCGAATGTTGGCGCTGCAACGCGCGGAGGAGGAGGTCTTGAGTTATCGGATTTGGATGAACGAGTGGTTTGGGAAGATTCTGTTTGGCTTGGTCTTTTGGAAGCAACGCCTTCAGCCCCTCCCATTTCTTGGACGCTGATTGATGGAGATTGGAATGAACGTTCTGGTGAATCAATCGAAGGAGGGGAATGGGTCGATTTGTTGCCAGGGGAGGAATACGTTTACTCCTTGTTAACGTATGGTGCCGAGGTGGGAAGTGGAGAATTTAGATGCGCCTCGGCCATTGAACACCAATCGGTCGAAACTGCGGTGAATTACGTGATGAACAAATGCAAAGGATGCGATCCAACCGTGCGGGATTCGGTGGAACGCATGATTCGGTTAGAAATTCCATACCACTAATTCGCGTCCGGCTTTGCGGTTAAGTGCAAGCAAGCTCTCTCAAGATCATGTCGAAGACCCTGCCCTTCCTCCTCATTGCTTTTTGGTTCGCCGGCCCTCTAGAATCTGCATCCCAAACGGATCCCTGCGCGGAATGGCAATCTCGGTATGATTCGTTGCAATCGACAGAGGATGACGAGGCCGCTTTGAACGCCGTTTTGGAATTGAGCGATTGCCTCTTGCAAGCCGAAAGCGACAGCAGTCTGCGGTATGCGGTTTCGTTGCGATGGGTGGGGAATAGGTTTTATTACTTGGGCCAAATGGACGAAGCCATTTCTTCCTATCAGAAAAGCTTGGACGTGATGTCGTCGCAAGGCCGTGCATCGCATCCAGACTTTGCGAAGAGCTTGAACAATCTGGCCATCAACTACAGCGACCAAGGCGACTATGCCAAAGCGGAGGAGTATTACTTGCGGGCGCTTGAGATTCAAAGGACTGTTCTCGGCGAATCGCATCCAGACTTTGCGAAGAGCTTGAACAATCTGGCCAACAACTACAGCGACCAAGGCGACTATGCCAAAGCGGAGGAGTATTACTTGCGGGCGCTTGAGATCAGGAGGACTGTTCTCGGCGAGTCGCATCCAGACTACGAATCGAGTTTGTACAATCTGGCCATCAACTACAGCGACCAAGGCGACTATGCCAAAGCGGAGGAGTATTACTTGCGGGCGCTTGAGATTCAAAGGACTGTTCTCGGCGAGTGGCATCCAGACTTTGCGATTAGCTTATTCAATTTGGCCATCAACTACAGCGACCAAGGCGACTATGCAAATGCAGAGGAGTGCTACATGCGGGCGCTGGAGATCCAAAGGGCTGTGCTTGGTGAGTCGCATCCAGACTTTGCTATGAGCTTAAACAATTTGGCTATCGTTTACAGCGCCCAAGGCGACTATGCCAAAGCGGAGGAGTACTACTTGCGGGCGCTGGAGATCCAAAGGGCTGTGCTTGGCGAGTCGCATCCAGACTACGCTACGAATTTGTACAATCTGGCCATCAACTACAGCGACCAAGTCGACTATGCCAAAGCAGAGGAGTATTACTTGCGGGCGCTTGAGATCAGGAGGACTGTTCTCGGCGAGTCGCATCCAGACTTTGCGAATGGCTTGGACAATTTGGCCATCAACTATAGATACCTAGGCGACTATGCCAAAGCGGAGGAGTACTTTCTGCGGGCGCTGGAGATTAGGAGGACTGTTCTCGGCGAGACGCATCCAGACTTTGCTATGAGCTTGAACAATTTGGCCATCAACTATAGATACCAATGCGACTATGCCAAAGCGGAGGAGTTCATCTTGCGGGCGCTGGAGATTAAGAGGTCTGCTCTCGGCGAGTCGCATCCAGACTTCGCCACAAGCTTTAACAATTTGGCCGCCAACTATAGCGACCAAGGCGACTATACCAAAGCGGAGGAGTACTATCTGCGGGCGCTAGAGATCCAGAGGACTGTTCTCGGCGAGTCGCATCCAGACTTTGCTCATGGCCTCAACAATTTGGCCATCAACTATAGATGCCAAGGCAACTATGCCAAAGCGGAGGAGTACTACCTGCGGACGCTTGAGATTCAAAGGTCTGTTCTCGGCGAGTCGCATCCAGACTTCGCCACAAGCTTTCACAATTTGGCAACCAATTACAGCGCCCAAGGCGACTATGCCAAAGCGGAGGAGTACAACTTGCGGGCGCTGGATATTTGGAGGTCTGTTCTAGGAGAATCTCATCCAAACTTTGCTTCGAGCTTAAACAATTTGGCTATCGTTTACAGCGCCCAAGGCGACTATGCCAAAGCGGAGGAGTACTACTTGCGGGCGCTTGAGATCAATAGGTCGGTTTACGGCGAGTCACATCCAGAATTTGCGAATGGCTTGTACGGTTTGGCTATCGTTTACAGCGCCCAAAGCGACTATGCTAGAGCGGAGGAGTTCTATTTACGGGCGCTGGAGATCGAAAGGGCTGTGCTTGGTGAGTCGCATCCAGACTTTGCTACGAGCTTAAACATTTTGGCTATCGTTTACAGCGCCCAAGGCGACTATGCCAATGCAATCGAGTACCGACGTCGACATCTTGCACTGGAGAGGCAACTGATTGCAGAATCGTTTGTGGGCATGTCCGCTCACCAGCGTTCCTTGTTTTGGGAGTTGAAAAACGATGCGTTTGCTTCGGTGGCGGACCTGGCCGTCACCGTGCCCGAGGAAAAGGGCGCGGGAGCTTTGGCCTATAATGGGCTGCTCTTCGGTAAGGGCTTGCTCTTGAGCTCATCTCGAGAATTGGATGAGGCTGTCTTGGCCACAGGCGATTCGGTGCTGCTGGTCGCCTACGAGGAACTGAAGGCCTCGAGGCGGATGCTCACGAAACTGCAATCAGAGGGCGATGCCAATCCAGCGTTGCTTGACTTTCACGAAGCCCGGGCAGAACGAAACGAGAAGCTGATCTCGCAGGAGGTAGGCGCGTATCAGGCGATGCAAGAACGGCTCGGTATGGACTGGAAGGATGTGCGTGGGGGATTGGAAAAGGGTGAGGCGGCGATTGAGTTTGGATCCTATTGGAGTGATGCAGACAGCACCGTGCACTATGCGGGTTTCGTTGTGACGCGGAGCACCAAGCGGCCCATTGTGGTGCACCTGTTCTCAGAGCGGGACTTGGATTTGAAGTGGGCCGAGTTGGCGGCTTTTGGTACCGAGGTGTTGTACCGCCAAATCAACAAGGATCTGGGCAGGGCCTACGCGCACATTTGGGAGCCATTGGAAGCGCATTTAGCGGGCATTGAAACGGTCTATTATTCAGGGGCAGGGCTTCTGAACCAATTTCCACTTCACGCCCTGTACCAGGAGGTCGAAGGCACGCGTCAATATGTCCTTGACCGGTTTGACATTCGGCCCTTGTCCACCACGCGGTTGATTGCGGAAGGGCTTCACCGGCGCAGCGCCCCAATCGAGAATGATCTGCTCGCCTTGGGGGGCTTGAACTACGACGCCCTGCCGAAGGTGGAAGCCCTTCCGGCCGCTGGGCAGGATGAATTGGCCTTCGCTTCAGTTTCTCAGCGTCTGCTCACGGATCCGACGTTGCGCGGCGGAGACAAGGTCGAGAAGTGGCGTTATTTGGAGGGCACGCGGAAGGAGGTGGAGGCTTTGCAGGATTCGTTGACGGAGGCCCATTGGGATGTTCAGACGTTGACTTGGTCAGAAGGGGACGAAGCGAGCCTGAAGCAGCGATTGCAAGCGAATCCTCCGGCGGTCTTGCATTTGGCGACCCACGGGTATGCTTTTCCCAACCCTTATGCTGAGACGAATTTCGATGGGACTGAGAAACAACGCACCCAATACCGAATCGGTGAGGATCCGTTGGTGCGGACGGGGTTGATTTTGTCCGGCGGGAACCACGCGTGGATGGGGAGCGACACCCTGACGACCCTAACAGGGGAGGATGGGGTTCTGACGGCCGCAGAACTGGCGAACATGAACCTGCTAGAGACGGAGCTCGTGGTCATGTCGGCTTGCGAGACCGGGCTGGGTGAGGCGAACGGCATGGAGGGCACGATGGGGCTGTTCCGCGGTTTGAAACTCGCGGGGGTGGAAGAGGTGGTGCAGTCCTTTTGGGGTGTTCCTGACGCTGAGACGAAGGAGCTCATGGCCCTGTTCTACGGCCAGTTGGCCCAATCCCTCAACCCCGCTGCCGCCTTCCGTTCCGCCCAAGAGGAGATGCGAAACACCTACCCCGACGAACCGGCGCTTTGGGCTTCATTCTCGTTGATTCGGTGAGCGCCTTCCGAGTTTGTCACCTTGGTCACCCCGGTATAATCTCCATCCTGGAGGGAAGAGGCCTCGGAGGTGAGGAACACGAACTCGCCACCGGCATTCACGTTGCCGTGTCCTGCGAGGTGGATGAAGAGGATGTCACGGGCATTGGACCGCTGGGCGATGGCCTCGAGTTCGGCGAGGATACGGTGCTTTTCCGGAGGGTTGGTGGTGGTACCTGAAGCGCGGTCGCTGATCAAGGTGGTGATGTGCACGTCGTCCTCGCCGAACATCCTCTTGGCGGCAGCTTCGACGACCTGCCCGAGCTCGCGGAGCCGTCGCCCTTGTAGTCGTTGATGCCGACGAAGAGCCCATGAAAGGCTGGCTTGCTGTCCTGGCTGTTGCCTCGCGGGGCGTCCACGGAAGCCCACGTTTTCAGGCCTCGGCTTGTGAGATTGCTAGCTGTGCGGGCAATGACGGTGACCTCCACCTCCGCAGCAGTGGCATATTTTGCGATTTGCTCGGGTGATACATACAGTATCAGGTGTCCATTGTCCTTCGTCTCCAGATCAGAAGCCAGAATATTGAACCGGCGCACTCCATCGATATAAGCCTCACAGGTGCTGACTCCGCCTTTCCGCGGCTCAATGCCGAATTGGTAGCCTCGACCATCACTGGGCGGTGGTGTCACAATGGGCGCTGGCCATGAGCGCAAACAGGACAGCGAATCGCGGTTTTACAGGATAAGTGGATTGACATGTCATAGTTTCTCATCGAATATTTCAGAAAACGAGGTCTCCTTGAGGCATTGGGCGGGCTAGGGCGGGCTAGTTTTTAGGGGCGCCCGGCGTGCTGAAGATGGTTCGGAGGGATGGGGCGTGGAAGAGGTCGGCGGGGGTGACGATGGGTTCGTCGGCGGGGACGTTGTCGAGGCCGCCGGGGAATCGTTTTTTGGCCAAATCACTCACCGACTCGTCCGAAAGGTCCAAATCCCCCACGCGCCCCAGCGGGCAAAGCTCCACCGAAGCCCCCCGCTCGAAAACTTTCCACACCACCTCCGAACAATACAACAGCTCGTCGCTCCACATGAACTGCAAGTCGTAGTGCTTCCCAAGCCATGGCTCCCCAATCGCCTGCATCTTTCGCAACGCATCCGGCGTCAAGGCACTCCGGTCCTTCATGCGTTTCACGACCACGTGCTCGCCTTGGCCGCGCTTGCGCCAGGTGTCCCATGGGATGATCCGAACGGGCTCGACGGCTTCGAAAACGTAAGTCTTCCCGTCGTTTTCGTAGACGATGCCCACGTGCGAGTAGGAGCAATTCGTGGCGTCTTGAATGGCTTGGCTTTGATTCGACTTGGAGATTTGGAAAACCAAATCCCCCGATTGCAATTCCCAGCTGCTCGAAGGCGATTCCACCACAGCGCCTTGATCCGATTGAAAGGTGGAACAGCTCGACAGAAACCACGCCAAGGTGGCGCTCAGGAGGAGGATGCGAATGGGATTCATTGGGTGGATTTAATGGATTGAAGATTGCCTCTGCTAGTCTGATTGACTGCATAGCGAAAACGAGAAATCAATTTACTTTGATGGTCAAGTGTTGAATTGTTTTTCCTTGATTAAACTGTTTTTTTTATAACCGCAATAATAACTTAAAAGCTCC
>Ga0255779_1003270_pt1 | contig 16353 bp, 7 predicted proteins | sample 011ome_21_FD_179977 | JGI IMG/M metagenome (GOLD analysis project Ga0255779, IMG submission 179977) | Coastal salt marsh microbial communities from the Groves Creek Marsh, Skidaway Island, Georgia - 011508AT metaG (version 2) | ecosystem: Environmental > Aquatic > Marine > Intertidal zone > Salt...
GAAGAGGTCGTTATTCGAAGAGCTTCTTCTTCTTCGTCGTCGTCGTCGTTTTCCAATTTCAATCGCCTCACCGAGAAAATCTCTTCGCTCGTTTTCACCACGCGCTCGATCGCTTCTCGCATAGATATCATATTCGTTGATGGTATTATTGTCGTCGTCGTCATCGCAATTTCTCTCTCTCTCTCTCTCTCTCTCTCTCTCTCTCTCTTCGATCTTCCTTTTACTCGGCTAAGTTCTATGTACTCCACTCCCCCCTACTTTTTTTTTTGGTGTGAAAACTGGTGTGTCACGACACACAAAAGTCACAAAAAGTCAACACACAACAAACACGCGAAAGACAAAGTCGACAAAAAAAAACACTTCATCATAAAACAATAATCGAAGACGATAACTACGAGCATGAATAACAACAACAACAACAATCGCGAGTGTAAAGATGAAGACGAAGACGGAGAAAGAGACGAGATGGAGATGCTCGCGAGAGAATCGAAGGAAATCGATGCGTTCGTGGAGAAGATTGTGAGAGTCAACGGCGTGTTTTCAGAAGAAGAGGAATTTTCAAAAATGTATAGAGGAGGAGTAGTAGGAGGAGGAGATACAAAAGTTGAAGGAGAAGGAGGAGAAGAAGACGCGTTTCAAGGAATAATTAAGAGAGTGAACAAGTACCAGGAGAAGTGCGAGATGTTGGACGAGCACTTGGAGAAATGGATCGTGCCTTTGACGGAGGAGGTTTTACGGTTTCACGCGGTGAAAATGAGCAACAATCGCGACGAAGACGATTTTGTCGGTGGTGTTGAAGAAACTACAACTACAACTACAACTACAACTACAACTACAACAACAACTACTACTACTACTAATAGTAATAATAATAGTAATAATAATAATAATGCAGCGACAGCCATATCTGCGTTAGCCATGCACCGAACGTCGAAAGTTTTGCACGCGTTTGCTACGGTGCGAGGTGCAAAAACCATTGCTCGCTTTTTCCCGCACAGCGCGAGGGATTTGGAACCAGCTATCAAGACGCTGCGAAGGTTCATGCCAAGGCGGGACGGAAGCGCGGCAAAATACGAAGTCGCAGGATTTTGGGATAGGTATCAGCCAGGGACGAGAGAAACGTTAACGAAAGAAGTCGCGAGTGAAAGTTTGTTTGAGACGAGTTGGGAGACGAGAGCGACGTTGTTGTCGTGGATTTCGGTTTTGGTTTTGATGCCGTTCGATATGAAGACGTTTGTTAAGACGACAGCTGTTGATAGCAGCGCCGACGGTGGTAGTGGTAGCAGTAACGATAATAGCAGAGAAGGGCTTATAGAAGATTTACTAGGGATGTGCAGACAGTGCGTTTCGCTTTCCGAGGTGGCCAGAGACCGCGCGGCGATTTGCTTGGCTCGATTATTGACCCGGCCGGACGCGGAATTAAATTTGGGCGAATACCTCGATTGGTCGACAAGAGAACTGTTGAGAGTTTTCAATAGAAAAGAAGAGAGCGAAGGATTGTCAAAAGATAGATTAGCCGCGGCAGTTGCGGCATCTGAGGACTCCTTTGTCGCGGTCGGAGCTACGCGCTCGATGGCGGCTATATTTAAGATTGGTCGTCGAGAGGTATTGAAACCGTTCCGTGCGAGCGCGTTGAAAGCCTCCCAAGCTGTGTTTGATGCAAAAACGACATCGTCGTCTCCCGGTATGCAAACCACAACTTCGAACGCACTAACTCGGCAATTAGCGTGTAAATTGAGCGCGCGCGTGGCTTTGACGCTTTTAGCGCCGAAAGTAGTCTCCTGGAGGTATGCGAGAGGAAGTAGAAATTTAGCCGAGAACCTTCTGAATAACAACGCAAGCACGAAAGACAAAGAAGAGAACATCGATAGTGCAGACGACGGCATCGACATCAATGGTTTTGCCGCTGACGATGAAACCGATGAAGCAAGTCTCGAACAGTTGGAAAAAGCTATTGAGCTTCTTCTAGAGGCCCTCAAAGACACGGACACAATCGTTCGTTGGTCTGCGGCGAAAGGTATTGGTCGCATTTGCCAACGTCTTCCGAAGCAATTTTCGGACGATGTTGTCGAAAATCTGCTGACCTCATGCTTTAAAGCGACCGAGTCTGAGTCCACATGGCACGGCGCGTGCTTGGCGTTAGCAGAGCTATCGCGAAGAGGCGTCTTGTTAGTGTCGAGATTATCATTTGCAGCAGAGAAAACGGCAGAGGCATTGTTGTACGATGTTCGAAGAGGTGCGCACAGCGTCGGCGCGCACGTCAGGGATGCGGCTGCGTACGTGTGTTGGTCGTTTGCTCGTGCATACTCCAAGTCAGACTTCCAAGATATCTTTCTTGAATCTCTAGCGACGCCGTTACTTGTCACTGCATGTTTTGACCGCGAAGTCAACGTGCGACGCGCGGCGTCTGCGGCGTTTCAGGAGTGCGTCGGTCGTCTCGGCGGTGGTGGTGGTATAGTAGCAAATAACGGACAGGAGGATATGACGGGAATCGATATCATTCAAAAATGCGATTACTTTACTATTGGTTCTGCGAGACGCGCGTATTTGGACGTTGGTTTCTTCATCGCTGAATCATTCCCAGCTTTTCGTCGCGCCACACTCGCGCACATATTGGATGTGAAAATTGAGCACTGGGAGGAGTCCACGAGAAGATTAGCTGTCGAAGCGCTCGGTGTATTGGGTGAAACAGACGTAGAGTGGACGAGTACCGTTGCGTTGCCGAAACTTTTGATGATGAGCGTCGACATGGATTTACCGAAGCGACATGGAGCGACGCTAGGGGTTGCGCGGCTTCTAGTTTCGAAAAATATTGTCGAATATTTGCGAAATGAAGATTCCACTGACAAGAAAACGCTCGAACGCGCATGGAATCTCGTGTCTGAAATAGAAGCGAAACGTTTGTATCGAGGAAAAGGCGGTGAAATTATGCGTGGAGCCGTCTGTAACGTCATCGAAACTTTAGGTCGAGTGGTAACTTTACCGTCTTTATCAACCGCGGCACAGGATTGCTTCAAGCCAAGTAAACAACTCGTCGTACAACTGTGTGAGAGCGCAACGTCAGAGTCTTTGCGTCATCCGAAGAAAGAGATTCGTGAAGCGGCGGCAAAAGCTTTGGTCTCTATCGTCGCAGCAAGCACACAACGCATCGATGGGAATGACAGCATCGTTGAAGCCGCATTGGCAGAACAATACTTAATCGCCGATCGATTACGCATCATGCAACAAACCATGGACGAAGCGAGCTCGTTTTCGAGACGCGGGAGCGCGTATACTTTGGGTATCATTCCGGAGGTGTTCATAACCAACACAAATTGGAGAGCTATTCTTACGACTTTACTCGAGGCGACGGTTCCAGAAGAAAACATCGAAATGAGAGACGCTGAAACGCGAGTGGATGCTGTGATTGCGGCGCAAAATATTCTTTGTAAGCTCAACGCGAAGTGCTCTGCCTCGCCAGGTCGCGGAGAAGAACATGTTATGAGTATTTCAGATTTGAGAGATGCCGCGGGTATGTGTTTAGAGGCGTTTTTGAAAGGTGTGGAAGATTATTCCGTCGATAAGCGAGGCGATGTTGGAAGTTGGGTTCGCGAAGCGTCCATGCGTGCCTTTTCTGAAGTTTTGAGATGTTTTGAGACAATTTCCAAGTGTTCCGATGACACCGCCGCCGGTGGTGTTGTGGCTGAGTACGAGAAAAAGTGTACGACTATCGTGGGTGTCCTGTTGAAGCAATGCGGAGAAAAAATCGATAGAACTCGAACCGTTGCGTTCGAGAGTTTGTTCGCACTATTGCGAGGTACTGCTGGTCGCGATGAAGGTGATGATGATGATCCTGCGTTAGTCTCAAACGCAAAAGAGTTTGAATCTATTCGAGCGTGTGTTCCGAGAGACGCGAAAGATGTATCATCCGAAGCTGGATTACAACGCGTCTTTTCGAATTGCCTCACAAAGGCTGTTCGAGTAGAACCGTACACTGATTACGCCTTGAGCGGATGGGTCGCGTCTGCAGGAGCAGTTACTGAGAGTTTGTCTAAAGCTGCGAGCACCGCTTTACTTGCCGTGCTCTCTGGTGAGAACGATGAAAAAAATAATTGGTTGAAAGAGAAAGTTGCGATGCACCTGATCACGACATTTGACGCGTATTCAAAAATTGACCGAGTAACCGTCCCGGCGATTCGCTGCGTCGACGTGCTCTTTACTGGTGGTGCGTTTGATTCCTTTAGCTTGGACGTGGTGGCTCCGGATGAAGTATCAAAAGACTACAAGACTGCTTTGTCGGACAAAATACGCTTCGAGTGTGCTGGAACGCGAGACGTGTCCAAGTACATATTGGCTGCAAACGCGCTTTCACACATGGCCTCTTGCACGGATAGCGTGGAGGCGAAAAAGAGCGCACGCTTGGGTCTACTCGCCATGATGCGCAACAAGTTCCCGCGCGTTCGCCAGATTGCGTCAGAGGTTTTGCATATGGCACTTAGCTCGGAAGACGACGTGGATGAAAATACTGAAGAAGCGATGGGAATGTTGACGGCGAGATTTTGGGAAGCGACGATGAACCCGGAGATGAAAGAAGCCATTCATGCGATTTACGCAAAACTCGATTTGGAAATTCCAAAACAATCAACAGCGGCGAAGAAGGACGCGTTGAAAACGATTACTGAAGAAAATCTTATTCCTGATATGTTGGCGTCATCAAAAGCGCCTGCGGCGCTCGCCAAGAAAATCGGCGGTACCGCCGACGAAAACTCCTCCTACCAATCGCTCGTCGAGTTTTCCGGTCGTTAGAAAAAAATTAAAAAGTCATTTATATTTAGTAACGCGCGCTATTTATTAGCTAAATGAACTACCATCAAACGAAACGCTTGGTCTTCGATTCGTTTCTTCTATACCGCTATTTTCTTATGCATGCTCTCTCTTCACTCTACTCGTCCTCGTCCTCCTCTACTTCATCATCCTCTAATTCGTCGTCCTCGTCGTCTTCTCCTTCGTCTTCATCCACCGGTCCGAGCGCGTCTAACTCTCCGATCGAACACCTGACAATCATCGGTGCGAATTTCCCTTCCCTTTGCCCTCCGTCCTCTAACTTTCTCCTCTGAAGTTCTTCCCTCGTCTTTGGTTCTTCCGGGTACGTCACTTGTGTCACGCGTACTCGAATCTGTTGCCCCGGTTCTATATATTTCGACACAACTGCCCCTGTTTCTCTTCTATCTTCTTCTCTTGACTCGCTCGTGTACTCTTTCTCTTCGATGTACCACATCTTCTCCCTGTCGTCCCATTTCGTCTTTTCTAAATCCATCCCGCTCTTGTTCGGTAAAACTATCAAATCGTCGAAAAATCCCAACGACACACGTATACCATTTTCATCCGTCAACGAGTACACTTTCCCGACTAAAATCTCGTTCACGAACGGACTAAACACCACCATCTTAAACTCCACCTCGTAATGCGCGGCTCCATCTCCGGCGTATATTATCCCGCCTTTGATGGAATTCACTTCGTATAAAGTCACCACTAAGCCTAAATCCGGTATGACTTTGTCCACGTACAAGTTTTCCAACTCCGCGACGATGGCTGTCAGTGGTTCTTTATCCAAGTGCTGCGGTTTGATGGTCACCGCGGAGTCTTTCAATCTCGCTATTTGAAACATTTATGCGTGCGTTTGTTTTGTGTTTTGTGTTTCGTGTGCGTGTGCACGCGCGCGTGAGTAAAAAAGTGATGTTTGTAAAAATGAGTGAAGGGATGCGGCGGCCGTAACAAACTCGTACAAACTCTTCATCAAAAATAAGTTCTTCGATGTTCTTTGAAATAATCCCCCACAGACGACCTTTTGACGACAACACACGACGAAAACAACGAAAACACGCATTTCGCCTCACTCACCCCCGCAGAAATAAAACAAAAATTGTATACTACGTACTACTAAAAAAGAGAAGATACAGATAAACAGTAGTCAAAATTCCGTCTCCTAAAGGCCACGCGCGAGGAGGATATACGAGCGTTGGGAGCCGCCACACGAGCAGTATCATCAGCAGCAACAGCAACGGCAACAACATGAGAGACTTGGAGTCTTTAGAGAGAGAAAACGATAGAAATTTAGAAACGATGGGAGACCGAGTGTCGATGTTGAAAAACATCACCATGGACATTCACAAAGAAGCAGACGCGCACCATCGAATTTTAGACGGCATGAGAGACGATATGAGTGGGTTCCAAGGGGTTTTAACGCAAACGGTGGCACATTTTTCGAAGGTTTTAGAGACTAAGAATGGGAGATACTTTTGCTATTTATTCGGGTTCTTTATTGGCATGTGGCTGTTGAGCAAGATTATTTTTGCATGATTTTCCTCCAAATGAAAAGGAAAGAAGCGAAAATTAGCGACGGCGATGCGCGCGAGAGAGAGAGAGACGGCAACACATATACGAACAAAGCGCGACGTGTGTAGTAGTACTATAACCAATTTAAGAAGAAGAATATAAAAAAGAATAAGCTACGTGTACACATCGTTATTATTATTATTAAATACAAGTCCATTTTTCATCCACGCACATTATTAGTAACTCAAGACGTGCGTTTCCTTCTTCGCGCGGCGCATCTTCTTCGTCTTCTCGTCAAATGCGTCTAGTCTCTGATGAGGACGAGGACTGCACCAAAGTCATCAGATAACCTCAGAGGGGTACATCGCACGGTGATTGTTTCTTCTTGTTGTTGTTGTTGCTGCTGTTGTTCAGGCACAGAAGAAGAAGACATTCTTTTCAGTATAGTTTTCTTCTCTGGACTAGTTAGTTGCGACATCGACGCTGTTTTATTATAGGTCTCGTCTTCATCTAAAGGTATCCAATTCTTCGTTAACTTTTCTGTCCATGGCGGCGGAGGATTGGTTCTCTCGGCAATGCGCGCCGAATCTCTCATGCGTTTAGAAAACGAGCTCGAGGGGAAAATCATCGTCCCACTAATGCCTCTCGCGAAGCCTTTTTTGGTGCACAGAATAATTCTCGCATCCATATCGACCGCAAATATCGGTAATCCAGTAGCTTCTAAACCAGCCACCATTAAATTTGCCGAGGCAAAGTTCGATAAATTCTTCGATTTATTTTCAGCCTCTCGCAAAAGGTTCGATAGCGGGTTTATGATGGCAGGAGAACTCGTGGATGCAGATGATGGCATAAAGTTGTTGTTGTTGTTGTTGTTGTTGTTGTTGTTGTTGTTGTTGTTCGACGATTTTTTCGATTTCGTTGCAACTTGTATCAGAGGAGGTTTCGTTGGCGTCGAGGGAGCACTTTCACCAGCGTTCATACGCGAAGTCCTTCCATCACCGCTGTCGCTAGATAATTTCTTTTGCTGTTGTTTCTGATGTTGCTGGTGGTGACGTAAGAGCGAATTTCGCGACGAACTTCGCATCGATCTGTGTGCTTCAGCATTAGCTTCGTTGAATAACAAATTTAACTCGTCAACCAACGGAGTCATTTCTGCATCTTCATCGACGAATAACAGAGGGGGAAGCTCAACGTCAGCGCCGTACTCCACCGGAGAGCTCGCAACGCCATCGATAACGCTGGATTCATCCGTTAACAACACCGCAATCTTAGGTTGTAATGTAAACGGAACTCGTCTTCGAATTTTTTGCACTAAGTCGCGCAAGGAAGTTCCGGATTCGATCGTTCCAACTATAATGACTACGCTCGGAATTGAATCTCTCAGGTGATTATAGTCAGAGTCGAACAAGTTTTCTCCCAACATGTCGTCATTGCTGTCGACATTTGATGAGAATTTCTTCAAAACATCCGCCGAAGTCTTAGAACGCGAGATTAAGACGTGCTCATAGCCGCCGGCGACAGTTTCTACCAGCGCGGCCATTCGATACAGGGCAATGTCGCTCGAAGAAACGAGTAAAATGTTCTTCTTGGGCACGATAATTGCAGAGCTTCTGTCGGGAGATTCTCCTCCACCATTTGCGGAAGAAGTGTCGCTAGCGCGCGAGTCCATCCCAGTGGTGCCACCATGACTTGAGATTCTTGGTGAATTATTTTTACTTCTTTGAGACTTTCCAGTATACCCATCGAGGGAAGTATTCAGAGGTAAGGGTGGAGTCGGAACCGGCGAGCGCCCGAGCGATGATGTTTCATCCCCGTCGCCAATATAACTCAAAGGACGATCTATACGCTCTGTTTCTAAATCCCTCGTGCTTAGCCTGAACTTATCTGTCGGGTCTATTACTTTTTGAGCACCTTTAACAGATGCGAACGAACGCATGTTCAAACTAGCGTCGGAGACTTGTACCAAACCAACTGGATCCATGATGCCTCGTAAACTATAAAGACCAATGTATCTGGAATGCTCGTAAGGGAACCCCACACTAGCTGCTTTTTTCCACGTGTTCTTATCACACAAGATTTGTCCTCCGTGCGCAAGACCCGCGACTCGAGCACTCAAATTTAGAACTTGCCCAAAATATTCTGCTCGCCCGGTCCGTTGACACGGCTTCATATATGTCGCCTCACCAGAAACAATGCCCATCGTAACACGTAAACCTTTGAACGTAACTCTGTGGCCGGCGGTCATGTTACACGCTTGCGGTTGTTGAAGTAACTTCTCGTCCCACGGAACGCGAAGCAAGATCGTTTGAACAACCAAACACCAACGAAAAGCGTCGAAAGGGTGATGAAAGGCAATGAAAAATTTTCCATTACCGCCTCGACACTCGTACCCACGAAAGGAGAGGAGCGTAGACCGTATCACAGCGTCGTGCTGCGCCGTAGCTTTATCACGCATACTCACATCCTCTCTTCCAAGTTCCTCCCATCCTTCGATTCGCGTAAATACGACGGTCAAATTCTCCGATTCAAAAACAGGAGCTTCAAAAATGGACGGTTCGAGTTGGCGAACTGTTTTAATCGGAGCGAACAAGGTGATGCGTTCCACGAGTTTCTTCGGAATAGCTTGAATAATTTCCTGCGAGATGATCTTGTGGTCATACGATGTGATCATTCGTCGGAGCGCTTGTAGCTTTGCGCTCGTAGTTGCTTTGTATTGTTCGTATTCGCTCGAACCATCGGTGGTGTCGGACTCGGAATCTAAGAAAATTGGATTATTGAGATTGGCGTCGCTTGGGAATAAACTTTCTCTCATGTTCTGCATAGGATCGCCACCATCCACCCCATTATCAACGCCTTCTTCTCCTCCTGGTCCAGAATTTTCGTTCAAGATTCCATGTCTGTTCAAATATCCCATATCTAATTGATGTTTACCCATGTGCATGAGTTGCAGCATTTGCGAAATTTGCAAGCTATCGGGACCGAATGCAGCCAAAACGTCGCCGGACATTAAAATTTGACCTCCATTTGCCGCGTGACACAACAGCCGCGCCAGTTCCACCGTTTTTCCTTCATAGACATGCCTTCGAGTCGTTGGATGAACGTATCTATGCGTGTTTCCGGTATGAATACCCATTCGAACGCGCAAACCGTTGATGATTTCTTCTTCCTCTTCCGTGCGCCCAGAGTGATGATCAGTGCCTTCCGCTTTGCTATTATCTTTGCCATTGGCACTATTACCGTTTATCATTTCTCCTTTCGTTTTCTCCTTGATTATGCCTTCTCGATCATTTAAACTTTTCAAGGGAAACCCACGCTCTTCGAGAAGCGCTCGGAGAAACGTGGGAACTCTTCTTGGTCTCGGAATCGTTGACTGCGATTCGGCGTCATCCGTTCGGTAGATGTGTCTGCATGCCAGGAATAACGATCGGTCCCAAACACTCGATTGTAATCGGTTCTGAATATTTGCACATGCTTTCAAAGCATCGCCAGGCGTATGAAACGCCATCGTGAACGAATCGCCTTCGGAAAAAACCTCGTAACCGTAGAACTTTTGCATTTCTTGTCTGATAAGCAAATCGTGCGCCGCGAGCGCTTTGTTCATCGTCACCGGAGCGATTTCCCATAGTTTCGTGGACGACTGTATATCCGTAACGACTATTGTGCAGGCTTCAGAAGGCGGGGCATTTCGTTTCTTATATCGTTCGAAGAAACCCTTGGCGAACACCGCATCCTCTCGAAACCGGAATAACCAGAGAAAGATGAAGAGAAGAGCAAAGAGCGAGGATGTCATGACAACGATCAAAATGTTCTGATCCGACCGAGTCACCGGTATCGTTGATACTAAAATAGGCTTACCATCGCATGTTATGGATCTCAAGGCAGTCAAAATTTCCGCAGAGCTCGTAGCATCAAAATTTGGTTCAGCTGTGACGCTCGAAATCATACCAGGGACATCATCTTCAGTATACACCCATTCCCAGAAGCGCAGTTGCGCATATACTTTATCGTACGCGCCGGAGCTTCTTGAACATTGTGCACCACTGTAACTTCTCCTTAAAGTGACTGAAATTGGCACACTTCCAATTTCGTCAAGAGCGTAATGCAAAACTAAGTTCTGATTTCTTGTCACGTACGCTGTCTTCAGCAAAAGTGCAGTCGCGTAATCGTTTGCGACGACGAGAGCTCCAACTTCATTCAACGTCACTGCGCTTTTTGTCGGACTACGCGAAAATGTAAAGTCAGGAACGGATGATGCAAACTTTTTCTCGATAGTTTCATACGTTTTCAACGTCGACCAATCGTCTAATCCAACTAAAACAATCGGTTCGGTGACGCCGCTCAACCACGGGTTCAATCTTACGATGGTTTCGTCGCCCCATGTAGTTGCACGACCAGATAATATAGCCCCCACAGAGAAGATGTCGAAAGCTATCGACGTACTCGTTTCACCTAGAGTCAGAACGCTCGGGTGAACGGTCATTTCTGGTGTAATCTTCACGAACGGAAACGAAATATATTCCGGAAAATCTGAAGGTAACGGTGAGGGGTAAACCGGCGTTTCCGCGTTGCTGAATATATTTGACTTGACTGAAGTTTGAGGGTCAGTTCCCGAGCCCGCTTCGTCTTTAACATAATTCAAGGCTAACACAGACGCGTAGCTATCATCAAGTGCGGTAAACATGGCGTCTTGAGTGCCGAGTGGCGTGATTTCTAAACCCATGCTCGAGTTACTCGCCGAAATTAAAATCGACAACGAATCCAAAACGGTTGCAACCTCCTGAGGTCCGTGCACTTTAACCATCGTCACATTATCTAATGAATTGATCTCATCATCATAAAGACTTGCTAGTCTATCCCCTTCGCAGAACAAATCTCCTTGCATTCTCGCCAAGACAAAATTTCTCACCACCGCGGGAACTTGGACTAAAGAATTGGTCTCCATTACTGTTTTTGTCAACGGCGAGGTCAAAAACCACGACCAAAAATCTAACGTTTCTCTCATGTTATCACACGTTGCACCAACTCTTAGGCGATCTAAAGCCGTATTTGAGGTCGAATTCATCCCTTTTCTGAGAATCAAATACGAATACGTCGCAATTGGCCACGCCCCGGGATCATCCGCGCCCATCAAATCCGCTGTGAGTCTCATCGATTCGTCCTCGTTATTCCCAAACTGTAACCCTTTTTGCAGAATAGCTGAAGTAATCGAGTCCGAGTCCGCATATACCGGATTACTCGTGCTCTCGGTACTTTCCAAAAGCCCAATCATACTCAATTGTAGATTCATCGCGTCTGACAACACCACGTACCCGATGGAATACTCATTCCCTTTTACAAAACTCGCCAGACCGTAGCCTGTATCTAACTCGTTTAATACACTATTCGCTATGTGAGTTCCCCACGATGGTAACTTTGATGCTCCTATGTTATTTTTGAAAGTATTCGAAAATTGACTCAAAGCTTTAGTCCACGCTTCTGTCGTCCCGGACGAATCTTTCCTCACCGATACTAATATATTCTCATCCGGAAGGATACTCTGAATGCTCGCTTGATTCGCGCTTTTGATTCTGTTGTCGTTCCACTTTGTAATTACCCCGGCATAAATTAAACTCAACGTTTCTTTCGTTAATACTAGAGAACTTTTGCCCGTCGCGCTATCAATCTCAGGCAAGTTGTACACTGGAGTCACCGCGCCAGCCACGACGGGATACATTTGCACGTCCGGAAATTCAGTGTATTGACTTGCGCTGATTAGAGAATCCGAGCAAGCGAAATCCACCTCCAACGGTTCTTCGGTATCCGTGCACTCCGTGGTCGCGTTCAGGATTCTACAAATTCCTTTCCCCGATCCGACATCTAGGTAACTTACTCTCACAGACGGCTTTATCAAAGCGTACGCTCTTGCGCACGATTTATATGCCACCGCCGGGAACGTGGCGCCTGCGCCGAACAAATTCAGCGGGTTCGTTGCAGAATAAAGTGAACTGTCAGTAATATTTGTTGTTGAAGTGGTGTCGGCGATACTATTGGTATCCTCGTCAGTTTCTAGCAATATCCTCCTCCTTTTACTTCTCCTCGTCCGGCTTTCTCTCGTCCGGTGTTGTTGTTGTTGTAGCTGTTGTTCCTTGGGAAGGGTAGCAGTGGGAGTTACTACTTCTCTCCCGGGGTGTCGTCGTCGGCCCATCCCCTCTTCTCTCGCATTTTCCTCTTCGCCGCTGTCCGATATTTCGCGTGGGAACAATAATTTTCTTCCCTCGCTTTGGCGCATAAAGAACGGAAATGAACACACCAAGAGGAGAAGAAGGAAGCAGAACGTTCGAGAGCAAAATGTCTCCCTTCGACGACGACGACGACGACGACGACGACAACGAGGACGTCTGCTGTTCGCCCGCATCATCGTCGTGTCTTCTTCTTCTTCTTTTATTGGAATAAAAATAATAAATGAGGCCGACAAAACACTCGCCTTTTTGGGCATATACATTTTAAACCCATCGTTGCCCATGTGCAGTTTTTTTGTTCCTTTTTTTGTTTGAGCAACTACCAGGTGGGGGGAGTGTTTTTTAATTGCCCCACTTTTTGTGTGTGTAAAAAGTAAAATATCTTTCTTCTAAAAAAAAACAATGGGCGTCGGACCATCGTCTGAAGCGCACAAGGCGAAATACAACGTGGCCGTGTTAGGCGCGGCCGGGGGGATCGGTCAAACTTTATCTCTCTTGATGAAACAGAGCAAGTACATCAAGAGTTTACGTTTGTGTGAGTAATTTTGTGTTTTTTTTTCTGAGAGAGGGGGAGATCCAATTTTTTTCCAATCGTGTGTGTGTGTGTGTGCAATTGAGAGCGAGTAACTGTCTTTTTAGTTCCTCTCTTTTGTTCTCTTCTTCTTCTTTTCCACGATGCGTAAAACTGACCGCCGCGCGATCTTCAAAATCACTCAATTATCAATTGCGTTAAATAAATCCACAGACGATATTTCCCCGATGGTTACCGGTGTCGGCGTGGACCTCTCGCACATTTCCACCATTGCAGAAGTGAAAGGTTTCTGTGGGAACGACCAAATCGAAGAGGCGCTGACAGGATGCGACCTGGTAATCATTCCAGCCGGAATCCCACGGAAACCGGGGATGACCAGAGACGATTTGTTTAAAATCAACGCTGGGATTGTGAGAGATTTGGTCCAAAACGTGGCTAAGTTCTGCCCGAACGCGGTTTTGAACATCATTTCCAACCCGGTGAACTCAACCGTTCCAATCGCCGCCGAGGTGATGAAGAAGAACGACTGTTACGATCCAAAGAAAATTTTGGGCGTGACGACTTTAGACGTCATGAGAGCGAAGACATTTGTCGCAGGTTTACGACCGGACGATATTAAGGACGTGACTTTGTGCGATGTGCCGGTCGTTGGGGGACACGCCGGTACGACTATCATTCCTTTGTTATCCCAAGTGACGCCGAAACTGTCCAAACCGTTCGAAGGCGAGGAGTTGACGGCGTTGGTGACGAGAATTCAAAATGCCGGGACCGAAGTTGTGGATGCCAAAGCAGGTGCAGGTTCTGCGACGTTGAGCATGGCTTTAGCCGCTGAGAATATGGCAACCTCGTGTTTGAGAGCGATGAGCGGCGAGAAGGGTATTGTCGAGTGCGCCTACGTCGCCTCAGAAGTTATTCCCGAGTTGGCGTTTTTCGCGTGTAAGTGCGAATTAGGCGAGAGTGGGGTTGAGAAAGTTTTAGGATGTGGCGAGATGGACTCGTACGAAAAAGTGCAAGTGTCCAACGCCGTCGCGGAGTTAAAAGCGAGCATTGACAAAGGCGTTGAATTCGCCAACGCACCAGTCGCGGAGAAGTAAGCACATCTTTGATTTGTATATTCGCTAGAGGACGATGGGAAAGAGTCTCATATTTTTTGTTACATAATAAGAATAAGAATAATGATAAGAGAGAGGAAGAGAGAGAGAGAATAACAGTTGTGAATGTTACGTTGATTCTATTTTTGCTATTATTAATATATAGGTTTTGACGCGGACTTTTTTTTCCTAACTTCATCTGGTTCGTGACGCACATGATAACAACCACGGGTCACAGACACGGAACGTCAACTCCATCACGGAGCAATCAAGCGCTCAAAGAAGCGGCTAAGCCGGCTTGGAACTTGCCTCCCGCGACTCTGTCTGTCGAGTTCGCCAAAAGCACCCGACCAAAATTTAACTCGATGTTCCCCACTGGCAAGGGCCACACTATACCAGCGCCACAACTCGCTCGCAAAGAATCTCTAAAGTTGGATGGTTTAAACGTGTCTCTGACTTTCGCGTCGTGTGGAATGAGACATCCTGCGTTTATGAACGCATGTCCGTGAACGCCAATGTTTCGTAACTTTTCAACTGGGATGTCCATCTTAACTGAGGCCGTTCCGCTGACAATGACGTCCCCTCCTACGGAATCATACGGCGAACTCGATTGTACTGAACGTGGAGGCGTCAAATTACCGGAAACAGATACTCCCGGCGATGAAGGGGTGCGGCTGGGCGAGGAAAGCGTCGAATCTTTCTCGCGACGCACGTCACAAGGTCCTGCACCGTGCGGTTCAAACATTCGCAAAGAGCCGACGCCACCCATGAAGAACCGGTCGGCAATGTTTGACCCTCGAGCGGCAGATGAACTAGATGATGTCGGCGTTGACGCGTAGAACTCTTTTTGAAGCGGTAGAATAATACCCGCGCGAACGCCTATCTGCCAACTCAACGACTGCTTCATTTTTTCCGGCAAGAAATCATTCACGCGTTCCGGAAACGCTCTCGTGTATTTCGCGTGACATTCTGATTTGACGAACGCTTCCGTCGTCGAATCAAAGACTGGATTCAATCCTGCTAATTCCGTTCGAACATTCCACCACCAATTTCCTTTCTTTCCTAATTCCTCTACGCCTTCTTCTTGTTGATCATCTTCCGATTGGCCACCGAGCGTGTGCACGATGGATGATTTCAACGAGTGTCCGCACATTTTTCTCACCGCTCGCGAGGCAAATCTCGTCGGGTCGGTGATTTCTCTCCACACCAAGTTATATTCCAACGTTGCCGGCCGCTCCGGCGAACTTAAGTGAAAGGATAATCCTCTTCCAGTTTCGTGAAACGACGAGTGCCGCACAGAACAATTGTGTTGCTGGAAAATCCTCAACGCCGTCGTGACGTCCGATTGGAACACTCTCGGTTGTTCCCAGTGTAACGCGTAACTCGCTGATTTTTCGTGCCCTCTGATCAGCTCAAAATCAATCTTTTCCGCGCACCCAACCGCATTTTTCAACCCACCGGTTATCTCTACCGTTCCTTCGCCGCTTTGCGAAACAAACGTCCCGGCTTTCAAAGTCAGCGCGTCCTTCTCTGCCACGTCAACGATAATCTTCGCACCGTTCGGGACGTAGTTTTCCTCGCTCCCAGCGTCTAAAGTCACATTTATGCCTTTAAATATGTTAAACTTCTCCAACTCTTCTCTGCCTTTCAACAGTTCGTCTTTAATCTCTTCTAAGTTCCCGCAATTCTCCACTCGTTTCTCGAAGCACTTTTTAATCAACTTGTCTCTTGTTTTTTTGTTCCCTCGGACGACGATTTCGGAAACGAAACACGGGTTGTGTTTCAACTGTTCGTATCTGTTTCGGAAATCGATCAGCGCTCGTTGCATTTGCAGATTCTCGTCGTTGTTCTTATCGCTTTCTTGTTGCTGTTGCTGTTGCTGTTCTCCGCCTTCGCCTTCTTCTTTCGTCGCTAGTGGTGGTTGTTGCGCAGGGGAGGAGGAAGGAGAGGAGGACGACGCCTCCTCTTCGGCAGCTGACATCCTTCAGTTTAGAAGAATACAAATAAATACGCGCGTATAAAAGTTAAGTCTACGTGAGAGAGAGAACAAACGATAGATGGTATGCGCGCGCTGTGCAAAAGCAAACTCTGATGGATTGTGCTATATCGCTGTTCGTGTGTGTTTATGTGCGCGTTTATGATATTCGTGCGTTGTTGTGTTGTCCCGTTGTTTCATACCGAGTTCATCACTTTCATC
>Ga0255779_1003281_pt1 | contig 16322 bp, 12 predicted proteins | sample 011ome_21_FD_179977 | JGI IMG/M metagenome (GOLD analysis project Ga0255779, IMG submission 179977) | Coastal salt marsh microbial communities from the Groves Creek Marsh, Skidaway Island, Georgia - 011508AT metaG (version 2) | ecosystem: Environmental > Aquatic > Marine > Intertidal zone > Salt...
CGAATTCCGGGATCAGGTAGGTAACTTGGTTACCGGGATTGTCCGTCGCAAAGAGCGGGGAGATTTAGTCGTTGAAGTCGGAAAAGCCGAAGCCTTATTGCCCTGGAGAGAAAGAGTACCCGGTGAAGACTGGGTTCCAGGAGAGCGTATCCGATGCTTGCTCAATAAACTTGAACAGCATGGTCGTGGTCCTGAACTTATCTTAAGCCGCTCCAGTTTAAATTTTGTTCGCAAGCTGTTCGAAATGGAAGTCGCGGAAATTGCAGATGGTACCGTCTCTCTTGCTGCCATGGCCCGGGAACCTGGTTACCGTACAAAAGTTTGTGTCAAGAGCACTGACCCCAAAGTAGATCCTGTGGGTGCCTGTGTGGGAGCCCGTGGTTCTCGAGTCAAAAGCATTGTCAGGGAGATGAACGGAGAAAAAGTTGACATTGTCCGTTGGTTTGAAGACCCGATTGAGCAACTGGCGGAGGCTCTGAAGCCCGCAGTCCCTCAAAATGTCAACTTGGATAGGGACAAACGTAGGATGTATTTTGAAGTTGTGGAGGATGATCTTTCTGTTGCCATTGGAAGAAAAGGTATAAATGCAAGATTAACCTCCCGATTATTAGGCTGGAAGCTTGATATTGGTAAAGTTGTGGTCAAGCAAGTTGGCTTTGACGAAAGAAAACTCAAGGCAGCCGAAGCCCTCACTTCTGTGGGGATTGAATTTGAAGTAGCAGACCGCCTCGTTGCATTTGGTCTGGTCAGTCCCGATGCCTTTGAAGGTGTGACCTCAGAGGACTTGGTCGGCCTAGGTTTTGAGTCTGATGTGGCTGACAGCATTTTATCAAAGGTTTCAGAGGGGCAAACACAACCCGCTCAAGAAACATCGGAATCCTAATTACTATTTATAGCTTATGAGTGTTCGTATTCACGCAATTGCAAAGGAAATTAACAAAACCAGCAAAGAGGTCTTGGAAATCCTTTCGAAAAGGGGATACGATTTGAAAAGTGCATCTTCAACGATTGACAATATTACTGCTCAATCACTCATCGAGGAGTTTTCTTCCCCATCCGGCGAAGAAAATTCAGCAGCCAGTGCCCCTGAACAAACTTCTGCCTCTGACAAAGAAACACCCAGTGATGCCACGAGCAAAAAAGCACCGATCGTTCGGACTAAAGCTGATTTAGATCGGGAAAAACTTGAAAAAGAAGAGGCTGAGAATGCCAAAAAACAAAAGGAACTTAAGGCTGAAGCCTCGGAAGTTCCCGAAGTTATTGATGGAGCAAATGATGTTCCAGAGAAAAAATCTCCCAGTATGGCACCTCCTCCGCCCTCCAGACGGGCTTCAGCACCACCTCCTCCTCCGGGAGCGGGTAAGTCGGTTATTCCATCTCCTCCTGCTGCTTCACCATCCCCAGTGCAGACCAAAGCTGATGATGACGGAGTAGGTGTAGTGGAAGGCAACCTAATTATGGTAAAGCCACCAATTGTGGTTCGTGACTTTGCCGGTTTTATTGGCCTAAAGCCTTTTCAGTTGATTTCCGAACTTATGGAAATGGGAATCTTTGCCTCGATGAACCAATCGATTGAGGAAGATGTTGCCCGTCGTGTTGCCAAGTCCAAAGGTTTTGAACTGGAAATCAAGCACCGTGGTGAAAAAGCCGAACCTGTTTCCAAAAAGAAAGTCGTTGTTGATGAAAATGACGAAAAATTTTTAAAACCTCGCCCACCTGTCGTGTGTATTCTAGGTCATGTTGACCATGGCAAAACAACCCTTCTCGACACCATCAGGAAAGCAAATGTTGTTTCTGGCGAAGCTGGTGGTATCACCCAACATGTGGGTGCTTACCAGATTACTCACAATAACCAGAAGATTACCTTTCTAGACACTCCCGGTCACGCGGCTTTTTCCAAAATCCGTGAGAGAGGGGCCAACCTTACGGATGTGGCTGTGTTAGTTGTAGCGGCAGATGATGGTTTTATGCCGCAAACTGATGAGGCGCTTAAATTTGCTCAGCGTGCACAGGGCACTTTGGTTGTTGCCATTAACAAGATGGATTCCAAGGGAGCCGATGCCGATAAAGTAAAAACTCAAATGCAGGAACGTTCCATTCCTCCAGAAGATTGGGGAGGAGATGTGGTTACAGTCCCCATATCAGCTTTAAAGGGTGATAATATTGAGGATCTCCTCGAAATGATTTTGCTACAGTCCGAATTGATGGAACTAAAAGCTAACCCTGATGCCAATGCAGAAGGAGTCATAGTGGAAGCCAGGCAGGAGGTGGGACGCGGTCCCACAGCAACGATTATTGTGCAAAAGGGAACCTTGAAAGTTGGTGACGCGATACAATCTGGTGCGGTCCATTGCAAAGTGAAAGCGATGATCGACGATCAAGGCAATAACTTGAAATCAGCACCACCCTCCACCCCAGTCAATATATTGGGTTGGTCCGGGGTGCCGGAAGCGGGTGCGACTTACAAAAAATTTAAGAACGAAAGAGAAGCCCGCCGGGAGGCAGAAGAGTTTGAGAACCTGAACAAATTTACACCTGCTCCTGCTGAGGAAACCGCGGCGGATTCAGATGACAGTTCTGGAGTGGATGCTCTTTTTGCTGCTATTTCTAAAAGCAAAGCCACCACTTACAAGGTGATTCTTAAGGCTGATGTAAGAGGTTCTTTGGAAGCCTTAAAGGGATCGTTGGAGCTTATCCAAAGTGACAAAGTTTTATTGGAAGTCTTGCAATCTGAAGTAGGGCAAGTGACAAAGAATGATGTCAAGATGGCGAGCACATCAGGTGCTGATATTCTGGGCTTTAATGTTAAACTTGAAAATGGAGTTATGGGAGAAGCAAAACATTTAGGTATTCAAGTTTTTCAGAATAATATTATTTATGAAATTATTGATCTCGTAAAAGAGAATATGGCTAACCTTCTGGAACCTGAATTGGTTGAGAAAAAGACCGGTCGTGCTGAAATTCGTCAAATTTTTCGAGTCAGCAAAGGTCGTGTGGTTGCTGGTTCCATGGTTATGGAAGGGTCCATCGGGCGAAACAAGATTGCACGCTTGATGCGAGGCGGAGAAATGATTGCCGAAGGTAAAGTTGAAACTCTCAAGAGGTTCAAGGATGATGTTAATGAAGTCAAAGCAGGTTTTGAGTGCGGTATCAGGCTTGATGCTTTTGATAAGTACGAAGAAGGTGATTTTATTGAGACTTTTGAAGTCGATAAAATTACCCCAAGCCTTTGATTTTTAATGAGCTTGAGGCTTACTCGGGTCAACGAGTTAATCAAAAGAGAGATCGCAAACTATCTTAGTCAAAAATACCGATCTGAAGCGGTTCGTTGGACCATAACTTCGGTTGAGACTTCTCCAGATTTAAGAAATGCAACGGTTGCTTATTCTGTAATTGGAGACGATAAGCATGCCAGGGAAGCACAACTTTTTTTTCGTAAACACGCTGGCGAAATTCGCAAGGAAGTAAGCCGCTTTGTTATTCTAAAATATTCTCCCCGTCTACAATTTGTACGGGATTTCGGGATTGAACGAGGTAATCGGGTGATGGAGATATTAGACGAACTCCAGGAGAATGATTCGACGGGTGACACGCCCAATGAGACGTAATCGAATTCGACTGTGACAGTTTGTCTTGCTTGTGTCTCATTTTTGGGGAAAGCAGCCCTTGTTTATCTCACCTTGTATTTTGTAATGCATTGGTAGTCAGTTTTTTATAAAAAATAAAATTTAAGGCATAATTGTTGCATAAGGTATCGCGTGAGCAAAATAATAGGTATAGATCTCGGAACGAGTAATTCGTGCATGGCAGTAATGGAGGCAGGCGAGCCTAAAGTGATTCCCAATTCTGAAGGGAACCGCACCACCCCATCTATTGTTGCCTTTAGTAACAATGGCGAAAGGCTTGTTGGGCAAGCAGCTAAGCGACAAGCGGTAACCAATCCTCAAAATACAATTTTTTCGGCTAAAAGATTAATCGGCCGTAAGTATTCTGAGATTAAGGACGAAGTGTCCACAGTTCCTTTTAAGGTTACTGAAGGAAAGAATGGTGCCGCGGTCATTGAATGTGAAATTGATGGCAAGACAGAAACTTTCATGCCTGAGCAGATCTCTTCCATGGTTTTAGCCAAGCTGAAGGCTGATGCAGAAGCTTATTTGGGCGAACCCGTAACCAAAGCGGTCATCACTGTTCCCGCCTACTTTAATGATGATCAACGGAAAGCAACGAAAGATGCCGGACTAATTGCGGGCCTTGAAGTTGAACGTATCATCAATGAACCCACCGCTGCATCTCTGGCCTATGGCCTGGATAAGAAAGGGGAAGAAACGATTGCTGTCTATGACCTCGGTGGTGGTACTTTTGATATCAGTGTTTTAGAGATTGCCGAAGGAGTATTTGAGGTCAAAGCCACCAATGGAGATACTCAGTTGGGCGGCGATAATTGGGATGAAAAAATTATTCATTGGCTAATTGATGAATTTAAAAACGACCAAGGTATTGATCTTACCGGTGACCCCATGGCTATGCAGAGACTCAAGGAAGAAGCTGAAAAAGCAAAAATGGCTCTTTCATCCTCCCAGTCTACTGACATCAACCTTCCTTTCATAACCGCTGATGCAACCGGGCCAAAGCACCTAAACATTACTCTTTCCCGATCTAAACTTGAGCAGGTATGCGATGAATTATATGCTCGTACCAAGGCACCCTTTGAGGCTTGTCTCAAGGATGCGGGTGTTGACTTAGGTAGTGTCGGTAACCTTGTACTTGTGGGTGGTATGACCCGAAGCCCCAAAATTGTAGAGCTTGCTAAAGAGCTTGGGGGGAAAGATCCCAATCAGGGGGTAAACCCAGATGAAGTAGTTGCCATTGGTGCAGCTGTACAGGGGGCTGTTTTACAAGGTGATGTGAATGATGTTCTTTTATTGGATGTTACCCCATTGACTCTCGGGATTGAGACAGCCGGTGGCGTTTCCACACCGATGATTGAAAGAAACACCACCATCCCCACAAAGAAATCCCAAGTGTTTTCTACGGCAGCTGATAACCAACCTGCGGTAGATATTGTGGTTTTGCAGGGTGAGCGTGCGATGTCGCAGGACAATAAAACATTGGGAACCTTCAAACTGGATGGGATCGCCCCAGCACCGAGAGGTACTCCCCAGATTGATGTCACATTTGATATCGACGCCAATGGTATTTTGAATGTTTCTGCCAAAGACCAAGGCACTGGTAAGGATCAGAAAATTACCATATCTGGTTCTTCAAGCATGGACGAAGCTGAAGTTGAACGCCTCAAGCAAGAAGCAGAAAAATTTGCAGAGCAGGACAAGGAAAAGAAAGAATCAATTCAAGTCCGCAATGAACTCGACTCCATGGTGTACCAAAGTGAAAAGCAACTCGCTGAGTTAAACGATCAGGCACCGGATGAGCTTAAAGACAAGATCAATGACCTTCTCAAGGATGTGAAAAAAGTGCTTGATAACAACGAAAGTACAATTTCCGAACTAACGGAAGCGAAGGAAAAAATGCAGAAAAATTTTGAAGAGCTTGGCAAGGAAGCAATGAAATATGCAAGCCCTGCTGGTGGTGATACCACTGCCAGCTCCGAAGACTCCTCTTCAGCGGATGACAAGAAATCGAAAAATAAAGATGAGGACATTGTTGATGCCGACTTTGAAGTCGTCGATGACGAAAATGATAAAGAAGAAAAAGCTGAAAAAAAATAACCCGAATTCTTTTTGAATTTCACTCTAACAGATTATTAATCAAACAAACCCAAAACAATAGAATATGAGCAAACCAAAAATCACTCCGTTGGGAGATCGCGTCTTGGTCAAGCAAGTCGATGAAGACGAGCAAGTCAAAGGCGGGATTATTATTCCCGACTCCGCAAAGGAAAAGCCACAAGAAGCTGAAGTAGTAGCCCTTGGAACCGGAAAGAAAGACGAGGACGGTAATGTCACTCCTTTCCAAGTTAAAAAGGGAGATAAAGTACTCATCAGTAAATACGGTGGAACCGAGGTCAAGCTTGACGATGTTGAATATCAACTCGTTCGTGAAGATGATATTCTCGGAGTCATTGGATAAGGCACTTTTGCTTTTAACAAATAAACCAAAAAGAAAATACTAAAATGGCTAAGCAAATATTATTCGACGAAGCAGCACGCAAGAAAGTCCTCAAAGGCGTAACCACATTGGCTGACGCAGTTAGCGTGACCTTGGGACCGAAGGGCAGAAATGTTTTAATCGACAAGAAATTCGGTTCCCCAACTGTAACCAAAGATGGTGTTACCGTTGCCAAGGAAATAGATTTACCAGATCCCTATGAAAACATGGGAGCACAAATGGTTCGTGAAGTCGCATCCAAGACATCTGACTTGGCTGGTGATGGTACAACCACTGCAACCGTATTGGCTGCAAGTGTATACCGTGAAGGTCTTAAAAATGTAGCAGCTGGGGCGAATCCAGTATACTTAAAGCGCGGGATCGACAAAGCTGTGGAAGCTGGGGTTGCCAAACTCCTCCGTGACAGCAAGAAAGTATCCGACCGCGAAGAAGTACGCCAGGTTGCGACCGTTTCCGCTAATTGGGACGCTGAGATCGGTGAAATTATCGCCGACGCAATGGATAAAGTTGGTAAAGATGGTACCATTACAGTGGAAGAAGCAAAAAGCATCGAAACCACCCTTGATGTCGTTGAAGGTATGCAGTTTGACAAGGGATACTTAAGTCCTTACTTCTGCACCAACAATGACACCATGGAGTCCATTCTTGATGACTGCTTCATCCTTATTTATGAGAAGAAGATCACTGCATTGAATGACCTGCTTCCTGTTCTCCAGTTAGTTTCCAAGCAAGGCAAGCCACTACTTATCATCGCTGAAGATGTTGAAGGTGAAGCTCTTGCAGCCTTGGTTGTTAATAAACTGCGTGGTACATTAAATGCCTGTGCAGTGAAAGCTCCTGGCTTTGGTGACCGTCGTAAGGAAATGCTTCGTGATATCGCAATCTTAACAGGTGCCCGTTGCATCACCGAGGACCTTGGCATCAAGCTTGAAAACATTCAGCTTGCAGATTTGGGACAAGCCAAGCGTATTTCTGTAGACAAAGAAAACACCGTCATCGTTGAAGGATCCGGAAAAGCTTCCGAAATTCAAGGCCGCGTGAAACAAATTCGTCGTCAAATTCAGGAAACTACTTCTGACTATGACCGTGAAAAACTTCAAGAACGCCTTGCCAAGTTGGCAGGTGGGGTTGCGGTTATCAATGTTGGTGCCGCCACCGAGCCAGAAATGAAAGAAAAGAAAGCTCGTGTTGAAGATGCTTTGCATGCGACCCGTGCTGCGGTTGAAGAAGGAATTCTTCCTGGTGGTGGAGTTGCTTTGCTTCGTGCTGCTAATGCAATTGAGAAGTCTGCTTCCAACCTGGAAGGTGACGAAGCAATTGGAGCAACCATTGTGCGCCGTGCAATTGAAGCACCTCTGCGCAAGCTTTGTGACAATGCTGGTGTTGAAGGATCACTTGTTGTACAACAAGTTCTTAAATCCAAAAGCACCATGGGCTACAATGTGGCTACAGACACGCATGAAGACTTGATAAAAGCTGGAGTTGTTGACCCGACCAAAGTAACCCGTACCGCGTTGCAAAATGCAGGTTCCGTTGCTGGTCTGTTGTTAACAACCGACTGCATGATTACTGATATACCTGAAGAAGAAAAAGCTGCTCCAGGCGGTCATGATCATGATCACGGCATGATGTAAGATCTTTTAATTCTTACTTTAATTTTGGAGGGCGTTCACTTCGGTGAGCGCCCTTCATGCTTTATGAGCCTGAATAGCTATCCCACATGGAGTTATTTAAGCTCGGTTGTGCTTTATAACAGGCGGACCTACCAAAGTTTTAGCTAGTAAGTTGTTACCTTTTTGTCGGCTGCGAATTGTGCCGATTGTTCCTCTGCATGATAGGATGAGCGCACGAGGGGTCCAGATTCCACAATTTTAATACCCAGTTTGTGAGATTCTTCTTTCCATTGGGCAAACTCCTCTGGTGTTGCCCACCTGTCTATGGGGGCATAATCAGCACTTGGTTGTAAATACTGACCAAGTGTTAAAATGTCCAAACCGATCGAAGCGAGATCCTGAATGGCTACTAAAATTTCATCTTCTTTCTCACCAAGCCCAAGCATAATACCTGACTTTATACGGAAGCCACGCTTTTTAGCATGGGATAACACATCCAGGCTTCTCTGGTAACTTGCGGTGCGACGAATGGGACGTTGTAACCGTTCCACTGTCTCCAGGTTGTGGTTGAAGATATTGGGGGAAGCATCCAAAACCAAATCCAGGTTTTTAAAGTCACCCTGAAAATCAGGAACAAGCACCTCGATCGCAGTATCGGGGTTGCGATGGCGAACCGCTCGAATGGTGGCAGCCCATACTTTGGCCCCCCCATCAGGTAGATCATCGCGGGCAACCGAGGTAAGTACGCAATGTTTTAGGTTCATCTTGGCTACCGCATCTGCAACACGGGGTGGTTCAGCCAAATCAAGCTCGGTGGGCTTTCCTGTTTGTACCGCACAGAAGGTACAGGCACGGGTGCAAACATTCCCCAAAATCATCAAGGTGGCTGTACCTCTGGACCAGCACTCTCCCATGTTTGGACACTGGGCACTTTGGCAAACGGTATGGAGTTGGTTTTTATCAACGATGTCCCGAACCTCTCCGTAAGCAGGACCGGAGGGTAATTTGGCCCGCAACCACTTGGGTTTTCTAACTTTTGAAACGGAGGAACTCATGATGTTAAGATTCTACAACAGGAGGACCGTCTTTACCAGCCGTTCTATGATACGTGCCATCCGAGGCTGCTCTTTCATATTTAGAAAACCCATGCCGGGAAAGATTTTGGTCTGAGAGAACAGATTTTTCTTTTTGATCGGAGTGGTTCAATGAGATTGTAGCGGCTGAAATAATTTTACGAACAGGATCCTGAGTGATGGGGTGCTTGGTCAGAGGTGGGGCATCATGGGCTTGTTCAACCTCAAAGCGTTCATATGGCTCAGTACCCCTAAGAACTTCATACATGAACATTGGCATGGTTGAATTACGCAGTTTTCTTTTTTCGCGGTGGAAATTCAAACCCAATGCCACCATTGTCTTTGAGGATGAGGTTGGCATCAAAAGGTCGCTTGGTTCTACGTGAGACAAAGCCTTTAATTAACCCTGTTTTCTTTTCGTTGACCAATTTTTGGAACTCATCCAAGGGAATTTCTTTGTCCAACAACTTGCGGGTGATACGAAAACTGCATTCACCCTCGGATATTTTCTTATTTTGCACACAAACATAAGAAAGTCCGGTTTGTTTCACATCATTTTGACAAACCGGGCATTTGGCCACCACGGGTGCATCCTTGAGTAATTCAACTTCCTCAGATTCCTGATCATCCGAGTTGTTATCAAAAATAAAACTGACTTTGAAGTCGTCCTCCAGTTTGAGCATCGCCGAAAATTTTTTGCCGGCCTTGGATATAAAATCGTCGAGAGGGCCAATTCTTTTATCTCTTAGTAGGATTTCAACTTCTTCCGTTTCAAGCCTCCGACCGGCAATACTTTTGGAAATTTTAAATTCACCTTCCAGGTCTTGGTAAAAACTAAGAGCCTCAAAAAGGGGTTTTCCATCCACCGGTGATTTTAAATTTGTTTCCTTAAAATTATCCGAAGTTTCGGTGAAACCAGTAGTTTTGGAGACAAAATCATGGGTGAGGGAACTAATTTCCTGCATGAATTCATCGCGGGACATTTCTCCCTCTTCAATTTTCCGTAGTTTATGCTCCCACTCACCCGTCATGGTAGGGCTTGTAAGCACATTAACATCAGCAGCGTGAAGGAATTGAAAAAGGTCTTCCGCTTTGAGAGACGGATGCAGTTGAGTGCCTTCCCTGCGGACATATTTTTCTTTGATTAAATGATCAATGGTTGCGGCTCGGGTGGCCGGTGTTCCCAACCCTTTTTCTTTCATTGCCTCGGCAAGTTCCTCATCATCGATTAACTTGCCCGCACTTTCCATGGCGGAGAGCAAGGTTGCCTCGGAATACCGGGGCGGGGGCTTGGTTTGCTCAGTTTCCATTGTGGGGTTCGAGCAAGTGGCTGATTCATTGTCTTCGGGCAAAAGGGCGACAAGAGAATCACTGGGTTGGTTATCTTTACCGTAAATGGCTAACCAGGAAGGCTCAACCAGGACGCGACCTTCGGTTTTAAAAGCGTGGTCACCAATGAGGCTGGTACGTGTTGTCACATCCCATTGGGCGGGTGGATAAAAGGCCGCGATAAAGCGCTTGGCGATGAGGTTGTAAATCTTCGACTCATTGGCATCCAAATTGGAAGGCGGTGTATTGGTCGGGATAATCGCAAAGTGATCACTGATCTGCTTGTTGTTAAAAATTTTCTTATTTTTGGGGTCGACCCATTGATTATCCAAGGCTTTGCGGGCGTGGGAAGAAAGAGGGCCGACTAGGTTATTTAACACTTCTGTACAATTGGGTCCGTAATCCTCGGGCAGGGCTTTGGAGTCGGTACGGGGGTAAGTGATGGCCTTGTGCCTTTCATACAGGGATTGGGCCAGTTGAAGTGTACGGCTTGCAGGGAAATGGTGAAGGCGGTTGGCTTCTCTTTGCAATGAAGTAAGATCATACAATTTGTTGGCCGCCTGAGGAGAACGTCTTTTAACTTCAGAAACTTGGGCAGTGCTTGCCTGGTTAAGGCTTTCGAGAATGGCTTTTGCTTCAGCCTCATCCCAAAGGCGGTCTATTTTCTGGTGTTTGTCGTTGGGATCTTTTTTGAAATCAGGCTTTTGGTAGATACCTGTATAAGTTCCCTCCTTCACTTTGAAATCAGCAGATATTTTGTAAAAGGTCTTGGGGACAAATGATTGGATTTCATGTTCCCGGGAAATCACGAGAGAAAGGGTGGGGGTTTGTACCCTGCCCACCGTTGAAACCTGTCGGGAGCGACCGCGACTTCTCTTAATAGTGACTGCCCTGGTTCCATTGATACCGATGAGCCAGTCAGATTCAGATCGACATCTGGCAGCGTCCTGAAGGGGTTTGAGTTGCTCGCCATCCCGAAGATTAGCAAAGGCCTCTTTGATGGATGTATCAGTCATCGATAGCATCCAGAGCCTTTTAGCAGGATGCTTGCAGCCTGCTAATTCATAGACATAGGTGAAAATTAATTCACCTTCCCGACCTGCGTCACAGGCGTTGACCACAAATTCTATGTCCTTTCGTTTGAGCTGTTTTTTAAGCTGTTGAAATTTCTTTTTGTTAGCCGCAATTGGTTTGAGCTTAAATTCAGGGGGGATGATCGGGAGATTTGCCAATTTCCAAGCCTTCAATTTTTTATCAAAATCATCCGGCATAAACAATTCAACCAGGTGACCCACGGCACAATCAATCACCCATTCATCATTCTCGTAATGGTCATCTTTTTTGGGAACTTTGCCCAACACACGAGCCAGGTCACGGGCAACGCTAGGTTTCTCAGCAATTACGAGTTTTTTCATCAGAAGTGGTTACAGTAACGAGATATTAAGCCGGAAGGAAACGATCAATGATTGCATCCATCTCGGAGAGCAGGAAGTCAATCGTATCCGCGTTTTCATTACCCATGTTGGAAATCCTGAAGGTTTTACCTTTGATTTTACCGTAACCACCATCGATCGAAAGCTTCTTTTCCTCCCGAAGAGTTTTTACAAAGCCAGCCACATCCATGTTAAGGTTATTTTTTACACAGCTTAGAGATTTGGAGGCATACTGCTTTTGGGGTAGAAGTTCAAAGCCTTTGGTTTCCACCCATTGATGGACTTGCCTATTCAGTGAGTCATGCCTTTGGAAGCGGTTATCCACACCTTCCTCCATAATATGTTCCAAGGTGTATAAAAGACCATGAATGAGAGGAATAACCGGAGTACTCGGGGTCATTCCTTTTTCATGATTCTTAAGGAATTCAATAAAATCAAAATAGTATCCACGTCCCTCCACCTGCTTTGCTCTCTCGAAAGCCCGGGCGGATACAGAAAAGAGGGCCAGTCCCGGAGGAAGGGCTAAAGCTTTTTGGGAGCCGGTTAATAAGACATCGATACCAAGTTCATCTTTGGGTATGGGGACGACTGAAAACGAGCTCACAGTATCGACAACAGATAAAACATCCGGATACTTGGCCAGTACCTCCATGATCTCGCGGAGAGGATTCATCATGCCACAGGATGTCTCGTTATGGACTAAGGTCACAAGGTCATACTCCCCAGTGGATAAACGGTTATCCAGCTCCACTGGATCGATGTGCTGGCCCCATTCCACACTCAGGGCATCCCCTTCTTTTCCACATCTTTTTACGACATCCACCCATTTGTCAGAGAACGCACCGCATGTGCAGCAAAGAGTCTTTTTGCGGGTCAAATTACGAACCGCCCCTTCCATCACACCCCAGGCGCTTGAAGTGGAGAGAAAAACGGGGTCCTGCGTCTGGAAAAGAGTTTGAAGCAAAGGTTGGCACTGATTGTAAAGGTCGACAAAGTCTGAGCTTCTGTGCCCCATAACAGGAGTGCTGAGTGCTTGGTATGCACCTTCAGATACATGAACTGGACCAGGGATGTGTAATTTATAATCGATCATTTTAATTGGAAGAAGGCAGGGGAATGATTTCGTGCGACAAATTATCCTTACCTACCAGGATGAGGCGCGGTTCCCAAACCGCTGCTTCTTCTGGGTCAAGAGAAACAAAAGATAAAATGACTAAAAGGTCGCCTGGTTTGCCTTTGTGGGCCGCCGCTCCGTTTAGGGCAATTTCGCCGGAACCAGAGGGGGCTGGTATGCAATAAGTTTCAAACCTTTCCCCGTTGGTTATATTCCCAACAAGGATTTTTTCGTGATGGAGAAAGCCCGCAGCATCCAGAAGATCCCGGTCAATGGATAAACTGCCTGAATAATCAGGGGCAACGGAGGTAACCGAAGCACGGTGAAGTTTAGATTTTAATAAGGTAACTTGCATCAGTGATTTACGAGGAAATAAACATCAAAGCTTTCTTGTAGCCAAAGTCAATCGATCAAAGAGTGAAAGGATTAATTCGGATTGAAAGAAATGATAAATTGGGTAACAAATATTCGTTTATGTCTGCAGACAAGCAAACTTGGCTACAAAAACGATTTCATGATTTTGAAGGATTTGTGGAAGGGGTTATCTACGATCGTGATTTATCGGTGTCTGCCCGCTTGTTTGGTTTATTTCTTCATCCTTTTTCTTATCTTTTTTCGGTCATTGTCCGAACTAGAGTTTTTCTGTACACTAGGAATTGGTTTCTTAAGGATGCTGATCTGGATTGCTTTGTACTCGTTGTTGGAAATTTAACCGTTGGGGGGACAGGGAAAACTCCCGTGGTGGAGAGGTTTGCCAAGGAACTGGTATCCCGCGGACTCAAGGTTGCAATCTTAAGCCGTGGATACAAGAGCAAACAGGATTTAGAGGATAGTTCTTTGGGTAATATTTTTCGAAAGAGAAAGGAAAGCCCGCCTAAAGTGGTTAGCGATGGTACTCGTCTCTTAATGGATTCTGAAGAGGCGGGAGATGAGCCCTTTATGCTCGCGAAAAACCTCCCGGAGGTGGTGGTGATTACCGGAAGGAATCGGGTGAAGTCAGGTGAACTGGCAATCCAAAAATTTAAAGCCGATGCCTTGATACTGGATGATGGTTTCCAGTACCTTCCGGTAAAGGGAAGAATGAACCTGTTACTTGTGGATCAGACTAATCCTTTTGGTAATCGTTGCCTTCTTCCGCGCGGGATATTGCGGGAACCTGTCAGTCACCTCAAACGGGCTTCCTATGTATTTCTGACAAAATCTGAAAATGAGCCTGACCTTAAACTTTTGGAAACAATCCGTGAGTACAACAAGAATGCGGAAATTATTCGATGTGTTCATAGGCCCAAATACTTTCAGGAAGTGAATGGTACCGAGCAAAAAGGTTTAAATTTTCTTTATGAATCTTTTATCGGGGTCTTTTGTGGGATTGCTTCCCCGCGTGGCTTTGAAAATATAATTAAACAAATGTCGGGCGAACTTCGCTACCGAAAGAGATTTTTAGATCACCATCGATATGAGCCTTCAGAATTGGACCGTATGTTTCAGCAAGCCAAAAACAGCGGGGCTGATGTTATGGTGACCACTGAAAAAGATGCGGTGCGCATCCCTTCGACTTACAAGCCATTGATTCCTCTTTACTATGTACGGATGGAAATTGAGATTATTGAGGGCTTTGAGGATTTTGAGGAAGCTGTTGCGGGTATTTGTTTTCCTGCAAAAAATAAACTGAAAAAGTCTATTACCTCCGCAATGTAGCTGCCTAAGCTGCTTGGTAACTTTGGGTTGCCTGAACTAAAGCCTCCATGCACTCAATCTTAGCTGTGGGTCTAATGCCGTGGCCAAGGTTAAGGATATGACCTGGGTCTCCATTCATTTTTGAAAGCAATTTGTGAGTTTCTTTCTGGACTTCCTTGGCATCCGTTTCCATGAGTTCAGGGGCTAAGTTTCCCTGTAATGCAAGCGGAAGGGGAAGGGTTTTCCTGGCAGCAGCTAAATCATGTCCCTGATCTACGCTGATTCCGTCGACCCCTGTGCTTGCTAGCAATTTGAGCCGATCAGAAGGAGATTTCGCATAGAGAATAAGGGCAAGCTCCGCGGGAACGGCTTGAACGATTGCATGAATCCATGACAAAGACCATTCCCATGCTTTTTCCGTGGGGCACAAGGCGTGCCAACTGTCAAATATCTGTAAGGCATCCACACCCGCATTGAATTGCATGGTGATATAGTCTATCAAGACCTCTGTGATTTTCTCCAATAATCGGCCAAAAAGCACAGGCTCTTCGTTGGCCATCTTTACGGTTTGAGGGAACCCATCGGAGGATCCACCATCAATCATGTAGCAGGCCAATGTCCAGGGAGACCCGCAAAAGCCTAAAAGTGCCTTGTCGGTGCCAAGCTGAGTTCGAAGAATTTTCAGGGCGTCTTCCACGTAAGAGAGGGAGTGTCGGACATCCACAGGCTTTAATCTTTTAATATCCGTAGCAGTTGCCAGGGGGAATTCCATCTCGATCCCTCCCTGTTCCCTAAAATGGTAGCCCTGGCCCATGGCTTCGGGGATGACAAGAATATCACTGAAAAGGATGGCGGCATCGAGGTCAAAGCGTGCCAAGGGTTGCAGGGTGACTTCGACAGCTAACTCCGGGGTTTTGACCATGGTGAGGAAATCATACTTTTGCTTTAAGGCACGATATTCGGGAAGGTATCGTCCGGCTTGTCTCATCACCCAAAGAGGGGGGCGGCCCATATTTTTACCAGCCAATGCAAGTTTGAACCTTTCCCTGCCTTGATATGAAGATGGTTTATTCATTGAGCCAGTCTCTTGGTTTTAAGAAATGTAAATAAAGGTTTTGTTCTTCGGAGCCTTCTTCTGGTGACCAGTCATAAGCCCATTGCGCAGTTGGAGGCATGGACATTAAAATTGATTCGGTTCTACCGTTTGATTGCAGCCCAAAATGAGTGCCCCGGTCATAAACGAGGTTGAATTCCACATACCTGCCACGACGGTATTGCTGGAAAGCTTTTTGTTTTTGATCAAATTCTGTATTCCTTCTTTTGTTCGCGATTTCAAAATATGCTTCATTGAAAGTGTTTCCCACAGAATTAATAAATTCCAATGATTGATCAAAGCCTCCCTCATTGTAATCATCGAAAAAGATACCACCTATGCCGCGGGTTTCCTCGCGGTGGGGGAGGTAGAAATATTGATCGCACCAATCTTTGAACTTTGGGTATAGGTCTTCCCCATACGGAGCACAGGCACCCCGTGCCGCTTTATGCCAGGAAACTGCATCTTCAAGGCGAGGGTAGTAGGGAGTCATATCAAAGCCTCCACCAAACCACCAAACCTTTTGATTGTCAGGGGTTACCGCTTCAAAATACCTGACATTGGCGTGGGCCGTGGGTACATGCGGGTTATCCGGGTGAAAGACAATGGACACACCCATGGCCCGGAATGTGGAGCCGGCGAGCTCCGGACGATTTTGGGTTGCACTCTGGGGCAATTTGTCTCCCCGGACATCCGAGAAATTAATGCCCCCTTTTTCGATGAGGTTCCCTCCGGTAACCGCCCAAGTTTTTCCACCTCCCCCTTCCTCTCTTTTCCACTGATCTTCTTTGATCACGAGATCTTGATCTTCCCGTAATAAGGTGGAGATAAGTCGTTCGTGGAGGGCTAGGAAGCTTTCACGAG
>Ga0255779_1003309_pt1 | contig 16252 bp, 17 predicted proteins | sample 011ome_21_FD_179977 | JGI IMG/M metagenome (GOLD analysis project Ga0255779, IMG submission 179977) | Coastal salt marsh microbial communities from the Groves Creek Marsh, Skidaway Island, Georgia - 011508AT metaG (version 2) | ecosystem: Environmental > Aquatic > Marine > Intertidal zone > Salt...
TCGAACCCGTTTGCAAATCACTGCTCGGCTCCGCCTCAAAATGCCACAGTACATTCCAAGCAGTCTCAAATTCCTCCGATTCGTCAGTAATGGTTGGTATGTCGCTGAAGCCACTGGTTGTTTGGGAAATCCAGCCATCCCCGTTGGGATCTAGAAGCGAATCGTTGACCGCGGTTCGGAAAATCTGACCGGGAGTCTGAGCCATTGAGCAAGCAGCTAATGCAAGCGCCGAAATGGTGAGAGCTAAACGCATCTTCAAGTCTTCATTAGTTAAGCAGGCTAATATAAAGAAAAAATATCAATGTTCGTCTAAGTTTCCATTAAGTTCGTACCACGAGCACCGAGCCTCAAATCTTGGCTATCTTGCAGCCATGACGACACGAAACGCTCCAAAACCCGTTGGTGCCTACCCATTTGCGAAAAAAGCGGGAAATCTGCTTTTCCTCAGCGGTGTTGGCCCGCGCGTAGCCGGTAGTGATGCCCACGACAGCGGGGTTCCCGGTCTTGCTTTAGATCACAACGGCAACTTCAAAGCTTTCGATTTCGAGGCGCAAGTTCACAGCGTTTTGGAAAATGTCAAAGCTATTTTGGAGGCAAATGGTAGCCGCTGGGAGAACTTGATTGACATCACCGTTTTTTTGGTTCACATGAACCGTGATTTTGCCACTTTCAACCGCATTTATGCTGAATATTTCCCGGATCCGGCGACCCAACCCTGTCGCACCACGGTGGAAATAAACCGCCTGCCTACGCCCATCGCCATTGAACTGAAGTGCATCGCTACGGTCGAAGCCTGAGCACGTATTGGCTCGGTTCTTGCCATCGACCGCATGTGAAACGTCTCATTACTATCCTGATTTTCGGCTGGAGCCCTGCATTTTCGCAACAAGCTCTACCGTTTTTGCCAGGAGAAGAATTGACGTATTCCTTCGAATTCGGACCGTTCGATGCGGCACTTGCCACCGTGTCCGTTGAAAAATCCCGACCTCACGGGGACTGGATATTTCATGTCCAAGGCAAGACCATGGGCAAATTTCGTTGGATTTTCGCGGTGGACGACTTCTACACTTCCACCGTGAACGCCCATTCAGGATGGCCCATGGTCTTCGAGCGTGACATTTCCGAAGGCGGATATGCCTTGAGGCAAACTTATCATTTCAATTGGTCGGACAGCACGGTGCACACCGCTTCGTCCCGCGGAGACGGCCCGGTAAAAAAGGACATCCAAAAATTATCCCAACCTGGGCATGACATGGTCAGCGGACTGTTTGCCTTACGCAGCATGGATTGGTCTGCCATATACCCGGGTGATACGATTCAAGTCGGTCTCTTCATGGACGAGGAGTGGTTCGATCTCAAGTTGATTCACCAGGGAATTGATCAGGTCGAAGCCGGTGGGAAAATTTGGCCAAGCATTGCCCTACAACCCGTCGTTCAAACCGGAAGAATTTGGCGGCGGTCGGACGATTTGCGGGTGCACATCAGCAACGACGGACGCTACATTCCGCTGCTCGCAGAGACACGCATCCTTTTCGGTAAAATCCGAATGGAACTCACGCACGCAAGCGGGTTGAGAAATCCCGCAATGGTCAATCAATAATGGGCGGTTTTTTCCGAATTTGCCGCATGCCTGAAAACCAACCCTTCGACGATCACATTCTCAGCAAGGTCCAAGCGCTTCAAGAAAAGTATGCCGCCATGGGCCAAGACCTGAGCTCCTATTTGGATGGTTTGCTTTACGCCGACTACCTGACCTATTGGGATTACATCAATTTGGACACGTTGCTGAGCTTGCAGCATCCCATCACGCCGATTCCGGATGAGTCCATTTTCATCGTCTATCACCAAATCACGGAGTTGTACTTCAAATTGGCGCTTCACGAACTCGAGCAACTCAATGCGGCGGACACCGTCGATTCCGCAGAATTGCTCAAACGCGTGACCCGTGTGAATCGGTATTTCGAGGCGCTCACGCATAGCTTTGAAATCATGGTCGATGGCATGGACCAAGACCAATTTCTGAAGTTTCGCATGTCGCTGCTGCCAGCGAGCGGATTCCAAAGCGCGCAATACCGGATGATTGAAATCCGGTGCACGTCATTCGATCGGTTGCTGAAAGAGGACGTTCGAGACCGGCACGCCGATTACTCAACCGGCGATATCGAAACCCTGTACGAATCCATTTATTGGAAGGCCGGAGCGGTCGAATTGGCCACGGGAAAAAAGACGCTCACCCTGCGCCAATTCGAACAGAAATACGATCGGACGCTGCTTGAACTGGCCGAAAATACGTTCGAAGTAAACGTACGTTCCCTGTGGAATGCGCTGCCTTTGACCGCCCAAACAGACGAATTGCGTGCAGCGTTGCGTTGGTTGGATGTAAATGTGAACATCAATTGGCCTCTCAGTCATTACAAAAGCGCCGTGCGCTACCTGCAACGCAACCCCGAGGACATTGCCGCCACGGGCGGAACCAACTGGCAGAAATACCTTCCACCGCGATTCCAGAAACGCATCTTCTATCCGGAACTTTGGAGTGCACAAGAACTCGCCGAATGGGGCAAAGGATGGGTCGAAAAAGAAGTATTTGGAACGTGATGCAGCGCGGGGCGTGGGGAATTTTTGCGGTGGTCAGTTTGTTGCTGGCAGGGTGCGGTGAGTCCCAACCGGAACACGCATCCAAAAACCCGTCGACGCCAATCGCAACCGAACCCCTCGAGCGTTTTGGCGTCGTCTGGGAAGGCTTGTCGATCGACTCCGGCGTGGTCACTTCTGGGCAATCCCTGTCTCACCTGCTGGGCCCAGCAGGGCTTTCCGCCGCGACGATTCAAACCATTGCCTCAAACGCCCGTGAAACCTACGACGTGCGCAACATGCGCTCCGGCCGGCCGTGGTGGATTGCCTTCGACAACGACACGCTCCAGCCCGCCAAGTACTTTGTCTACCAGCGCAATTCCACCGAATACGCGCGCTTCTCGCTGCGCGCTCCTTACGAAGTCGCCCTAGAAAGCTACCCAACCGATACGGTTGTTGAGCGGGCAACCGGCGTCATCGAATCTTCACTTTACGTAGATCTTGAGCGGTTGGGTGCACCGTCCAATTTGGCCTTATCCATGGCAAACGTCTACGCATGGACGGTGGATTTTTCGCGTCTGCAAGAAGGCGACGCGTTCGACGTTTTGTACGAGCGCATTTACGTCAATGACGAGGCCGTGGGCATGCCGCGGGTCATTGCGTGTCATTTTGAGCACCGCGGCCGAGAGTTGCCCGCCTTTCGATTTGATCAAGGGGAAGGCGATGATTACTTCGACGATGGCGGACAAAGCCTGCGAAAGGCATTTCTCAAAGCTCCTGTAGAGTTCAGCCGCATCAGCAGTCGATACAATTTGAAGCGATTCCACCCGGTATTGAATCGCACCAAAGCTCACTATGGAACAGATTATGCTGCCCCCACCGGAACCCCCATCCTTGCTGTGGGAGATGGCGTCGTGACCAAATCCAGCTATACCCAAGGCAACGGCAAATACGTCAAGATTCGCCACAACTCCACCTACGAAACCCAATACCTTCACATGTCCAAGCGTGCCGTCAACGTCGGGGAGCGCGTGCGCCAAGGCCAAGTGATCGGATACGTCGGCCAAACGGGTCTCGCCACGGGTCCGCACGTATGTTTTCGGTTTTGGAAGAACGGAAAACAAGTGGATCACCTGCGCGAAGAATTCCCCCCTTCGAACCCCATAGCTGACGAGCAGATGCCCGAATTTCAACGGGTGGTGTCTGACTTGCGGGCAAAAATCGACGACCCGACATTCGGGGTTCGTTGAGCAACGGCTTGCGGTTGTATGCACGACCCCGTGCAACCCTTTTGCTACAGAGGCAGTTTTTTCTATGGTCTTCCTGGACTGAAGTGGCGCTAATTCTCCTCATTTATGCAACCTGCAAGAGCTCGCAGATTTGAAAGGGATGGCGCCACTTGTATTTTCACACAGGGAACTGCTAGTCCGCCGCTTGAAAGGCAATCCCGTAGCGCTTCATTTGTTGGATCATCGACTGGAGGCCGTTGGCCCGCGTGGGGCTCAGGTGGGTGTCCAATCCAATTTTCGAGATGAACCAAAGGTCGGCGCCGGCGATGGCTTCAGGTGGCAATCCGTCCATCACCCGGATCATCAATGCCACGAGCCCTTTTGTGATGATCGCATCGCTGTCTGCTTGAAAGCGCACCGTGCCATCAGGCGCTTTCATCGCCGTAAGCCAAACCCGTGACTGACAGCCTCGGATCAGATGTTCTTCTGCTTTCTCTTCGTCCGGCAATGCATCCAACTCTTTGCCCAATTCAATCACGTGCTCATACTTTTCCATCCAATCCTCGAAGAAGGCAAATTCTTCCACGATTTCTGCTTGGCGAGACTGCAAGGTTTGGCTCATCGATGCAAAATTTAGTCACGCAGCATGCGAACCGATCGCTGCGTTGCGGCAACAAAGGTATCCACTTCCTGCAAGGTGTTGTACGCGCCAAACGAAGCGCGCACGGTGCCCGGAATCGCAAACCGTTCCATCAGTGGCTGCGTGCAATGGTGGCCCGTCCGAACCGCCACGCCCTGCGAATCCAGCAGGGTGCCGATATCATATGGATGCGTGCCTTCGACGACGAAACTCACGACGCCGGCGCGATGCTCGGCTTCACCTATAAATCGCATGCCATCGATTTGCCGCAAACCATTCCGCGCTTGAGCGGCCAGTGTGATTTCGTGGTCCATCACTTCCTCCAATCCCAGACCCGTCATCCAGTTCAAGGCCACACCCAGGGCAATGCCCCCGCTGATGTGCGGTGTGCCCGCCTCAAATTTGTGGGGAAGTCCTGCATACGTGGTTCCATTGCGGATACTCACTACATCGATCATCTCTCCACCGCCTCGCCAAGGCTTCATGTGCTCGAGCAGCGCTTCCTTTCCGTACAACACACCGATACCCGTAGGTCCGTACGTTTTGTGACCGGAGAACACGTAAAAATCACAACCCAATTCAACAACATCCACCGCCATGTGCGGTACCGCTTGACACCCGTCAATCAGCACCATTGCACCTGCTTCTTGTGCTTGTTTTGTCAATGCTGCTGCGTCGTTGATGGTCCCGAGTGTATTGGAGACATGAGAAAAAGCGAACAGCTTTGGTCCTACTTTCAGTTTTTCTTGAAAGTCTGCCAAATCCAGCGAACCATCATCTAAAACACCCACAGCCTCCAACCTTGCACCGCGCTCCTCCGCCAGCATTTGCCACGGTACAATGTTCGCGTGGTGCTCCATTTCTGTGATCAAGATGGTGTCCCCCGGGCCGATGTGTTCACGACCCCAAGATTGAGCCACCAGGTTGATGCCATCGGTAGCGCCGGCTACCCAGATGATCTCATTGGAAGCGGCCGCACCTAAGTGCTGTTGAACGCTCACGCGCGCCTGCTCAAACGCGTCCGTCGCCTGCTGCGACAGGGCGTGAACGCCTCGGTGAACATTGGCGTGATAATGCATGAGGTATTCCCGTTGCGCTTCAATCACCGCAATGGGTTTCTGTGCAGACGCAGCGTGATCCAGGTATACCAAAGGTTTTCCGTTCACCTCCCGATTCAGGATCGGAAACTGAGCGCGCACCGCACCGGCGTCAAGCACCCGGTTCATCGTTGAAGGTTTCCCAATGGTGTTTCTCGGCGAGTCGGTGTTCGACTTCCATGCGCACCTCAGGCACGGCGAGGCCTTGCAACACTTCCCCAATGAAGGCATGAACCAACATGGCTTTTGCGGCTTCCATTCCAATTCCGCGCGAACGGGCGTAAAACAGCGCCTCCTCATCGAACTGACCGATGGTGCAACCGTGGCTGCACTTCACGTCGTCCGCGTAGATTTCAAGCTCGGGCTTGGCATTCATCGAAGCCTGATCGCTCGCGAGGATGTTGGCGTTTTGTTGGTAGGCATTGGTTTGCTGTGCGTCCGGGCGAACGAACACTTTGCCGTTGAAGACGCCCGTGCTCTTGCCGTACAAGATGCCTTTGTAGTTTTCGGAACTGGTGCAATGCGCCACACGGTGGTCCACGGTCGTGTGGTTGTCAACGAACTCCCCATCGAGCGGAAGGAAGGTTCCGTTGAGTTCCGCGTGGGCGCCTTCCCCGTTGATGCGGAATATCAGGTCGTTCCGAACCCATTGGCCCCGTACCGTGACGGTGTGCACATCGGCTCTGGAGCCGCGTGATTGGCGGATGTCCTCGAATGCCACGTGTCGGATTTGGCCTTCCTCGTCTTGTACTTTATCGAGTGCGAATTGGGCGTTTTCACCCACGGCCACGCGCGTCAGGGCATTGACAGAGCCGTTGGCATCCGCCGATGCACTGGACCATTGGATGACCGTGGCCTTTGCATTGGCTTCGATGGCAATGTCATGGCGGAGGACATTGGCCACTCCCGCTCCAGAGCTGTGGTGATGCACCAAAATCGGGCGATCCAAAATCACCCCTTTGGCCACGCGCAAGTAAAGCCCTTCTCGGCCAAACTTCCCGTTGACGGCGGCAAACCATTCGGTATGCTCAGGTTGATCGTTATCGACCGGTTGCTCATGGGAAGCTTGAGAAACCGGCATGCAAGTCACGCCAGGATGCACGGGGAGGTCGCTCGAGGCGGCGTCAAAGCAGCCGTTGACGAACACCAATCGATAGGCGTCCAATCCCGGCACCGGACAGGGTTCACACCCCGCCGCAGCAGCAGTACAAACCCCAGTTGAGGCCACGTCAGTCCACCAAGGAGCCACCGGCGTGTACTTCCACCGTTCGACGCGTCGATGAGGCACCGGAAGTGCCGCGAGCGTCGCATCGTAATCATTCCGAGCCGAACCCAGCACCGCCTCAACCGCCGCCAAATAGGCCTCTCCCTGTTGTTGAGAAGCGGCAAGCTTAACCGACTTTTTTGGTCGGTCCATGACTTGGGGCTTTGCGGTATCCCTCATGCCGTCACGTCTTCCTTGATCCAATCGTATCCCTTCTCCTCCAATTCCAACGCCAATTCTTTTCCACCGCTGTGAACGATGCGACCGTCCACCAAGACATGCACAAAATCAGGCACGATGTAATCCAATAATCGTTGATAGTGCGTGATGACGAGGAAACTGCGGTCTGGCGAACGCATCGCGTTCACGCCTTCGGAAACGATGCGCAAGGCATCAATGTCCAATCCGGAATCGGTCTCGTCGAGGATCGCGAGTTTGGGCTCAAGCATCGCCATCTGAAAAATCTCATTGCGCTTCTTTTCACCGCCGCTGAAGCCTTCGTTGACGCTTCGATTGCGCAACCGGCCGTCGAGCTCAACGAGCTTCGCCTTCTCCTTGACCATGTCGAGGAAGTCCTTGCCTTTGATGGGCTCCTTGCCTTCGTGCTCGCGCTTGCCGTTCACTGCAGCCCGCATGAAGTTGATGTTCGATACGCCAGGGATTTCCACCGGGTACTGAAATGCCAAAAACAGCCCAGCACGGGCACGCTCGGTGGCATCCATGTCGAGAAGGTCCACGCCGTCAAAATCCACGGAACCACCATCCACCTCATAGTCCTCGCGACCCGCCAAAACAGATGCGAGCGTCGACTTGCCCGAGCCGTTAGGCCCCATGATGGCATGCACCTCACCCGGTTTGATGGTCAGGTTGAGGCCTTTCAAAATTTGAGCATCGTCTATGGATGCTTTGAGTTCGTTAATTGTCAGCATTATCCTACGCTTCCTTCCAATGAGATGGACAATAATTTCTGCGCTTCCACGGCGAATTCCATGGGCAGCTGATTCAATACCTCTTTCGCATAACCATTGACGATCAAGCTGATGGCTTGTTCGGCGTCAATGCCGCGCTGGAGGCAGTAAAAAATTTGATCTTCCCCGATTTTTGAGGTGGTCGCTTCGTGCTCGACTTGAGCAGTCGGATTTTTCACTTCGATGTACGGGAAGGTATGTGCTCCGCTTGTGTCTGTCATGAGCAGCGAGTCGCACTGAGAAAAGTTCCGGGCGTTCGCCGCCGAAGGCATGATTTGTACGAGCCCGCGATAGCTGTTGTGGCTGTTGCCCGCGCTGATGCCCTTCGAAATGATAGTCGAGTGGGTGTTTTTGCCCAAGTGAATCATTTTCGTGCCGGTGTCGGCTTGTTGGGCGTTGTTGGTCACGGCAACGCTGTAGAATTCGCCAACACTGTGGTCGCCCTTCAAAATGCAACTCGGGTATTTCCACGTCACGGCACTGCCGGTTTCGACTTGGGTCCAGCTGATTTTCGAGCGGCGGTGACAAATGCCCCGCTTCGTGACGAAGTTGTAAACTCCCCCTTTGCCTTGGGCGTCACCCGGATACCAGTTTTGGACGGTCGAATACTTGATTTCTGCTTCGTCGAGCGCAACCAGTTCCACCACAGCGGCGTGCAGCTGGTTTTCGTCACGCTGAGGCGCCGTGCAACCTTCGAGGTAACTCACATAGCTGCCCTCGTCGGCAACGACCAAGGTGCGCTCGAACTGGCCCGTACCCGATTCGTTGATGCGGAAGTAGGTGCTCAATTCCATTGGGCATCGAACCCCTTTCGGGATGTAGCAAAACGATCCGTCCGTGAAAACCGCAGAGTTCAGCGCGCTGAAAAAGTTATCGCGAGTGGGAACCACGGTGCCCAAGTGCTTTCGCACCAGTTCCGGGTGCTCTTGCACCGCCTCACTCATGGAGCAGAAAATAATCCCCAACTCCGCCAACTTCTCTTTGAAGCTGGTTGCCACCGAGACCGAATCCATCACAAAATCCACGGCCACCCCCGATAGGCGCTTTTGCTCTTCCATCGAGATGCCGAGTTTTTCCATGGTACGGCGCAACTCGGGATCCACCTCGTCCAAGGAATTCAGCTGCTTCTTTTGCTTGGGCGCAGCGTAGTAGCTGATCGCCTGATAATCCGGCTTTTCGTAATTCAAATGTGGCCAATCCGGCTCTTCCATGGTCTGCCAGACGGCAAACGCTTCCAGTCGCCACTTCAGCATCCATTCGGGCTCTTCTTTTTTAGCTGAAATCATCCGAATGATGTCCTCGTTCAGACCGGCTGGTGCCTTGTCCGACTCAATCTCCGTGGTGAAGCCAAATTCGTACGATTTGCCCGTAACCTCTTCTAAAACCTTGTCTTTCCCGTCGTATGCCATGGAAATGGAGTTTGAAATCTATGCTCAATAATGGCCTTACAATGAAAAACTCTCTCCGCAGCCACATGTTCTATTGGCATTCGGATTGTGGAATTGGAAGCCCTTCCCATTCAAGCCTCCGCTGAACTGCAGTTCGGTACCAATGAGGTACAAGTAACTCTTGCGATCGACCACAATCTTGACCCCCTTGTCTTCAAAGGTTTGGTCGCCCTCTTTCATTTCGTGATCGAAGGTCATTTCATACATCAAGCCGGAGCAGCCACCGCCTTTGACGCCTACACGAACAAAACTGCCCTCAGGACGTCCTTCATCCTTGAGCAATTTGAGCACTTCATCGCGCGCACTTTCATTGACCGTAATCATCTCGAGTCCTTTGATTTCGCTGCAAATATACGCTATTTAAAACCGTTCTAAACTACGAGCATGAGCCCGTGGACAACGAATAACAATCCTTTGCAAACCGATGCGCGTTTCATTGCATCTTTGGCTGAGATTTGAACCATGGCTGATTCATCTGGAACCAAGCAGCGCCCGTCCGGGGCGCAAATCACGACCGCTGTCACAACGACGGTCGGGATGAGCTTGACGTTGCTGCTCATCGGTCTGATGCTTGTGTTGGGTTGGTTGGGTTACCATTGGGAGCAACAACTGCGGCAAGAAGCCCGGGTTCAGGTCTTTTTTCAGCGCGAAGTCGACGAGGAATTGCTGGAGGCAGCGCGAGAAATGCTGCGCACAGATCCCGGGGTTGAGTCGGTTTCATTCATCGATGCCGAGACGGCGAGTCGGGATTTAGAGGACCAACTCGGTGAGTCGTTTGTGGACTTCCTCGGCTACGTGCCGCTGTCCGATGTCATGGACATCCGCATGCGCCCCGAAGCGAGCACCACTTCCGAATTGGCAGCCGCAGTCGAACGCATGGGGAACATCGCCGGGGTATCTGAAGTGGTTTGGCAAGCTGAATTGCTGAGTCAAATCGAGTCCACGGTAAGTCGCTTGATTCTGCCATTGGCCAGTTTGGCCGCGATATTCCTGTTTGCAGCCATTGCGCTCATGAACAATACCATCCGGTTGACCGTTTTTGCACGCCGATTTCTGATTAAAACCATGCAGTTGGTCGGTGCGCACCCCCAAGCCATTCGCGCTCCGTTCATTCGACAAGGGCTACTTTTCGGTCTGGTTTCTGGAGCGCTGGCGTTCGCTGGGCTCAATGGCTTACTCTCCTTGGTTCAGCTCCAAAACGCGACCATTCTTGAACCGTTCTCCCCACTCGTCCTAGGCGCCTTATTCGCGATTCTCATCATTACAGGGATGATTTTTGGGGTCGGGTCGACCGCTTTTGCTGTGAACCGGTTCCTCAAAAAACGCTTGGATACCTTGCATTAAATTTGCTCCATGAGTGCACCCCAAAATTCCCCGGACGGTTTCGCCTTGCAACGCGCGAATTACATTTGGATGGTCATTGGATTGGTCGTCTTAGCCATTGGTTACTTGCTCATGTCAGGTGGCGCAGCTGAGGACCCCACTGCCTTCAGTGAGGAAATTTTCAATGCGCGTCGAATTACAGTGGCGCCCGTGGTTGTCTTGATGGGTTACGGTACCATTTTTTACGCCATACTCAAGCGCTAATGTCCCATTGGGAAGCCGTCATTCTCGGCATCATCCAAGGATTAACGGAATTTCTTCCGGTCAGCAGTTCTGGACACTTGGAACTGGGAAAGGCGTTGTTTGGATTACAAGAAGTTGACCTGACGTTCAGCATCCTGGTTCACGGGGCTACCGCGCTCAGCACCGTCGTGGTTTTTCGAAAAGACATTGCCTCATTGGTGACCGGGGGATTTTCTTCGGCCTCAGATGAACGCAGTCGGTCATGGCGTTACATCGGCTGGTTGGCCCTATCCACCCTCCCCGCTGTTGCTGTGGCTTTCACCCTTCGGGACCAAATGGAATCCGTTTTCATTGATCACCCCAACCGTGTGGGCTGGTCCCTCTGTGCAACGGCTTTGATCCTATTTGTATCGGAGAGGCTCGCCACAAAATCGCACCTGCTGAATGGCCGGCGCGTGTTGGGAATCGGTTTGGCCCAAGCATTTGCTATCATACCGGGAATTAGCCGATCGGGATCAACGATTGGGACCGCCATCGCCCTGGGGATTTCAAGGGAGGAGGCGGCGCGATTCAGCTTCTTGATGGCGCTACCGGTGATTTTTGGCGCAACCGCTTTAGAGCTGAAAGACCTGATCGAAGAGGGTTTTGGGGGGGCGAGTGCCGTCAGCTTCTCGGCATATGGAGCCGGAACGTTGGCCGCCTTCATCAGCGGTTGGGTCGCATGCCAATGGATGATCAAGTTGGTGCGACGCACGAACCTGAATGTGTTTGCCGTTTATTGCCTCATCGCCGGATTACTGGCGGCTTGGCTCATTTGATATTACCTGCTATGAAGCGATTTCTCCTCCCCTGCTTGCTCGCTCTGTTGTGTTGGACCGGTTGCACGAATGCGACGTTTACCGAACCGATGCCGTTGAACCGCCGGGATCTCAATCACTTTCCAGGCAAGTGGCAGGGAACGTGGACCAATGGTGACGACTTAACGGTTCAAATCCACCCCACTCATATTTACATGGAAAGCTCCGATGAAACCATTCAATTGGGTCAAACCGCTCGATTGCGCAGATTCCATGGCTACTTGGTTCTCAGCCAAGCACAAGACGACCCGCAACGATGGAACATCACGCTCGGCCGCCGGTGGAAAGACGAAATTAAGTTGTGGGAATTCGAGGCGAAAAACGAGGCTGCGGTAGCAGTTTGGCAGGAAATTCTTCAAGCCGAGGGGCTTGAATCTGCTGGGCAAGGTGAAAAACAGTCCTACGTCTTGTCTCCGGAAAACAACGCCGCTTTCCGCAAACTGATCACCCAAGGTGGGATGACTTCCAGTGGTAGCCTCAAGCGGATTGTACCTGCGCAGCATTAGCCGCAACCACGTCCCAATTCACGAGGGACATGAACGCGTCAATGTATGCAGTTCTGCGGTTTTGGTAATTCAAGTAGTAAGCGTGCTCCCAAACATCCATTCCCAGCAGTGGCATGCCTGAGGTTTCAGCGATGTTGGTCATCAACGGGTTGTCCTGATTGGGCGTACTCATCACTTCAAGTTGACCCTGTGCATTGCGGATTAACCAAGCCCAACCGCTACCAAATCGTTTGGCCCCTGCCGTGGCAAAAGCCGTTTTGAAATCATCCACCGATCCAAACGTTGCCTCAATTTCCGCCTTCAATTCACCCACCGGCTCCGTCGCTCCCCCTGGTTGCAGCGTGCGCCAGTACAACGTGTGGTTGTAATGACCGCCCCCATTGTTCCTCAATGCCGTGTCCTCAGGCTTGATGGTTTGCAGCAATTCGATGAGCGAAAGTCCGTCGAAAGCACCATTCGCAGCACTCAAGGCCTTGTTCAGTTTGTTTACATAACCTGCGTGGTGCTTGCCAAAATGAATCTCCATCGTGGCCGCATCAATGGCCGGCTCCAACGCATCAAAACCGTATCCGAGCGGTTCTTGTTCGAACAGGAACGGCTTCGGCTTCATCCCTTTCACGGCTGGACGTTCCGCTTGGGACGATTGACTGCCGGTTCCACAGCTCGCCAGAGGCGCAATCAATAAGCCGGCACCCGCTGTACCGGCCAATTTCAAGAAGGTTCGTTTCTTCATAAGACAAAGATGCGTCTTCCACTTCAAACTGTTTGCATTCGGCACAATGCTTGTGCACGGGACATCGTTCAAGACTATAGCTTCGGACTGGGGATTCATCATGCCACGCACTCGACTCATATTGATCATTTCCTTAGGAATCATCGTCGCCGGATTGGGTGCTGCGACCGCATGGCTTGCCGCCAATGAAGACCGAATCGCTCAAGCCCTATTGAAAACCATCGAGCGCGGGCTCAAGACCGATGCACACATCACCGAAATCAACCTCGACATGTGGTCTCAATTTCCCCACGTGTCGCTTGTGATGGAAGGTGTTTGGCTCCTGGATTCGGGTGCATCTCCAGACACCTTGTTGCGTGCCGAACAAATTCAACTCGCTTGCAATGCCTGGGCCCTCTGGCATGGGAATTACGAGCTGTCTAATCTCGACATTTCGAATGCGCGGATCCACCTGCGCGAAGATGAGCAGGGCCAATGGAATACGGATGTGTGGCATTTTGACGATACCGACACCACTTCCAAGGTAGCATCGATTGCCATCGAGCAATTACGCCTACAATCCGTGGACTTGATATTAGGTTCGGTGTCGTGTCAAATTGAGGGGGCAACGGTTCAACTAAGCGAGTCGGATACCGCATTTTCCGTGGACGGATCCGGCAAGTTATCCGCATTTTCATCCCCGCAATTCACCACGGAATCGGCCATTACATGGGCCGGAAACGGCTCGTGGGATAGGGAGAAGAAGGCCGTGGCAGTGAACCTTTCTAAAGTTCAGTGGATGGGGTTCAATGCATCCATCAGCGGAAACGATGACCATAGCGAATGGGCATTCACAGGAAACATCTTACGGATGGACCTGCAAACACTCCAAGCCTTGGTCCCGTTGCCCGAACCTTGGGGTTCTATGCAAAATGATGCCGCGGCTTCGGGGTCTTTTTCTTGGGAGGCCGGTGTTTTCAAATCCAATTGGGACTTGGCACGGCACCCTTGGGAAATCCCGATTGACGAGGGTTTCTTCCGTTGCCATGTGGGCGGTAGCATTTGGCTGAAATATGAACATGGCGAATGGCGCGCGGATGTGCCAAGGGCTGCCGTCACAGCTGCTGGTTTGGCATGGAATGGGCGGGTTGAGAACATCCAATTCGAGTCCGGAACTTATGCGGCAACAGGGAAGGGGGAAATCGAATGGGCTGAATGCGATTTGCAGGTTCTGGGAAGTTATGATTGGCCCACATCCGGTCAATTTTCATGGGATGGCACCTGGGCGCAAAGACGCACAGGAAACCTCTCAATCGACGCAGAATGGAGGCTTGAGGATGGCGCCGGACGCTGGGACGGCGTGCCGTGGACAATGAGCGCGAGCGGATCTGCCAATCCCCAAAAGCTTTCGATCCATGCGTTGAGTGGGTCATGGGATGGCATCCAATTCGATGGTCAAGTTGACTTGGAATCTTGGTTGGCATCGGGGAACGGGACGGGGACAACGTCCACGTTGGCGGGAAGTGTGCATTTACCGGTTTTGGAATTCATGGGAACAGAAAACACTGCTGAATCCAACGAAGACTTTCTCGAATCGATGCGGTTGCCGTCCGGCTTCGCGGTAAACTGCGCGGTGGCTATCGATTCCATTCGCTATACCGGTTGGAATTTGTCGGAAGCATCATTCCAACTGGCTGGAGATGAGACATCTTGGTCGATTCCGCGCTTTTCAGCGCAAACCCTCAAAGGCCAACTTTCCGGCGACGCAACTTGCCAATTCAACCCCCAACGTCAGAACGCGACTCTACAAATTCATCCCAGCGCGAGGGCGTGTGACTTGCGGGCCTTGTTCACCGCTTTCGACAACTTCGATCAATCGACCCTAAGAGCGGAGCACCTCTCCGGGTTTTTCAGCGTAAATGGCTCTGTGCGATTTGATGTGCATCCTAATGGTTTGTGGAAACCCGAGACCCTCGACATCCTCGGGTCAGTGGAGGTCAATGAGGGCGCTTTGCTCCGATTGGAAGCATTCGAAGAAATCGCGGAATATCTCAGGCAAAACCGGATCATGGCGCCTTTGGTTGACCCGGATGATCTCAGCCAACGATTAGCCGACGTGCAGTTCGATCGGCTGGAGTCGCCCGTTTATGTGTCGAATGGAATCGTGCGCATCCCCAATGTCGAGATTCACTCTTCCGCCATGAACATTTCTTTGGAAGGGAATTACGGATTTGACGAGTCCATTGATTACACCCTGGGTTTCGCATTGCGCGATTTGCGAACGTCTCAAGACAGTGAGTTTGGCCCCATCGAAGATGATGGACTTGGACAACAATTCTTCATCTCGATGGACGGTACCTTTGAAAACCCGACATACAGCTGGGATCGAGAGGCACAAAAAAATCACCGAAAAGAAAATTTTCAACGCGAAAAAGAGTTGTTGAAAGAGCTCTTCAGAAAATCCAATCCATGAATCCAAGTACCAACGCCAACGCCTTCCGTCGCTCCGCAATTGATGCATTGAATGAATGCTTGGAGCATCTTCAGCATTCGGAAACCCCGGATTGGGATTCCGTTCAAAAGCTGCTGTCTCAGGCACAGAAGCAGGCCGGAATTGCAGAATATCTGACTCCTCATCCGGTTCATGTGTCTGTCGCACCGGAGCCCGTTGTGCTCAGTGAGCCAGAACCTGTTGTCAACACAGAACCCGAAATCGAACCCGAACCGGAAGAAGTCGTTCAGGAAGCACAAGCCGCCCCCTCAGCCGGAATTTCACTCGCAGAAAAACTAAGTGAACAGCCCCTTGAAAATCTAAAAACCCACCTTAGCATCAACAACCGCGTGCGATTTGCCGCGCTACTCACGGAAGGCAATGTGCCCCGCCTGCTCGAATTATGCGATGCTCTGCAAGCCTGCTCAAGCCTCGGCGAGGCGCAACGGATACTCGTTTCGACGGCTGGTGAAGTAGATTGGGAAGACGAAGATTCCGGTGCAACGGAATTTTTGGGAATGGTGCGACGATTATTTTTCAACGCATGACCCAAGCGATCGCCGGAACGTTGTATTTGGTCCCCACGCCTGTGGGGAATTTGGGGGATTTTACACCCCGCGCCGTTGAGGTGTTGCGCGAAGTGGCATACATCTTGGCCGAAGACACCCGAACTACGGCCAAGCTCACCCGGCATTTCGAAATCGACACCCCACTCAAAGCTTTTCACCAACACAACGAGCATCAATCGACCCCCGGTTGGGTGCAAGCGTTGAAAACCGGCCAATCACTGGCAGTTTGTTCAGACGCAGGCACCCCGGGCATTTCGGATCCGGCATTCCTCCTAGTCCGGGCATGCACCGAAGCGGAGATTCCTGTAGTTTGCCTGCCGGGGTCAACCGC
>Ga0255779_1003328_pt1 | contig 16181 bp, 13 predicted proteins | sample 011ome_21_FD_179977 | JGI IMG/M metagenome (GOLD analysis project Ga0255779, IMG submission 179977) | Coastal salt marsh microbial communities from the Groves Creek Marsh, Skidaway Island, Georgia - 011508AT metaG (version 2) | ecosystem: Environmental > Aquatic > Marine > Intertidal zone > Salt...
AATGGCTGTTTTGAGCCCAAAGTACAGAATGCTGCGTGATCTACGAACGGCTGCTTTGAACAACTTGAATTACGTCAGATCCCGCGGCGATCGCTGCGGACACACCTTCCGGCGAATCTTCTACGACCAAGGTCTTGGCTGCAGGAAACCCTAGTCTTTGAGCGGCATAGGCAAAGATGTTGGGCGCTGGTTTTGCTGGAAGACCATCTGAGACTGAGACAATGGTGGCGAAAAAATCAAGCAAATTGATCGCTTGCAAAGAAGCCATTGCGACCTCGATCTCCGCGTTTGTTCCGACGGCCATTGGATATGTTCCGGCCAAGGCACGAACGAGTTTACAGGTCTCGGCTATCGGCGATACCTCAGTGGTCGCGCTAATAAACGCGTCAATACTGTGCTGAGCAGCTAATGCAATGTCCAAATTCCCCGAATTTTCCACCGATAGGGCTGATAATATCGAGTATCGATCAAGACCTGTCCGCTGGTCGTACCAATCGCGATCCAAATCATATCCCTGAACACAAACAGCAGACTTAAGAGAATGGTAATGCGCCTCGCTGCTGTTGACTAGGGTACCGTCGCAGTCAAAAACCACCGCGCCATAGCCGCCTGCAATTATTTCGAAATACCATTCTTCCGATGCAATGTGTCGTTGCGTTCCAGCCGAAAACAAGATGCTATCCATAACGATGACAGACCCGATACTATGCCGCCACGAGACGTGCAAGATCTGCGTCAAGCTGAATAGCTACGGTGTCGCCTTGTGCAAAGGGTTTGTCTGTCACGCCGCTGATCACAAAAAGTGACCCGATTGCACTTTCTACCGTGTATTGGATTTCTTTGCCAAGGTAGGCCGCGTAGCTGACTTCGCCCTTGATCCCCGGCTGGTCGGACGTTGCAAGATGCAGATTATGCGGGCGCAGCACCAATTTGGCAGGACCTGTTTGCAGCCCACCGTCGCGGACTTTGTAGTTTTGATTTTCAAGGATCACATTAGCTTTGCCCTTCGATACGCTTTCGATACCGCAGTCTACAAGATTGGCATCCCCGATGAAGTCTGCGATAAATGCCGATTTTGGGGCATCGTAAAGATCGCTGGGCGATCCTTCCTGCGCGATCTCCGCGTTCTTCATAACGATGATGCGGTCTGAGACGGCCATCGCCTCTTCTTGGTCGTGGGTCACGTAAACCGCCGTGAGGCCAAGGCGCTGTTGGATTTGGCGAATTTCTTCGCGCACGTGGCGGCGCAGTTTAGCGTCTAGGTTTGACAAAGGCTCGTCCAACAAAAGAACTTCGGGTTCCAAAACAATCGCCCGTGCGACTGCTACGCGTTGTTGTTGGCCGCCTGATAGTTCGCTTGGTAACCGGTCACCAAAACCTGTGAGACCGACGAGATCCAGTCCATGCTCTGCTTTTTCAGCGGCCTCGGCTTTTGGCATGGATTTGACCTTAAGCCCGTAAGCTATGTTCTGATGAACTGTCATGTGCGGGAATAAGGCGTAGGATTGGAACACCATTGACACTTTGCGGTAGGTTGCTGTCAGGTGTGTGACCTCGATCCCTCCAATGTGGATTTTGCCGGCACTGGCCATCTCAAGCCCTGCGATCAGTCGCAGTGTGGTGGTCTTACCGCATCCCGATGGACCAAGCAGGGTCACAAGCTGGCCGGGGGCAATGGTCAGATCAAGGCTCTTAAGGGCCGTTACCTCGCCAAATTTTTTGACTACGCTTTCAAAGCGGACGGAACCAGGGGTAGATTTTGTCATGATTTTCTCCGAAGTTTGGCCTGGTTACAAGCCGCTGTTTGGACACGGTCGGTGCGGCGCAGGCGGCGCGAACCGACAAGAAGTTGAAGGAGTAGGATTACGGCTAGCATGGTGATGATCAGCACGGCTGAGTAAGCAATCGCAAGACCAAATTCACCGTTCTCGACACGCCCGACGATAAACGATGTCGCCATGTTGTGCTTGGCACTGACCAAAAAGATAACAGCACTGACAGACGTGATCGCGCGTACGAAGCTGTAGGTGAGTGCTGCCAGTATTGCAGGTCCCATCAAGGGCAGGATAACGCGCCGCACGGTTATAAAGCTGTTGGCACCCAACGTGATCGAGGCTTCATCAAGGCTTTTGTCCAGTTGAGACATAGCTGCGATACCGCCGCGTACACCGACGGGCATATTGCGGAAAACAAACACGATGATCAGGATGACGCCTGTGCCCGTCAACTCTATCGGTGGGAAGTTGAACGCCATGATGTAGCTGACGCCGATCACAGTGCCAGGGATGGCAAAGCTGAGCATGGTTGAGAACTCGAACAGGTCTTTGCCCGCGAATTTTTGGCGAACCAAAAGATAGGCTGTCGAAAGTCCAACAAGAGCGGTTAAAGGTGCCGCGATGGACGAAATTATCAACGTCGTGAAATAGCTGTCCCAAGCCACGCCTGAAAAGCGCCCAGTGGTTAAATCGATCCCAAACCCACGGATATAGTGATCAAGGGTAAAGCTGTGATCGTAACCCCATAGTTTCACAAAGCTGCCAAAGATGATCATTGAGTAGACGATCGCTGTTAGGGCCGCCCATGGCAATGCCGTCGAATAACAAAGGTTTTTTACCATCGGGCTCAGCGAGGCATTCTGGCCAGAATCTGCCTTACCTGTGATTGTTTCATAAGATTTTTGTCCCAACCACATGCGTTGCAACAAGAATGCAGATAGCGTGAGCGTGAGTAAGGCAATCGCAAGCACTGCCGCCTTGGCGGGATCAGCCACTGCCCCCACAATTGCAAAGAAGATGTCAGTCGATAGCACTGAAAAGCCGCTGCCCAAGACTAGAGGATTACCAAAATCCGCAAGGCTTTCGATGAACCCAAGAAGGAACGCATTTGCCAGACCAGGGCGCATCAGCGGCAGTGATACAAAGCGGAAAGTTTGCCAGCGATCCGCATCAAGTGTTTGGGATGCTTCCTCCATCGACGGGCTGACGCCTTGCACCACACCAATCAAGACAAGGAATGCAATCGGTGTGAAAGACAAGAGTTGAGCAATGTATACGCCCCAAAATCCATACAGCCAGCGGGTCTTCTCGATACCAAACAGATCCGCGGCAAAAGCTGTGACCGAGCCATTTCGCCCGAACAGCAGGATCAAAGCGAGGCCAATGACGAAGGGGGGTGTGATGATGGGAATAACCGTGAGAACGCGCAATAATTTCTTCGCGCGAAAGTCTGTGCGGGTAAAGATCAGCGCGAAAGACAGGCCAAGTAACGTGGTGCCAAGGCCCGTCAGGGTGGCAAGGAACACCGAGTTGATTGCAACACCGCAAGACCGATCAGAAACAAGGCACCGTAAACCCCAGATATCACCGCTAAAAAAGCGTGGGAAAAAGCTGGTCAGGCTGTAACCCCCGTTGACCTCAAACGCGCGGACCAGAATGTGCATGACAGGAAAAAACACAAAAACAGTAACAAGCGCTATGAGCAGGCCAATCATACTGACCAAGAAGGCGTCACCACGTCCTTTGCCGGTTTGGGACTTAGAAACCGTAAGCGCGAATAAAAGACCCGCGATGCAAACGGCGGCACCAACCCCCATCCCGGGTTGGCCTGCGGTTATGGTTTCACCAGTTAATAAGCCCTCGAAAAGACGCGGACCGGCGCGCACGATGATGAGACCCTGTAGGGCCGTCCAAAAGAGGCCAAACACGGTAAGCCATAACGTCGTCTTGACCCATTTTACTGGACTTTGTATGGCGAAAACAACGGCCAATGCTGCAAAGAATACCATCCCAATGGGTGCCAGCCACCAACGGCCCGAAATCGCAAGCCAAAGCCCGCTTGAAGATGCCTCGTCCGTAAGCCATTCAAATGAGAAAAAGTCAGCGTCAGTCGCATGCCAAGGTAGCACAGCAAAGCCAACTAGCCCGATGACGAGCCAGAACAAAACCGTTCGTTTCATATTTAAGTCCAGTAAGGCGAGAAAGGGGGGGCGCCCCAAATAATTGGGGCACCCAATGGCCGACGTTACGAGTGTTTTGAACGTTGACAGTGAGGCTTATTGCTTAGGATTGGGATCACCCACATCGGAGTCCCAGCGCGCCAACAGTCGCGCCCGTGTATCGCTCGACCCGTAAGTCGCGAAATCGTAGTCGATTAGTTTGATAGAAGCGAGATCGGGCGATTCCGGTGCAACTTCTGCATTGGAGTTTGATGGGACTTGGAATGATCCTGTTTCTGGCGCACGTGACTGAATGTCCGCGCGCAGCGCAAATTCGACCCAAGCCTTTGCACCATCAAAGTTACGTGCACCCTCAATGATGCTGACCGCGCCAACTTCATAGCCAGTGCCTTCGCATGGTGCGACAGCAACCAATGGGAAACCCTTTGCGGCAAGTTTCACCATGTCATGCATAAAGCCGATGGAAACACCCGTTTCACCACGCGCGGCCGCCTTAGATGGGGCAGAGCCCGACTTGGTATATGAGTTCACGTTCTGGCCAATAGCAGCAAGTTTTTTGAAAGCCTCATCTTCCCCAAACAACTGAACGAATGTTGCAAGCTCTGTGTAGGCCGTGCCAGAGCTATTCGGGTTTGCCACTTGAATTTCGCCCGCAAACCGTGGGTCTTCAAGATCAGCCCAGCAAGCGGGCGGCGCGATGTTTTTTTCAGCCAAAATTTCAGAGTTGTAAGCCATGGCCAAAGCACCGGCATATATGCCAATTGTCTTGCCCTCCGAAATTATTGCCATGTTCTGCGCCCAACCAAGCAATTCTGATGTATCTACACCAGACGCTTGGCTCAGCCCTTCTTCAGCTGCTATCAAATGTGGATCGCCCGTTCCACCCCACCAAACATCAATCTTTGGATTGCCTGCTTCGGCGCGGATCTGTGCCAACGTCTCGCCCGTAGATTTGCGGACCATCAGCACGTCAGTGTCAGGGTTTTCAGCTTCAAAAGCTGCTACCATCAAATCACACCAGTCTTGTTCCGCGCTACAAACAACGCTAATTTCGTCAGCAGATGCAGCCGTGGCACCCGCTATCATTAGGACAGCTGATGAGACCAAACCAAATTTCTTCATGTCTTCCTCCCAGTAGTGTTTCTTGCCGCCACGGATATGTCTCCGATCGGCTTGGACAGCTTATGAGGCAATCGCAAGAAAGTAGACCCTGCGCGCATTAACAATACTACAAGGCCGAAGGTTTCTGGTTAACAGATTTACAAAGCACAAACGCTTTGTAATATTTGAAACAAATAAATCTGAGACAGACGAACAGATTCCCAGTAGGTTCAAATTCAGACCGAAAGAGAGCTGGCGAATGCATAGTGCGAAAATTGGGATTGTGGACGACGAAGCTGGAATGCGCGAAGCGCTCGTCGCTTTGCTGAACGAAAACCACTTTGATCCGATCCCGATGGAGAGCAGCGCTGACTTTTTGGCGATCCATGGTTCTGTGAAATTTGATCTAATCCTGATTGATTTGCAGCTGAAAGGCGAGAGCGGTCTTGCTTTGGCCATGGATATTCGCCGTAAGGGCGATCTGCCCATTGTGATGCTCACTGGCCGTGGCGATGAGACAGATAAGATTATTGGGTTAGAAGTCGGTGCGGATGACTACTTGTTGAAGCCCTTTAATCCACGCGAATTGATTGCGCGCATTCGTGCTGTGCTGCGCAGGTGCGGAAAAGGGGCCAGCGCGCCAATTGTACTTGATGGAAACGATCAAACCGTTACTTTAGGAAAGTTGGCCGTTGATCGAACCAACAAGATTGTCATCGCGCAGGACGGTGCCGAAGTACCTTTGACCAACGCCGAGTATCGGTTGCTTAGTTTCTTCCTTGACTGGCCAAACAAAATAATTCCGCGCGTTGATCTGCTCGCAGCAATTGGCAGCGATCTAAATCGGTATATGGACCGCACGATTGACGTTTTAATCCTACGATTGCGCCGCAAGATCGAGGACAACCCATCAAAGCCGGTTCACCTTCAGACACGCCGAGGCCAAGGTTATATCTTTGTAACTGAGAAATTCGGGGAAACCCATTGAGGTTTTTCAGCCTGTGGACCGTGCGCGGCAGGCTATGGGCAGCTCTCACGCTTTTGTCGGTTGCGGTGTTGTGGGCGAGTGGCGTGACATGGATTGCATTACAACGGGTTGATACCCGTTTACAGGATTTGCACCAAGAAACGCTTAGTCAGGTGGCCCAAGCCATCGATCTGTCGAAGCGATCTTCTGATCTTGCAACATCCGCCCCGTATCTATTGAACCAGCGTTCAAACTTCATGATAGAACAAGAGGGAGCAAAACTTCTGACGGTTTTAGACCGCGTCCGCAGCGATTGGCCAGAGACGCGGTTTGGTGCCGCTAAAGACCCTAATTCCCCTATTTCAGATATTCTAGATAGCATGACGGCGGGCGTTTCCGATCTTGTAACCGCGTCGCGCACTCTTGATGCGTTGCAAGCCCAATTGCGCGAGCACACTGCGGTTCTTGGTGTTCTCAGGAGTACAGCAACAACTGCGACGGGTTTGCAGGGTACTGATGATACGACACGCCTGATCTGGTGGTCGCTTCAGAGTATGAACGCCGATGCATTGAATGCGGCTTATGCTGGGAATTTGATCGGTGTAGGTGAAGAGCAACGACATTATTTGGGACAGCGTGAGACGCTGGACGGGGTTTCTCTAAATACTCAACACGAGGTATTCCTTCAGCGACTTGAAAGCACAGTCTGGGGTAGTGAAGGCGTATTTGAACTGAGACGTCTTGAACTCTCAAGCAATCTGGAAGCTCAAAACGCGTTGTTTCGAATTCGCCATGATGCGAACCGTATCAACGACCTTGCAGGCGAATACGCCGACCAAACAGAGGCTTTTCTTGCCCGTGAAAGGGCGGCCTCATCGCGTACAATCTGGGGGGCACGTATGTCAGTTGCAACCATTAGTGCAATCAGTCTTGTATTGGCGATGACCGCAGCGATTTACGTATCGCAGTATGTGACGCTCAACATTACACGGGTTTCGGCGGCGATGGTTCGGCTTGCAAATGGGGACCGTGCAAGCGCGCTACCGCGCAGACTTGGTGGTAGAGACGAGATCGGAGATCTATTTCGTTCATTTCGAAGTTTTCGTGCAAATGCCTTGAGATTGGATAGATCCAACCGGCAACTTGATCAGCGTAACGCGCTTTTTGAAAAAGTATTCACGAACATTTCGGACGGAATCGCTATTGTAGATGCAACAGGCCGGGTTACAGCACGAAATCCTGCATTTCTTAAGATCTTGCAGCTGCCTGATGACACGCCAGAGCCCACATCCCTTGTCAACTGGCTACATGAGGGGCGTTTTGCAAAAGCTGCACAACGCATCAACCTTAGGCATGATCATCGTGGCTATTGTGAATTGCTGTCGTCAGATGGACAGCTGTTGGACATACGTACCAGCAAGCTGCTTGACGACGGTCACGTCTGGCTTTTGGCCGACGTCACAGAACGTCGCAAGATGTCAGATCGGCTGCAACAAATTGATCGCATAGAAACGCTTGGCAAAGTTGCAGGCGACACCGCCCATGACTTTGCGAATATCCTCTCAACCATTCGCACCCATGCTCACCTGCTGGAAAAGCGCGGCCATGACGACACAAGCGAAAGCCTTGAAGCTATTGGAAATGCCCTTGATTTTGGCGCGTCCCTGACGGATCGCCTGTTGGCATTTGCCCGCAAACAAAGCCTGACACCTACGGTCGTAGATCTGAATGCTTTAATCGATGGCATGGCAGATCTGGTCGAGATTGCCCTAAAGACAAATGTAAAGTTGGATATCGCACTTCTGGAAACGCCACTGCATGTGCGTGTTGATCCGGGCCAATTGGAATCTGCATTCTTGAATCTGCTGTTAAACGCCAACAATGCCATCGCAGATGTAGGGAATATCAAAGTCACCCTTGATCAACACGGGATAGACCAAGCCCGCATTTTGATCAAAGATGACGGACATGGGATGCCGCCAGAGGTTCTTGATCGCGCAATTGAACCGTTCTTCACAACACGAGAAGACTACGGTGGAACTGGGCTTGGCCTCTCCATCGTCTACGGTTTCATTCGGCAAACCGGCGGGCAGTTGAATATCGAGAGCGAGGCTGGGCGCGGGACGCAAATTGAAGTGCTGCTGCCGCTTGCGGTCGTTGATGAGGTGCAATCGGACATACCTTTTGCAAATGCATGCCTACTAGTCGAAGACGACCCGAAAACTCGCACGTCGGTCAGGACGCTTCTCACGGACCTGGGATATGATGTGACAACAAGCGACACGGGCCTTGCTGCGATGACATTGCTTCAACAAAACCGATTTGATCTGTTGCTCAGCGACCTTGATCTCGGCGGCACTATCGACGGTCTTGATCTTGTCGAGACAGCTTTGCGCGGGTCATACGACGTGAAGACCATTATCATGTCGGGCAAATCATCTGCAAAAAAGATCGTTCCCGACCATTCAGCGTTCATCGAAAAGCCGGTTACAAGCAATGCGCTTGTTGAAGCTCTAAAACCGGCAAAGGACGATTAAATTTACTATAAGCGAACCCAAAGATGGGTGCAGCGAATGCTCACTTTGTCCGCAGAGCTGCCCTTCGCTGTGCGCTATACCAATGTCAGCTATGCGGACTTTGTGAACTTTCGCCGTTCGGGGTCGAATGGCCGGATTTAGCCCTTCGCGACAGAAAGTTTCAAATATGAGACCCGCAACATTCGTGGTGTTTAGGTTCAAAGGCACTGTTTAGTACCACGGAAGGCACGTCAATTTGTGCTCATTGACTGATGCTCTCCGACTCGCGGACACACTCTCGCTGCGCAGAATGTTGTCGCGGAAATAAGCAGTCGGCAGGGTATTTCGTATGCTGCATCTCGTTCATGGCCGGGAAACTGGATCGCTGATAAAAAGAATGAATGTGTGCCCGACCTGTTTTGCAGCGATACCTTGCGGAAAGCTGATCAACGGCCTAACAATATGCGTAACTTTTTTTCTATAAATAGGCGAGGTTGATCATGCTTGAATCCGGAGTGCTGTTTGACCAGTTCTGCTTTGTGCAGGCTTCGTTCGAAAGTTCACGTCATGTTTATCGGCGCGAGCATGGGCCTGGTCAGGTGCGCCGGTTTTTCAACACCAGCTTTACCGCCTTTGAGCTACGCAGGTACATGATGAACTACTATTTCTCTAAGGGCAGTTTCACTATTTCTGAGCTTGTCAAAGTCTCTGAATTTAGCAGGCCGACTGTCACTTCGACCGTTCACGAAGCCTTGGAGCTTGGTTATTTGGAAGAGCTGTCAGGCACCGCTGATCGCCGTCGCCGCGATTTTTGCCCGACGGAGCCAATGTTAGAGGCCTGGCGCAATTACTGTAACGCCCTTCTTGCAAACCCAGAGTTTTCCCGCACTCTGAAGCTCGCTCAAACATTGATATCTATGCGAGAGCTTGAGGCTCAATCATCAGACGCAAGTATGTAAAATTTTTTACTCTTTTATGCTATTACCCTCTGTGCTGCAATTGATGGGCAGTGGGTGCTGAGGAATCTCAGCCAATTCATGGCACCCTCTGATGAAGTCAATGTTCAAAGGGCGTCATGCGCATGTTGAAAATGCCGGAGTTGCAGTACGTATCGTACAAGGATGGTCGTCTGGCATATCGGGAAGCGGGAAAGGGTCCTGACCTGTTTTTCCTTCATGGCATGAATGGCAGCAGCCGGAGCTGGTTCCATATCTTTGAAGTTCTCGCGCCTTTTTTTCACGTTGTTGCATGGGATGCGCCAAGCTTTGGAGCCTCCGATGTGTTCGGCGATAAGATTGAAGACTATGTTGATGCCGCCAAGGCGCTGATGCAGGCAGTGAAGATCCGCGAGGCAATCGTGGTTGGCCATTCAATGGGGGGCGTGATTGCCACGCAGTTGGCTGCTGATCGGGAATGTTCAACCGCAGGTCTGGTTCTGTCTTCGACGCATCTGGGTTTTGGCCTTCCCGCAAGTGCACCGTTGATGGCGCGCTACGCTACGAGGATTGATCACATCAAGTCCGAAGGGGTCGACACGGCCTATTGTCTTGAACGCGCCAAACGCAACACACCCGAAGGGACATCTCAAGCCGTCATTCGGTTTCTGGCGGAAATAGCATCGGGCGCGCGGATCGAAGGGATCCGCGATGGTGGCCGCATGAGCCAGGAAGCTGACAATGCTAAAATCGGTCCAAATGTGCGCGTTCCGGTGCTCATTTTGTCAGGGGGCAAGGACACTGTGATCTCACCTGACATGCATGGAGCGCTGGTCTCGACATTTCCGAAAGCAAAGCAGGTCGTTTTCCCCAAAACGGGACACGCGTCCTACGTAGAATGCCCCGATCTCTTCAACGAACAGATTAGACAGTTTGCATACCACTGTAAGAGCCACGAGCTATCAACATCAAAAAACTGATTGGATATCAGTGAAAGGGAGGAAGAAAGATGACTATACGAACAACCATTGGCATGCTTGCCTTTGTCGCGGCGGGCGTTTGCCTCACCGGTGGCCCTGTGTCGGCCCAAAACTTGAAGGTGGCCCTCGCGGCCGAACCCACGTCAATGGATCCACACTATCAGAACCTGACCATCAACAACTCAATGGCGACACAGGTCTACGATGCTCTGGTTCTGCAGGATGTGAATCAGAAACTGGTTCCTGGGCTAGCTCAATCTTGGAAGCCGGTCAATGACACCACTTGGGAATTCAAGCTGCGTTCCGGTGTTACCTTTCACAATGGCGCAACATTCACTGCCGAAGACGTGGTTGCAACTATGCAACGGGCGGCGAACGTGCCAAATAGCCCGTCCAGTTTCGCAACTTTCATTAAAGGAAAATCTTTTGAAATTGTCGATGATCTTACATTACGCATTTCGACAGAGAAACCTTACCCATTCACACCCAATGATATGTCTAGGGTTGCGATCATCGACTCTGCATTTGTGAATGCCACTACAGAGGACTTCAACACTGGCGCAGCGTCCTTCGGGACAGGCCCATTCACATTATCAAAATGGCTTCCAGGTGATGTGATCGAATTAGCTCGCAATGATGGTTATTGGGGGGCTACTTCCGAATGGGATAATGTAATTGTTCGGCCCATTGGAGACGGGACAACCCGGTCAGCAGCGTTAATTGCGGGTGATGTAGATTTTATTGAAAGAGTCGGGCCCGCTGATTTGCCCAATCTGGAAAGCCGAGAAGGAATTTCGGTATTCAAATCCGTATCCAATCGCTTGCTTTACATAACACTGCATTTGACGGACGATCGGATAAGGCCTTTCGTGACGGATCATGAAGGCAATAATATTGCATCACCGTTCCAGGACATTCGCGTGCGCAAAGCTGTATCTCTCGCGATCAATCGAAAGGCTATTGCGGATCGTGTAATGGATGGACTATCGGAGCCAGCGGGTCAGTTTTCGCCAGAAGGTTACATTGGTTATTCAGTCAATCTCAAGCCTGACGAATATGACCCCGATAGTGCAAAAGAATTATTGGCTGAAGCAGGATTTGCGGACGGGTTCAAATTGACTGTGCATGGTCCGGCTGGTCGTTATTCTAATGACACTAGGATTCTTGAAGCCATAGCACAGATGCTGTCTCGTATTGGAATCGACACAACGGTGGAGACTATGCCTGCGTCTGTCTTTTTCAAGCGGTTTGCTCGCGGAGGGCCGGATAAAACGCCTGAATTCACCGTCGCCATGTCTGGCTATGCGAATGGTTCAGGCGAGCCTTCGCATCCACTGCGGATTTTTATCCACACGAAACAAAAAGAACGAGGATATGGCCCAGGCAATCGCAACGGTTACAGTAACGCCAAGGTTGATGGGTTGATTGAAAATGGGCGTGCGTCGATGGATATCACAATAGGTGAAAAAGCATTCATTGAGGCGACCGAAATCGCGATGCAAGAATACGCGCTTGTTCCTATTCATCATGAGATCGCGACCTGGGCAGCTCGTGACGGCATTGCTTATCAGCACGGAGCCTTGGATAGTACTTTTATCCACAACATCCGCTCGAAATAATAATATAAGGTTGGCCTGTCATTTATCCCAGGCGGGCCAACCTTAAAAAGGGACTTTCCATGCTAGCCTTTATTCTTAGACGCGTAATGCAAAGCGTGGTCGTGCTTTTTGTCATGTCGTTGATTGTGTTTTCAATGATCAATCTGGTCGGTGATCCGGTCGACATGCTGGTCAATCCTGAAAGCCTACCCGAAGAAATCGACCGCGTGCGCCGTGACTTCGGCCTCGATCAACCGGCCTATGTACAATATTGGAAGTTTTTGACCGGCGCGCTATCGGGGGATCTGGGCAATTCCTTCATCTTTGGAAGACCCGCACTAGCACTCATGGCCGAGCGTTTTCCGGCCACACTCGAACTTGCTACGAGTGCCCTGATAATCGCTGTAATGGTGGGGCTGCCATTGGGTATCTACGCGGGCCTACGCCCCAATGGATGGGGCACACGCATCATAATGGGTGGATCGGTACTTGGGATTTCGGTTCCAACTTTCTGGCTTGGTCTTATGATGATCATTGTTTTTTCCGTCATCCTTGGATGGCTACCAGTTTCGGGTCGGGGAGAAACGGCCGTCTTCCTTGGGATTGAGAGCAGCTTATTTACTCTTGATGGCCTCAAGCACCTTATTCTACCCGCCACAAACCTCGCCCTGTTCAAGATCGCAATGGTGATACGTCTGACGCGGGCAGGGACTGAAGAGGTGATGGCACAAGACTACATCAAGTTTGCGCGCGCAAAGGGGTTATCTTCCAAGCGCATCGTTCGCGCTCATCTTCTACCTAATATCCTTATACCAATTATCACTGTTCTGGGGATCGAATTTGGTACGTTAATAGCCTTTGCGACTGTTACGGAATCTATCTTTGCCTGGCCAGGTCTGGGCAAGCTTGTGATCGACGCAATCGTTAACCTCGATCGACCCATTGTCGTGGCTTATCTGCTCTTCGTGGTGGCTCTGTTCCTCGTCTTAAACTTGGTGGTCGATATCATTTATGCGGTGCTGGATCCACGCGTGCGCTTGCAAGGAGAAGGAGGATGAGCAACTTAAAAGCAATGTCCGCTGTGAGGCCGGGCAAGGAACGCATTTCCAATACCATGCAGGCACTACTTTCAAAGCCCACAACTCTAATCTCGGGCTTTCTACTGATATTGATCATCGCATCTGCGGTATTCGCGCCCCTTATCGCGCCAACCAACCCATATGATTTATCTACCGTCAGCATCCTGGACGGACGGCTTGAGCCCGGTGAAGAAATGTTTGACGGCACGATCGCCTGGCTTGGCACTGATGGGGCGGGGCGCGATGTTCTTAGCTCGATCCTCTATGGATTGCGTACCAGCTTGACCGTGGCCATCAGCAGCGCTCTTGTCGCGTTAGCAATAGGGCTCTCGGTTGGGTTGACGTCCGCCTTCTATGGCGGTCGGATAGATGCGTTTTTAATGCGGGTTGTCGATATTCAGCTATCTTTCCCGGCTATTCTGGTTGCGCTTGTGTTGCTCGCGTTGCTGGGCAAAGGGGTCGATAAAGTCATCATTGCACTCGCGATCGTGCAATGGGCGCTTTATGCGCGCACGGTCCGTGCCGCCGCCATGGTGGAACGTCGCAAAGAGTATTTCGAGGCAGCGACCTGCCTGGAACTCAGCAACACCCGAATCATCTGGAAGCATCTTTTGCCAAATAGCGTTTCGTCTCTGATTGTGCTGGCAACCTTGCAAACGGCGCACTCCATCTCGATTGAAGCAACCCTCAGTTTCCTCGGCGTAGGTGTGCCCATCACTGAGCCATCACTTGGATCACTGATTTCAAACGGCTTCGACTACATCCTGTCAGGTGCGTATTGGATTACGTTTTTTCCCGGCATCATGCTGCTTGCGACCGTTGCGGCGATCAACATCTTCGGTGATCAGCTGCGCGCAATCATCAATCCGAGGCTTTCAAAATGAAGCACACAAAGCTTTTGTCTATTCAAGGATTGCGCACAGAATTTCCCACGCCCGACGGGCCCTTGGCGGCCGTGAGTGGCGTTGATCTCGAGGTCACGCGCGGCGATGTTCTCGGCATCGTGGGGGAGTCTGGCTCGGGCAAAACCGTTCTTGGACTGTCCATCATGGGATTGGTCGACCGGCCGGGCCGTGTCACTGCGGGGCGCATTGCGTTCGATGGCACCGATGTCACCAACTATTCCGAGGCGCAATGGCAAGGCCTGCGCGGCAACAGAATTGCGATGATCTTTCAGGATCCGACCACCAGCCTTAACCCGGTACAGCGCATTGGTCTACAGATGATCGAGGCCATTCAGGCCCATAGAGACGTCTCTACCGATGCCGCGCGGCAGACAGTTCGCGAGGCGATGGTGCGTGTCGGGATCAACAGCCCCGATGAACGGCTGGAAGCCTATCCACATCAGTTTTCCGGCGGTATGCGACAGCGAGTTGTCATTGCCACCGCACTCCTGAACGAGCCCGATTTGATCATCGCAGATGAACCAACTACGGCGTTGGACGTCACCGTGCAGGCGCAAATCTTGCGCGATATGCGGCGTCTTTGCCGCGATACCGGCACGGCGTTGATCTGGGTCTCTCACGACCTAGGTGTCGTGGCGCAGATCGCCCTTCGTCTGGCCGTGATGTACGCGGGCCGCATCGTAGAACAAGGGGTAACCGAGGTGATGCTGAAGTCGCCATCACACCCCTACACTGCGGGGTTGATGGCGAGCATGCCCGCGAACGCGCCGCGCGGGCAACGCTTGATCTCCATCCCTGGTGGTCTTCCGCAGTTGTCGAACCTACCAAAGGGTTGCTCCTTTGCTCCACGCTGCGCTCACGTCACCACGGCCTGTGATGTATTGCCCGAACTGTCCCCGACCTCGCCTGACCACGCCGTTCGTTGTGTCTCTCCGCTTCAAGAAAGGGGTTAATATGCCACAGGTCATTGAGCTTAAATCTGTGTGTCGCAGCTTTGGAAAGAAGCCCGATCTGGCGGATCGTATCGCGACCGCGTTTGGGGTGAAATCCACGGCCAAACTTTTACGGGCCGTCGACGGGGTTGATCTTGCGATCGAGCAAGGGGAAGTGCTGGGCCTTGTAGGCGAGTCCGGATGTGGGAAATCCACACTCGGCCGGCTTGTGGCGGGTATCCTGCCGCACGACTCTGGTGCTGTGCTATTCAACGGCAAGCCTATGGTGGACAAGACAAGCCAAAAGACCGGCAAAGGTTTGGGTGTCCAGATGATATTCCAGAACCCCGCTGCGGCATTGGACCCACGTCAGCGTATTCTTGATGCAATCACCGAAGCCCCCATCGCCCATGGGCTGATCCAAAGGTCGCAGGCGCGTTCTTTCGCGATCGAGGCGCTCGATCGGGTTGGACTGCGAGCGGACGCATTGGACTGCTATCCGCATCAGTTTTCCGGAGGGCAGCGCCAGCGGATCTGCATCGCACGGGCGTTGGCGGTCAATCCCGAAGTCGTAGTCTGTGATGAATCTGTGGCGTCGCTGGATGTCTCCATTCAGGCGCAGATCATCAACCTATTTCTTGATCTGCGCGAGAGTTTGAACCTGTCGTATCTGTTCATCAGCCACGACATCAGCGTGGTCGAACATGTCTCAGATCGGATTGCAGTAATGTATCTTGGGCAGATTGTAGAAATTGCGCGAGCCTCTGATCTTTTGGAAAACCCCCTACACCCCTATACACAGGCTTTGCTAAGCGAAGTTCCTACACTGGACCAAACCTTGTCCGAGGAACATGCACTAGAAGGAGAATTGCCTTCGCCCTTGTCGCCCCCGTCAGGCTGTAGGTTCCATCCTAGATGCCCCATCGCTATGGAACAATGCCAGTCACTGGCACCGCGACTGGAGTCCCAGGGATCAGGTCATCGGGTCAGCTGCCTCGCTATCCGGAAGGAAATTTGAGCGATAGTTTTGCGGAATGTCTCCAACGGCAATCCCTTTGACGATCCAGCGGAACAATCAAATTTGACTCAGATCTGAATTCGGCTTCGGAAAAGCCCGCTCTACACATATCGCGGCCATTCCGTGGCATTGCAGCATATGGTACTTTGGGCTCTTAGCGGCCATTCGCTGCAAATTGAACGAATGACTGGTTTA
>Ga0255779_1003340_pt1 | contig 16138 bp, 8 predicted proteins | sample 011ome_21_FD_179977 | JGI IMG/M metagenome (GOLD analysis project Ga0255779, IMG submission 179977) | Coastal salt marsh microbial communities from the Groves Creek Marsh, Skidaway Island, Georgia - 011508AT metaG (version 2) | ecosystem: Environmental > Aquatic > Marine > Intertidal zone > Salt...
GTCTGCTCGTGTCACCGACTAAAACCGAGCTATTGAACTGCTTTCCATCGACAACACCGTCTACTAGATCTGAAATGACGGCCTTGATGATTTCATAGGTAGGGGTTGCGGACCCCAATTGAATAGCCACGTTGTTCGATATGTTCGCCACAGCGCCCAAGAGAAGCGCGTAGTGCGTAGCATCCGTCGTTGCCGTCGCTGCAGGTGCCAGAGGATTAGTCGGCACCGTGGTCAACACATCCAAACCTATGGCGTCGCTATAGACCTTAGTAGTTTCAGCAAGCTGGCCCAAAAAATCGCCACTCACTTGCGCCTGGTTGCGCACCAGGGTTACCAATGCCTCAGTGAACGGAGTAATCGCTACAGTGCTGGATCCCACTGGCAAAACCGATAAGAAACCTTGCGTCTCGCTTAAGAAGATCTGGCGCTTTAACGCGACATCAGTCTCTTGATCAGATTCATCAATGAATGATCCACCGAGCGTCTCAACCAATACAGGCGACGTTATAGCGGGCAAAGAAACCGTAAAATTACCCGTAGCATCGGTGGTCGTCGTCGCCAACGCATCGCCAACGGGAAAACCGAAGGCGTCTATTGCATAAAAGAATACGGTCGCGTTACTGATAGGACCTTTGGTTGCGGCACCCCTGATCACTTGGGTTTCGATGACACGAGCTACGCTTGCCGTTGGCTGACTGGGACTCACCACTTCTGGCACACCAGATGCTGACGAGCCCCCACCACCACAGGATGACAACATCAGGGTCGATAAAATCAATCCTAGCAATTGATATTTCATAGTCAAAATTATGCTCGCGGCACCATTCATCTTCTGCGATTCTCGCGCTTTCAAGCCTGACGCACACAGTTTTCGTGGCGCCTAATTACATACGGGGCGTAAGGAAATTTTGATGGCCTTTGTCGCTATCAACAAGCCTGCAATGGGTGCTCAGGCTTCACATCCCAAGGTTACGCCACGCTCATTTTTTAAATTCCGAGCTTATTGGGCAAAAGATATTGTCACCTTACCCACATTCGACGAATCGCCGCTCACATTCTTAACTCGATAGTAGAATTCAACGGATTCAGCCACCACACCACCGTCGGTATAAGTGACACTCCCGCTGCTGTCCACAACCGCGGTACCAAACGCAGGCGGTATAACAATTTCAACGGTGCCTGAATCTATCAAATCAACGCTTCCAGATGGTTCATTAGCACCTAAGGATGAGTTACCACCGTCGAGATCGTTGGCTAGCACATCGACGACCACACTGCTCGTGACAAGAACCGCAGTATCTTCAATGGCAACCGGTGGAAAATTAGCAAAGGCCGTGTACTGCATCACTCGCGGATAAAAATTGGTAGGTAATAACGCACCTGGCGGGTCACAATCCATAGGTGAGATGACCGGAAAATAGCCACAAGTGTTTGATGTTTCACGAACGGTCATGCTGTATTGATCACTGGTATCGTCGAACAGTGTATATTCTTGCTGGAAGGCTATTTCACTTTCTGCCAGACTTTGGCAGTAGCCCGCCAACGGCAAGCTAGACTGCGAATCAATTGACCCTCCCTGAGCTTTCGCGTGCGCGTAACTCCAAATCATCTCACCTGTGCTGACGTTAATTCGCGCACAAATAGCAAGTTCACGAGTAGACCAAAACTTTGAGCCATCTGCAAAAAGAGTAATTTTTTCCTCGGCCCCGGTGCCGTCTGGGTTGATTCGTAGATGGTTTTGGAAAACGGTCGTGGCTCCCGCGCTATCTACGATGGAATCTATATCGACATATAAGCCCGCATGGTTAGCGATATCATTGGTCCAAGTCGGAGCCGTTTGCGTGAACGACAGGTTAACATTAGATCGGATGGGGCTACCTAAAGCCTCGGTATAGACCACCGCCACAACATCACCAGTGTCGCGGGTCGCCAGATGAAAGTAATCGGCTTCATCACCGTTCGCGAAGTCGACGACCAAATGACCGTCTGTATCTATCGACCAGACAAAGGTTTCATCCAGATTGCGCGCTGAGCCAGTCCCGTCCGTCGAATCAAAGGTCAAGGTGTCTACATACAGCTGGTTAGCCCGCAAGGATGACACCTTAGTCATTATATTAGTCTGTAACGAACGAACATCGTCGTTGATGGCAAATGTAATAGTCTTGTTAAAGTCATAGACCGTAAACTCGCGAGTGCTAGTATACGTTACATCGGCAATGGTGCTCGGCTGGTTCAGCGTTGAATTGAATGCTTTGGTGATCCCGCTTTCAAGAACCGACACTATATCTTTACCTTCGCCATCGGTCACCAAGGAGAAAGCCAGCTCCGCTGCGTAATCCGTAAAAACTATCGTCTCATCAAATCCATCACTATTTTCATCGTAACCGTCTTCTTCATAGCTCTGCATCTTCGCACCATCCAAGCCCGTGAACTCAAATATGCCCGCACCCCCAAGATTACTAACATCAAAATTAAACTCCCCAAAACCATTCCTATAAACACCAGCCGCAGCACTCGCTGGCATTTCAACAAAAAAACTACGATTCGCGTTCACATCGACACCAAATTTAAAGGGTATCGTTGACTCTTCGACGCCGAAAAATGCCAGTGGCAAGGCGGCTTCAACGGTGACAACAACTTCACGGGCCACAGTCTCGCCGTCGGCATTTTCAACCGTCACTGAGAAGGTACGTTCATCGACACTGCCGCCTGGGAATAAAGCAACACCAGATACAGTAAACGTCGGGCTCGATGTGGTCGCACCACTTAATGTTACGGCCGTGCCGCCAGTTTGAGTCCACGCATAAGTTACGTCAGAATCCGTCGCCAAAGCGCTTAGGGTCACCAACTCACCACTCAGCGGGGTCAGCGATGACGATGTCACTGTGACGTCAAGCACCACGATAATCACCTCTATATTCGCGGCATTCGACAAGTTCCCCGTGGCATCACGAACTTGATAGGCAAAAGCATCCGCATAAGCAAAATCTCCGGTTGGCGTGTAGGTAATGATGCCGCTGCTTGCATTAATCGATAGGCTGCCTGGCGCAGAGGCTGGCACGACAATTTCGACACTCGTCAAATCGAGACTACCATCCGCATCTTGGGCCAATGACGTTATCGCCACATCGATTGGGACCCCTACACTGGACCTTAAGGTACTCGACGCAGCCCTCGGGGGATCGCCAATAAAACTCTCCGCAGGCTCCGTTACGCTCGCATAGAAGCGATTGACTTGGTAGCCACAAAGTTCACCAAAACAAAAGTACTCAGACTCTCGCGTCACGGACTGGCGGCTTGTATAGATTATTTTTTCAAGACGAATGTCGCCATCCTTCGGCGACCGAGAACCACAGAATTCGGTAGCCGGTCGATTGGAGCCAGAGACCACTTGAGTAGGCAACACTGCGTCGACGAGTAGCTCTCCGCTATTGTTAAGAGACCAGCATATACCCACGCTATTTGTCAGCGAGATTACGGCACCACTTTGGTCGACAGTGACGTATTGAACCTCACCCGTTCCATCTGGCGCCAGGCGAGTCGTATAGTTATAGATCTCAGGGAAGTCGGCGGAAGACAAGTCATATTGAGATGTATAAATCCCCGCGACTGTACTGCTATTCACGATCAATGTCGGGTCCTGAGCAAAAGACAATTCGGCTATGGCAACCGCGATACCGTTGACGTCAGTGTATTCTGCCACCACCACATCACCTGAAGCTCCCGCGGCCACACGGTAGTATTCGCCCACTTCACCATCACTAAACACGACTCTGATATAGCCATCGGGCTCAGTAGTCCAGCGCAATGACTGAGATTTTTCCGCGGCGAAACCCGTACCATCCTGATTAAAAGTCAGACCGTCGAGCTGCAGAGCCGGCATTCCGCCGCCATCAGGCAGCGTCGCGATTTGTGTGGATACATTCGTCAATAACGAGCGTGTCTTACCCGCAACTTCAAGAGGAACTCGACCATCAAGTTCATAGATAGACACAGAGCCTTTCTCATCGAAGGCAACGGTGGAAACTTCCACACCTTGAGTTTCGTTAAAGGTCGTCAGGCTACCGATGGATTGACTACTGGCAAGATCCAAACTGGATCCATCTTCGATCAAAGTCAGAACAGCTTGACTGACCCTCGTTGTCGTTGTCAGCTCATCGAATGCAGCATTGAGTGAGCTAATGACATCTGTCACCAGACCGCCACCTTCAAAATTTATTGTCAACGTCGGGCCATCTTGCTTGAAGTTAAAGGCTAAATTTTGATTTTCTTTTGTATAAAGGCTTGGTATCAGTGTGCCGGTATTAGTACCAATATTAAAATCAAACACACCAATAGACTCTATACCGCTACCCTCCATCCAAGGTGCGAAATTCTGTCTTAAAACAAAAACCTTATTTCCATTCGTCGCAGGCTTGATGCTAGCCTGAACCTCAGCAACACTCGTCAAGCCATCAGCGTTAACAACCGTCAAACTAAACGCTAAATCTTCAGCCGGACCAATCAACCGCGGTGGTGCAGTAAAGCTCGCAATACTGGTGTTAGCGTCGATCAACTCCACTGGTGTGCCGGAAATCTGAGCCCATTGATAGCTGACGATGCCCAGATTATCTGTGGATGCCGAGCCATCCAAGGTCACAAGCGAGCCCTGATTGGCCGTGATATCAGTTGGCACTAGTATGACTGGCGGTTCTACAATGGCCGGCGGTTCTACAACGGCCGGCGGCTCTCCAATGGGTGTGCTGATAGGGTTCCCGATAATTACCTCTATATTCGCGGCATTCGACAAGTTCCCCGCTGCATCGCGAACCTGATAGGCAAAAATATCCGCATAGTCGTTAGCCGTAGTTGGCGCGTAGGTAATGACGCCGTTGCTTGCGTTAATCGATAGGGTGCCTGGCTCAGAGGCTGGCACGACAATTTCGACACTCCTCAAATCGAGACTACCATCCGCATCTTGGGCTAATGACGTTATCGCCACATCGATTGGGACCCCAACAGGGGTCCTTATGATGCCAGACGCAGCCCTCGGGGGATCGCCAATAAAACTCTCCGCAGGCTCCGTTACGCTCGCATAGAAGCGATTGACTTGGTAGCCACAAAGTTCACCAAAACAAAAGTACTCAGACTCTCGCGTCACGGACTGGCGGCTTGTATAGATTATTTTTTCAAGACGAATGTCGCCATCCTTCGGCGACCGAGAACCACAGAATTCGGTAGCCGGTCGATTGGAGCCAGAGACCACTTGAGTAGGCAACACTGCGTCGACGAGTAGCTCTCCGCTATTGTTAAGAGACCAGCATATACCCACGCTATTTGTCAGCGAGATTACGGCACCACTTTGGTCGACAGTGACGTATTGAACCTCACCCGTTCCATCTGGCGCCAGGCGAGTCGTATAGTTATAGATCTCAGGGAAGTCGGCGGAAGACAAGTCATATTGAGATGTATAAATCCCCGCGACTGTACTGCTATTCACGATCAATGTCGGGTCCTGAGCAAAAGACAATTCGGCTATGGCAACCGCGATACCGTTGACGTCAGTGTATTCTGCCACCACCACATCACCTGAAGCTCCCGCGGCCACACGGTAGTATTCGCCCACTTCACCATCACTAAACACGACTCTGATATAGCCATCGGGCTCAGTAGTCCAGCGCAATGACTGAGATTTTTCCGCGGCGAAACCCGTACCATCCTGATTAAAAGTCAGACCGTCGAGCTGCAGAGCCGGCATTCCGCCGCCATCAGGCAGCGTCGCGATTTGTGTGGATACATTCGTCAATAACGAGCGTGTCTTACCCGCAACTTCAAGAGGAACTCGACCATCAAGTTCATAGATAGACACAGAGCCTTTCTCATCGAAGGCAACGGTGGAAACTTCCACACCTTGAGTTTCGTTAAAGGTCGTCAGGCTACCGATGGATTGACTACTGGCAAGATCCAAACTGGATCCATCTTCGATCAAAGTCAGAACAGCTTGACTGACCCTCGTTGTCGTTGTCAGCTCATCGAATGCAGCATTGAGTGAGCTAATGACATCTGTCACCAGACCGCCACCTTCAAAATTTATTGTCAACGTCGGGCCATCTTGCTTGAAGTTAAAGGCTAAATTTTGATTTTCTTTTGTATAAAGGCTTGGTATCAGTGTGCCGGTATTAGTACCAATATTAAAATCAAACACACCAATAGACTCTATACCGCTACCCTCCATCCAAGGTGCGAAATTCTGTCTTAAAACAAAAACCTTATTTCCATTCGTCGCAGGCTTGATGCTAGCCTGAACCTCAGCAACACTCGTCAAGCCATCAGCGTCAACAACCGTCAAACTAAACGCTAAATCTTCAGCCGGACCAATCAACCGCGGTGGCGCAGTAAAACTCGCAATACTGGTGTTAGCGTCGATCAACTCCACTGGCGTGCCGGAAACCTGAGCCCATTGATAGCTGACGATGCCCAGATTATCGGTGGATGCCGAGCCGTCCAGGATCACTGTCGTATTCTGGATGACGGTTGCGCCAACAGCTTTCGTTGAGACAGCCACCGCCGCAGCAGTTGGCGGTACACCGCCCACGTTAACTACGACTTCAGCGCTATTTGCCAAGCCACCGGGATCAGTCACCAAAAGCCGAAACCTCAGAGCTCCAATGATTACTGGTGCGCTAAAGGTCGGCGCGGCGACTGTGGCGCTACTCAACGTTACGGGTGTACCCGCGAGCTGGGTCCAGGCGTAGGTTAATGGTGATGCTTCAGCATCTCTGCTAGCAGTACCATCAAGCGTAACTTGAGCCCCCTGTGCAACAGAAGTTGATACATTTACAATCGCTTGGGGGACGGAGTTAACCAAACTGGTTGAATTAATCAGTGGTAACGCCACTGAAGTGTAGACGGCGGCGTTGTTGTTCTTAAAACGGATCATTTCCTGTTCGAAGTCGATATTGCTCGGCAAGGTTCTGCTCGTGTCACCGACTAAAACTGAGCTATTGAACTGCTTTCCATCGACAACACCGTCTACTAGATCTGAAATGACGGCCTTGATGATTTCATAGGTCGGTGTTGCGGACCCCAATTGAATAGCCACGTTGTTCGATGTGTTCGCCACAGCGCCCAAGAGAAGCGCGTAGCGCGTAGCATCTGTCGTTGCCGTCGCTGCAGGTGACAGCGGATTAGTCGGCACTGTGGTCAACACATCCAAACCTATGGCGTCGCTATAGACCTTAGTAGTTTCAGCAAGCTGGCCCAGAAAATCGCCACTCACTTGCGCCTGGTTGCGCACCAGGGTTACCAATGCCTCAGTGAACGGGGTAATCGCTACAGTGCTGGATCCCACTGGCAAAACCGATAAGAAACCTTGCGTCTCGCTTAAGAGGATCTGGCGCTTTAACGCGACATCAGTCTCTTGATCAGATTCATCAATGAATGATCCACCGAGGGTCTCAACCAATACAGGCGCCGTTATGGCGGGCAAAGAAACCGTAAAATTACCCGTAGCATCGGTGGTCGTCGTCGCCAACGCATCGCCAACGGGAAAACCGAAGGCGTCTATTGCATAAAAGAATACGGTCGCATTACTGATAGGACCTTTGGTTGCGGCACCGCTGATCACTTGGGTTTCGATGACACGAGCTACGCTTGCCGTTGGCTGACTGGGACTCACCACTTCTGGCACACCAGATGCTGACGAGCCCCCACCACCACAGGATGACAACATCAGGGTCGATAAAATCAATCCTAGCAATTGATATTTCATAGTCAAAATTATGCTCGCATTTCTTCTCATCTTACTCAATCCTTGAGCTTGCCAAGCTACTCTGGGCCTGCCGTTGCCGCCTTAAATATGGCAACCCCGGAAACTTTTTGGGCATCCTTTATCAACTGATAAGAGAGTCCGGCACCTTGCGGTAACACTGCACTATAATTCGTAAACACGCCGCTGAAAGTTCCTGAACCACCCGTCACGTCATTCACCTTCACCGTGTCGTACAAACCGCTGAATAAGTTAGTCGTGACGGTACCGGTGCCATCTGCCTGCCAAACTGCATTGGCGATACCGAGCTGAACACTGGAGGCTACAGTAGAATTTGTAAAATCCGCCGTCAGGCTGGCAGAACCCAACACACCGACATCGCCGGTGTCATTGGTTGGATCTGTATTACCAATTAACACATAACTCGCGGTGCCCGTAATCACTTGCACTGGACCTGTTTCCGGCGCTATTAGCCAATGCAGACTACTATTGGTCAAATCGATATTCGTGCTAACACCGGTACTGTTATCTACTCGAGTGGCCACACCCTGTGACCAGCGCCCCCATTTAAGGTCACCTTCAACATCAAAACCGGTATTTTTATTGCTTGCGGTACCGATATTATAGATCTGCGCAACCGTCGTTTTGTTATCACTGAAACCCAGCAGGTTACCAGCCGCGTCAATTTCCATCCGTTCGCTGATAGCATTGGTACTTAAAGCCCCTGCTGACCGAGTAAAGGCTAGTCCTCTGGGGGTCGAGGCCACAGTGCCTTCAGTCAGGTTTATAGTCTCACCTGAAGCATCCGCCACAACGACATCTATCGGCGGTGGTTCCACTGTGGTTGTGGGTGAAACGATAGAAACCGCGGCCTTAGTCTGGGCAGGGACAGCGCTTACAGGTGCTGGCCCACTGCTCACGCTAACGGATCCACCGGAACCAGATTCTGCACTTGACGAACTACTGCCACCTGCAGCACCACCAGCGTCACCACCACCTGCAGCACCACCAGAGTCACCACCACCAGCACCTGTGGCGCCACCGGAATCACCACCGGCATCACCTCCACCGGCATCACCTCCACCGGCATCATCACTACCAGCACCACCAGCATCACTACCGGAGTCTTCGCCACCGGCATCACCGCCTGAGTCTTCACCACTGGTATCGCCGCCTGAGTCTTCGCCACCGGCATCACCGCCTGCGTCTTCGTCACCTGAACCTTCGTCACCTGAACCTTCGTCAGCTGAGCCTTCGTCACCTGAGCCTTCGTCACCGGAATCTTCGTCACCGGAATCTTCACTACCTGAATCTTCGTCACCTGAACCTTCGTCACCTGAATCTTCGTCACCTGAATCTTCGTCACCTGAATCTTCGTCACCTGAATCTTCGTCACCTGAATCCTCTTCAGCGGCGCCTTCCTCCTCAGCGTCACCTTCTTCTTCAGCGTCACCTTCCTCTTCAGCGTCACCTTCCTCTTCAGCGTCACCTTCCTCTTCAGCGTCACCTTCCTCTTCAGCGTCACCTTCCTCTTCAGCGTCACCTTCCTCTTCGTCACCTTCCTCTTCGTCCGCCTCTTCTTCGTCCCCCGCCTCTTCTTCATCACTCGCCTCTTCCTCTTCTTCTTCCTCTTCTTCCAGCAAGTTCAAACCTTCATCGTTCAAGCTTTCCGGTGGCGCGAGTAATTTTTCTGGCGGGGTGTTAGCGTCGGCCGTGAAGCCATATTGATTTTTCGCCAAATCTAGCGTGCCGGCCTCGTTAGCCAGGGTTACCGCTCCATTTGAGACACCGACATAAAGTCCATCGGCACTTCCGCCAGAACAGTCCCCAGAACACATACGAGCAGAGTAGAGAGTACCGCGCACGCCAATGACTGCTGACGGCGTCGATACCTGGTAAGCAGCGGGATCGCGTTTGGATATTCGGCCCGTGATGGTTCGAAACCCGCCCTTTTGCAGGGCGAAGCTTGCACGTAAAACCTTGCCGTCACCGATCGCAGGCTGACCCTCTGCGGCAGGCATCTCCAGCGACTCAATGACAAACCGTGAGGCCGGCCGAATGGCAATTTTAGTACCGTCTTCCAACAGTAGTTGCGCATAGCCTTTGGGGCCGGTGACGATGATATGACCGGCATCAAGTACGCTGCCCTTCTCTAATTTCTGCACAGCAGGCGTCTCGACAGTCACGACACCAAAGGTATACAACACTTTACCCACACTCGCCGAGGCCGACGACATTTGTAGTAACAGGCTCACGACCAACACTGACCAGGCAGATAAACACTTTATTTTCATCATCTTCAGCCGCCCTTAATCGAAAGTCTTGCGAAACGACACGCCCGTCTCAAGCCTGTCAAACTCAAACAGGCTGACGGTAGAGTGCTTGAAGCCATAGTTGACTTGAGCAGTCATTACCCAATTTTTCGCTGGGAAATCCGGCCATACGCCACTAGCAGTTACGCCATAGGTATCATCCTGGCGGGTGAAACCGAAGTATTCATCATCGTAATCAGTCCGCGAAAAATTCGCGCCGAAAATATACTGCACCCCGTTCGGCCTGAACCAACTGCTACCGAGACTGACAGCAAAACCATCAGTAGAAAACGGCGATGCACTGTCGACAGTGGTATCAGCACTCTTTGTCAAAGACAGACTCACCTGAGAGGCCGCAAATGTTTTCACCGCGCTGACCCCAAGCATCGTCTGATTTACATCGCGCACACTCAGTGCCGCGCCATTAAAGCGGCTGACAGCCCCTCGAGCAAAGGTCGACATTTGAAAGGTTTTACTCACTTGGCGCAGGTAGGTTGCCATTAGCCCCGCATCACGTCGACTGTATTCTCGGTCGAGCATGGAAAACAGGTTATTGGCTGCCAATGAAAAACTATTTTCTTCCTCATTCCAATTCCAGGCCACACCCAAGTCTAAATTGGACGAATCAATAAAATGCGTAGAGGGGGTTGATCGGTGGTCCAGGCGGCCCGTAAAAAGTAATGTTGAGGCTTCTGTGAGTGGTCGATTGATGAAACCGCCGAGTGCTGCTTTAGCGAAGGCCGAAGGCTTGGCTAGATTATTTTCGCTCAACTGAAAGCCTAAAAATATCTGCTCATCGGTTGCGGACAAAGCATTCCCATCATAACCACCCCCAGACTCGAAGTAGAGCTGGGTCGTTGTCTTATAGGCACTCGTTCGAATTTTGATTGCTTCTTGGTAGCTGGTCACAGCATCCACCACATTCGCTGGTGGGTTTTCGGTCAACACGCGAGCAAACTCAACACTCGCCAGTTCGTCGTCGCCCACATCGAAATAGGCTCGCGCCAACTCAAGCCGAGCACCTGAGAAGTTCGCTTTCCGGGCGACCAGACGCTGCAAGCTAAAGATCGCCTCACCGGCTTGTTGAGAATCAAGCGCGGCCACACCGAACAGGTAATCAAACTCATCTTCACCAGAAAGTTCGCCTTCTTGCGCGGCCAGCAAGGCAAACGCCTGCGCGGCCTGGCCCTGCCGGAGGAATTCTTTGGCTTGTTCATAGAGTTTTTGAGGCGCGAGTTTTTGAGGCGCGAGTTCTTGAGGCGCGAGTTCTTGAGAGACAGGGCCCTCAGCAGCGAACGCAGTGATCGATAGCAGAACGCTGAGCGCCATCGTTGTTCCGAGCATCCATCTACGCAGAGCCCTATTCTCTACCACTTTACACATAACCCTTTTTACTCAATTAACGACTCGACGCAGACGCCAAATACCAATATTCGCGTTCATGAAAAACGCACTTGAATACTCCTTAAGGGGGGGTGGATCGAGATAACGGAGATAAAATGTCGACATCGATAAGGATCTGGGCCTGAAAGCCACTACCACTACCACTACCACTACCACTACCACATTCACTACTTTAAATAGCTGACGGTCTTTTTACTTCTCACTACCTAGCTTGCTTTTAACTGGGTAACGCTCGACTCGTCAGGCGACACCATCAACCTAACGCCTTGATTTACAATCAAAAACACCCTAACGCGTTGATTTATAATCGAAAATAACTGATTACTGTAACTTAAATCGTTAGCTACGTATATCTTAATTACATGCTCGACCAACATCGAGACTCACGTAATCTTGTGGCGCCTAAGCGACCGATGACAATAGTGAGGTTTTGTCGGCATTAAGCAACGCCATAACATGCGCTATCTCCCTGGTCTTCTTGTCTTCAGCCCAACCAAGCTCAGCGGCCATCATATCCGTGAGGCGTGGCAATATAGCAGCGGCCTCCTCTGGCTGATAAAGTGCAACACGGGTCCGCCTGTAAATAACATCTTCCAAGTTTTGAGCGCCCTCTTTTTGCAGGGCCCAGGCGACTTCGCCGCTCAGCACACTACCCGCCGCAACCAGCGAATCCGCACCAAGCGCCAAGACCTGTTCAGCCTCTGCACCATACAAACGCACCAGGCGCAGGGCGACCGTATCATTCATAGGATATTTTTGAGTCAAATGGAGCAGCAGGTTATCAATACCACCGGTAAAATCACCACCTGGCAATGGCGTGTCATCTCCGCCATCAGCTTGCGCCAAGCCAATCAATCGGCTCGCTGCATCTACTGTGTCTTCCGCCATCTTTCGATAACCCGTTAGCTTGCCGCCGGCAATCGTAATCAGGCCGCTTTGACTGATCCAAACCTCATCCTTACGTGAGATCTCTTTCGAGGACTTACCCGTTTCAGAGATGAGCGGCCGCAATCCCGCCCATGTCGTCAGGCAATCTGCTTGCGTTAGCCGGACGCCAAAATAACGCTGCATGGGCTCCAACAGATATCGCACTTCTTCAGGCAAGACTTCGGGCCAGATCTGGGCACCCTGCTCGTAGACTGAATCCGTGGTGCCGATATACACCACGTCACCTCTAGGAATTGCAAAAACAGGTCGTTGGTCAAGACTTTGGGTAAAAACCATGCGTTGAATAGGTAGTTTTGCGCGCGGAACCACCAGATGAACTCCTTTTGACAACACCATAGACTTGGTCATGGCGACCCCGTCCAGCGCGCAGATTTTCTCAACCCAAGGACCGGCAGCATTAATGACGCCCCGGGCTTTGACCACAATTTCTTGGCCGGATATTGCGCATTTCGCTGTCACGCCGGAGACCTGACGCCGATCTTTGATGACGCCAGTCACCGCCAACTTGTTGGCCGCAATGCCGCCGGCCTGAACGCCGGCACGAATATTGGCCATCACCAGGCGCGCATCGTCGGTCAGATATTCAAGATAAACACTCGATCGTGGAAACGCCGACACATCGAGTTCGGGCTCAAAAGCCTTAAGCGCGTCGCCGCTCAGATTAAAGTGCCGGTCTGGCCCCGCCACCTGACCCAGACTTTCATAAACAGAAATGCCGACCCGGTATTTCATGTATTCAAGGTAATGGCTGGTTGGCACCATCAGCCATTGAGGCTCGGCAAGATGCGGTGCTAATTGATTGACTCGCTTGCGCTCCAGCGCCGCCTCTCGAACCAGCTGGACATGGCCCATGGCCAGATAACGTAAGCCACCATGAATCAACTTAGTCGACTTACTGGAGGTTCCTGATGCGAAATCTGCCGCCTCGAGCAGAGCCACCGAAAGCCCACGCAATGCCGCCTCACGGAGAATACCAGCGCCTGTAATGCCACCGCCAATAACGATCAGATCGTAAACCTGACTCTCAAGGGTGTCCAATGTCTGCTGTCTAGCGCTCGATTTCATAAAATCCATGGTAGTATTTTCGCTGTTACTCTCAACTCAATGTCTCAAACGACGACCTTCACAGAAATTAAGGCTCCGTCTGCGACGTTGAATCACATTCTACATACGAACGCAGGCCGATATTGAACTTCATGCCCGCACGCTATCTTTCAGAACTACTAACAGTTCAGTCTTTAGCGCACAAAATCTGGTTTGAGCACTACCCGGGCATTATCAGTCATCGCCAGGTGAGCTATATGCTGGAACAAGGTTATTCTACAAACCGCTTATTGCAGGATGTCGATGAGAATATTTGTTACCACCTGCTGTACATCGCGGGTGAACCCGCTGGCTTTAGTGCCTACAGCACGACAGTCGCTACTGAAGGCCAGCCAGGTGCAGCTCACCTGCACAAGTTGTATTTGCTCGCATCATTTCATGGCAAGGGAATAGGTTCAACGCTTTTGCGACAGGCTGAGAACCAATGCCGTATGTTGCACCAATCAACCCTGGCGTTGAACGTCAACAAACACAATACTGGAGCCATCAAAGCCTACCGTCGCAACGGCTTCATCATTCGGCGCTCAACTTACACTGACATCGGTGAGGGCTTCTATATGGATGACTTCCACATGTCAAAAACCCTCGCCGGATGAGAGTTGGCAATCTAGGGCAGAACAACCTCAATCAGTTGTGGCCCGGATGTCGTCATCGCCGACGCATAAACCGAGTTGAAATCCTCGATACTCGTAACCCGTGTCGCCTTGACACCCATACCCTCGGATAACTGAACAAAATTCAGATCGGGATTACCAATATCCAGCATGTCCAGGGTTTTTTTGGTCATCGACTGCGCACCGACTCGCGCCAGTTCAATTTGCAGTATCTGGTATTTGCGGTTAGCGAAAATAATGACGCAGACATCCAAATTTTCACGGGCCATGGTCCACAACGACTGAATTGTATACATCGCCCCACCATCACCCTGAATACAGACCACTTTCCGGTCAGGACAGGCAACCGCAGCCCCCAGGGCCGTGGGCAGTCCAAAACCGATGGAGCCGCCGGTCAACGTGAGCCAGTCATGGGGCTCTGACTCGGCAGAGCTGGGGTAACAGCCACCGCCAGCAGTCGCGCTCTCGTCAATGACAATGGCTTGAGTTGGCAAATAATGGGCAAAGCTCATCGCGACGGTTCGGGGGTTAAGCTCCCCAGTACCCTTAGGCGACTTATTCAGTTTAGTCTTGATGGGCTCGAGGTGATCAGCCCCCAGCGCCGCCACGAGTCGGCTCAGGGCATCTTCGGCATTCTGATCAACTCCTGCCAGGGTGTGCAGGGCGCTATTTGGTGCGTAAAATTCGCTGGCTTTACCCGGATACGCAAAAAAGGCAACCGGGGGCTTAGTCCCGACCATGATCAACTGCTCCATGTCCTTGATCTGCTCGACGCCTTGCTCGGCGAAATAAGCCAGGCGCTCTATTTGGCACCGCCCCTCACCCCGCGGCATCCGCTTAAAAAATGTGTCACAAAAGATGCGGGCACCTGTCGCCTGCGAGATTTTATTCGCCAGCTCTAAACTACGTTCGGTCAGCGCCATATTTCCCACTAGCAGCATGGTGGCTTTACCATTTTTCAATAATTCCACCGCCTGGCCAACGGCGGCTTCACCCACTAATCCTGGCGCAGGCGCAGCTTGCATCGCCAGCGGCTCGCTGGAATCATTCCAAGCACAATCTGCCGGCACGATCATAGTGGCAATTCTACCGGCACCGGTATTCGTTTCGACTACGGCATCCACCGCGTCCTTCGGCAAATTAGCAGCGGTCTCGGTAGTTCGCACCCAATGAGAAACTGGCTGGGCCAGACCAATAATATCGGAGGTCAGTGGTGCGTCGTATTTTTTATGGTAGGTCGCATGATCACCAATGAGATTCAAAACCGGTGAATTGGCTTTTTTGGCATTGTGCAAATTTGCAGAACCGTTAGACAAACCAGGTCCCAGATGCAGCAACGTACAAGCCGGCTTACCTGCCATTCGCCCGTAACCATCGGCCGCGCCGGTACAGACGCCCTCAAACAATCCCAGAATCGACCGCATACCCTCCACCTGGCCGATAGCAGCAACCATATGCATCTCAGAGGTCCCCGGGTTGGTGAAACACACCTCCACCCCATTGTTGATCAAAGTCGCTACTAAGCTCTCGGCTCCATTCATGCTTTCGTCTCCCACCCAATAAAAGCCCGAGTATAGCCCACTAGGTGCTAGTGGCGACAAGTGCTCGAAGAGGAATGACCCCGCGTTGCTCTGTATACCCCGCCTGCGCTTGGCGAAATTCACCGATTTTTCGGCTATTTTTATTTTTAGTGCCTCAGCCGCGGCCTATAAAAAAATCGAGAATTTGATTTTTATTATATTTAACAACAACTTAACAATGACTTAACAAATAAAGCCGCCCTGGCATGAATCCTGAAGTACAACACTCAAGGACAATCGGACTTCGCTTCAGGATCTATTGAACACGCGGCCGGTCAAGATCAGCACGTAGAATCAAACACACCACCGGAGAGGCGCAAGGCACCCTGACTACGATACTTTCCACCGGTGCGTCTAAAGACTGACTCAGAGCCAGGTGGAGGCCCAAACCTAAAAGTCGATTCCTTGAAGTAAACGTAAATGTAAATG
>Ga0255779_1003343_pt1 | contig 16127 bp, 7 predicted proteins | sample 011ome_21_FD_179977 | JGI IMG/M metagenome (GOLD analysis project Ga0255779, IMG submission 179977) | Coastal salt marsh microbial communities from the Groves Creek Marsh, Skidaway Island, Georgia - 011508AT metaG (version 2) | ecosystem: Environmental > Aquatic > Marine > Intertidal zone > Salt...
GGCATATCCCCATACTTCGTTATACGCATTGGCATACAAGGTGCTTTTGGACAAACTTGCATCTTTCCAATTGAATAAAACCATCATATTGAGACTATCTTGGGCCAAGGATTGTCCAGCAATCAACAGAAGAAGGAAGAGGATTATACTATATTTCATAAGCTTATTTTGACTACTCTAAGGTAATAAAAAAACCCTCCTTATCAAAAGAGGGTTTCAAGGTTATTAAGCACAATAAAATTCAATAATCTACCATGATGTGTCCGTAAAACTCTTTTACTTCATTTCTTTCTGTAGTAACAATAGCTTTAAAGACATAGACGTCATTTTTCACAAGTTTGCCTTTGTATTTTCCGTCCCAAGTTTCGTTTCTGTCCTGAGTATAAAAAATTTGCTCTCCCCATCGGTTAAATATCATAAACTCAAACTCCTTAGTGCCACTCATAAATATTTGATAAACATCATTTTTACCGTCATCATTTGGGGTAAACATACTAGGCGCATAAAACACAAAACCTTCTTCTACTACCACTTCTTTGTAAATAGAATCTCTGCATCCATACTGATTTATGGCAACTAATTTTACATCATATACACCTTCTGATTCATTAGGAAACTCAACGATACAGGGATCGGTTTGGATAGAAGTGTTGTTTAACCCGATAAAATCAAAATCCCAAAAATATCCGATTGCACCAGAGGAAGTATTGGTAAAACATACTTTTGGATTAAAAGTTAAGATTTTGCTTGGCGAAAATGTGAAATTAGGAACAGGTAATGGTCTTACCACGACAAATGCCGTTGTGTCATCTATACATCCAGAATCAGATGTAACATTAAGCGTCACTGGGAAAGTCCCAGAACTTGCATAAGTTGTAATTGGATTTTGAATAGTTGATCCTCCCGGGAAAGTCCAGTTCCAACCAACTACATTTCCTGAGGGCGCAGTTGACAAATCAGTAAAAGTGGTTATTTGTCTTAAACAAGCAGTGTCAGCCGTGAAAATGGCCCTAGGTTTTGGACTTATCACAATTGGCTGAGTAGTTGTGTCTACACAGCCTTGAGGTGTTTCCGAAATTAGTCTGACAGTGTAAGAACCGTGATTGGGATAATTATAGGTCGGGTTTGTTCCCGTTCTCTCGGGGCTTCCATCACCGAAGTCCCATCTGTGAGTCAAACTTGCCAGATTCGCTGTAATAACGGTCGTAGTATTCACAGGAGTTACACCCAAGAATTGGCACTCATTGTTTAAAGTAAAATCAGCTGCAGGGACATCGTTTACCAACACATTTTTTATAATCGTATCGAAACAAATATTGGAGCTATTTACCACCAAAGTAACTGGATAAACTCCTGGTAAGGCATACACATGCGAAGCATCTGGACGAGTCAATGCACTATCTCCATCACCAAAGAACCATTTTTGATAATTGATAAATCCAGAAGTGGTATTCGTGAGGGTTGTGGTCGCACCTAAACACACTGTATCTGCCAAGAAATCAGGAAGCAAAGGAGGATGAATTACTACTGGCTGGGTAATAGTGTCTTTACAAGAAGAATCAGCAGACCAAGCAATCATGGTTACATTATAAATTCCTGCAGAGGTATAAACATGTTTTGGGGCTGGGTTCGTTGAGTCACCCGTTCCGTCTCCAAAATCCCACTTCAATAAACTTGTAGGAAAAACAATGTTACTGGCAAAGAAGGCTGTATCTCCTAGGCAAATTGTGTCGGTAGGAAAAGAGGCAGAAAAAGAACCTGCATTAATGTTTGCTAAGGCTGTGTCAATATCTGGTTGTGTAAGAACGAATGAAGTAGACCACCATAATTTTCTTGGACCTCCAGCTCCTTGTGGATCTCCAGGATTTGGCGAAATAGTTCCTGTGTAACTGCCACCTTTACTTGCTATTGCGGCACCCGCTGCCCGGTTTGCAACTCCTGAATTAACATGATACACGGTCCACTCAGATTGGTAAGTAGTTTTGTGGAGATTGTATTCTCCAAAATCGGCTAGAGCTAAAGGTGCAACAGTTGCACTAACACTGGTTAAGTGAGAACAACAACCTGCTCCGGTACTTCCTGCTAAAGCATCTGTAAATAAAAACATTCGAATATTACATCCACCAGTTACCAAATCTACAGAACCACCTGCATTCCAGATAGTATCGTTTCGCATTTGGTACATAGAACCCGGTAAATGGTCTTGAAAATAAGTAGCAACCGTTCCTCCAGACCCGTATGCCCTAGACCAGTTTCTTGCAGTGACAGGGTTTGAAGTAAAAGGAACCGAAACATTGTAGTGGTGATTAGCTGATCCCTGAGAAGCATACTGAATCACTGACATCTCAGATCCAGGATAATTCCTTAACAATTGAGTTGCTATAGAATCCATCGAGAGCTTCATATCAGAAAATTCTGTTGTCGAAATTGATCCTGAATTATCAACAATAAATACAATTTTGGTACATCCACATTGTGCATTAATCACAAAGGAAATGAAAATGAAAATGACTGTGTAGAATATATTTTTTAACATAAAGTATTTAGTTTAATAAATAGGATTGTTTTAAAAATACGAAAAACCATGCAAATGGTTGTTTGCTATAGGGAAGAAATTAGTTCTTTTACGATTAAGGTCACTTTTGGAGTAGCTTTTCGTGCCACTTCCTGAACTATTTGGTGAGTCATTTCGATGATTTTACCTGGAACTCCTAAGTCTGTAATAATTGAAAATCCAACACAGGGAATCCCCATATGTCTTGCTGCAATTACCTCAGGAACAGTGGACATACCCACAGTATCTGCTCCTATGGCTCTTACATAGTTGTATTCAGCAGGAGTTTCTAGAGTGGGACCAGAAAGACCTGCATACGAACCTTGTTGAATCTCGATAGAATTTTCTTTCGCAATTTGATGCACTTTTTGAATCAAGTTGCGATCATATGGCTCACTCATATCTGGAAACCTAGGACCCAATTCGTCCATGTTTTTTCCGATTAGAGGATTGTCTCCAAACAAATTAATGTGATCATCCAAGACCATTATATCACCAATTTCAAAATCGGGATTTACCCCTCCACTGGCATTGGAAACAACGAGAGTTTTCATCCCCAAAAACTTCATCACCCGAACAGGAAACACAACCTCATTCATCGAATAACCTTCGTAATAATGAAAACGTCCTTGCAGAGCAACTACTCGTTTGCCTCCTAAATTTCCAAAAATCAATTTTCCAGAATGGCCTTCTACCGTTGACAATGGAAAATTTGGAATGTCCTCGTAAGCCAGGCTGTGAGTCACCTCAATTTCATTCACTAAATCTCCTAGCCCAGTTCCTAAAATAATGCCTACTTCGTAATTTTCGCCTACATTGGATACTAAAAAGTCGGCTGTTTTTTTAATTGTTTGTAACATAGTTTTGTATAAGTTTTGAAAATTTATCTTTTCCTTCTACAAATTGAACTTCGATAGGTAAGTAGAAGAGAGGCAAATGTACTAATTCGTTTAAATCTCTTAATCTCATAGCGTCTTTCTCAGTAGTTAAAATAACCGTATCTGGGTGTTGGTTGTATGCTTCTATTATTCGATTCACATCTTTGTTTGAAAAGGGGTGATGGTCTGGGTAAGTAAGAGGGGTAACCTCTTTCCTCCAAGAAGCCATATAGTTGTGTAAAGGAGTAGGGTTTGCTATTCCTGTTAACACTATGATTCGTTTCGACTGTTCCAAAAGTTCAGAAGAGGATCCAAACAGAGAAACTGGCTTCCCGTACACAATGGTTGAAAAGTATATAGGGATAGGTGCCGCATTAATTCTCGATCGAATTTTATCTTTCTCTTCTTGTGATAATTCTTGTGGACATTTGGTTACGAGTATGATGTCTGCTCTTTTTTTACCGCTAGCAAATTCTCTTAAATAACCCGTAGGAAGCATAAAATCTTTATAAAATGGCACGTTAAAATCCATCAATAAAATAGATAAACCAGCCTTGAGTTGACGATGCTGAAAAGCATCATCCAGCAGAATAACTTCGGGTTCTTCCTGAATCATGAGCTCCATAATTCCCGTTACTCTTTTTGCCGATACAGCCACCTTTACCTGCTCAAATTTCTGAAAAAACTGTAAGGGCTCGTCTCCAATATCTGAGGCCGTTGAGTCGGTATTTGCCAAAACAAATCCTTGAGTCTTTCTTCCATACCCTCTTGATAAAGTTGCCAATCTATATTCATCGGAAAGCAACCTAATTAAGTATTCAATATGCGGAGTTTTTCCTGTTCCACCCGCTGATAAATTACCTACTAAAATAGTCTTTACATCAAAACTACTTGATTTGAGAACTCCCCAGTCATACAATTTATTTCGCACAAAAGTTATTCCTCCATAAATCAAGGAAACAGGAATCAAGATATAGCGGAGGACTGTTACCATTTATTTCTAAATTCTTTAGGATAACAGATAAAATACTTTTTTACTGGCTCGGTAAGTGACTGAATATTAAAGTTATCTGAAGCTTCCGTAATATTAAGGACCTCACCACTTTTATACTTTATCAGAATTTTATCTTTGATTGCGTTGTAGGCATTATTGGCAATCTCAGAATCAAAGACAAGGTGGCCAATTTCTACCTCGCCAATTCCATAAGCTTCTTTTACCATTTCCCTTAGTTTATGAATCCGTTCATGTTCAAAAGGAGTTTTTTGTATAGAAATTTTTGGCAACTTCCGATCGATTAAATTTCGTGAAATCACCGACAACGTTTTGTCGGAATGAGTACTCCAAGCTTTTATTGCACTGTAAATGTCAGAGTCGTCTAGTCTAGTAAATTGCTCTATCACTTCTTCTTTCTCAAAATCTGCTTGTGAATAATTGTTGTATAAAAAATTCTTCAAAACCGGACTAGCATAAAGCTCTTCACCCTGACTTGCTAAATAATTGGCTCTTTTCAATATCTCCACGAGCAAATTCTCTGCCGCTAACACTGTTTTATGCAAATACACCTGCCAATACATCAATCTTCTAGCCACTATAAATTTCTCTATCGAGTAAATTCCTTTTTCTTCTATCACCAATTGATCTTCATGAACATTCAACATGTTCAAAATCCTATCACTGCTCACTACGCCCTCCGAAACACCACTGTAAAAACTATCTCTCTTAAGATAATCCAACCGATCCATGTCCAACTGAGACGACACCAATTGATGTAAAAACATCTTGGGATACGAATTTCTAAAAATCTGAATGGCCAAATCTAACTTGCCCTCAAATTCTTGATTCAATTTGTCCATTAAAATTATAGATAGATCTTCATGGTTAACTCCCGAAACCAGAGTATGTTCCAATGCATGAGAGAATGGCCCGTGACCTATATCGTGAAGTAAAATGGCTGCCAAAACACCAATTTCTTCCTCCTCGGAGATTTCCACACCCTTCACTTTTAGCACCTCTATGGCTTGTTGCATAAGGTGCATCGCACCAATGGCGTGATGAAATCTAGTGTGGTGTGCTCCGGGATATACTAAGTACGACAATCCCAACTGCTTAATTCGGTTTAAACGTTGAAAATAAGGATGGTCTATTAACTGAAGTAAAATTGGATATTTAATCGTAATAAAACCGTAAATCGGATCGTTAAGTATTTTCATTGAATGGTAGTATCTAATGTATAAAACCAAGAGAAGAGCTCAGTGAGAACTATTTTACATTTTTGACTAAAGTTCCCCTCAAGGGTAGAAATAAGCAATATATTTACAAAAATAAGAATATTAAACCACTTGAAGGAATAAGTTTACATTCCTTGAAAGTTAAATTACACACTATGGCAGTAAGAATTTTATGGGCAGATGATGAAATTGATTTATTAAAACCACACATTATGTTCTTGGAACAAAAGAATTGTAAGGTGGATACGATTAATAATGGTAGCGAGGCAATTGATATGGTGAAAGAAAACCCTTATGACTTGATTTTTCTTGACGAAAATATGCCTGGGATTTCAGGTCTCGAAACTCTGACTGAAATAAAAAGAATAAGACCTAACTTACCTATTATCATGATTACCAAAAGTGAAGAAGAGTCCATCATGGAAAGCGCCATTGGCAAGAACATATCAGATTATCTGATTAAACCTGTGAATCCGAATCAAATTTTACTGGCCGTTAAGAAAAACACCGATCAATCGAGATTGATAAGCGAAGAAACTACTTCTGGATATCAGCAAGAGTTTCGAAATATTGGGATGAAACTAATGGGGAATTTGGATATTTCGGATTGGAAAGAACTAAACGAACAACTGGTATATTGGGAGCTGCAAATGGATAAGTCACATGACAAGAGCATGATGGAAATTTTTGAAAGTCAAAAAAAAGAGGCCAATCAGCTTTTTGCTCGGTTCATCGAAAAAAACTATTTGGACTGGCTAAATGGAACCTCTGACGACAGTCCCGTTCTATCTCACACCTTGTTTTCAAAAAAAATTGCTCCTTCCATCAAAGAAAAACCCACCTTTCTTCTTGTCATTGATAATTTTAGATACGATCAATGGAAGGTTCTAAAACCTCATTTCTCTGAATTGTTTGACGTGACGGAAGAAGAAACTTATTTTAGTATTCTACCTACGGCTACTCAATACGCTCGAAACTCCATCTTTGCTGGACTAATGCCTTCAGAAATACGAAAAAGATTTCCCTCAAAATGGATAGAGGAGGAAGACGAGGGCGGTAAGAACAATTTTGAAGAAGATTTTTTAATCGATCAAATGAAAAGAATGGGATTAGGACTGAAAACGTCCTACACCAAGATTACAAACAATCAGAAAGGAAAGAAACTAGTAGACAATTTTTCTGATCTGCTAAAAAATGACTTCAACGTGCTGGTATACAATTTTGTTGACATGCTTTCGCATGCTCGAACAGATATGGAGGTTATCAAAGAACTTGCGGACGACAACTCTGCTTATCGCTCTATCACGAAGTCATGGTACAAACACTCGCCTCTTCAGGAAATAGTTCAAAAAATACATGATAATAACTTACAACTGATCATTACGACTGATCATGGAATGATTAAAGTTGCCAATCCCGTAAAAGTCATTGGAGATAAAAACGTGAACACAAACTTACGTTATAAACTGGGAAAAAATATGAGTTACAACACGAAGGAAGTCTTTGAAATTATAAACCCGGACGATGCCTTCTTACCTAAAATAAATCAAAATACACGATATATTTTTGCCAAGGAAGATACTTTTTTGGCTTACCCCAATAATTTCAATTATTACGTGAACTTTTACAAGGATACTTTTCAGCATGGGGGTATTTCAATGGAAGAAGTAATCATTCCAATTCTAAAACTGAATCCGAAATAACCTTTTATTTTTTTCTAAATAAAAAAGCCTGACTTGAAGTTTCAAGTCAGGCTTTTTTGTTGAGTTATTCTTCTCGCTTATTTATTGATTATTATTCTATGTTGCTCCAGTTTCCCTTCACTTTGAATTAATAATACATACACTCCAGCTTTCAATGAGTGAACGTCTATTACTTTTCTTCCATTAGTATTGAAGAAATATGTTTCGTCATAGACTATTCTACCTTGTATATCCACTACTTTCAAACTTGTTTGATTAGCCCCCCCATCATTCAATACAGTGAAAATTCCAGTGTTAGGGTTAGGGAATACTTTGAAGTTTGATAATTCAAAATTCTCTTCTAATCCTACAAAAACGGTATCTCTAATACTAAAATTATCAACAAACCAATCATTATCTTCATTACTCACTGTAGTAGTTGCGTAAAATCCAAACTTTACTACACCAGTTTTATTTCTCAAAATATGATAGAAATGGTCTCCTGTATTAGAAGGAACATTACTTGTATCCCATGACTCAATAATATTTGATTGGCTCCAAGTTAATCCATCATCATATGAAACCACAAACGCTAAGGTATCATCATATCCAACAACTCCTGTTGTTGTATTAGCATAATCCGTCATAGCAATATCAAATTCAATAATATAAGTTTTGTTTGGATCAGAACCTAAGTTAATAGAAGGAGATACGAGCCATTCAAATCTATTCGTAGAATAAATATTCATTTTTGCAGCACCAGTTGTTCCAATATTTGCAAAACCATCAGGCCCCCAGTTAGACGTTCCATAAGCAATCGCAGCTCCTGTTAATCCACCGCCTAGTGGACCTTGGGCTTCCTGCCAGCAAATTGGTGTTTCTGAAAAAGTATAGTTATCAAAATTTTGAAAATAAGGAACTCCCGTTGATGCAGGACAACCTGTTTCACCACAGAAAGGTCCACTCCAGAAACTAGTGTCTCCATTTGTACAAATTGCTTTTACCCATACACAATATTCAGTCAATGGAGATAATCCAGTAATTGACTTAAAGTTAGAAGTTGAAGTCGTTGTGTCTCCTCCCGTAGGGTTAGCTATAGGGTCATAACCTGTCGGACCGTATGCAACCATAAAACTTACTTGAGTCGTATCGATATTCCACCCTACATTAAGTGAAGTGGAGTCTATTCCAGAATTCAATATTTGAACAGAAGGAGCTTTCTCACAAGATGGAATTGGTTCAAAACAGAAGTCGTCAATATTAATTGTTCTGTATGTATTAGTTGGGTTATATAGGAATGCAATTCTTGTATCAGTACCTACATAGGTATCAAATGGTATTCTATACTGCTGGTAAGCAGAAGAAATATCATTAATCGTATCCCAAGGACTAAAAGTTGCTGGATTAGTTGGATCTGACATTGTCCCAATAATCAATGTAGTATCAGGTGTAAAAGATCCATCCAACCAGAAAGTTGCTCTGTGAGTTCCAGCAGTAAGTGCTGTCATCTCAGGAGAGATCAACATCAAAGTAGAAGCTGCATCATTTCCTGAATTCATCTGAATCGAAGCCGGAGCCACGTTTCCTCCAAATGTTGATACTTGAACAGAAGAAGAACCTGTAGAAACAACGAATCGTTCCCAACAGATTGGTAATCCTGAAGTGTATGCCTCAAAATCTTCACATAAATCCACAACTGGTGCACAGTCTGTACAGAATCTTAATGGACCAATCCATAAACTCGAATCTCCTGCCGTACAAATACTTCTCATGTAGACATCATAACAAGTGCTTGGCATCAATCCTGTAATTTGAGCTGGGTTGGTTCCTGAATTAAATAAAGTACCTGTACCTTGAGAAAATCCAGGAGCTCCATATTCGAGAATCCAAGAACTATCAGCTGCTCCGTTTGTCCAGCTGATGTTGGCCGTAGTTTGTGTAGCACTATCAAAAGTTAACCCTAAAGGTCTTGGACAAGTTGGTACTTGAACCACCGCAAAGTTATCGATGAAAGCATCATTGTCTTCATTTGAAATTGAAGATTCAGCATACAATCCAAATTTAACCAAACCTGTGTAACCGTTGGCCGTCAAATTGTAATAAAAGTAATCTCCAGTAAAAGAAGGCATGTTTCCCGTATCCCACAATTCGATTATATTTGTATCAGACCAGGTCACACCATTGTCAGTGGAAATTACTAATGCTAATTTGTCATCAGCTCCCATTAAGCCACCTGCATCTGGTGCTGCTGCAGCATAATAATCTGTTATTGCCACATCAAATTCCACTTGGTAAGGAGTAGTACCCGTTCCTAAATCGATAGATGGGGATATTAACCATTCATCTCTTCCAGTCGAATAAATATTCATTACTGCAGCATTATCACCTAATCCATTGTTAGCAAATTGTCTATTTGTCCATAGAGAAGTTCCCATCGTAAGGGTTGAATTGACAGTAAGTTGTCCCGTTGCCTCTTCCCAACAAGTTGGATTTGTTGAAAATGAATAAGTTGAAAAGTCCTCAGAATAAGGAGGTGTATAGTAAGAACAAGGTGTTGTGAAAGTATAGGGCCCTATCCAAGAACTTGAATCTCCGACTTTACAAATACTTTTTAGATATACCTGATAGGTTGTAGATGGTGTTAATCCACCAAATGCGATTGAATCATTATTATCTATAATTGTTGTTCCTGTTCCTAAGGCAAATCCTGAAGGTCCATATTGAATTTCCCAGATACTATCCGCTAATCCATTTGTCCAGTTCAATGCCACTGAATCATAAAACAATGCATAATGACCTAAGAGAGAAGGCTCAGGACAAGTTGGAATCTCTTCTATTACCACATCATCAATAAACAAATCTGGACCGTAATCCGTAAATGCTTGGAATCGCACCATTACATTGGCATTCTTGTATTTTGTAGAATCCAAAATGATAGACTCTGACACGAATGTACCTGGAGTTGTTGATCCAGCTCCGTCATTTGATTCAAAACTAGCTAAACTATTAGAAGACCAGACTGTTTCCCATACCGAATCTGTATCAAGTTTTACCATTACCCTCAATGAGTCATACGGATAAAATGTGTTAAATTGGTGCGACCACTTAAATTTGACTCTCGTGTGTTGATCTGTGTAAACAGGAATAGAGGTCATTAAATAATCTCCTGTAGATTTACTCCAGAAATCTGCTTCCGCATATCCAGAAGTTCCAGTGTAAGACAACCATGGATTCACACCTCCGCTCATATCCCAACAAGCTGGTGGCCATGAGTTGAAATCCATCAAATAAGGAATCGTATCAGCTAAACATAATGTCTTAAAAGAGTGAGGCCCTGCCCACATTGATGTGTCGCCACCTGAACAAAATCCCTGAACATAGAAGGAATAATCAGTAGAATGATTTAGACTCGTGAGGTAATGAAACTGATTTGCTGATGTAACCAAAGTTCCTGTTCCTTGAACAAACCCCAAAGGGCCCCATTCAATTCTCCAGGCTGTATCAGTAGAGCTTGCAGCCCACAACAATTTAGCCGCACTTGTCGTTACAGAATCAGATGCCAAGCTCATTGGCATTCTACAAGGAGTATACTCCCTTACACTGATATCATCTATCGCCAAATCCTGGTAGTAGTCATTGAGATCTCCACCAGATTCCACTCTAAATCGCACAATCACATAATTTGACTTCACATACGGAGCTAATAAATAAAAATGCTCAGACCAAACGCCTAGATTTGATTGTCTGATTGAATCCAAAACAACCCAATTTCCCGCTGTATCAACTACTTCTACCAACAGTAAATTTAGTGGAGAAATAGAATAACCAGTTAAATCATTATTATGCCAAAAATTTAACTCTGGATTAGTCAATGCCGAAACATCTATGGTATCTGAGGTCATCGTTATAGAATCATTTGTACCAGATAAATCGACCCAAGCCCTTGTACTTCCTGAAGTCCCTGTATGGTCAGTTATACCAAAACCTCCATAACCCATTGTTCCTGTTACTTGCCAGTTTGAACCAGCAGTAGCATACAAGGTCCAGTTAGTGGGGAAAGTTGTTGAATTAAATGACTCCGTAAAAGGAGCTGTTATTTGCGAAAACCCACTAATAGTGGAAAATGCAGCTAGCAAAAATGCGAATAAGTAATTTTTTTTCATGTCTTTTATGTAATAAGAATATTTTACCAATTTACAATAAATTTTTTATTTAACAAGACATTATTTTTTCGTTAAATATAAAACCAAAAAAAATGCCTACTCCTTTTGGAATAGGCATTAAGAATTGATTTGTTATAAACTACTGAATCACAACTCTATGTTGTTCTAGTTTACCTTCACTTTGAATAAGTAAAATATATATTCCGCTATTCAAATTCTCAACATTTATTTCGAACGTTTCGTTGTTAGAGAATTTTTGGATATTGTCATAAACCAATCTTCCCTGAACATCTACCAACTTCAAACTTGTATTTTTCGTTGTTCCATAATTTTGGATATTAAATACTCCTCTGTTTGGATTTGGGTAAATCTTAAATTGATCTTCTAACATTATCTCATCTATTCCGACAAAAACAGTGTCTTTTATACTGAAATTATCAATAAACCAATCATTATCTTCATTACTCACTGTAGTAGTTGCATAAAATCCAAATTTTACCTTTCCTGTTTTATTTCTCAGAATGTGATAAAAATGATCTCCTGTATTCGAAGGAACATTACTTGTATCCCATGACTCAATAATATTAGATTGGCTCCAAGTTAATCCATCATCATACGAAACCACAAACGCTAAGGTATCATCATAACCAACAACTCCTGTTGAAGTATTAGCATAATCCGTCATAGCAATATCAAATTCGATAATAAAAGTTTGATTTGGGTCCGTCCCTAAATTAATAGAAGGAGATACGAGCCATTCAAATCTATTCGTAGAATATATATTCATTTTTGCAGATCCCGTAGTACCCACATTACCAAATCCATCAGGAGTCCAAAATGAGGACACGTAAGAGATTGGAAGTCCAGCTGATCCACCTCCAAGAACTCCTTTAGCTTCTTGCCAACAAAGTGGCAGTCCCGCTGGATATGAAGTGGTGTAAGAGTTAAAATCTTCAAAATATGGTAATCCGGCAGCAGAAGGACATCCTGTACTTCCACAATGAGGTCCATCCCAGAAACTTGTATCTCCATTTGAACAGATTGCTTTCACCCAAACACAATATTCTGTAAGTGATTGAAGACCTGTTATGGTTTTGAAATTAAAAGTTGTAGTGGTAGTGTCTCCACCCGCTGGATTAGTGATTGGATCATATCCAGTTGGACCATATGCTACTATATAACTTACTTGTGTCGTATCAATATTCCACCCCACATTTAATGAAGTAGAATCTATTCCGGCATTCAAAATTTGAACAGACGGTGCTTTTTCACATGATGGAATTGTTTCCCAACAGTAATCATCCAAATATAAGTAATCATATGTACTTGCAGGATCCCATAAGAATGCTACATAGGTATCGGTACCACTGTAAGCAGAAAAGTCTACTTTAAAATTAGAATAGGCCGAAGTGTTCATTAAGGATGGCGAAATTGTATCCCAAGGAGTAAACGTTCCTGGATTTGCAGGATCACTCATAGTTCCTACTATTATAGTAGAATCACCTCTTGCCCAAAAATTAGCTCTATGTGTACCTGCTGATAAATTTGAGACTTCAGGAGCTATCAGCATCATCGTAGCAGATGCATCTGCGGAAGCATAAAATCTAACACTATTACTTCCGGTATTGGCTATACCATTATACGTGTAGATATATCCAGTGGATGTTGTATTTATATATGTCTTCCAACAGAATGGAGTCTCTTGATATTGATCAGTCTCAAAACTAGTACAATAATCAGTCACTGCCGCACACTTGGTACAGAAATTAAATGGTCCTGTCCAAATACTTGTATCCCCTACAGTACAAATACTTCTTAACCAAACTTCATAACAAGTAGAGTGCGTGAGTCCGTTTATCTGCATAGGGTTAGACGATGATGATACAATTGTACCTGAACCCAATACAAAGCCAGGCGCTCCATATTGAACTTGCCAAATACTATCAAAAGGCCCATTTGTCCATGATAAGACAACCATATTAGTTGCGGTTGAATCTAATTTAATTGAGTATGGACTTGGACAGGAAGGGAGAATATATTCGTCAGCTCCAATATCCCAACCAGTAGATGGGGAAAGTGGCCTAACATCTCCGTCAATATCAACTGTCACTCCTAATGTAGTATCTCCATTATCGTAAGCAATTGCTCCTTGTAAATGCAAATCAGTTCCAGAAATAAATCCTGGAGATCCAAATAAACTATTTGAATCTAATCCGACCGCAGATTGCCAAGCCGGTAAAGAATAATAAGTACCGCTGTAATTAATTAGATTAACTCCTGAGGTATTATAAATATTATAATCCAAGTTAGAAAAATAAGCAGGAGTACCTGAAAGGGAAGCAGTAGTTGTATAAAAAGCAACACCAGGCCCACTATTTACAAAAATATTATTCCTCACATCATTATTCGAATAAGCGGATGTACCATACATATATGCCGCTCTTCCAGCCGTTGAACTTCCTCCTAAACAATTCACTGAATTGTGATAAAAGTTTACATGGTTTGAGTACCCTAATAAAACTCCGTAAGTTGTTCCTGTCGAAGAGGGGGAAGTAGAAATCATATTATTTGTTACTTCAGATTTATTGGAAGGGGTTCCATTTGCCTGGTACATATACATTCCATAGTTAGTTCCTGATCCATGAAGAACAACTTTGTTAGCTCTTACTTTTACGCTGTCATCATAATAAATATATAAACCATAAGAGGTAGAGGTAGCTGAAGTTGATTGTTCTATATCATTATTCTCTACAACTCCCCCTGCTTGATAAGTAAACATTAATCCGTACAAATTATAGTTTCTTAATCTATTTCCTCTAATTACATTTCCTACCTCTTTAGAAGTTGTTCCTCCTCCATACCAATATATACTGTAATATCCATTGTTTACTATATTATTTTCAATAGTACAGTTATCAACACCAATTCCTGAAGCATTTCTTACAGGTATTGAACTTGAACTTGTTGAAGTTAGGCTGGCATTGATGTTACAATTCTTAATCGTTACGTAATTTGCTGAAATAAAATTGATTGCGTAGGCATAGGTAGTACCTGTAGCATTGATGGTCAGACTATCAAAAATAATATGCTGGGAATTTGAAAATTGAACCACATAGTTGTCTGCCGATCCAACTGCAGCATGGGTAATTATCGCTGGAGAAGTGTTTGAAGGGTCTGCCTTGAAAGTTATCGTGTTTATTGAGGAAACACCATTGATTGGATTTAGATCTAATTGTTCGGTATATGTTCCTGAACGAACATTAAAAGTTATTGGACCACAAACCCCAATGCTGTATAAATCTGAAATGGCAGCGTTAAAAGTAGCATAGTCAGGTGAAGTCCCGCCAATGGTATATATTCCAGACAGTGATGGTTTAATGTATGCGCTTACTGTATCGTTGTTAGTTGTTGTATCAATCACACCATTTGGCAAAGTGGTCCAAACTGTAAAGGTATCAGTTATACCTGCACTAAATGTATGTATACCTAAATTCACAATTGATGAAGTAGAACCTGTTCCTCCGGCAGTATCCAATAAAGTTCTCAAATGGATGGGAGTTTGGATGGTTCCATTTTTGCTCCAATTCACCATAACAGAGTCAATCTGATTAGTACCGTAATTGTTAATCACAACTCGAACAGAATCAGAGCCTGGACAAATAATCGATGGAGTAACGGCAGAAGCACCTGCATCATTTGGCACTGTCGATACGGGATATGTTAAATAAGCATCTACACAAAGACTTGCTCCACAAAGAGTTAAATTAACCGCTGAAGTTGCTGTCAAAGTAAAATCAATGGCGCCTCCAGTAGCAGCCCACGCATTGATAGTAGCCATTGGAATAGAAATTGATACTGAGTCTCTCGCAATACTACACTGCCCCGTTGGAAGCGAATTCCCTAAAGATGAGCCAGTCTCTCCCGTTATATCAATGTTTTCTAAATTGGAACCAGTTCCATCTAAATCTCCATTGTAATAAATAAGAGTGAATGTACCAGCACCATTTGCACTAGGTGTGGTACCTGTAAATGAAATTGTTTTGGTCGATGTTGTAAAACATTGATTTGTTAATCTCATACTGTAATCCTGGGCGTATGAATCACTGCTCGGTAACAGTAAAATCATCACGCTCAGAAATGATAAAATTGAGTAGATTTTTTTCATTGTATGTGTTTTTTTTTGAATTAAATAGTTTCTGAAATTACTAAAAAGAATATCAACTCACAAAATATTCTCACACAAAATGTTATAAAAATCACAAATATCCTGTTCTTCGTCTTGTTTCCAATATTTTATTTTTCAATTTATCATGAAGAGGCTACCTTTGTAAAAAAACAACACAACGACTATGAATTTATCGGGAAAAACAGCGGCAGTAGCAGGAGGAACAGGTGGCATAGGAATGGCATCGGCAATAACAATGAGCAAACTTGGTGCCTCCATTGTATTAATCGCTAGAAACGAATCAAAACTAAAAACTACGCTCGAAACTCTTGATTCAAGTAAAAATCAAAAACACTCTTATCTTGTTGCTGACTTTAGTGATCCAACATCTTTGGAAGCTGCCTGTGAAAAAATCAAAGACATTTCGGTAGACATTCTACTAAACAACACTGGTGG
>Ga0255779_1003348_pt1 | contig 16116 bp, 14 predicted proteins | sample 011ome_21_FD_179977 | JGI IMG/M metagenome (GOLD analysis project Ga0255779, IMG submission 179977) | Coastal salt marsh microbial communities from the Groves Creek Marsh, Skidaway Island, Georgia - 011508AT metaG (version 2) | ecosystem: Environmental > Aquatic > Marine > Intertidal zone > Salt...
GCCACATACCACGCCGCCGGCACATCGCTAAACATCACCCACACACTTATGGCACATAAAAATCTACCAAGGAATACAGACTGTTAGACCCTATCGGTAACAGGCAAACCAGCCCGATATCCGCAAGTCAAACAGGTCCGGGTACCGGCGCATTGCGTAATAAGCAAAAGTGGCAACTACCGGGCTGAGACGACTCGGAGCGCCTCCAAATTACGTTATGTTTGTTGTGGAGCAATTGCGCTTTTGCACGCAAGCCAACTCTCTCACAAGGTTATGAGCGAGTTTCCCTCAAGGGCAACAGAGTGTTGTGGAGTTAACGGACATGTCCCACCCCGATTCGATGGTGCAGCGCATCAAACTGAGCAACGAGTGGCACGCACGCCCAGTTGCCAACTTGGCTACGCCTTTTCGATGCACCCACCAAGTCATCAAGCGGTGCGGTAGCGCTGCCGAGTCGCGCCGGCAATTTGCCGAGCTATGTAAACAACACGACCAATCGGCTCCCAGCGACGAGAGTCGCCATCACGTTGTGCAAATGGGTAGCGCTCTCATCAAGTGGGAAGGGCACACCGAAGCAGACTCGATTACGCACCTGATCCCGGGTAATGGTGCCCCGCTATTCTCAGAGGCCGCCAAACAGTTTTCGCCGACCGAGCTAGCAAAGTGTTTTGGCGACGATGTGATTTGTGGCGTGCATATTGAGGTGCTCAAGCAAGCAGTCGACGTCATGGATATGGAAGCCATTAGAGCTGCGCTGGGCAGCAACGAAATATATGGTGGCCCCATTGCCGATGGCAACGCTGCACTGTGGTCTAGCTTTAGGTTAGATGCCGACGGCTATGCCCGGATTGTTATGATTGATCACAGCTTACCGCCCGCGGCGGCAGGTCGGTATTTGCAGCGCGTCGTTGAGACGGAAAGCTATCGTTTACAAGCCATGAGCGCTCTGCCATTGGCCCGCAAAACAATGGGTGAGCTATCGCAGCTGGAGGAAGAACTGGAACCACTGATGGATCAGCTTACGCTGACCGAGTCAGATACCGATCACGAAATACTACTGACCAACCTATCGCTGATGGCGGCTCGTATCGAGCACCTTGCTGCCGCGAGTAGCTATCGATTTGCCGCCGCCCGTGCCTATTCACGTATTGTAGAACAGCGACTGAATGAATTGCGTGAGGAGCGGGTTATAACGCAGCCGCGGTACTCGCTGTTCTTACTGCGCACCCTAGAGCCGGCCATGCGCACCTGTGAAGCGGCAGAGCGCCGCATTGAAGAACTTGCCGAACGCGTCTCGCGTGCTCTGACGCTACTCAACTCTATGGTAGATATGCTGCAAACACGTCAGACCAACGCCATGATGCAGGCAATGAGCAAAAACGCTGAAATTCAGGTGCGCCTGCAACAGGCAGTCGAAGGTTTTTCAACATTCGTTATCAGTTATTACGCGCTGGGTATTCTGGACTATGTACTCGAGGGCTTACACTCGGGCGGCTATTTACCCGTCGCGCCTAAATTAATACTGGCGGTTGCCGCACCATTAATGCTGGCTGGTGTGTGGTATCTGAGTAGACGAGTTCGGAAACGCCTAACAGGTGACCTGACTTAGCGGCTGTGGTGAGTGGCTGTGGTCAGTAACACGGTTACCCTCTGTCCTAGCCACAACTTAAATACCCATTATCGGTAGCTTGTTACCGGGTAGTGCAGCCCTTACTCTCTGACCCACCGGCAAGCACTTGTCGCCTCAAGCCAAACGCCAGAGTAAGGCATTGTCATGGACATCTTTAAATCAGATCTCAAACCCAGTCTCTGCCCCAACGCCAGTACTGAAGGAAACCGTCGCCTATTAACGGTAGGTCTAGTTCAAACTCGCTGGCAGCAAGACGCTAAAATACACACCGACACCTTGCATGACGGTATCGCGCAAGCGGCCCACCACGGCGCCGAAATCGTTTTTTTACCCGAGCTGACTCTGTCGCGTTATCCCGCCGATACCAAACCCACAGGACAAGCCGATCAAACGGCCGAACCGCTAGAGGGCGGGCCAACCCATGCCTTTGCCGCAGCAGCTGCCCGCAACAACGATGTGTTCGTACATGCGTCGTTGTTTCAACACTGTGGTGCCGACGATGGTCGAGGGCTGAATACGGCGATTCTCGTATCGCCCAGGGGTGACATCGTTGCCGCAACTCACAAGCTACACATCCCGGTAACAGCCGGATATTACGAAGACCACTATTTTGCCGAGGGGCCCGCAACCCATCCTTATCCGATTCACAGGGTAGAGACCGATAGCACCGACCTAAAGCTAGGGCTCCCCACCTGTTGGGACGAGTGGTTCCCCGAGGTTGCTCGCTGCTATGGCCTGGGTGGTGCCGAGCTATTGTGCTACCCCACGGCCATCGGTTCAGAACCCGACTTCCCCAATTTCGACACTCAGCCACTTTTGCAACAAGTCATTGTTGGTCATGCCATAGCAAATGGGCTGTTCATTGTTGTACCCAATCGACATGGCGCTGAGGGGCTACTCAATTTCTACGGTAGTAGCTTTATTGTCGATCCTTTCGGCCGAATCTTGGTGCAGGCTCCGCGCAATAGCGATGCCGTTTTGGTGGCCGAAATTGATCTATCACAACGTGAAGACTGGCTTACACTGTTTCCGTTTTTTGCCACACGCAGACCCGACACCTACCAAAGCCTCACCCACGCCGTTGTGAATCCGCGCAGCGACACAGGTGCTGGCCGCGAGGGTAGCATTCCAGGAATTAAAGTCTAATGCGCTCTATGCCACCCGAATGGGCACCACATGACGCAACTTGGATGGGGTTTCCTAGCAATGCCTACCACGGCGCCGGGGTCTCTACTGCACAGGCGCAAGCCGCTTGGGCTGATGTAGCCAATACATTGGTAGATCACGAACGGGTACGCATGTTGTGTCATCCCCAGTGGCTCAAGCAAGCAAAGAAGCTGCTTAGCGGTGCAGTAGAGTTAGTTAGCGTTGCCATTGATGACGCGTGGCTGCGCGACACAGGACCCACGTTTGTTATAGACGACGGTGCGCTTGTAGGCGTGGATTGGCGCTTTAATGGCTGGGGCGACAATACGCAGTTTGGTTATTCACAGGATGCGGGCATTGCTCGCACCATCTGTGAGTATATTGGCTGCGAGATCAGTCCATCCGCCCTCACCAACGAGGGCGGCGGCATTCATGTGAATGGTCAAGGTGTTGTTCTACTCACACACAGTGTCCAGCTTGACCCTCAGCGCAATCCGACATGGTCTGCGACCAACGTAGAGGAAGAAATTCACAAGCAACTGGGTACAACCCACGCCCTGTGGCTACCCCAAGGGCTGTATCGAGACTATCTTGATCACGGTACACGAGGGCACGTTGATATCGTGGCTTGCTTTGCGCCCAAAGGACAACTGTTACTACACACGCAAGGGCATCCGGATCACCCCGACCACCAGCGCTGTTTGTCATTTGCCTCGACGCTGAGTGAGGCGGGCTTCGAGGTCATCAACGTGCAAGCACCTGCCACGCTCCGGGATAATCGCGATTGGGTAGACTACAGCTACATCAATCACTACGTGCTAAACGATGCAGTACTGGTGCCAACCTTTAACGACAGACACGATGCCCCTATTATTGAGCTTATGGGTGAGTATTACCCGGGTCGAGCAATTCGGGGGGTGGACGCTCGGGTTATTTTTGCACAGGGTGGCGGCATCCATTGCATCACCCAGCAACAACCCGCGGTAGGGTGAGCGCAACCGAGCCGCTTTGACATGTCAGTAGTACTGTAGAACGATGCACCCAAACTTCTGTACTTACCCTCGGCGTGCAGACACAAGAGCACGCCGATACCATTAATCCAGATTGGAATGAACCATTGGGCAGTAGGCACTGCTTGGAAGACCTCCCAACCGAGATAAGTCATGTTTACCTACCTCAATCCCGAGATCCGTAAGAAACTGATTGCCCAAGGCAAACTGGTGCGTATTGATGCTCAAGGCGCTAGCTTGTCGATAGAAAATAGCGCCCCAGCGGGTCAGCGCAGCCTGAACTTGCTGGGCCCGGTACCCATGCCCATTGCACGTGGCCATACCCGTCCGGATGTACAGTGGTATGCGGCAGTACGCAGTACCGAACTGAGCGAAGTGGAAAATCTGGCCAACACCCTGCGAGAACAAGGCGGGCAGCACTTGTTCTCACAGCTTGCGTCGAGCATGGCCGTTAACAGCGTATTAGTGATTGGCGATGCCGACCAGGCAGTGCGGCCAATGGTTCGCGTGCACTCCAATTGCCTCACGGGCGATGTTTTTGGTTCCCGCCGCTGCGAGTGCGGACCCCAACTCGAAGCGGCGATTGACCGGATTGCCGCAGAACCGGGCGGTGGCTACTTGGTTTACATGGCAGGTCATGAAGGACGCGGCATTGGTTTGTGGGCAAAGGCAGCCACCTATCTATTGCAGGACGGTGGCGAAGACACCTATCAAGCCAATCGCTCATTAGGGTTACCCGATGATTCGCGCGATTTTAGCGATGCAGCCACACTACTTAAATACTTTGGCCGAGGTAGACCGCTACGTCTGCTCACCAACAACCCAAAGAAACTCAAAGACCTCACCGATCATGGTTTAAGTAACATCGAACGGGTTAAACACGTCTCGGGGGTAGACGACTGCAACCTGCGTTATTTAGAAGCCAAACGCGAGTGGGGGCATAGCATCGATGATGAGGACCTGGCCCGCGACTGAAAGTGGGACCATTGACGGGCCCAATACGCTATCTAGTTAAGCCATTCAGGCAAGGGGTCGCCACCCAAGGGAATTTCCATGGTGTTAGCACTAGCGGCGTAACTGTGGCCAACCATTTCATCGTAGGCACTTTGCTGACGCAAAAACAGTTCGCAGTCTGCCAAAGCCTTTACCCGCCGCTTCATAGCCAACAGATTGTGGGTCTTGAGCAACTTGCCGTTGTTCTCTGCAATCACCATCTCCTCACCATCAATAACCGCATGAGCGAGATACAGGCTTAAATCGACCGACTCAATCACTATGCGCTCCAGCTCCCCGGCGCGTCGCTTAAGTGTTTTCTCGGTAATTTTCATTCATCTTCTCTCGTAGCTCATTCATAACAGCCCACAACCAGCACGGGCGCTTTGCGCACGCTGCCATGCCTTTTATCACTCTCTTCGTGCACAGACTGTGCTTAAGCTATTAACAGTACGGCTAAAAACCAAGGATGGTTTGCATCCCACCATGGCTATGTCATAGCTCGATACTTAGCCAGTGCAGATTCAATGACCGGAAAGTTTTTATAACGCTGCACCACCGCCGGATTAGCGTCTATAGCCGCCAACAGAGTGGGCAATGCGTCAGGTACGGCCGCCAGACTCTCGAGCGGGTGTATATGCACTCGAATGGTAAACGCAAGCGCGCCACTGTCGGGTAGTCGCGTGAGCGTTTGACGCTCAACGCGGTAAAAAAGCGGGGTATCAGCCGGTAGTGGCGCTGCATGATGGACCGGCCAGCAAAACAACGCATCATCTTCCTGCACCGACCAGTTATAACGCTCGACGGGAGTATTTACAGTGAGGCGCTCAAAAATGCGATCAATTTTTGGCGTCAGCGTCTGGTGAATGGTGGGTATCGGATCGTGAATCCGCGCCATGGGGCGTCCGATCTTGTCAGGGAGTCGCCAATGACTTGGGCTACACAAACTCGCGGCTACGAGTGTATAAACGCCAGCAACAGGCGCCATCACCACAAGGTCCTCATGCACCTGTAACGATGCCTGCCAGAGCACCTCACTGGGGCTGCAGTCACGAAGGGGTTGAGTATCGAGCTGCATGCAATCAAAAACCTTGTGCGCCAACTCAGCGGCGCCGCTCTCTCCCTCGGGGGTCAGAGCATAAACCGCATCGCCCAAAGTCGCCCTGCGCTCGGACTTATGCGCTCTCATGGCTCTTGGATTGTGGTTGGGCTCAAGCCAAGTTGGCCCCATGGGCTGCATACCCATAGCAATGACTTGGGGATGATGCATGTGAGGAAGATGTATCGGCTGAGTCATCACCTTTCATTCCTACAAAAACTGGACGAGAGACGCACAGGGGCGAGCAACGCGCGATCATAGCGCCCATGCAACCAGCACTCGACACACTGCAAATAACGATCCACGGAGAGGCGGCGACAGCGCTACCGCGCTTCAGTGGTGTGTACCGATTCTACGATAGCAATAACGCCCTGCTCTACATTGGTAAGAGTGTCGATATTCGCGCGAGGGTGCAATCTCACGTGCAAGAAGGGCGTAAACCCGGCCGCCACCAACGTATTATGGCGCAGGTGACCCGCATTGACTGTACCGCTACCGCAGGTGAAGTGGGCGCGCTACTAATAGAAAATGCGGCAATCAAAGCGGAAACCCCGCTTTATAACAGACGACAACGGCGAGTACGCAAACTGTGGACCATTCATCTCAGTATCGGCGCTAGCGGCTTCTTGATGCCAACAAGCGTGGATTTCATCCCCGAGTCAGAGCGGGCCAATGACAGCTATGGGCTGTACAACAATCCTAAACACATAGAGTCAACGCTACGTCGACATGCCCGCGATCACGGCTTGTGCTTGCGTATGCTTGGCATCGACAAAGGTCGAGGGCCCTGCTTTCAGTTTCAACTCAAACGCTGTGACGGCGCTTGTGCAGGCGAAGAGACCGCTGAAGCGCACAATGCCCGACTTCTCTCGGTGCTCGACAGAGATCGCATAGCCGCCTGGCCATTTACCGGGCCCTTAGCGCTTTGCGAGCAAAATATTCGACCACACGAGGGCCAACCGGCGGAGCAATACCATATCGTGGACCACTGGTCGTACGTGGGCAGCGTTACCCAGACAGCTGCTATTCAACCAACATTAAAACACGCACAACCGCGTTTTTTTGATCGTGACGCGTATCACCTATTGATGTCGGCTCTGCGAAAAGGGCGAGTCACACTGATCGATGCCTATAGTTGCGAGCCGGTCGATAACCCTCTGCTGGAATGGCATCGGGCCAACTCGTGAATATTGTCTGGTTCAAGCGCGACTTACGCCTTGCCGATCATGCGCCTCTCGCTGCGGCGCTGGCCCTTGGCGAACCAGTGCTGCTGATCTACGTGGTCGAACCTACCCTACTCGCCAATGCTCACTATCGCAGGCGACATTGGCACTTTATCGCGCAATCATTGGCCGACATGAATCGGCAACTAACGCAGCATGGCGTTTGTATTGAAATACTAGAAGGCGACGCCCCAACACTTCTGCACCAACTGCACAAATCACTGGGTATCAAGCGCCTATTCAGTTACGAAGAAACGGGGCTTGAAGTCACTTATGCCCGAGATCGTGCTATTGCCCAATGGGCGCAAAGCGAAGGCATCGAGTGGCTAGAGTTTGCCACTAATGGTATCCAACGTGGGCGAACGCATCGCAAGGGTTGGAATACAGCCTGGAGCACCATCATGAGTGCCGAGGCACAAAATGCCTCAATCGCAGGCCTAAGATATGTCACACAGGCCTTGCCGGCGGGACTCGAGGGCGCACGCTGCCAGCGGTTGGGTAAATGGCAGCAGGCTCACCCTCAATTTCAGATAGGAGGGGAGCAGCAAGCCTGGCAAACCCTTAGCGACTTTCTCAATAATCGGGCGGGCGGCTATCAACGCTTTATTTCCAAACCCCAACTTAGCCGACACCACTGCTCGCGTTTGTCGCCCTATTTGGCATGGGGTAATTTAAGTATCCGTCAGGTGATGCAAGCCCTAGATAAGCGCCGCGATCGCGGCGGTTGGCAGCGCCCCCTGGACGCCTTTGAGTCCAGACTGCATTGGCACTGCCATTTTATCCAGAAGTTTGAAAGCGAGTGCCGAATGGAGTTTGAAGATATCAACCGCGGCTACCAGCATCACCCCCGCGATCACAATGAACAACTGGTTAGTGCCTGGGCGCAGGGCCGTACGGGTATTCCTATTATCGACGCGAATATGCGTTGCCTGCAGGCAACTGGCTATATCAATTTTCGCTCGCGCGCCATGCTGGTGAGCTTTCTCACCCATCACCTGTGGCAAGACTGGCGCGTGGGTGCAAGCCATTTGGGATCGCTGTTTTTAGACTTTGAACCGGGCATTCACTACCCACAGATGCAGATGCAGGCCGGCGTTACCGGTATTAACACCATTCGCATATACAACCCAATCAAGCAGTCGCTCGATCATGACCCCGACGCCGAATTCATTCGTCAGTGGTTACCTGAGCTTGCCGAATTACCCACACCCCTGGTACACCAACCCTGGCTGCGCTCACCCATGGAAACAATGTTGCACCCCGTTGACTATCCGGAACCGGTAATCGACTTAGAGGTAAGCCACCGTCGTGCACGCGATAACTTATGGGCACTAAAAAGCGACCCCTTGATTGCCCGCGAGCGCGAGCGCATTCTCAATAGACATGTTGAGCGGCGATTTCGTTAACTGAAATAGCCAGGATAATGACGTAGCCCTGCTATGCTGCAAGTTGGCTGGTTGATGATGTGAGAATACAAAAGGAATACGTATGCCGTTTATTGTTATAGCTATTGGTGTCGTTATTGCGTTGGTGGTGCTGGGCTTGCTAGTACTACCCAGCTTCATTGATGAACAGCAGATTATTGCGCTGGCTCAAGAGCAAGTACGCAAATCAACCGGCGGTGAGCTCAGGGTAGATGGCGATACCAAACTCACACTATTGCCCTCGCTGTCTGTTGCGCTCAACAACACCACCATTGATCTTCCCGGCCACCCAGATAGCAGTGGGCGTACACTGGCTACAGTAGGCAGCTTGGATATTGGCTTATCACCCGTAGCCCTGTTAATGGGTAAGACCGAGGTGGGTGAAGTGGTACTGAACAATACTGACCTGCAACTTTTCGACCTCAATGGCAACCTGGCCACGCGCCTTGGTCTCACAGAGCTTGTGGTCGAAGGGCTGAACATTGCTAACAACCCCATGCGCTTACGCACAACACTGCAGCTAACCAACCTAGATGGTGGTCAGCCTATTGTGGCGGCTTTAACGGGCTCCATCCGAATACCGCAAACACTGGACCGTATTGCGCTTGATAGTGTGCAGACCGACATTGGTGGCGTCCTGACTCAGAGCATTAAAACAACGCTCTCGGGTGTCGTGGAACTCAACCCCTTGAAGGCGACACTGGATCTCGTGGCAAACTTGCCGGGGGGTGATATTGACGGTGATCTTTTGTATAGCCGCGAACAAAGCCCACAAATTGATCTGACCTTCCATACCCAATACCTTAACCTAGACCAATTAGTGCCCGCTGGTAGTCCATCGACCACAAATACGGCGAAAGACAATACCGTCACAAACACCGGTCTGAAGCCACCTCCAGTACCCGTACCGGTGGGCCCTCTGCGTGACTTAGATTTGCGGCTTGCGGTGACCGGAGACCAACTGATTAGCAACGCCCAAACCATTTCAGACGCGCAGCTATTACTACGTGTGGTCAACGGTGTGAGCGACCTGCAGTATCTACGCGGCGTCTTCCATCAAGGACAACTCGACACCACCATGACCATCGATGTTCGCACGCCAGTCGTTAAAATCATGCTAGCTGGTGGTCTGAATGGTGTGAACATTGACAGCCTAACGGCAAGCATGGGTCTGCCCAATACCGCAGCGGGCCGTGTGGATGTGAACTGGGACGTCAGCACCGAGGGCGTAACGGCCCAAGAATTACAACTGGGCCTCGATGGCAACGCGATGATGGAAGGCAGTAATGTTGAGCTGTTGCCGGTATCCGCCCAAGCCAAAATGTGCGCAGCAATTGCTAAGATCAATCAAGAGCCGCTTACCCAAACCCTGCCTAGTACTACCAAAATCTCGGCACTAGGCGCTGAGATTACCTTTGGAAACAAGCAAGCGCGTGTTAGCAAGCTTCAGCTTGCCACACCGGGAGTGTCAATGTCGGGCAAGGGTGCAGCATCACTGCGCGATCTCAATTTTCAACTTGGACTAACTGCCACGATTAGCGAGGAGTTGCAGGATCTCGACAGCGCTTGTCGCGTGGAAGAACGGTATAGAGCTATTGATTGGCCCATAAAGTGCGCGGGCAATCTCTCTGGCGACTATGCCAATTCGTGTGCCATCGATCTTGAGTCTATTTTAAAACAACTGCTTGAAAACGAGGCCAAATCAAAACTGCAAAAACAAGCCGATAAACTGGGCGAAAAAGCCGGTAATGCGCTTAAGAAGTTGTTTGGCGGCTAAATGCACCGAAGGTGCGCGTACTTTAACAAGCCACAAGCTGGGACACATCAATGACTTCTCGATTCGATAACAGTTACGCCCGGCTTGGCAGCAACCACAGCCTAGAAGTAGCCCCAACACCGGTACAGGCACCAACGTGGCTGTTGTTCAACAAATCGCTGGCCACCGACCTCGACTGGCCGTCAGCCTGGCGCCAGACTCAGGAAGCTCTGTCGTGCTTCGCTGGGAACACACTTTTCACGGGCAGTAAACCCATAGCCACCGTGTACGCCGGCCACCAGTTTGGCAGCTATAACCCACAACTGGGTGACGGACGCGCAATTTTGCTGGGCGAATGGCTCAACGAAAAGGGCCAGCGCCGAGATATTCAGCTAAAAGGGGCTGGACCCACACCATTTTCGCGCGGAGGTGATGGCCGCTCGCCCATAGGTCCTGTGGTGCGCGAGTTTCTGGTAAGCGAAGCCATGCATGCGCTTGGCGTACCAACCACACGCGCACTGGCGGCGGTAGCAAGCGGCGAGCGAGTATTCAGAAATCACCCCGAACCTGGCGGCGTGCTCACCCGGGTAGCCAGCAGCCATTTACGCATAGGCACGGTGCAGTACTTTGCCATGACCGAGGGTGGTGACGGGCTAGAGGCACTTATTGATCACGTGATTGAGCGTCACTTTGAGGATGCGCTAGAAAAACCTGACAACAAAGGTCTGTCACATGCCGCGATATTGCTCACCGAAGTTGCAGGTCGACTGGCGCTGTTGGTTGCCCACTGGCAACGCCTGGGATTTATTCACGGGGTGCTCAACACCGATAACATGCTGCTTTGCGGCGAAACCATAGACTATGGGCCCTGCGCATTTATGGATGGTCACGATCCAGCGCGCGTGTTCAGCTCTATCGATACCCAAGGACGCTACGCGTATTGCAATCAACCCGGCATTGTGCACTGGAATCTCAGCGTTTTAGCGCAATGTTTGCTACCGCTTATTGATAGTGACGAAGACAAGAGCGTGGCCTTTGCCCAGGGCGTCATTGATAACTTTCCACAGCAATTTACCAACACCTACGCTGCCTTTATGGCACCAAAATTTGGTTTAACCGGGTTCCGGGAAGACGACAAAGCGCTTATGGATGGTTTCTTTGCGGCACTGGCACAAGACCAACTGGATTTTACGCTGGCGTTTCGATGGCTAACCGAAACCGCACAGGGCACCCTAGACCATACGCCTGTTGCCGAATTGTTTACGCCAAATGGTGCATTGCTTGATTGGCTCGCGAGCTGGCGGCTACGACATCGTGGCGGTTCAGTCGAAGTGCACGAAACCATGCGCGTTGCTAACCCGACCGTGATCCCCCGCAATCATTGGATAGCCAGCGCTATTGGCGATGCCGAGGCCGGTAACACTACACTCATGGAGCAACTATTTGAGCGCTGGCAACGGCCCACTGAGTGGTGTGCCGGTGACGAGCAGCTCGCGGCGCCGCCCACACCCGACCAAGTGGTAACGCGCACCTTTTGTGGCACGTGATTGGGAGGCGTATAATTGCCGTTCGTCTCGACCACCCTCCACATATAGAGCAAACCTGTGACCTACAACTTTCTTGGCAAAACCATCAGCGGCCCCTTCACCATACCGTCAGGTATTGTGACTACAGCACCCAGTATCATTCAGCGGGTTATGCGCGATGTCCCCGAGATAGGTGTTATCACCACCAAAAGTATTGGCATGGAGCCGAGGGCAGGTTACCGCGAACCCATCTATAGCCAGTACGCACCGGGCTGCTTTGTAAATGCAGTCGGGTTGACCAACCCCGGCGCGCAAGCCTCATTAACCGCTCTCAAGCAGCTCAATGTGCCCCATGATAAGTTTTTGCTGGTGTCTATTTTCGGCGGCAGCGTAGAAGAATTTGTTGCCACCGCCAGATTATTAGAGCCGGTGGCCGATGGCTTTGAGCTCAATTTGTCCTGCCCTCACGCCTCTGGCTATGGCATGGCCATGGGTCAAGACCCAGAGATGGTGGCCGCTATTGTGCGTGCCGTAAAAGCAGCAGTGTCGGTGCCCGTGGTGCCTAAACTCACACCCAATGTGGCCGACATTGCCGTTATTGGTAAAGCCGCGGTTGATGCAGGAGCCGACGCCCTGTGTGCCATTAATACGGTAGGACCGGGGTACACGCAAAGCCACGGCTACGCGGTGCTGAGTAATGGTGTGGGTGGCATGTCGGGCAAAGGTGTGTTGCCCATCGCACTCAAGTGCATTCGTGAACTACGAGCCATTACCGACAAACCCATTATTGGCTGCGGGGGTTTATCAAGCGCTAACGACTGTCGTGGTGCTATGGACGCCGGTGCCAACATTGTTGGCGTGGGGTCGGCACTTACCGGCATGGATACCGCCGACATGCAGCACTATTTTGCCGCGCTCAGCGCCGATCTGAGCAGCGGCACTGAGCGCGCCGAACAACTAGTGCGCTACGACATGGATATGAACTTCCGTGCCGTGACTGTGGTTGATAACGAGCAGGTCTGCGAAGACATCACCGTACTCACCTTTAAAGAGCAGGCAAATATTCAAGCGGGCGAGTATGTGTTTGTATGGATTCCCGGTGTTGGCGAGAAGCCATTTTCGTGTTTGACCGACAATCCACTACGTCTGGCTGTGATTGACGTAGGTCAATTCACTAAAGCCTGTTACGACTTGCAGCCTGGCGCCGAGATCTACATTCGCGGCCCCTACGGCACCCCAGTGCAGCCCCCCGAAAATGCACATATTATGTGCGTAGCAGGCGGCACGGGTTTAGCGGCGGTGTATCAAATAGCACGCGACTTTGGCAGTAAAGAGCATCCGGCGGAGATTTTTGCCGGCGCACGGAGCGCTAACCGCTTGTACTTCACCGAGGAGTGCGAAGCTGTGGCCAAGGTGACCATTGCCACCGATGACGGCAGCGCGGGCTTCCATGGACGGGTAACCGAGGCGCTTGAGCAGCGGTTGGCGGCGATGTCTGATAGAGAGCGAGATCATGTATGGTTTTACAACTGCGGACCAGCACCCATGATTCATGCCGCCGAGGCCGTACAGCGCAAGTACTGCAAAGGCGAACAAATATTGAGTGCGATCGATTACGTGACAAAGTGCGGTGTAGGCATTTGCGGCGCCTGCGCGTCACCCGATGGACGCCGCATTTGTATGGACGGACCGTTTATTAATATTGAGCCACCCCTGCTAGCACCAGCCTAAGGCGCAGCATAAGAGCAGGTAGCCCCGAGAACATCCATTCATCTGAGTGGAAGGCGTGCTGCTACGAGCGCGCCTCGCACAATAACCAATGCAATAAAGACTCAGGCAAATAAACGCTTTGACGCTATCTCGCAGCCTTGAGCCAGTGACGCCAACTTGGCAAAGGCCACATCGGGGTCGATGCTGGTGCTACCCACGTGTACCGAGAAACCGCAATCTACGCCCGCCATTAAGCGCTCGGGGTCGACAACCTGTGCCCACTGACCCAAACGCTGAGCAACCAAATCGGGGTGCTCAATGTAATTTGACTGGGGCTCAATAACACCCGGGCATAACTTTTTATTGGCGGGCACACCCAGCTCTTTGAGTACCGCCCACTCATGGGCGTGGCGCGAGTTGGCACCCTCAATCAGCACCGTTTGCGGCTTAGCCGTCCAGACAATATCGATAATATCTTTCACCGGCACATCGTGATGATGCGGCCCGGGGTAATTCCCCCAACATAAGTGCATACGCAGCTGTTCTTCAGGAATATTGCGCACAGCGTGGTTGAGCGCTGCCACATTAATGGCAATGGTCTCTTGGAATGTTTTGAGATCCATGCCGGCATAAGCCGAGTGTCGCCCCATGGCCAAGTCGGGGCAGTCTAGCTGCACTAACGCACCTGCATTGGCGATGGCCTCGTACTCGTGGCGCATGGCCTCGGCTATGGCAAAAACATATTCCTCGTGGCTTGAGTAGTAATCGTTACCGAAAAAGAGTGAGATCACGCCGGGCGATGCGGCACTGGAAAAAATAGTTTCATGCCCGCGCGCTTTAGCAGCAGCGACCAGCGCCGTCATATCATCAATGGCTGCCTGGCCGTTCACAACGGTAATAGCTTCGGTGCAACTCGGCGCCTTGCGCTTCCGTCGACCCGGGTTCCCAGCCACCATCTCGGCACTGCGGGGAAAGTCTTGTAAGTCGTCGAAGAAATAATTTTGTACCGACTCACCCTTAAATCCAGACAGTCGGTCTTGCACATAGGTAGCATAGGAAGGTTTGGACATTTCACCGTCATTAATAACCGTCACACCAGCATCAATTTGCTTTTGAACCACTTCGCCTATAGCAATGCTAATAGCGCTCTCCAATGCCGTAGGATCTACCGGGATGTCGTCGGCCACCGCAAACATGAGGCGCACCAAGTGGTCGGGGCGTGGCAAGCTGCCGGTATGCGTGCAGGGTATAAGACGGTCACTCATGGTTGCTTCCTTGTGAAAAATAATAAGTCCCCTGGGGCGCACTTTTGGCCGTGGGTGAATTGGTAATAACAGGGCTCGCCCGATACGCTCTAGCATAACCCATAGCCGGGGTCCGTGACGGGCCAAGGTAAGATCGATACATCAACAAAGCTTACCAAGGAGTTAACGCTAATCATGCGCAGTCATTTAAGAAGTAGGCCACTCGACCACTCATTAACACAGTATTCTTACATGAGGAGCGCTTCTATTTGCACGCTACGGGCGCCTTTAACGCCGTGGGCGCCGCATCTGAAGGCAAGGGTGTGGGTAGGAAGGTTGGCACGACGCGTGGCACGAACAATTACCAGCTATAGGAGCAGAGCGCCGCAAGTACACTTGCTTAGCGTACTTGCCCTATGGCTGACCGCAATGAGCGCCACCGCTCAAGAATTTCCAGACCCTCTCGCAGCAGGATGGCAAGGCCAAAATGTCTGCGAACTGCTAGAAGAAACCGACAAGCTCCGGGTATTACGCTGCACTTTCCCACCAGGCGTAGGACATGAACGGCACTTCCATGCACCCCACTATGGCTATGCGCTGTCGGGTGGCACCATGAAACTTACCGACGAGCGTGGCACGCGTATTGCCACGCTAAAAACAGGCAGTGATTTTTCCAGTGAAGGCACGCCTTGGCATACCGTGCTCAATATTGGCGACACCACGGTTCAGTATCTGATTATTGAGCCTATGTAGCGTGCAGAGAAGGTTCACATTCAAAAAGCGCGGGGCTGTAGAACGATGACTGGCCAGAAGAGAACCCTAAACAGGGGGCACAACAGCGGCTTAACAGAGCATGCACAAAATCAACCCAGTTCCTGCCAAACCCCTCGCGGCAGTCTTAGCTTACTGCTCGAATGGGTGAACATGTAGCTGTCTCACCTACCGCTCATTGGCGGCGAGATAGCCACTCAATAGTGGTTAATATCCTTGTCATCCATCCCATCAATGCGTCGATTTACCATCCGTCTCAAGGGCACCAGAATCAGCAAGCTAAATATCGCAAAAAAGGTGAGCAGCGCCTCCCAGCTCTGCGTGTAAGGCAGTGGTACCACATCTTGTAACAGCAAGGAGCCTCCCACCGCGCCAGCGCCCACGCCAAAGGAAAGCAAGATGAAATCCAACCCCAGCACCACATCAACAGCAATAAGTATCAGAGCAGCGACTAGCCAGACTTCGTAACGCAGCAAAAGCTCCATAGCAACTCTCCGTTAGTTCTTGGTCAACACATCCTGCAGTGTGGACAACCCGCCCAGCGTCTTGGTGACATCTGAGGGCAACACAATAGTCTTGGTATT
>Ga0255779_1003352_pt1 | contig 16110 bp, 16 predicted proteins | sample 011ome_21_FD_179977 | JGI IMG/M metagenome (GOLD analysis project Ga0255779, IMG submission 179977) | Coastal salt marsh microbial communities from the Groves Creek Marsh, Skidaway Island, Georgia - 011508AT metaG (version 2) | ecosystem: Environmental > Aquatic > Marine > Intertidal zone > Salt...
TACCCAGATCAAGTTGTTCGAAAATCGCTTTGGCTTCACTCACCAGTCGCGAAAAGCGTTCGACCGTATAGACGCGGCGGGCGAGCTGTGAGAGGACCGCAGCCTGATATCCCGAGCCTGTGCCGACCTCGAGAACTTTGTCGCGGGGCTGCACCTCCAACGCTTGTGTCATAAGGCCCACTACCGATGGCTGGCTAATGGTTTGTCCGCAGTTGATCGGCAGTGGCACGTCGTCAAATGCACGCTCGTTTTGATAATGTACGAACGTGGATCGGTTGATGCGCTCCATTGCCTGAAGCACGCGCTTGTCGGTTACACCCTGGGCACGCAGGGCGTAAAGAAATTGCATCGTGATTTCGGGCGAAAGGGTGGTCATGCGAACTGACCTTTCAAAGCCTCTAAGACTGCATGGTCGGTCAGGTCTGCACGCATGGGGGTCACCGATATATAGCCCTCGAGATTGGCGCTGGCATCGGTGTCGGGTTCCACGGGTGCACGCTGGTCTCCGCCTTTGATCCAAAGGAAACGGCGGCCAGAGGGGGATTGATGCGGCTCAACTCCGAATTTGGTACCTTTTCGAATGCCTTGCTTAACGATACGTGTTCCCAGAACCTCTGCTGCGGGTACTGGCGGGAAGTTGACATTGTAAAAAAGCTGATAGTCGCCCGCAAAGTCGAAGCTACCATTTAGCAGCGCACGGATGGTTGCGGCGCCGTGAACACGCGATGCTTCAAACGGGTCTTCGGCGTTGTAATTGGCGGGTCCCAAGTATTGCGACATTGCAATAGCAGGGATGCCTTGCAATGCTGCCTCCATCGCGCCGCCGAGAGTTCCCGAGTAAAGCGCGTTTTCCGCCGAGTTGTTTCCGCGGTTGACGCCGGACAAAACAAGATCAGGGGGACAATCTTTCATGACGTCACCAACGCCTGCCAAAACGCAATCTGCGGGGCTGCCTTCAGCCGCGAAACGACGTTCACCCATTTTGGCGACCATCATCGGATGAGTATATGAAATGCAGTGCCCGACACCGGATTGTTCGAAAGCGGGGGCAACAGTCCAAACTTCTCCATTTGGACCGGCGATGTCATTGGCAATTTCCTGAAGAACCGACAGCCCCGGCGCATTGATGCCGTCATCATTGGTAATCAGAATTCGCATGTCTTGCCCCTTTGTTTGACGCAGATGGTATTAGGGCACGAGGAATCGTGCGGCAACCCCACGACTGCCGTGCTTGCGATGTTCCGGCGATGCGATTCTTAAATGCAACGGTTTGGTTTTGGTGAATTGCCGAATTTAGACCAAGTTGATGCTTGCAAGTAGACGCTTTGCTTCAGACGCAGGATCTGCAAGCGGTGCCCGATCTTCGCCGGGAAAGAAGCGTGCGCGCGTCGCTGTAGGCATCGGGCTGGGGGACAGGATATGAACTTTGGGTCCGGTTGACGCCGTTTCGTTCGCCCAACTTTGTGCCATCGCAATTTGTGCGGCTTTGCTTGCACCATAAGAAGAAAAGAATTTCTCCCCGCCATGTGGGTCGTCGAAGAACAGTGCCTGACCAGTCTCACCCAAAAGTGGTGCAATGAAGGGGATCAGACGGCCAGTTGCTTTGGCGTTTGTCTCAATGGATTTGTCCCAGTCTTTCCAGCCAAGATGCGCAGTCGGGGTCAACGGGGCCGCGTGAATGGCCGCATGGGCCCAAACGGCAATTCCGCCCCATCGGTCGAAGATCGATCGGCATAGCTGTGCCATGGCCTCTTCAACAAGGATATCCATAGGCGCAAGTGTGGCGTCCCCTCCGGCTTGTCTGATGCGGTCATCAAGTTCTTCCAGGGCGCCTGTGGTGCGGCCAACGGCAACGATGTGATGCGATTTCGCAAGCTCAAGCGCCAATGCAGCGCCAAGCCCTCGAGAAGCCCCAGTGATCAGAGCGACGGGTTTTTGTGTATCCTGTGTCATAGGCGCAATTTCCATTGGTCGCAGCGTAAATCAAGGGCTTTCTCTTGACTTTTTCGCGGTTGCAGCGAAAAAGTCATGAAAGCTTTACACAAGGGAAGGGAAAACCCAATGGCTCGCCAGAATACACTTATTAACACTGACAGCCTTTTGAACAAAGCAGCACTCGTTCTGGGTGGATCGTTGTTCATTGCTGTTGCGGCTCAGGTTAACGTGCCGATGTATCCGGTTCCGATGACGCTGCAAACATTGGCAATCATGCTGGTAGGTTTGACCTTCGGTTCGCGCTTGGGAGCGTTGACTGTTGTCGCTTACCTAGTCGAGGGCGCTATCGGCTTGCCGGTTTTTGCGAACGCTATGAATGGCGCAGCATTCTTTGGTCCGACTGCTGGATTCCTTGTTGGTTTCGTAGGTCTTGCGTGGCTGGTTGGATTTGCGGCTGAGAAAGGTCTGGCTAAAGGGGTTCTAGGCACAGCGGTTGCTGGTATCGCTGCGTCGGCTCTACTCTACATTCCGGGCATTGCTTGGCCGATGTCACTGGCCAACCTTTCGGGTATCGAAGCTGGTTGGATTGGTCGCGAGTTTGGCGCCTACTATTGGACCTACTTCATGGCACCGTTCCTGATCGGCGACGCAGTGAAAGCAATTCTGGCGGCTCTGATCATTTCGGGCGGCTGGAAGGCGTTGTCGCGCAAAGGTTAATCCTCTGTGATAATTGATCTAAAGGCCGCTCTGTTTGGGGCGGCCTTTTTGATTCAGATGCGTGCTAGCTCGGCTTGCAGATCGCCGTATCCAGTATGGCGATGTTCAAATGCCAGACCCATTCGTTCAGCATGGCTGCGAGCAAGTTCTAATAGGTGAGGGTCGATGGTCTGAGACTGGTAGACCAGCTTTTCATAGTGCCCGAAATACATCTCGCGCAGCTGGGGGTGGCGGTCGAGACCAAGCGGTTTCCATACAAAGGCCTCAAACTGGCGGGTCAGAAAATCAGTCAGGTAAAAAGCTGTAACCTCGCCAATTTCTTCAAATCGCGCATTGCCTTCAAAAAAGGAATAACAGTGCGGCCCCTCCAGCATCTCTACCCCCATTTCTTCGCAGGCCTTTTGCAGCAATCCTCCGGTCCCGCAGTCGGCATAGACAACAAAGATGTCATCATATTTTTCCCGCCACTTTATGACTGAGGCACGTACGGAATCGGTAATTTTATCGGGAGAGTTATGAAGAATCGCGGGTAGGCAGGTCAGGTCCAGATGATCCCAGCCATTCGCGTCGCGTAGGGCGATGATCTCGCGGGCAAGTGCGCCGCAGGCGATCAACAATACCTTGCCGCGACCGTTGGGCTTTAGGCCTTGACTTGTCAGAGTGGAATCGTCGGGAAGGAAAGAGTTGGGCATGGAGCACCTTACGAAAAGGGCCGCTGGTCGATGCGACCGCGGCCCTGAAAGCGTCTATAGTCGCCGGATTACATCGAGTTGTGCTTGCGCGCGACGTAGTCTTTTGCGGTTTCAACTGCCACGGCCGCGTCACGGCAATATGCATCTGCACCGATAGCTTTGCCAAACTCGTCGTTCAAAGGCGCTCCGCCCACCAAAACGATATAGTCATCGCGCTTGCCTTGTTCGACCAAAGTGTCGATCACGACTTTCATGTACGGCATCGTGGTTGTCAGAAGGGCTGACATGCCTAGTATGTCAGGCTTATGTTCTTCCAATGCTTCAAGATAGTTTTCGACAGGGTTGTTGATGCCCAGATCGTATACCTCAAAGCCCGCACCCTCCATCATCATCGAAACAAGGTTCTTGCCGATGTCGTGGATGTCGCCTTTGACGGTGCCGATTACCATCGAGCCCATACGTGGCGCGCCGGTTTCAGCAAGAAGCGGCTTAAGAATGGCCATGCCACCCTTCATCGCATTTGCGGCCAGAAGTACTTCGGGAACAAACAGGATACCGTCACGGAAGTCTGCGCCAACGATGGTCATACCACCAACCAGTGCTTTGGTTAGAACATCATAAGGCGCCCAACCGCGCTCGATCAGGATGTTGACCCCTTCCTCGATCTCTTCTTTTAGACCGTCGTAAAGGTCGTCGAACATCTGTTGAACCAGTTCCTCGTCGTCCAGTTCCGACAGGATGATATCGTCTTCTTCGTCAGACATTCGCAAAATCCTCTAATAATGCTGCGCAGCGCAGTGTAGTGCGTCAATTCGACCTTTTCGCGTTTTTTGAAACACGCACTGTCCGAATTGCGACATAGGCTGCTACGCAACCGACTTACAGTCCGAAAACTTTTATGACGAGGTCAATTTCTTCATGTTTTTGATGAGAAATCCAGGCTTAGAGAAAACATGAAACCAGTATGTATGTCGTTTTCCTTTTCGCAACCGCTTTGAGCATTTAGTGTACAATTCGGATTGGTTACGGGGAAGAAATGGGAAAGTTTTTACGCCTACTTAATCAGAGAATCTTGAAAGAGCAGAGATCTCGGGATGCCCTGTACGTTGCATTGCTCGTTTTGATCTTTTGGGGTTTTCTTGTGGCTTACGAAGGATTCGAGTGGTTTTACGAGTATTCCCGGGCACATGAAGACTGGGATCTGGACGAAATCGTTTTGTTTTTCATCGTCTTGCCTTTGCCACTTATGTGGTACGCTTTCAGACTGGCAAACGAGGCTGCAAAAGAATCAAGCCGGAATATGATTATAGAGCGTGAGCTAAGCCACCTGCGCAAGGTTGAATCCTTGGGCACACTTGCCGGAGGTATGGCGCATGAGTTGAACAATCAGCTTCAGCCGGTGATTGCATTGTCCGAACTAACGCTGTCCACAGCCGCGGCAGATGATCCACGGAAACGTCAGTTTGAGCTTATTTTGGCCGGAGCTGAGAGGGCGCGGGCCACAGTGCGCCAGGTTCTAAAGTTTTCTCGAAGAAATGAGCAAGATCAGGGATCGTTCCGTGGGCCGGAGTCGGTGCGTGAGCTTGTCTAGTTTATTAGCATTACGTGCCCATCCGCTATCAGTTTGAACATTGATGTCAAAGACGACTTCAACAAGATCCATTTGGCTTGGGAAAATGTTGAGACGATTGTCGTCAACCTGTTCTCGAATGCCATTGCAGCTATGGAGGGGCGCCACGGGGCAATTGGCGTAACGGTCGGAAGAAGCGATCATGACGCCAAAACCGTGACGATAACAGTTTCGGATCAAGGATCGGGGATCTCTGACAGCGATAAGTCCAGGATTTTCGAACCTTTTTTCACAACCAAAGAAGTGGGTTCTGGCACCGGGTTGGGAATGTGGCAGGTTCAGTCGTTGATTGCTGAGGTCAAAGGAGACATTGTTTTGAAACAGCCGTGGACGTGGGCACCACATTTACTGTAGTTCTTTCTGCTGAATAAGATGGGATTTGCAAGCTTTTGGGGTGTGAATGGCAAATGTTTTAATCATAGATGATGATGAGATGGTTTTGGAAACTTTTCAGATCGTTCTAAGTAGTTCAGGGCATCAGGTTCAGACGGCATCTAACGGTGCGCTTGGGATCGAAGCCACCAAAACAAACTCATTTGACATCGTGGTTACAGACGTCGTTATGCCCGAAAAAGATGGGTTGGAAGTCCTTATGCAAATGCGAAAAACCCACCCCGATACGAAGATCGTCGTCGTCTCAGGTGGTGGACGTACAAGCGCCACAGACTATTTGAAAATGGCTGAAGTTCTTGGTGCTGATCGAGTGCTTTATAAACCAGTTACCGCGACGGAAGTATCCGCCGCGATTTAAGAGCTTTCATCGTAAGGGCTAGTTAAGTGCGGCGTCTGCGCGAACGGCGGCGGCCATCGGCATCAGCTCCGCCCGCTTGTTCACCTGTGCCGTCCGATTCCGAACTAAAAGGGCCGATCACGGTTGTGATCTGCTCTAGTGTTGGCCGCTCAGCACGCAGGCGGTTTTCGAGCGCTTCTTTCATTTTTTCCAAATGATGCGGCTGGGTTCCGCAACATCCGCCAATGATTGTAGCGCCAGCATCGCGTGCTATACAGGCATAATCCGCCATTAGTTCAGGTGTGCCGTCATAACAAATATGACCGTCTACGTATTTCGGGATGCCTGCGTTTCCCTTGGCAATGACAGGGCGTGCGCCACCTTGTGCTGTAAACCCAAGAACGGTGCGCAGAAGGTCTGCCGCGCCGGTGCCACAGTTGGCACCATAGGCCAAGGGCGGGTTGGCAAGGCTTTCGACCATTTCAACCATAGCTTCGCTGGTCAGGCCCATCATGGTGCGTCCGGCGGTATCAAAGCTCATCGTGCCGCACCAAGGCATGCCAGCCAAAGCAAAGGCTTCTGCCGCTGCGCGGTACTCTTCGGGGGCTGAAATCGTTTCCAGCCAAAGCACATCCGCGCCGCCTTCCTTTAGGCCCTCGGCCTGTTCGTGGAACATTTCGACTGCCAGTTCGTGGGTCATCTGACCCATGGGCGCAAAAATTTCGCCTGTCGGGCCGACAGAACCGGCAACAACAACAGGTCTGCCTGCTTTATCCGCCACATCGCGCCCGAGTTCAGCAGCAACACGATTAAGTTCGCGCACACGGTTTTGGGCACCGTGGAGTTTCAAGCGAGCGGCTGACCCGCCGAAACTATTGGTCAAGAAAAGATCGCTGCCGGCGTCAACCGGACCTTGATAGAGCTTGCGAATATTGTCGGGATGTTCGGTGTTCCACAGTTCGGGCGCATCGCCGGCCTGAAGCCCCATGGCAAACAAGGTGGTGCCGGTTGCTCCATCGGCTAGCAACCAGTCTCGCTCGCCCAGAAGTTTGCTTAGAAGATCGGTCATTGAAAGCCCTTTGTGCATTATGGGTTAGATTCGATGTGGCAGTCGCCCGTCGAATTCGCAAATTCATAATCGTCATGAAGTTTATGAGTTTTAGTCAAGAAAAAGCGCCCAAGACATCTTGGACGCATTTCTATTTTCGGTAGATGCAGGTAATTACTCGGCTTCACCCATCATCTGATCTTTAGCGACAATGGCCATTTCGGCCATCTTCGCGCGAATTTCATCTTCGCTGGCTTTATCGCCGAGGTCAGCCACAAGCTTGCGGACGACGTCTTCGTGGCCTGGCTCTTCAAAGTCGGCTTTTACGACTTCAATGGCGTACTCATTAGCGGCTTCGCCTGACTTGCCCAGCAACTCTGCCGCCCAAAGGCCAGTCAACTTATGGGTCCGCGCATTGGCTTTGAACTTCATGTCCTCATCATGCGCATATTTGGCTTCGAATGCGTGTTCGCGATCATCAAAGGTGGTCATTTTACCCTCCGGTGGAATGTGTCCCTTGTGATATGACCAAAATTTTGCTGCAACGCAACAGAAAGCCCCGATTCAATTTGAAAGTCGCAAAATTTGCCGCATCCTGTAATGCGCAAACCCCTTTGCGTTGCTTGCCCCCGTGGCAGGCTTGGCCTATAGAGCGCCATGTCTGCAAGCGGTGCTGGAGCCGCTTTATCATCGGAGTTCCAATGGCACGTCGCAAGAAAATCTACGAAGGCAAAGCTAAGATCCTTTACGAAGGACCCGAGCCGGGCACAATTGTTCAGTACTTTAAGGACGATGCCACCGCATTCAATGCGGAAAAGAGGGACGTTATCGATGGGAAGGGTGTTCTGAACAACCGCCTGTCCGAGTTCTTCATGATCGGGCTGAACAATGTTGGCGTGCCGACTCACTTTCTGAAGCGTTTGAATATGCGCGAGCAGTTGGTGCGGTCGTGCGAAATCATCCCGCTTGAGGTTATCGTGCGCAACTATGCCGCCGGCACTATGTCAAAACGCTTGGGAATCGAGGAAGGTACGCAACTTCCGCGTCCAATTGTCGAGTATTGCTATAAGGACGACAAGCTAGGCGATCCGCTTGTGACGGAAGAGCATATCGCTGCGTTTGGGTGGGCCAGCCAACAGGATATGGACGACGTCCTAAGCCTTGCTCTGCGGGTCAACGATTTCTTGACCGGCCTGATGTATGGCGTCGGCATCAAACTGATTGATTTCAAAATCGAGATCGGTCGCGTCTATGAAGGCGATTTCCAACGGTTGGTCGTAGCTGACGAAATCAGCCCAGATAGCTGCCGTTTGTGGGATATTGAAACAGGTCGGAAACTGGACAAAGACGTGTTCCGCCGCGATCTGGGAAGCTTGACGGATGCTTACACCGAAGTCGCGCGTCGCTTGGGCGTGATGCCTCAAGGTGCGACGCCGATCAACAAACCCACTTTGATCAACTGAAAATTGGCGCCCCATTTGGGGCGCAGTTTTTTGAGTATTTGAGCCAAGAAGAAGCAGGAAATCCTGCAACTGGAGACTAAGACGATGAAAGCACGTGTGCACGTGATGCTTAAAAATGGTGTTCTGGACCCACAGGGCGAGGCTGTGCGCCACGCGCTTGGCGCTTTGGGCTTTGACGGAGTTGAAGGCGTGCGTCAGGGAAAAGTCATTGAACTAGATCTTGCAGACGGGACCACTGAAGATCAGGTCAAAGACATGTGCGAGAAGCTTCTGGCGAACACGGTAATCGAGCGCTACGACATCGAGCTTGGCTAATGATCGCTGCCCAACTGACAGGTGTACGCCAACCCCTGAGGCTGGTGGACTTACCCGATCCGGTTGCACCGGATGGAGGAGTCGTTCTGCGCGTGTTGGCGTGTGGTGTATGCCGGTCTGACTGGCACGTTTGGTCAGGTGGTGACGCGGTTCAGATGCCGCATATCCCGGGGCACGAATATTGCGGCGAAGTGATTGCCATTGGTGATGGCGTTAAACGTTGGTCCGTTGGCGATCGTGTGATCGCTCCGTTCATTTTGGCGTGCGGTCAATGCGAAGATTGTGCCGCTGGAAACCAGACTATCTGCGCCGATCAGGCACTGCCAGGGTTCACTCAGGCGGGGGCCTTTGCCGAAAAGATAGCAGTGCCTTTTGCCGATGCCAATCTGACAAAACTACCTGACACCATTGATCCGGCGCTCGCTGCCGCGCTTGGGTGTCGTGTGACCACCGCATGGCATGCTCTGACCGGTCGCGCGGCATTGCGTCCGGGCGAGTGGCTGGCCATTTTTGGTGGCGGTGGTGTTGGAACTGCGGCGCTATTGCTTGGAAAAGCGCTTGGCGCGCGGGTTGCTTTTGTTGACGTCGTTGATGAAAAGCTAAAATTTTCCAAGGGGTTGGGAGCTGACCTTACGGTTAATGGTGCTGATGAAGATGCTGCCGAGGCGATCAAAAAGGCGACCAATGGTGGTGCCGATTTCGCGTTAGAAGCGCTTGGGGCAACCGCCACGACTGTAGGTGCAATGCGCAGTTTGAAAAAGATGGGTCGGATGGTTCAGGTGGGAATGCCTGCGGGCGCTGAGACCACGATGCAAATCCCGATGGATGTTGTCTACTCGGGCCAACTTGCGATTTACGGAACACGCGGGATGCCTAGCTGGCGTTATCCAAGTCTGCTGTCGCTGATTGAAAGCGGCGCGGTCAATCTGATGCCTATGATTGCGCGACGTATCCCTTTAAGCAAAGCAACTGAAGAATTGGCCGCTTTCGACGGCCCCGCGGCACCCGGTGTTGCGGTTATCACTGATTTCACGTCCTGAAGGAGTGCCAGACATGCACGCTGCCGTCATTACTTTCCCCGGATCAAACTGTGATCGCGATTTGGCTGTCGCGTTTGAAAACGCAGGAGCCAAGGTTAGCCGTGTTTGGCATAAAGACACGACGCTGCCTGACAACATAGATATCATTGGAATACCTGGTGGGTTCTCGTTCGGCGATTATTTGCGTTGCGGGGCGATTGCCGCAAACTCGCCGATCTGCCGGTCGGTTGTGGATTTCGCCGACAAGGGCGGCTACGTTCTTGGGATTTGCAACGGTTTTCAGGTTTTGACTGAAACAGGTTTGTTGCCGGGCGCGTTGATGCGCAATGCGAACTTAAAGTTCATCTGCAAATCTGTGGACCTGACCGTTGAGACTACGGATAGCGCATTTACTGCTGGCTATGGGAACGGACAGACCGTTAGCATCCCGGTGGCGCACCATGACGGCAATTATAATGCCGATGCGGATGTGCTAGCGCGGTTGAACGGAGAGGGGCGTGTAGCCTTCCGTTACGCGGACAACCCGAATGGTTCGATGGAAAGCATCGCGGGCATCCTGTCGGACAATAAGCGTGTCCTTGGAATGATGCCTCACCCAGAGCGGTCGGTAGACAACGGCCACGGTGGAACCGACGGAGTGGCGCTGTTCCGCTCAATGCTGGACCAGATGACAACCGCCTGATTGAACGCCTTCGCGCACAGCGCTAGCATAAGGTCATGGCGCAAGTGACGGGAACTTCATTGAAAACACGGGGCGCGAGCCGCACTATCGTGCTGTTTCGTGTGGCTGTTATCGCCCTGATCGTTGCATTTACTGCCTCGGTCTGGGTGACTAACGCATGGCTGACCCAAAGATTTACTGAGTCTACACGCAATCGAGCTGATCTTCGGCTCGCACTTTATTCCGCCAGTTTGCTCAGCGAGTTGCAGAGGAATTCCGTCGTTCCACAAATTCTGGCACGCGACGCTGATCTGTTGCAGGCTCTCCAGACTGGAAACTACGAGGGCATGTCCGAACGGTTGGTGTCCTATTGGGATGAAATCGGTATCGCCGCTCTTACGCTTGCAGATGCGTCCGGCTTGGTTGTGGCTGCGACCGAGGCCGAAAATATTGGCCGAAATGAACAGGACGAGCCGTGGTTCCAACGCGCAATTTCAGAAAATCGAACGGTTTTTTCGATAAAGCGCGACGAAAACGGACGGTTCCGGTTCGCATATTCCCGCCCGATGGAGGCCGAAGGAAACGCACGCGGCGTAATCGTGGCCGAAGTCGGGTTGCATAGATTTGAAAATGCATGGGCCGGAATCTCGGACGCGGTTCTTGTGACAGATTCCGACGGGCAAATTATCCTGGCGACCGAACCAAGATGGCGCGGCTTAACGGTTGCTGCAGCGTTACGCCGTCAAACCCCAGAGGGAGCGATAGAGCGCGCGCTACGTTTAACGTCGGATTGGAGTGCCCTTCCTCCGGATGCATATTTGCAAGGTGAAGCGGTGATGCGTCGCAACCAATCGGTGCCGTTTCAGGGATGGACGATCACCAGCTTCACGAAATATGCCAGCATTCGCGAAAGAGTGAACGCCGTCATTGCTCTTGAAATTATGGGTTTTGCAATTTTACTTGCTTTAGGGTTCTACGTTCTTAGCAGGAAAAACGCATTGAGAATGGCGTTGTTTCAGCGTGAATCTGCTGAATTGCGTATGTTGAACGCGCAGTTGCAACGTGAGATCGCCGAGCGCGAAAGGGTTCAAAAAAACCTTGCCGTGGCAGAGCAAACTATCGCGCAAAGCTCTAAACTGGCGGCTTTGGGCGAAATGTCTGCGGCAATCAGTCATGAATTGAATCAGCCTTTGGCCGCAATGAAAACCTACCTTGCAGGGGCAAAACTACTGTTGCGGCGAAACAGGCCGGAAGAGGCGCTGTCATCTTTTCAACGGGTTGACGGTTTGATCGAGCGGATGACAGCAATCACCAGACAGCTTAAATCCTATGCCCGAAAAGGCGGGGACGAGTTTCGCCCGATTGATTTGGGGCCGGTTGTGGCTTCGGTTCTCTCTATGATGGAACCCCAGTTAAAGCAGCGCGAAGTCCGGCTTTCGGTAGTTGAGCCAGATGAACCGGTTGTGATCCTTGGTGATCGGTTAAGGGTCGAACAGGTTTTGGTCAATCTGCTTCGCAACGCATTGGACGCTACCAAAGGCGTCAAAGAACCCAAGATCGATATCATACTTTCTGCAGGTGAAATGGTTGTGGTGGCTGTGCGCGACAATGGTCCAGGTATTGAAGACTTGGATCAGCTTTTCGAGCCGTTTTTTACCACTAAGCAACCTGGCGACGGGGTGGGGCTTGGTTTGGCGATTTCCTCGGGCATCGTAAACGACATGGGTGGGCGATTGACCGCCCATAATGGTGAAGGCAGTGGGGCTGTATTCGAGATGCAGCTACCTATTTATATAGAAGACCCAAAAGCGGGCGAAACAGGCAATGGCACAAGTTAATAAAATCGCAATCATCGACGATGAGCAGGATATGCGGCAGTCAATTTCGCAGTGGCTGGCACTTTCAGGGTACGAAACTGAAACCTTTGCACGGGCTGAGGACGCTCTGAAGGTTCTTGGACCAAACTATCCAGGAATTGTTGTTACTGATATTAAAATGCCGGGCATCGACGGTATGCAGTTGTTGCGCCGATTGAAAGCTTCGGACAGCGCATTGCCTGTAATTATGATCACTGGCCACGGTGATGTCCCGATGGCCGTCGAAGCGATGCGTTTGGGGGCTTTTGACTTTCTGGAAAAACCGTTTGATCCCGAGCGCATGTCCAAACTTGTGCGGCAAGCAATGAACCGCCGACGGCTTTTGCTGGACAATCGCGCCCTTCGTAGTGAGCTGTCGAGCGGCGGTAAGATTGTGGAAAAATTGATCGGCAACAGTGCGGAAATGAAGCGTCTGCGCGAAGATATTCTGGATCTGGGTCAGTCGGATGGCCATGTGGTGATCGAGGGGGAGACTGGCACTGGCAAAACCCTCGTTGCACATGCGCTGCACGCTGCGGGGGCACGAGCTAGAAAGCCGTTCGTCGTCGTATCCTGCTCGGCTTTGGATGTGGATGCACTGGCGCATCGTTTGTTTGGTCCGATGTTGGATGACGAACAACGTTTGCCTGCCATAGAAGAGGCGCGCGGTGGCACCCTGTTGTTAGAAGATGTGGAAAGTATGCCTGAGGCAGTACAAGCTCGTTTGCTGACAACGCTGAATGACCAAGGGACACCTGCCGAAACCCGTGTCATTGCTGTGTGCAACGGCGGAGACTCCGGACAAGATTGTAAGGATAGTTTGCGCTCTGATCTATTTTACCGATTGGCTGCACTGCACGTTAAACTTCCGGCACTACGTGCGCGGGGAGACGATGTCCTCACGCTGTTCTCGCGGTACACAGAGGAGTTTGCCGAAGAATATGGTTGCAATGCCCCAAAACTTTCGGGCCAAGAGGCTGCTCAAATTTTACAGGCTCCATGGCCGGGGAATGTTCGACAGCTTATTAATGTCGCTGAACGTGCCGTTTTGCAGAACCGGCGTGGCTCTGGATCAATTGCTTCGCTGCTGCTGGAGGGTGGTGACGAAGAGGTCCATCACGTTGTCACTGACGAGGGTAAGCCCTTGAAAGAACACGTTGAAGCGTTTGAACGTATGTTAATCGACAATACGATGCGTCGTCATAAAGGATCGATCGCCAGTGTCATGGATGAGTTGTGTTTGCCCCGTCGCACGTTGAACGAGAAGATGGCGAAATATGGCCTGCAACGGGCGGATTATTTATAATGTCGACTGATCGATGCTTTCGGAATGAATTTTGCCCATTGTCTTTTGACCTGTGGTGCAATTAGGATAGTCAGTGCAGAGCTCTGTGATATATGCGCATGACCTGATTTGAGATTCGCTGTCACCGGTGTGACGAACAGACCACCGATATTGACAGACCGATACTGCCCTAAGGGGTTGGAAGTTTGCCCGGAAACCGGGCCGTAAATGGGCGCTTTAGCAAGCGTCGGAGAAGAAACGCGATGAAACGCGAGACGAGACTGAGAGACAGAGCAGGGACCGCAAGCGGCACTGCCGTCGTACCGTCCGCTGAAATTGCCCTTAATATACATCACCCAAGACGCCTCGCTCCTTCGGGACGCGGGCGTTTATTGCGGTGTGAACGGATAACATGGCCAAGAAAATGCTTATCGATGCCACCCACGCGGAAGAGACCCGCGTTGTGGTGGTCGACGGAAACAAGGTTGAGGAATTTGACTTTGAATCCGAAAACAAACGTCAGCTTGCTGGCAATATCTATCTAGCAAAAGTAACGCGCGTCGAACCGTCTTTGCAGGCGGCCTTTGTAGACTATGGCGGGAATCGTCATGGTTTCTTGGCGTTTTCAGAAATCCATCCGGATTATTATCAGATTCCGGTCGCTGACCGCGAAGCTTTGATGGAAGAAGAGCGCGCTTATGCAGAAGCGCAAAAGGCGGCTGAAGAAGAAGACGAAAAGCCTAAGAAATCACCCCGACGCCGTTCGCGATCAAAGGCGGCGCGTTCCAAAAACAATGATCCCGTCGAAACCAAAGAAGTTGAAGGCCCGGAAATCAAGGGCATGGAAACGATTGATCTTGGCGAAGACGAGAACGATCAAGAACAAGAAGCTGTATTGGTTGATGCGGCAGATTCAGAAGTCGTCACCAATTCTGAGAACCAGAACACCGAGACCGCTCAGGCGGACGATGTCCCTGTTTCGGATGCTGCCACAATTGGTAGCTCTAACGAACATGCCGAGGTAGCGATTGAGGCGGTGGAAGATGATACGTCTTCTGGTGATGAAGCTACTGAAACTGTAGACATCACAAGAGATGAACAAGCCGCAGACGATACACCTGCTACTGAAGATTCCGAGGTCGTAAATGAAGATACTGCGTCGGTTGGCACTGAAGATGATCATAACGACGAGACATTGGAAAACTCGTCTCGCCGTGGTCGTGATGCAGCAGCACTAGACGAAAGCATCGAATCCGTTGCGGATGACGATGACGAAGAAGATATTCGTCCGGTGCGCAAAGCGCGTCCGAAGCGGTATAAAATTCAGGAAGTCATCAAGGTGCGCCAGATCCTTCTGGTGCAGGTCGTCAAAGAAGAACGCGGCAACAAAGGGGCAGCTCTGACAACGTATCTGTCTCTTGCAGGCCGCTATTGCGTTCTGATGCCTAACACGGCGCGTGGTGGCGGGATTAGCCGCAAAATCACCAACGCAGCGGATCGCAAGAAAATCAAAGAAATCACAAACAGCATTGATGTGCCACAGGGTGCCGGGCTGATTGTGCGTACCGCCGGAGCTAAACGCACCAAGGCCGAGATCAAGCGTGACTATGAATACTTACAACGCCTGTGGGAGCAAATCCGTGAGCTGACATTGCAGTCGGTTGCACCCGCCAAAATTTATGAAGAAGGCAACCTAATCAAGCGTTCGATCCGCGATTTGTATAACCGCGAAATAGACGAGGTTTTGGTTGAAGGCGATCGTGGCTATCGCGTTGCGAAAGACTTCATGAAAATGATCATGCCGTCGCACGCAAAGAACGTGAAACAATATCAGGACGGCCTGCCTTTGTTTGCCCGCTACCAGGTCGAAAGCTATTTGGGCGGTATGTTCAACCCGACGGTTCAGTTGAAATCGGGCGGCTACATTGTAATCGGCGTGACCGAGGCGCTTGTGGCAATTGATGTTAACTCGGGTAAAGCGACCAAAGAAGGTTCCATTGAAGAGACCGCGCTGAAAACCAATCTTGAGGCCGCAGAAGAGGTCGCACGACAACTTAGACTGCGTGACTTGGCCGGTTTGATCGTGATCGACTTCATCGACATGGAAGAGCGTAAGAACAACGCGGCGGTCGAGAAAAAGCTGAAAGACAAGCTAAAAACTGACCGTGCGCGCATTCAGGTTGGTCGTATTTCGGGCTTTGGGTTGCTTGAAATGAGCCGCCAGCGTCTGCGTCCGGGTATGATTGAGGCAACGACCCAACCGTGCCCTCACTGCCACGGTACCGGGTTGCTACGTTCGGATGACAACCTTTCGTTGGCCATTCTGCGTCAGCTTGAGGAAGAGGGCGTACGGGGGCGCACTAAAGAGGTGCTAGTTCGTGCGCCAATTGCGATTGCAAACTATTTGATGAACCAAAAGCGCGAACACATTGCAATGATCGAAAGCCGATATGGCATGTCGGTTCGGGTTGAGGGCGATCCTAGCTTGGTAAGCCCGGACTTTGCGATCGAAAAATTTAAGACAGCAACGCGCAATGTAGCGGCAGTTGAGATGCCGGTTGTCTCGGTCGATTCCATGATCATGGAGGCTGTTGATTCCGACGCCGAAGAGGCGGAAGAAGTGGTCGAAGAAGCTTCGGATGATGAATCGCCCCGAAAAAAACGCCGTCGTCGGCGTCGTCGGAAGAAAAGCTCGGGCAATGGGGAAACCCAAAGCGGTGAAAATGACAATGACTTGG
>Ga0255779_1003386_pt1 | contig 16024 bp, 18 predicted proteins | sample 011ome_21_FD_179977 | JGI IMG/M metagenome (GOLD analysis project Ga0255779, IMG submission 179977) | Coastal salt marsh microbial communities from the Groves Creek Marsh, Skidaway Island, Georgia - 011508AT metaG (version 2) | ecosystem: Environmental > Aquatic > Marine > Intertidal zone > Salt...
TTCGATGGCGAATTCGACGACGCCGGCGGCAAGAAAAAATTCAGCGGTAAAAAGCTGATTCTATTTGTTGTTCTGCCAATTCTCCTGCTCGGGGGTGGCGGTCTCGCCTTCGTCATGATGAGCGGCGGCGACAAGAAAGCCGATCACGCGAAACATGCGGAGCCGGCGAAGACTGCGCCTGATGTTATCCCGAAGACCGTATTCTTCGATTTGCCGGAGATGCCGGTGAATCTGAATACCAACTCAAGGCGGCCGACATTCCTGAAGATCCATGTCAGCCTGGAACTGACCAGCGATCAGGATGCCGAATACGTTAAGAAGATGAGCCCGCGGATCATTGACAATTTCCAGGTCTACCTGCGCGAATTGCGGGTCGATGACCTGAGAGGTTCGGCGGGAATCTACCGGCTGCGTGAAGAACTGCTGGCCCGTATCAACATCGCCGTAAGACCGGCGAAGGTGAAAGACGTGCTGTTCAAGGAAGTACTTGTCCAGTGAGGCTTTCGCCAGAGATTGAATCAAGGCTTTCCAATTCGACGACACGTGTAACGGGGAACACATAGAAATGGCCGACGAGGACCAGGAAGAGATTAACGACGACGACGTTGCGGCCGAATGGGCGGCGATGGCCGGAGACGACGATGAGTCTGGAGACGAGTCGGGCGACGGCGTCGATCAGGACGCGTTGGCCGATGAATGGGGCGCCCTCGGCGACGACGACGACGAAGAGGAGGTCCAGTCGACCCGCGTCCTGAACCAGGACGAAATTGACAGCCTTCTCGGTTTCAGCGGCGATTCTGACGAAGACGGATCCCAGTCCGGGATCAAGGCGATCATCAACAGCACACTCGTCTCCTACGAGCGGCTGCCGATGCTCGAGATCGTTTATGACCGGCTTGTGCGGATGCTGTCGACCTCGCTGCGCAACTTCACGTCGGATAATGTCGAGGTGTCGCTCGACAACATTACCTCTATCAGATTTGGCGACTACCTGAATTCGATCCCGCTGCCGGCAATGCTTGCCGTGTTCAAGGCGGAAGAATGGGACAATTACGGCCTTCTGACCATCGATTCGGCGCTGATCTATTCAATCGTCGATGTCTTGCTCGGTGGCCGCAAGCAGACGGCATCTCTCCGGATCGAAGGCCGGCCATATACGACTATCGAGCGCAACCTTGTCGAAGGCATGGTCCACGTGGTGCTGAACGATCTGAGCGCGGCATTCGATCCGCTCAGCCCGGCAACATTCAGGTTCGATCGGCTGGAGACCAATCCGCGCTTCGCCACGATCGGTCGCCCCGCAAACGCCGTCATCCTCGCCAAGTTGCGGGTCGATATGGAAGATCGCGGCGGCAAGATCGAGCTTTGCCTGCCCTATGCGACGCTCGAGCCGATCCGCGAACTTTTGCTCCAGATGTTCATGGGCGAAAAATTCGGCCGCGACTCGATCTGGGAAACGCATCTGGCCAACGAACTGTGGCGAACGGATGTCGAGATCAATGCTCTGCTTGGCGAGGTGTCCCTGTCGCTGGACGATGTGATCAATCTTGAACCCGGCGCGCAGGTCCTGCTGAACGCCAGCCCGAATAGCGATGTGGTTCTTCGCTGCGGCGATGCACCGCTGTTCATCGGCAAGATGGGCCAGAACGACGGCAATATCGCGATCCGCGTTGAAGACAAGGCACACAAGGTACAAACATGACGATCGCAGATATCTCTCTTCTGTTCGATATGATGCTCGCAATCCTGCTGGCCGCCATGATTTTCTATGCAGTTCGCCTGAATAAACGCATCGCCGTGCTGCGGGATGGAGAGGGCGCGTTGCAGAAAATGATTGGTCAGTTCAGTGAATCTTCTCTGGTGGCGCAGGAAACAGCGCGTCAACTCAAATCCGCCGGCACCGAAGCTGAATTCGGTGTAAAGGCTGCGATCGCCAAAGCGATGGCACTCCGCAATGATCTTGAAGTGATGCTTGATCAGGCAGATCTGTTGGTCGCAAAGATGGACGATGACCGGTATCGCGTTCCGCCTGCGCCTGCGAATAACGGGCCGGGTATGCCGGCGTACCGGACCAATCACCGTTCCGCCGGCCCCGACGCGGAGTTGACGCGGAGGGCACCTTCACGCCCGGAACCTTCTCGTCAGGAACCTTCACGCCAGGAAGCGTCGCGCCCGGAACTTTTCCGTCAGGAATCAACCCGGTCGGCGGGCAACGTGCAGCCCCTCAGTCCGCCGGTACGTTCAGCTGACGAAGTCGTCCGGGCGACCGCGAAGACGTCATCGGCGCCGCTTCAGCCCCGAAGCGAGGCAGAGCGCCATCTGCTCGACGCCATCCGCGCTGCTAAAGAAGGAGTGGCATAGATGAAGCCGCGTATCAGAATTCTGCCGGCTATTATTTTCACGGCGACGCTTGCTCTGACCCTGAAGGTGGGCGGTATCTGGCAAGGCGACGAGGTCGCGGTATCAACGGCGACCGCTGCAGAGCAGCCTGCAAAATCCGATGCTTCCAAAGGGGAAGAAAAGTCGTCGGAACCGCATGGCAAGTCTGGTGGCGCCGGGGCAGATCACAAAGCGGACGGCGGCGAACATTCGTCAAAAACGAAGAGTCTGGGGGATGCATTCGATCCCACCAGTGTGACCCAGGCTGAATTTCAGGTCCTGCAACGTCTCTCGGACAGGCGTGAGGAACTCGACAAGCTGCGACGGGACCTCGCATTGCGGGAAAACCTGCTGGCAGCGACCGAGAAAAAACTGAACGCGAAGCTGACTGAGTTGAACGGTTTGAAGGCGAAAATCGAGGGCCTGCTCAAGAAACACGACGAAGAGCAGGACGCTAAGCTCAACAGCCTTGTGAAGATATATGAAACAATGAAGCCCAAGAATGCGGCACGGATATTTGAACAACTCGAAATGGATATCCTGCTTGATGTTGTCGAACGGATGCGGGAAGCCAAGACCTCGCTGATCTTTGCCGCGATGGATCCTTCGAAGGCCAAGGCGATCACCTCGAGGCTCGCCGAGCGCCGGGAGCTTCCTCATCCTTCTGTCCTGACGGACGGCAGTTAGTGCCTGATCCCGCCCGGGCATTTTGATGTAAATCCGAGAATTCCGGCCCCCTATTAGGGGTGCGTTAACGCAATCCGGTTAACCTTCCCAAGTTCATAATTCGGCGGCTTGTCCTCGGCTGTCGCACCTACGGAGTAAAATAGATGACCGTCGACAAAGAAATGAAAATCCTGGTCGTTGATGACTACAAGACGATGATTCGGATAATCCGGAACCTGCTGAAGCAGCTGGGTTTTCACAACGTTGAAGAAGCAACGGATGGCAGCAGTGCGCTGTCGAAGCTGCGCGAAGGCAACTTCCAGCTGTGTATTTCAGACTGGAATATGGAGCCGATGACCGGCTTTCAGCTTCTCAAGGAAGTTCGTGCAGATTCGAAGCTCAGCGGCCTGCCGTTCATTATGGTGACGGCGGAGAGCAAGACCGAGAATGTGGTCGCGGCCAAGCAGGCTGGCGTGAATAACTACATTGTTAAGCCGTTCAACGCAGCGACGCTCAAAGCGAAGCTCGTTGGCGTCATCGGCGATTTCTAGGGTTGCAGAGATGGTCCGGCAGGCAATCGACCCAGAGTTTACCTCGCGCCTGGAAGAGGTGGGAGAACAAATGAAATCCGGCATAGACACACAACAGGTTCGTGCGGTTCTCGAAGAAATGCTGTCGACGATGAACGGCAATATCGGTGGTGCCGATCCGCGCATGCTGGAGGAACTTGAGGAACTGTCGGCGTTTATCGAGGCGACCAAATCGGAAATTGCGGCGATCAAACCCGAGGAAATTCCGGACGAACATATTCCCGAGGCGACGGACGAGCTTGATGCCGTCATTGAGGCGACTGAAGTAGAGACCAACTCGATCATGGAAGCGGCAGAAATGATCGAAGGTGTCGCTGAAGAGATTTCCGACGATCAGGCCGACATACTTTCGCAGGCTGTAACGCAGATATACGAGGCCTGTAGTTTCCAGGATATTACCGGCCAGCGTATTCACAAAGTTGTCGGCGCGCTGAAGGAAATCGAGCGCAAGGTCGAGACTGTCGTTGAGAAATTCGGTCCGGACCGTGAGACGCGCGATGCGATGAAGCGCAAGCGTCAGGCGGAAAAAGAGAATACCCAAGCGGATCCTACGGAGATCAACGAAGAAGATCTGCTGCAGGGGCCGCAACTTACCGAGAATGCGAACTCGCAGGACGATATTGACGCACTTCTAGCCGACATGGGGTAGCTCTATTTTCACGGAGGGGGGAATGCGGCGTGTTCAGGGGCAGGATCCGACACTAATACAGGTGCTCAGCCTCTATTTGCTGTTGCTGGCCTTCTTCGTGCTCTTGTTCAACGCCTCGCAGTATGACCGTGGCAATGCCGCTGCAGTTAAGGAAAGTCTTTCCTCTACATTCAGGACTCATGGCAAATTGGCGGAGAAGCTCCTTGTCCGGTCTTCGGATCAAGGCGGTGTTCCGGGCGCCGAGCTTGTACTGGACAGCTTCGCAGACCTGGTCCGAACGGAACTGAAGGTTGCGCGAATCGAGAATCTGCAAAGAGGCCGGCTCCTCCGGGTAACTCTCGACGCGGAAGAATTGTTCGAGACGTCAACTCCGGGTATTCGATCCGACCGGGATAGATTCGTCGATAATCTGGCGGAACTGCTCGGCAAAACGCCGCCCGGTATGCGTCACAAGGTGCAGATATTTATGTCCGGCGACTGGATCACGCCCGATAAGTTGACCCAAAGTGTGCCGATGCCGATAAGGCGAGCAGCAGGTCTTGCCGAAATGCTTCTGGCGCGGGGGGCGGTGGCCGGCACGGTCTCTGCCGGTGTCCGTTACGGGACAAGAAAACAGGTGAGCCTCATCTATCGCGTGGATCCAGATTCGCGCCCGGAAGATTCCGCTCCCCGGAAGCCGGCCGATGCAGGGTCCAAGACATGAATGCGGGCTATCAATCTAACAGGGAGAATGTGAAACGGCCTGCGTGGCTCGTGACGTTCGCGGACCTCGTGGCGTTGATGATCACTTTCTTCGTGATGCTCTTCGCAACCCAGAAAGTCGATATCGGCAAGTGGGAATCGCTGGTCGATACGTTGTCCATGCGGCTGAACCCAAATCAGACCATTCTGATCGCACGCCCGTCGGCGGAGAAGAATGCCGAGAGATTGTCGCGCGAACGGGCAATCAATCTCGACTATCTGGAGAAAATCATTCAGAGCAAGGCGCGTTCCCAGCCGGAATTGGCGGGGTTGAGACTTGTGCGTCTTGAAGACAGACTGGTCGTGACCCTACCGACAGATCTCCTGTTCGCGCCCGGCAAGGCCGATACTGTCGCGACGGCGCGGCCAATCCTGTTCGTTCTGGCGGGGGTCCTGGCAACAATCGGAAACAGCGTCGATGTCGTCGGTCATGCAGATCCCAGGCCGATCGAAAGCTCCCATTTTGCGACAAACTGGCAATTATCCGTCGCAAGGGCAGTGGCCGTCGCAAACGAACTGAGGCGGGCCGGTTATCACCGCGAAATGTCGCCGTCAGGCTTTGGCGCGTCGGCGTTCCGCGAACTCCCCTCAACCCTGCCGCTTCAGCGTAGAATCGACCTGGCGCGACGGGTCGATATCGTGATCTGGCCTACGCAGGGTATCCGATGATCCCGGTGGCAGGCAGGCATATTGCACTCGTCGCCTGTATTCTGGCGACCTGTGTTCTGGGGGCGGGCGATCCCGGCGCATTCGCGCAGACTTCGACAGACCGGGAACGGATGATGCGGCCGCTTACCGACCCCAATGCCGCGCCTCCGGCCGCACCCGAAGTGGTCGTAACGAGGGGCTGGGGTAACAAGGAATTTGCGCGGATCGTGTTCGATTGGCGCGCGCCGGTTAAGTTTACGGCAAAGATCGTCGGCAGCCAGCTGCGGGTAAGTTTCGAGCGGCCTTTAAAGACGTCGTTCGACAGCGCGACCAGGACACTTGCCCCATTCCTGTCGGATCTTCAGGTCCAGGCGAGCGGTATGGCGATCTCCGCAAACCTTCGGGGCTATTTCAGCATTCGTTCATTTTCGAACGAGAATACGGTCGTCATCGACCTGATTCCGGAGGAATCAGCAAAAGAGGCAGGGGCCGAAGACCCCGATGCATGGCTGAAGCGCACATCGATAATTCCGGTACGCGCAGGCGAACATCCGGAATTCGGCCGCATGGTTTTCGATTGGTCCGATGAGGTCGGTTACGATATCGAGCGCGACGGCGATGTGGTTCGAATGCGCTTCGATCGTCCTGCGCGTATCGATGTTTCTCGTCTGTCGTCAACGCTGCCGGGACGCGTTTCAGCTGCAAGCACCGAGACTACCCGGTCTGCGGTCAGGGTTGGGCTCATTATCCCGCCGGGGGCGAAAATCCGCCATTTCCGGGATGGCACCAAAGTGGCGCTGGATATCATCGCGCCGGCGCAACGGGATGAAGAACCGCCTGCCAAGGATGCTGCCCATGGTGGGTCTGCACCGGAAAACAAGGAAGGGCACGGGGCCGATAGCGCTGCTGACGGACATAATGGTCACGCTGCCAAGGATGCGGAGGGCAAGAAGCCTCTGTCGCTCAGCAAGAAAGCGAGGCGCCTGAAACTTCTTGCGGAGCGGGAGCAACGCCGGAATGCTAAAAAGTTCAAAGGCGCGCCTCTGGTGACTGTCGAAGCCGAACGGCGCGGACCGGCGCTCGATATCAAGTTCAATTGGCGTAAAGACGTTGCGGCTGCGGTTTTCCGAAGCGGCGAGCAGTACTGGATACTGTTCGACGGACGCGCACGTCTGGGGATGGGCAACCTCCACTTAGCCGGTGAAGGCATGGTGGAACAGATCGAGCAGACGGACGCCGCCGAGAAGTCCCTTGTACGGCTGAAGGTTCCGGAACATCTGGTCGCGACGGTCACGAAAACGGGAACGAACTGGAATGTGCGTCTTGCGCCCGCGCGGATGGCCGGACCGCTTCGGACGCCGATTGAGGTGCGCTCGGATATTGACAGCAACAAGCAACCGGCTGTTCTGATCGCTGCAAAAGGGCTGGGCAGGCCCCATGTTTTCGCGGACCGGATGATCGGCGATATCGTTCATGTCTACCCCGTGCTTGATCCCGGAGTCGGGAACCGTATTGCCAGAAACCTCGTGGATGTCGCGATTCCCGCGAGTGCTGCCGGTCTCGTACTGGTGCCGAGACGAGACGATATTGCTTTGATCCGGAATGCCGAGGGCGTCTATATCGGGGCGCCTGGCGGTCTCAGCGTTTCCCGCTCGCTGGAAGTCGCGGCGAAGAGCGTCGTCAAGGATTCCGGTCATGCTTTCGGTGCCCTGGAGGACTGGGGCGGCGGAGTGGATCGGGAATACGAGGATGTGAAGTACGAGAAACTGAAACGTGTTCTGGTTGCGCCCAACGAAAAGCGCAACAATGCGCGGCTCGATCTGGCCAGATTCTATATCTCCCGGGGGATGGCGGCGGATGCACTGGGTATTCTTGAAGTTGCGCTGAGACATGACCCAACCTTGGGTACCGAGACCGGTTTTATTGCCCTGCGGGCAGCGGCGCATTATCTGCTCGGGCAGTATGCGACCGCAGCGCCCGATTTCGAGCATGTTCACCTGAAAAACGACCCGTCGGTCGCTCCCTGGCGTGCAGGGATTGCCTCGGCAAAAGGCGATTGGCTGGCTGCTTACAAGCTGATCCGAGACGTGCGCGGAATTGTGGCGTCTTTCCCCAGATGGCTGAAGACGCGGTTCCAGATGATCGGCGCGGAAGCAGCGTTGGCGGCGAAAGATACGGACAGTGCGAAGCTCTGGCTGGATGCGCTGCGGGGTTCGTCGTTGAGCGACACGGATACCCAATACGTCAAATTTCTGAGTGGGCATGCGCTCCGTCTTCAGGGAAAACCGACAGCCGCCAAGAGTCTGTGGCGCGAGGTGATTCAGAATGGCGATCGGCGTGCCAGGGCGAAGGCGGCCTTTGCCCTCGTGAATGCGGATATTGAAACCAGTCAGACCGACCGCAAAACGGCCATCGACACACTTGAGGCGTTGTCATTTGCATGGCGCGGCGATGCCTTCGAATTCGATCTGAAGCGCCGTCTTGGCGATCTTCATGCGGAGGAAGGCGAATACCGGGAATCGTTGCTCCGGCTTCGTCAGGCGGCGAGCAACTTCAAGGAGGTCGAGGGTGCGAACGCAATTGCCGAAGACATGCGAAAGAGGTTCCGCAGCCTCTTTCTTGACGGCGAAGCGGACAAGCTGTCTGCGGTCACGGCGCTTGCCCTGTATGAAGAATTTCGCGAACTGACCCCGGCCGGAACCGACGGAGACGAGATGATCCGGAAACTTGCGGATCGTCTGGCGAAGGTTGATCTTCTCTCAGAGGCGGGCCGTTTACTGGAACATCAGGTGAGGTTCAGGCTCGACGGGCTGGAGCGCGCCCGCGTGGGCAGCAGGCTGGCTCTGCTGCGACTGCTCAACCGGGAGCCCGCGAAGGCCGTCGAGGCTCTGGAACTCAGCGACGGCGAGGAACTTCCCGAGAATCTGGAATTTCAGCGGCGATACCTCAAAGTGCGCGCCTATGGCGAGAACAACGAGCCCGCCAAAGGGCTAGCGCTGCTTGCCGGCGATGTCAGTTACGAGGCCGAAATGCTTCGCCTCGGACTCTACTGGAAGAATGCAAACTGGGAAGACGTCGCGCGCACTGTAAGGCGGATCATCCCGCAGCAGAAGATTGACGAACTCGACCCGAAATATGCAGATATGGTTCTGCGCTGGGGAATAGCGCTGACCATGGCGAATGACATGGACGGTTTGACAGCCCTCCGCTACCGCTTCGGTCCGGCGATGGAAAAGACCAAATACAAGGAAGCTTTCAAGGCGATAGCAGGGGTCGAGATCGGCCTTGTACCCGACTTCAAGGAACTGGTGCGAAAGACCGGGGATTTGGAGGACTATCAGTCGTTCCTTGCCAGCTACCGGGACAAGGTACAGAGCAACGCCCTCAGCGCCATAAACTAGCACCGATATTCACACTCGGGCGCAAGGTCGGTAATCGCGCAACGCTTGGGCGCCCGGCCCGCTCATGGCATAACAACGTCATGACAATTGCAACTTTCTCGTCCTCGGATGCGATGGTGTCCTCGTCGCTGGCTATTCTAGACACGTTGCCGTCGACCGAGGATTTCTATGCGCAGTACTGGAACAAGCGGCCGTTCCTGGTGCGGGGGGCGATTGATCACGTCATCATGGAAGGATTGATCACGCCGGATGAACTTGCCGGATTGTCCATGGAAGAAAGCGCGCGCGCGCGGATGGTGTCGCGGGAAGACTGGACCTGCCGGTTCGGCCCCTTCACCGAAGAGGATTTCAACACCGCCGGCAAGCCTCCCTGGAGCCTGCTCGTCCAGAACGTCGAACAATTCCACCCCGATACCGCCGGGTTGTTGCGCGCATTCAGTTTTGCGCCCCGTTGGCTGATGGACGATGTCATGGTCAGTTTTTCAACCAAGGGCGGCGGTATCGGCGGTCACGTCGATAGTTATCACGTCTTTCTTGTCCAGGGTCAGGGGACCCGCCGATGGACCATCGGTCGTGAACCAGTCATCGATGAAACGTATATCGACGGCCTCGACCTGAAAATTCTCAAAGATGCTGTTGACGGCGACACGGTCGAGGTGGCGTCAGGCGATGTCCTGTATGTTCCGCCTCATTTCGCCCATGAAGGCTCAACGCTTGACGATGCGTTGACGTTTTCCGTCGGTTTTCTCGGTCCGAAATTGTCGGAACTCTATGATGCCTATGGCGCGTATCTCGCCGAACACGAGGCGCTCGATCAACGCTACACGGGCGAGGGGCTGAACTCGGACAGTTCGGGCTTCGTCCTGTCTGATGATGCCGCTGCCACGCTGCGAGATCATTTCAGCAATTCGCTGGCGACGCCCGCGTTTTCCGACTGGCTGGCCGCATTTTTTACGGGCGCCACCGGTGAAGACACCCCGCAGTATGGCGAACGAGACGACCTAATCAGTCTGAAGGCCTTCACGGACACTCTCCGGTCGGGTGCCGCCCTGTACAAACCCGCCTACGTAAAATTCGCGCTCGTCCCCTCCCTGAATTCATCGACCGGAGATACCTACAGCCTTGGCTTCGATGGCATGACTTTTGACATCAACGAGGATGTCCTGGCCGTTATCCTGAGCCTGATGAAAGAAGATGCGGTCACCAAAACGAATACGCCGACGCTGTCAGATCATCTCGATCTATTGTGCAGGCTGTATAACGCGCAGGCTCTGGAATTCCGTGACGGGTGCTGAAATACCGTCGGAGAATCTTACGCATTTGAGATTTCTCAGGACGAACCTGTCTCTATGGCATTGAAAAATATCAATTTACGAATCTGGCACGGGAATTGCTCTTATAAATTGAAATAAAAGGCTGTTCCACAGGATGGGGTACCAAAATGAAAAACTTTATACGTAAGACATCGCTCGCGGTTGCGACGATTCTCGCTCTTGGCGCGGGGTCGCAGACCTCCCAGGCAGCCCAGATCCTGTATGGTGTCACGGGCGCAAGCGGCTCTGCCTCTTCCCTCTATCAGATTGATGCCACCACCGGCGCGGGCACCCTGATTGGCGCAACCGGGTTCACCCATGTCGTGTCGATCGATATCCATCCGGTCACAGGCGTCATTTACGGAATTTCGAACAGTTTCGGCGGCACCAACGCATTGATCACCATCGATGCAACGACGGGGGCGGGAACGTTTGTTGCGAATGTCGGCGGCGATAACTGGCCCGACATTACCTTCGATTCAAGCGGCACGCTGTACTCATGGAGCGAGGCATCTCCTGACCGTCTGAACACCATAGATCTGGCGACGGGAGCGACGACGGAGATCGGACCTAACGGGCTGAATACCTATCAATTCGGTCTCGGAGCGGACTCCGCAGACACGATCTATGCCAAGAACGGCGACGGCAACGTCTACACCATCGACAAGATCACCGGCGCAGCGACGTTTGTCGTTTCTCTTGGAAGCGGCGGCCTGGATAACGCCCTGGCATTCGACGAGAACGACGTCGCCTTCACCCTTGATCGCTTTGGAAGCGAGACGAGTTTGCTCACGCTCGATCTGATGACAGGCGCCGTTACAACGATCGGTGCTACGGGCATTGCGAACCTGGGCGCAATTGCGTTCTCGAATGCGGTCTCGGTCTCCGGGCCCGCAGTATTGATGTTGTTCGGCCTCGGCCTCGCCGGCCTCGGCATGATGCGCCGTAATCCCCGCGCCTGACGGGATATATTTTCGCCAGCGCACCTCCTGACCTGAGGACGCGACGTCAGGAACCTATTGTCCCGTAACTCTGCACCAGACTGCCGGCGACAAGATACCAGCCGTCCACGAGGACGAAGAAAATCAGCTTGAACGGCAGCGAAATCATGACCGGCGGCAACATCATCATGCCCATGGACATCAGGATGGATGCGACGACCATGTCGATCACGATGAAGGGCAGGAAAAGCAGGAATCCGATCTCAAAAGCCCGGCGGAGTTCGCTGATCATGAAAGCGGGGATCAGCGACCGTAGCGGCGTTTCTTCCGGGGATGCCGCCACCGGGTTTTGGGCGAGGTCCATGAACAGGCGCAAATCCTGTTCACGGACGTGTTGCAGCATGAACGTCCTGATCGGTGCGAGCGTACGATCGAACGCTTCTTCCTCGCCGATCTGGTTCTCTATCAGCGGAAGCAGGCCGTTCTTGTAGGAGGCCTCCAGCGTCGGGCCCATCACGAACATTGTCAGGAACAGCGCAAGGCTTACCATCACGGCATTAGGCGGGGTCTGCTGGACACCCATGGCACTCCGCAGAAACGAGAGCACGACGACGATACGGGTAAATGACGTCACCATCACAAGGATCGATGGCGCCAGGCTGAGAATTGTCAGCAGCGCGATAAGCTGGACCACGCGGCCCGTGGTTGAACCGCCGGCGCCGAGATCGAGCGAGAAATTCTGGGCTGCCACCGGTGTCCACATCGCGGCCGCCATCAGCAGCAGCCCGGCAACGCCAAGCGCAATGGGAAAGGAGCGCTTCATCGCGTGGCTACTTCCAGTTCGGAACCGTCCGCAGCCGGCGCCTTGATGCCGGTCTCGATAACGAGATCCGCCGTCTGGCCGAGCAGAACGAGATGTTCGGTGTCATCGCGGCGAATAAGAACAGCCCGGTGTTTGGCATCGACAGTCATCGTTTCGACAATCTGCAACCGCCGTTCTCCGCGTTTGACGGCGTTCACCCGCCCCCCCATGCCGAACCGTTTGGCGAGCCATGTCGCGAAGGCGATGAGGGCCAGCACAAAGAGAAGTGCGGCGACGAACCTTACGTAATTGCTGGCGTCCATTGCGTATGTCCGGCCGGGTCTAGCGCGAGCCGCGGGGCTTGTACGCGGAGACGGCGCGGGTGCGTGCGCCGATGTTCTGGAGCGTGCCGGAAATTTCCTGATGCTGCGTCGTGAGCTGTTCGGTCAGCAGATTCAGCCCATCGATAAGCGAAATGAGTGTCGGCTTCAGTCTCTCCCTGTCGGGTGCGGGCAGGGACGGGATTCCGATGCAGGCCTGCTCTACATGGGCTTCGAGGCCGTTCAGGTCGATGATCGTGCCCTGGCGCAGGAGCATGCGGGCGCTGTCGATGGCGGTCGCCGCTTCGCGTAACGCGCTTTCGATGCTGGTGTCGGCCGGTGAGCCGGAATCGGTCGATTCCACGTTTCAATCCCACAATTTCTGTTATGCGAATTCTTACGGAGTATGGTTAAGAAAGACTGAAGACAGGGCACCTAACTGCCGCCTCATTCGTCCGGATCTCCGGAAAATACAGGGGGTTTCGCGGCGGCAGGTCCCGTCGATACCGATCGACCCTTTCGCGGCCCGCGAAAATCTTGTTAACCATGCGAGTGTCGGCAAAGGATTTTTGAAAAGAGGCAACGCCCGGCGGCCTTGATCAGATCAAGGCCTCACCCCGCAGGTTCAGTCGGGGCAGGGGTCGTTCCGGTTCAGGTTATCGGATATTCGGGATCGGAGCGTGTCTATATCGATCTGGTGTGCGCTCCCGCTTCCCGCCAGAACAAGGGCGTGGGCTGCTGCCGCACCCATTGCAATACACGGTCCCATCACCCGCACCGAGGACAGGGCGACAGTGTCGCCGTCGATACAGCGGCCTGCCGCTGCAAGATTATCCGCGTCCCGATGTAAAAGACTGCCAAGAGGTATGTTGTGTACATGGTCATCGCCGAGTTCTTCCCAATAGGCCTCGGCAGCATCGTGATGAAGTTCAACCGGCCAGGAGCATCGCGCAATCGTATCGTTGAACATACGGCCCGTGCGCACGTCTTCTGCGGTCAGGCTGTACGTGCCAGTGATCCAGCGGGTCTGGCGAATGCCCGGCGCGGCATATATCCGGATTCGGGCGTTGCCGTAGGCGGTTGGGTATTCCGCACGAAGAAAGCGCAACAGACGGTCGGCCTGATCACGGCCGCTGAACACCGTATCGGCGTAGCCGGCCGCATCCATGGGGGTTTCCACATGGGTCATGTTGGCCAGCGCTGTACCGTGTCCCGGAAAGGAGAATACGAAGCCGTCTTTGCGCACCAGGCCATAGTCGTCGGCCTTCCGCGACAGGCGATCCTGCATTTCCCAGCGATCGACCGCATTTGCCGCATCTTCGTCGAAATTTTCGAACAGAACCACCTGCGTGCCGAAAATGGACGTTTCCGGTTCCCGGACGGCGAGACCCGCGTGCCAGGCAACCGTTGCATCGCCCGATGCGTCCACGAAACCGTCTGCTTCGACCGAGACGTCACCGAACTTCGTCGCGACATCCAGTGCCGTAATCCGGCGGTTTGAAAGGCTGGCGTTTCGCACGATCGCCCCGAGAAGCACGGTTATGCCTGCATCCTGCACGGCTTTATCCACCCATCGGGCAAGGGCGATCTCGTCATATTGCACGATAATGGAGTTCCGCGCGGGCCGGTTGCGTGCGGCGCCGACAGCATGGAGATCGCGGAGAATGTCGTCCGCGATCCCGTAGGTCAGCCTGGTGATGTTCGGCCCGTTCGAATAGAGGCCGCAGAAAGTCCCGATAATCGAATTGACCGCCTGTCCGCCAAGCGAGGGCGCCGCCTCAACAAGAACGACCCGCTTTCCCGCGCGCGCGGCTTCAAGCGCCGCCGATAGCCCGGCGGCGCCGGATCCGACAACACAGATATCGCCTGAAATGGGCTTCGGGCCGTTGACGGGGCGCCGGATTGTTCGGGTGGGGATATCGTTTCCCCCCATTGTCTTAATCGCCGGCCTTTTCCGGGGCCTCCGTCGGAGAGGTCAGAAAATCGGCGCTGACCTGCGCGGCTTCCTGGTTTTCTTTCTGGATTTTTTCGTAGAGTTCCCGCCGCAGGACGGATGCCCCTTGCGGAAAGGTAAACCCGAGCTTAACCGAGCGTCCCCTGATGTCGACGACGGTTACCTCGATCTCGTCATTGATGACGACTGACTCGCCGGCTTTTCTCGTCAGATATAGCATCTTGTCTCCGTCACTACTTGTAACGTCCGGACCTGCCGCACACGCGCACGCCGCCGTTGCTTCACAGTTTATTAACACAGGCTTGGGAAACTGCAAATTCCCGTAAAGTTTTATCTACTTTTCGCGCGGGGGCCGGAAAGCGGCGAGGGGCAATGGATCTTACCAATCTAAAACTGTTTCAGATGGCGACGAAGCGCATGGACTGGCTGTCCAAACGCCAGCAGGTACTGTCGCAGAACATTGCCAACTCGGACACGCCGAACTACGGACCGAAGGATCTGAAAGAACTGAAATTTCATGATCTGCTCCGGCCGCGACTGAAGCGGTCGACGCTGGAAAAGACCAGCTCGATGCATATCGAAGCGACGCGCAAGAACCCAAAGTATCGCAACGACAGTGGCAAGGACGCTTACGAGACGGCGCCCGCAGGCAATGCCGTCATTCTTGAAGAACAGCTGACAAAAGTTTCAGAAACCCAGGCAAACCATCGGCTGGCCAGCAACATTTATACGAAGCAGCTTTCCATGATCAAACTCGCCCTCGGGCGTCCGCCGAGATAGCCGGTGAATGATGCTATCTGGAAGTGGGGAAAACTGAAATGGACCTGATCAATTCTATCAAGATCTCGACCGCCGGTATGCGCGTGCAGGGCACGCGGCTCCGGGTGATCTCTGAAAACATCGCCAACGCCGGCTCGCTGCCGGACGGACCCGGCGACGAGCCGTACAGGCGCAAACAGGTTTCGTTCAAGAATATGCTCGATCGGTCGATCGACGGCCGGCGCATCACGGTCGACAAAATTCTGGTCGACAAGACCGAATTCGAGAAGAAGTTCGACCCGCAGCATCCCGCCGCGGATGAGAACGGTTACGTCGCGGTTCCGAACGTCAATCCGCTGGTCGAGATGATGGACATGCGCGAAGCCCAGCGTTCCTACGAGGCGAACCTCAGCATCATCAACGTGTCGAAAAGCATGTTGACCCGCACCATCGACATGCTGCGCCAGTAATGCGCAGCCGCCGGCCAAGTCCCGCCCATCAGCCAAAGGAGACTGATTCATGAGCACGTTCAGTGTCGCGAATGCCGCGGCTGCCTATGCGCGGAATGCGCAGAAAATGTCTGACACCGGGATGGAACCGAGAGCGGCTGATCCCGGAAAGTCCTTTTCGCAATTCGTCGGCGAAACGCTCAGCGACGCGATGAATACCGGCAAGCAGGCCGAAAACATCAGCGCGCAGGCCATCGCCGGCAAAGCCGATCTGACCGATGTTGTTACCGCCGTCACAAATGCCGAAATCACATTGCAGACCGTTGTCGCCATTCGCGACAAGGCCGTCGCCGCATATCAGGAAATAGCCCGGATGCCGATCTGACCGATCCGGGCGTCGCGGTTATCCGGG
>Ga0255779_1003393_pt1 | contig 16011 bp, 14 predicted proteins | sample 011ome_21_FD_179977 | JGI IMG/M metagenome (GOLD analysis project Ga0255779, IMG submission 179977) | Coastal salt marsh microbial communities from the Groves Creek Marsh, Skidaway Island, Georgia - 011508AT metaG (version 2) | ecosystem: Environmental > Aquatic > Marine > Intertidal zone > Salt...
CATCGCACCGATTCGAGCGCCGCACATGCTGTAACGCTTGGAGACGCTGTCCACCACCACGGCATGCTCCTCGAGCCCTTCCAAAGTGAGCACGCTTTTGGCCAACTCACCATCGTACGTAAACTCCCGGTACACTTCATCGGAGAACAAGAACAAGTCGTTGGTCTTCACAAGCTGGGCCAGCGCTTCGAGGGATGCATTTGCATATTTCGTACCCGTTGGATTCCCCGGGTTGCAGATCAAAATACCCTTCGTTCGCGGTGTAATGGCCGCTTCGAAATCGGCCATCGGGGGCAAGGCAAAGCCGCTTTCGATGCGAGCCGTGACCGGAACGATCCGAATCCCTGCCAACTCAGCGAAGCCGTTATAGTTCGCGTAAAACGGCTCCGGGATAATGACCTCATCGCCCGGGTCCAGGCAAGACATGAACGCGAAAACCAGCGCCTCTGACCCGCCCGTCGTGACCAAAATTTCATCGGAACTCACCGGAACACCCACACCCTGGTAGTACGCCGCCAGTCCTTCACGGTAACTGGCAAACCCCTCACTGGGGCTGTATTCCAACACCTTGCGATCGGTTGTCCGGACCGCCTCCATGGCGGCTTCAGGTGTTGCAATATCCGGTTGGCCGATGTTGAGGTGAATCACGTGGGTCCCTCGGGATTTGGCCGCATTTGCAAACGGCGCCAATTTTCGGATGGGGCTGTCGGGCATGCGCTTGCCCTTGTTTGAAATGTTTGGCATGATCCTCAGTATTGGAAAAATAGAGCGGCAAATTTAGAGTTTCCGCCGCATCATTCGGTGAGGGCCAATAGGATCGATTTCATACCCCTCCGAACAAAACTCAAAACCCATGCGCAGGTAAAATGGAAACGCCACTTCCCGAGCATCGCACCACAGCCAACGCGCACCCTGTTCACGAGCCCAATCGCATGCGTATTCAACAATTGCCGCACCCGCTCCTTTCCCGCGCACCTCCGGCAGCGTTCCCATGACCCGAAGCCGGTAAACCGGGTCTTGTGTGGGAATGGCATCGGGAAAACGTTCAGAGCGTTGGTCAAACAACGAGCACACACCCACATGGCGGCCGACTGCATCGAAAGCGCCAACGTGGTGGGCATGATCGGCATCATCCACATCAATCGTGCATTCCTCGGGAGCAGATTTGTGGGGCCACAAAATCACATGACGCAAGCGCTGCGTTTCTACGGCGGTGATGGGGAGGGCTGAGAATGAATAATCCATGGCAACCAAATTTCAAACGCTCACTCAAAGTACCGTTCCCAATCCCTGCGGTCCCGCTTGGTCGGGCGACCTACCGGGCGAATGAGGTCGCGTTGGGCCTCCCGGATTTCTTCAAGTTTTCGTTTTTCGGACTCGGGTGTGATGTCACGGGCAAATTCCGGCACTTTCGCGGCGGCCATGCGCGAGCGCGGGAATTCCAAAACTTCCCAGGTGAAATACACCGCTCCTTTTCGCACTCGGATGGATTCGGCTCCTTTCAGTTCATGTGATGGTTTCACGGATTTTTCCGCAATGAAGACCTTTCCTTCGCGGCAATGGGCCGTCGCTTGCGATCGCGTCTTAAACGCCCGGATGCACCACAGAAACTTGTCGACCCGCATGCCGCGAAGTTAACCTTTGTTCGAGGACAACACCTCAAACACTTCTTGCGCCAAGTGGCGATTTGTAAAATCATGAAGCGCAATCCACGATCCTTGGGGTTCTCGCCACTGCAATTCCCAGGAGTCAATTTTGACCGCATTGGGTGCACCGCGGCGGTTCATCATGGTCTCTTTGGTTCGATGCAGCCTCAATTCCGCTCCGGTGGGGAGCACCTGCCGCTTGCCCCAATTCCAATTTCGATTCGCCCACTTCCAGCCGGTAAAGGTTCTAAACTCTCGCCGGTGCCCATCCCAACTGCAGCCGCTTCGGCACAGAAGAAAAGCAATGCCTATGCCCAATGGAAGAAAGGACCAAGCTGTGAGGCCTTGCGCATGAAGCACAAAGGTGCCCACGAAGCCGACAACGGCGTGCGGCAAACACGACCAACTCTGGCCCTCGTCCCAATGGTGGATGCGCATGCATCAAAGTTCGATAATCAAACCCAAAGCAGGCAAGACGGCCCCTGTGCTCGGATCCAATTCACGTGCATCGTAAAATCCAGGTTGCGTTACCGACGGAATGGGCTGACCGTTCAGCGGATTGCGAACCACATCGATGAAGGTCGGTTGCGGTACGGCTGCTCCGGTGGCATTTTGGACTTCCACGAAAACATCCAACGACCAATTAGCAAAGAACCACTTCTTATCGATTCGGATATCGAGCTGATGAAACGCTTTGTTGCGCTCCGTATTCAACAAGCTGTAGTCGAGCAATGGTCGGCCGTAGAAATCCCACGATTCCGTGCTCAACGAACCGAAGTCGACTGGCGTGTAGGGCAATCCGCCGCTGAACAACAGGCGCGAACCGATTTCCCAGCCGCCCTCGAATTTTTTCCCGCCGGTGACGCTCAGGATGTGGCGGTTGTCCCAGCTCGAAGGCGTGAATTCGCTATTGGTAGTTTGGAACTCGCTGCGCACAAATGTGTAGGCGAGTAAGCCGTAAAATCCGTTGTACAATCGCTGCTGTAACAGAAGTTCCGATCCGTACGAGCGACCTACTCCGTCAAAGGTCACACGCTCATTGCCCACCACCCCGAAATCCGCACCGAGATTGGCCAGAGGGACACCCTGCAATGTACTGACCGGCGCTCCATCATATCCCTTCCAGAACCCTTCGACAGAGGCCACCAAATTGCGCTTTCCGCCCTCCCATCGAACACCCGCGACCACCTGTGAATTGGCGAGGTAGCGCGTTTCATCATTTGCATTTACGCGCACCCCGTCCTCTTCAAAGCCGAGGATAGTGTAAGCCGGCAATTGGAAGTACCGCCCGGTGTTGGCGTTGAGCGTCCAACCGGGGGCGAATCCATAGGACAGGGAAAAGCGCGGGGAGAATTGCTCAAGAGGGTTCTGGAGTCCTTTAGCCAAAGTCGAACCGTCCAGTCGCATTCCCGCCGCCAGCGTCAACCGCTCGTCGAGCAGCTTCCGGTTCGCGGTGGCAAAAGCTCCGTACTTGTGGGCTTTGACGTCCGTTTCGTAAGCTATCGGCGTCAGCTGGCCATCCGCTGGATTGAATCGGCGCTCTGAAGTTGCGTTGTTGTATTTGACGTATTCGTATCCGCCACCGAAGGTACCTTCCCACCCCGCGTCCGAAAACAATTTGCGTTCCACTCGGAATTTGTTTTCAATTTCCTGGGACAAGTAGTCGCGCAGCAAGTCGGCACTTTCATCGTTGTTGAGGTGTTTGTAGGCGCGGTTATTCAGCATGTTTCGGCTGGCCACCCACGTCCATTTGCCGTTGTCACAATACCGATCCCATTTGACGCCTTGGGTGTAGTTCCATTGTTTTTGGACATCCAAAGCACCCAAAATGGCCACCTGGTCGAGGTAATTGGTCGCGGCCGTATCATCTGCGATCTCCAGATTCAATTCAAAATCATCATAGGCCCCCAACCCGATGACCGTGATCGCATTTTTATCGTCAGGACGGGCGGTCCACTTGAATTGGTAATCATTGTAGATGGGCAAAAAAGGCAAGCCCAACGCCTGAAAGACAAACTGCAAATAGCTGCGCCGCATGCTGAAAATCAACGAGGAATTTTCACCGGTCGGTCCTTCCAATGTCAACCCCAAGTCACTCGTCCCCACCACCATATTCGCCGTCCACTCATCCGTCCTTGCCTCTTTGAAACTGAATTCCATGACCGAGCTGAGGGCGTTGCCTCTGGCGGCAGGAAACGCTCCTGCATAAAAATCGACGTTTTCAACCAGGTCGACGTTGATCATGCCGACCGGGCCACCGCTTGCACCTTGGGTCGCGAAATGGTTGATATTCGGGATTTCAATGCCGTCGATGTAGAAGCGATTCTCGTTGGGGGCACCACCGCGAATAACGATGTCGTTCCGGAAGCTCGGGATGGCTGCAACTCCCGGCAGTGTGCGAATCGCGCGGCTGATGTCCCGACCTCCACCGGGATTGCGCTTGATTTCATTGGTTCCCAAACTGCGCACACTCAACGGCGCTTCTGCGACATTCGGCCGGCGAGTCCCCACCACTTCTGCTTCTTCAATTTCGATGGCCGATGGCTTCAAACTCACATTAACCACGGCTGGCCGCGCAGGCGTGACTTCAATTTCAAATACCGTTTTGGGTTCGTACCCCACAAAACTGATTTGGATGTTCCTCAATCCCGGTGCCACACCGACCAGCTCAAAGTTTCCTTCGAAGTCTGTGGTTGTTCCGATGCTCGAGCCCTGTAAAACGACATTCGCAAACGGAATGGCTTCATTGGTTTGCACGTCATTTACCCGTCCACGGATGATGCCATCGCTTTGGGCCACCGCAGTGGTAACAAACAGCATGGCCAACGCTACGCTGCAAAAAGAGGTATACCAGTTCATGTCCATCTAACAACTGGATGCGCTTTCCGTTCAAGCAGGACCGGTCATTTTTTGCATTTTCATCGGTACGGATGAACAAAATACCGGTACGAAAGGCGCTACAGTTGAAAAATTACCCCAATAAATCCAGGTCCAAGCGCTTGCGCAATTCGTCCAAATTCGGGTTTTTCGAAACCATCGCATCGTATCGCTCACGGTCATTCATAAATTCCGTCGAAGCCGCAGTGCTCTCGTCGAGCGGTTTCAGCTGAATTTCCAACTTCAATTCGTCGTTATTCAGCGCATCCGCCATAAACCGCATCATGTCCAATTGCGATTCACGAATTTGGGATTCTTGGAGCTTGTTCAGAACGGTGACGATCAATTGACTTCCTTCGGACATCACGGAAGAAGCTCGCAAGGTGGTATAAAAATTCAACTGATCATTGGATTTCGTTGCCTCCAAAAATGCCGCCCATGCCGATTCCAATTTCTCTTGGCTAACCGGTTCTGTGCGCAAAGGGGATGCAAATTTAGGGGGTGCCTCAGAGACCAAACTATCAAGCAAGGTATCGGGAGCTGCCAGCCTCACCTTTCCCCGGCGCGCGGGCTTTTCAGGAGTCGCCGGCTGTTCATGATCCGAGGTCTTTCCTGGAGGTGCAGGCGCTTCAATCACCTCCACTTCCGCGAGCACCTCGGATTCAGCATCCGCAACCGCAGCATCCATTTTTTCCCGCGCTGGGGGCTCAACTTTGGCCTCCGGTACACGGGCTTCGGCAGACCAAGCGTCCTGAACAATGCTGATCAGCTCAGGCTTTTTTTTTTCGGCCTCGTTCATCGAAGCGATTTGCATCAACGTCAATTCCACAAGCAGCCGTTGGTGATTGCTGGACTTGTATTGGACATCGGCTTGGTTAACCTGATCCAATGCACGCACCAAGAAACGCAAATCAACCGCAGCCGATTGCTGTGCGAATTGAGCCTTCACGTCATCCGTGACTTCCATCAATTGAATCGTGGTGGCATCCTTGCTAACCATCAAGTTGCGCAGGTGCGCACCCAATCCCGTGATGAAATGATGCGGATCAAAGCCCCGTGCAATGATGCCATCAAGAATAAGCAAAGCCCGTGCGACCTCCCCTTCCCGAACGGCATCGACCACGTCGAAATACGTTTGTTGATCCAGCACGTGCAGGTGTTCTGCGACGGTGGCATAGTTCAATTTCTTGCCCGCAAATGCCACCAATTGATCGAAAATGCTCAATGCATCACGAAGCGCCCCGTCCGCTTTCACAGCAACCACGTGCAGAGCTGATTCGTCGGCTTGGATGCCTTCCTTTTCACAGATACCTTGCAAATGGGTCACCATGTCCGGAACCGTAATGCGATGAAAATCAAAAATCTGGCACCGAGACAAAATGGTCGGAAGAATCTTGTGTTTTTCCGTCGTAGCTAAAATGAATACCGCATGCGGTGGCGGTTCTTCCAAGGTCTTCAAAAAAGCGTTGAAGGCGGCTTGGGATAGCATGTGCACCTCGTCGATGATGTACACCTTGTACTTGCCTTGTTGAGGAGGAATCCGGACTTGATCGACAATGGATCGAATGTCCTCCACTTTATTGTTGGAAGCCGCATCCAATTCAAACACATTGAACGCATAATCTGAGGTATCAGAAACCTCAAAACCATTGATCGCCCGGGCAAAAATTCGCGCAGATGTCGTCTTCCCCACACCCCGCGGACCGCAGAACAAATACGCTTGGGCAACTTGCTCTTGCTCAATGGCTTGCTTCAGGGTTCGCGTGATCCCATCCTGACCTACCACCGCATCCCAGTGCTGAGGGCGGTACTTGCGCGCAGAGACAGTGTAGCCGGTTTGAGCAGTGCTTTCCATTGGTCATGCGAATATCGTACGGATTCGAACGGAACACCAAACGCTTTATGAACACGTTTCCCACGGCGAATCGCTTGGTTTTTAGCGGGAGTCGATGTACTTTTGCCCCCCATTAATCAAACCTAGTTCTACATGAACCGTTACGAAACTGTTTTCATTATGACTCCCGTGCTATCTGCAGACCAGGTAGCGGAAACAGTAGAGAAGTACAAGGCTTTCCTCAAAGAACACAATGGCATCATTGTGCATGAAGAGTCTTGGGGCTTGCGGAAATTGGCTTATCCCATCCAGAAGAAAAGCACTGGTTTTTACCAGCTGGTGGAGTTTGAGGCCGATCCTTCTGTAATCCTGCCCTTCGAAACTGAATTCCGTCGGGACGAACGCATCATCCGATTCCTTTCGACGCGGATGGACAAATTCCACGTTGCCTACGCTGAATCGCGCAGGAACAAATCAAAGGAGGCACCCGCTGCCACTCCTGAAACCACCGAAGAGGCCTAATTCTTAAAACGACACACTCATGGCTGACAAGAACGTACGTTACCTGAATCCAATCAGTATCGACACCCAGACAGAGAAATACTGTCGCTTCAAGAAAAAAGGCATCAAGTACATCGATTACAAGGATGCTGACTTTTTGTTGATGCTCTGCAACGAACAAGGCAAATTGTTGCCTCGCCGCCTCACTGGCACTTCTTTGAAGTACCAACGTAAAGTGGCTCAAGCAGTGAAAAAAGCGCGCCACTTGGCATTGATGCCTTACGTAGCTGATAACCTCCGTTAATCCCGACGATCATGGAAATCATTCTCAAACAAGACGTTGATCGCCTCGGCAGCACGCACGATATCGTGACTGTAAAGAGCGGATATGCACGCAACTACCTCATCCCACAAGGCATGGCCGTCGCGGCTACGCCTTCTGCGAAAAAGGTGGTGGCTGAAGTCATCAAGCAGCAAGCGCATAAAGCAGCGAAAGCTGTAGAAGAAGCGCGGGCAATGGCATCGAAGCTCGAAGGATTGTCTCTCAAGATCGGCGCCAAAGCCGGCGAAAGCGGCAAGATTTTCGGATCGGTCAATTCCATCCAAATTGCTGAGGCCATTGCCGCAGCTGGGCACGAAATCGACCGAAAGACCATTCAAATCTCTGAAGACAGCATCAAAGAGCTGGGTGCTTACGAAGCAACTGTTAAGTTGCACAAAGAAGTAAGTGCTACCGTGAAATTTGAGGTGGTCGCAGATTAAACCACGAAGACCCTCATTGAAAAGCCAGGCCCATCGCCTGGCTTTTTTGTTGCGCACTCTACCTTTACCAAACGATGAAATTCGAACTCTGCAGCGAATACCAACCGGCCGGTGACCAGCCTGCGGCGATTGAGCAATTGGTGGAAGGCGTGCTCAACGGCACGCAGCATCAAACGCTGTTGGGAGTGACGGGCTCTGGCAAGACATTCACCGTGGCCAATGTGGTGGCTCAGACACAACGCCCCACCCTCGTCCTAAGTCACAACAAGACCCTAGCCGCCCAGTTATACAGTGAGTTCAAGGAATTCTTTCCGAATAACCTCGTTGAGTATTTCGTCAGCTATTACGACTATTACCAACCAGAAGCGTATATCCCCACCACGAACACCTACATCGAAAAGGACCTCGCCATCAATGAAGAGATTGAAAAGCTTCGATTGAGCACGACGTCGGCCTTGTTGAGCGGGCGGCGCGATGTCATTGTTGTGGCTTCCATCAGCTGCATTTACGGTATTGGCAATCCCGTGGAATTTCACAAAAGTGTGATTCCATTGAAAGTCGGCCAAAAGTGGGGACGCAATGCATTTCTACACACGTTGGTGAGCGGTCTGTACAGCCGGACACGGGCTGAATTCAAACGCGGGACATTTCGGGTCCAAGGCGATACGGTAGACGTGTTCTTGGCGTATGCAGATTATGCCCTACGCGTCCACTTTTGGGGAGATGAAATTGAGGCGTTGGAAACCATTGACCCTGAACATGGAACCCGCATTTTGAGCTTCGATGACATTGTGATTTACCCAGCTAATTTGTTTGTCGCGAGTAAATCAACAACCGATCAAGCCGTATGGGAAATCCAGCAGGATCTGGAAAAGCAGAAGGCCTTCTTTGCGGAGCAAGCCAAATACCTCGAAGCCAAGCGACTTGAAGAACGAACGCTGTACGATTTGGAAATGATCAAAGAAATCGGCTTTTGCAACGGCATCGAAAATTACAGTCGCTACTTTGACCGGAGACAGCCCGGGGAACGTCCTTTTTGCTTGCTCGATTATTTTGCCGACGACTTTTTATTGGTGGTGGATGAAAGCCACGTCACGGTCCCACAAATCGGAGCCATGTTTGGAGGTGACCGCTCCCGAAAAACTTCCCTGGTGGAATACGGGTTTCGGCTGCCCTCCGCCTTGGACAATCGCCCATTGAAAGCCGACGAATTCAACGGCATCACGAACCAAGTCATTTACGTCTCTGCAACACCGGCCGATTATGAATTGGAACAATCGGAAGGCATCATCGTGGAGCAAGTCATCCGTCCAACCGGCCTTTTGGACCCGCCCATCGACGTGCGACCCTGCACCCATCAAGTGGATGACCTCATCGGAGAAATTCGAAAGACCATTGATCAAGGCGATCGCGTCCTCGTGACGACCTTGACCAAGCGCATGGCTGAGGAACTCACCAAATACCTCGACCGGCTCAGCATTCCGGCGCGCTACATCCACTCGGATGTAAAGACATTGGACCGTGTGGAAATCATTCGGGAGCTGCGCGATGGGGTGTTCGATGTGTTGGTGGGGGTCAATTTGCTGCGGGAAGGGCTGGACATTCCCGAAGTTTCGTTGGTGGCCATCATGGATGCGGATAAAGAGGGCTTCCTCCGTTCCGATCGATCCCTCACCCAAACTGCGGGGAGGGCGGCGCGAAACGTGAACGGCCGCGTTATCATGTACGCCGATAAAATCACCGATTCCATGGCGCGCACCATCGACGAAACCACACGCCGCCGAGAAAAACAAGAGGCCTTCAATGCGGAACACGGCATCACACCCCAGCAAATCCGGAAACAAAAGAAGACGATTTTTGAGCAGAGCGGCCAAATTGACGATCGACCGCGCCACATGGTGGCAGAACCAGCTCCAGCACCCACGGATCCTGTTTGGGCCACCATGGGCGATGCCGCATTGACAAAATCAATCGAAGACACCAAAAAGCGCATGGAAGAAGCGGCAAAGTCCTTGGATTTCATGGAAGCTGCCCGGTTGCGTGATGAGTATTTCGCGCTCAAGGAATTGTTGGACCAACGAAACTCAACCGCATGAACCCATCAGATAACCGCTTGACTCCCGATGGATTCCGGATGGCAAACAAGCTACCCGTGCGCGTGGTGTTGGAGAACATCCGCTCTGGGTTGAACGTCGGCGCGTTTTTTCGAACAGGCGACGCCTTACGCATCCACGGGATTGATCTGTGTGGTTACACAGCACACCCGCCGCATCGCGACATTTTAAAAAGTGCACTTGGTGCATCTGAGCATGTCGATTGGCAAGCCTTCCCGGACGCGGCGAGTGCCATTCTCTCCCTCCGTGAGGCGGGATTCAAAATCGCCGCCATTGAGCAAACAGAGACCAGTTTATCCTTGGTGGACTGGCAACCCCTTCCGGGTGAAAAGTGGGCCTTTGTATTTGGCAACGAAGTGAAAGGTGTCGAAGCTCAAACGACCGAATCTGCGGATGTCACCCTTGAGATCCCGCAATTCGGAGTGAAACAAAGTTTGAATGTGAGCGTTTGCGGTGGCATCGTACTCTGGGAGGCCGCGCGCAAAATGAACTTCACAGCCTCTGCATCACTCGGATAAGTCTCCCGTTACAGGCACTTCCAACCAGCGCTCCAGCGCCGCCTTGACTTCACTTCGCTGTTCGGCCGTCATGTTGCGCAATCGAGCGGTTCCATGGCTTTCGCCTTCCAAGAAAAAATACAAAGCATCCCGTTCTGGATTCTCCTGCATGGCCGTGGCACTCCACGTGTCGAGCGCTCCATTAATGTAAATGAATTCATCGCCGTTGGCTTGGATCCAATCGTACACGGTTTTGGCTAAAATCCCTCCGTCGTAAGGAACATCCATGTGGTTAGGAGTGAAGATTGCAGATGGGTTGGAATCGGTTGGTAGAGCGCGGAGCAATTCCTTGAAAGGCGCAGATTCGTAACCATAATAGCCATACTCCACTGCGCATTGGTAATAGTGGGAAGCATAGTCTTCCATCCCGCTGTCCGAGAAAAACCCCAATCCACTTACATCCAGAAAATGGTCCAAGATGACATCCAATTCCGCATTGGCTTTCGGGATATCCTCACAATCGGAGCCCCATTGCCAAAATGAAAAAGGATATTCCAGCACCGCGTATTCAAACGCTTCCTCCACCGTAAGGTAATTGAAGCGAAGCCCTTCTCCTTTGGCATGCCAACGCAAGCGCAGCAGGCTTTCCTCGTAATCCTGTAAAATGCGATTTTGAATGGCCTCGATGCGGTTTCTGCAAGATCGTGAACCCACTTCGTTCAGGAAATCATAGATACGCCCATCCTCCAAGGACAGATTGACCGGCGCGACATAAGGCACACTTGCCGATACGTCATCCGGATAGAAATAACGGTAAAAGATGGTCGTTTGACCTCCCTTGCTGATCCCGGATGCCACCCAAGGCCCATGAAAATAATCACCCAATACAGTCCGAATGCGGTGTAAATCAGCAGCAGCTTGTTTGATGTTCAAATAGCGATAATCGATAGAGTCTGGCACGCTCGCTCCATAGTACCGGTGCTCCACAATGACCTGATTTGCTCCAATGGCTGTGGCCAATTCACTCGGATAATTTCGACCCCGATCGTACCCTTCCGTGACCAAGACAGTGGGACGACCGCGATCCACGTGGGAGACGAACAAACGTTGCCAAAAAGCACCCTCGCTGGGGTTTTGATGGTCCAACGGTTGCCGGATGTGTACTTCCCAAGCCGCCTCATATCCCGTCGGTGCAGCAATTTCGTAAAAGCGAACATCGCTTAGATCGAACAAAAAATCCTCGCAATCCGCTGGACTTTGCCCTTGTACCGGCGTCAAATCAAAGCCCAACAAAACCAGCATGCTGAGCACCAGATATAGTCGTTGTATCATGAAAGTAATTTACATGTTAGCGCACAAAAAAGCCCCGACACGAACCGGGGCTTTTCAATTCTTTTTGCGATCAAATCACAGACCAATCGCTTCACGGACGTTTCGGAATTCAAGGTCAGACTCGGCTTTCTTGCGAAGGCTTGGGTCTTTAGCCAGAGCTTGGCCCAAGTACTTCTTTACCGCTGCTGAATCGTTCAAGCGTGCACAAGCTACAGCCATGACGTAATCGGCTGCCGCGCTTTCATCGCCAGCATTCTCGAGGGTCGTTTTGGCCGCTGCCGCATCACCGTTCAACAGTTTGGCCAAGGCCACGTTGACCGTACTCACACGCCCCATGTTTGAGATGGCCGACGCGTAGTCTCCTTTCTGAATGAGGATGATGCCTTTGTTGTAACCGACTTCAGGTCCTGCACCGGCCGCTTCGTTCAACAATTTCATCGCACCGTCGATGTCTCCGTCCTGACGCTTCATGGCCGCGACATTGTTCAATACCGCTTTGTTTCGCTCGAGCTCAAGTGCCTGCTCAAACAACTCCCACGCCTGGTTCATGCGGCCCATCTGAGCCAAACACCATCCTGCGTTATTGTAACCTCGGAAATCCGATGCATGCACACGGGCTGCACTTTGGTAGATGGTCAATTTGTCATTCACGTCCTCGAACAACGTTGCGGCATAGAGCAATTCATCGGCGGTCAAGATGTCAGGGCTTGACATGGCATAATCCATCAACTCCTCGTCTGTGTAGCCTTCCACATCATACGACACGGTCATTTGAGAGCGACGCAAGGCTGGGAGGATTTCTTTTTCGATTTCCTTGTAGGTCTTCGCGATGTTGCGAATTTCCTCTTCCCGCTTGTTCTTATCGGAGTACATCTCCAAAACGCGCAGAATGAGGTTCTTATCCTCAATGGCTGATTCCTGCATCAAGGATTTGAATCCTGTCCAGTCTTCGCCTTTGGGAATCAAGTTGTAGAAGGCATCATCAGCCGTCAATTTGGCCCGCTTCATTTCCCGTGTCATCGCCTCCGCTGCTGTGTTCGCACGGTCACTTGCCAAATCTTCGTTTCGGGTAATCTCCCCTTCCGGTGAAGCATACGCTTCAATCGACGCACCGGTGATGGTTACGCTGTCCGCCTCTGCCGACAATTTAATCAAGTCCTTCAACGTGGACCAATCCTCATCACGCAATTCACTAGAACGAACCGCCGATGAATTGACCGTGTAATTGACCGTGGCAGATTCCGTGTAAGCGATAACGCGTTGGAAGTTATCCTCCACCGCGATGAATTGATCATCGGCTTGAACCCACAAAGGCGTGGTGATGACACCCGCTCCAATGACAATTGGGTCAAAGGTGGCGCTCTTGTTTCCTTGCGTTCCAGTGATACGCACCGCCAGTTCAGCAGCATCTTCCATGGCCGGATCAAACGGCACCGATGAACTGTATGAGAATGCCTTGCCGGTTTCAAACGGAATGACCTTGAAATTGCCCGCGGCATCTTCACCTTGAAAACCTTCAGAATCGAATGAAGCACTGCCTCCCTCCCATGTCAACACCGGAGTGGCTTCAATGCTCACCTTTTTCCCAAAGTACTTTGCTGGGAATTTACCCGTAACCTCGAGCTCAACTTGGTCTCCACGCAAAATGAGTGGCTCAGGTGATGCTTCCAGGCCCATGGCCTCGATTTCTTTTTCCATGCTGCCCAAACCGGCGCAGCCTGCTAAAAACAGAACGGAAGCAACCATGCCCGCAAAGGACAGCTTCCAAAAGTTGGTGTTACAGTTCATACTTTACTTGTGAATCTTCAAATTCGGGACAAAACTACGCAATCTGCGCACATCCTCAGCTATTTACCACACCCATCGCTGAGAACTTTCGAATTCTTTGGTCAATTCGTTTGTCCGCATCCATGGGCACCAGTTTGCTGAGGTGCTTTTTAATTTCCTTTTTCAATTGTTTGTACATCGCTTCCCGGTCTGCGTGCGCACCTCCAAGAGGCTCGGGAATAATGCCATCAACCAACCCCAATTCTTGCATATCGCTTCCCGTCAATTTCAATGCCTCGGCGGCCTCCATTTTGTGCTCCCAGTTGCGCCATAAAATGGACGAGCAAGACTCCGGGCTGATCACGGAATACCAGGTATTTTCTAACATCAATACCCGATCACCGATGCCAATTCCCAACGCACCACCGGATGCGCCTTCACCAATGACGATGCAGATTACGGGCACCCGAAGTTGGCACATTTCAATCAGGTTTCGGGCGATAGCTTCTCCCTGACCACGTTCTTCCGCTTCCAACCCCGGGTAAGCACCGGGTGTGTCGATTAGGGTCACAATAGGTCGGTTGAATTTTTCCGCCAATTTCATCAACCGCAAGGCTTTGCGGTATCCTTCTGGATTGGCCATGCCAAAGTTGCGGTACTGACGCATCTTCGTGTTGATGCCCTTTTGTTGTCCAATGAACATCACGGATTGGTCGTCTATGAAACCAAATCCGCCCACCATCGCCTTGTCATCTTTTACGGTCCGGTCTCCGTGCAGTTCCATGAAGTTTCCATCCGTCAATGCTTGGATGTAATTCAGGGTGTAAGGTCGATCCGGGTGACGGCTTACTTGGACCCGCTGCCAAGGCGTGAGGTTGGAATAAATACTCTCGGTGACTTCGCGGATTTTGGACTCCAGGTCTTGGACCAAGGTTTCCATATCCACATCGCTTTGCTCCTGCAATTCTTTCGCTTGCGTCAATTGCTCTCGCAGCTGGCGAATCGGCTCTTCGAATTCCAAATAATTCATACGGCTTTCGTTTGCAAGAACAAAGATGCAACAACTTTTCGTGCCCACACTTGGAAAAGCGCCTACCTTTCTAACAACGCATTCACCATTCCCACCACAGCTTTTCCTCTATGGCTGATGGCGTTTTTTGCTTCCGAGGTCATTTCCGCAAAAGTGACGGCGTGTCCAATCGGGATGAAAATGGGATCGTAACCGAATCCTGCGACACCGGATTGTTCGGTGGCTATCTCCCCTTCACACACCCCTTCAATCAGCCGCTCTTCCTGGCCCTGGATCACGCAAAAAACGGTGCGAAAACGGGCTTTACGATTCCGTGTGCCCCCCATTTCCTTCAGCAATTTGCTCATGTTCGCCTGAGCATCAGCGGTTTCGCCGGCAAATCGAGCGGTCCTCACTCCCGGCGCTCCACCCAGGGCGTCCACCTCCAATCCCGTATCATCGGCAAAACAATCCAACTGAAAATGATCGACCACATAACGCGCTTTGATACGCGCATTGCCTTCCAGCGTATCCGCGTCCTCTGGAATTTCATCGTGGCAGCCGATGTCGGTGAGGGAACGCACGTCGTACGCATCTCCCAACATTTCTTGGACCTCTCGGGCTTTGTTGGCGTTGTGCGTTGCAAAAACCAAAATCTTTCGTTCAGGCATGATCATTTGATTCGTGCTTCGGCCGTTTCCATTTTCCCGAAGCGGTTTGTTTCAAAGGTCGCCATTCAACGGATTTTGGCGCATGATGTTTCGGCAAATTCATCCGGGCCCAACTGAGTAATTCTTCTTCTATTGCAGCCGCATTCGCAGGCGGACCTTCGGAGTGGATACGCAATTTGAGAACCTGACCGAATCGCTCGTCGGGCACGCCGTAACAGCGAAAGGGTTGGGAAATTCGTTCAGAAAGCTCCGCCTCGACGCGATCGGGATGCAACTTGATTCCTCCAGAATTCACCACGTCGTCAAGCCGGCCGCACCATACAAATCGGTCTGGACTGAGTACATGTGCAGCATCCCGCGTCAACAATTCTTCACCCCAGGGGGTGTGTACGACCAGCGCCTCCTCCGCCGCATTGGATACCGAAAATCCAGGCAAACACGTGAAGGCTTGGGACCGTTTCGGATGAATCTTGCGCAAGGCAAAATGGCTGATGGTTTCCGTCATGCCGAATGATTCCCAAAGCTCAGGACCTGCTTTCAATTGTTCCAACCACGCGCGCGAAGGCGCACCTCCACCCAGCAAAACGCATTGGATTTGATTCCAAGCTTTGGGGCGAGATTCAGTCATGGCTTGGGCTTGAGCCGGCGTGCAAGCCAAAAAATCCAATGCCGATACCGGCAATACAGGCAGCGCAGAGGGCGCGGTCGTGTGCAAGCTCCACCCTCCAACGATGGCGCGAACGACCATCATCATGCCACCAACGAATTGAACCGGCATGACCAGCGAGGCCGAGGTTCCCGGCCGCAACTTGAGCGCTTCTATGGTGCGGATGGCACTCGCCTCCATGCGCGATTTGGGATGGCATACCGATTTAGGAGCACCGGTTGAACCGGAGGTCATCAGTTCCATCGCGTCGGTATCATCCCACCACGCTGCGAGTGCATTCACCAGTGCCACCTCCCACGGATCAGCCGCTACCTCTCGCAACCCACTCAATGAT
>Ga0255779_1003424_pt1 | contig 15909 bp, 15 predicted proteins | sample 011ome_21_FD_179977 | JGI IMG/M metagenome (GOLD analysis project Ga0255779, IMG submission 179977) | Coastal salt marsh microbial communities from the Groves Creek Marsh, Skidaway Island, Georgia - 011508AT metaG (version 2) | ecosystem: Environmental > Aquatic > Marine > Intertidal zone > Salt...
GAACCCGTAACCCAACCTCATGGAAATGATTGGAATCACCTGAAGTCATATTTGAACAGGAATGCAGTTTTGTTTGGAGATGATAGGAGCGGCCAAATGAATTCATTGCAAAGAGTGGAGCATTGGAATGAGGGGCGAAAAGGACGAGCGATTAACCTATCTGACCAAGGCGGTGATGGGCCGAGATTCCAAGAAGCATTGCGCTGGATTCAGCAAAAAGGACGATGACAAATCGCAAGGTAAGAGCATGAATACTAAAAACTCTTTACCCAAAGCCCTTATTTATATTTTCTTGATTTTCTTGGCTTGTTTTTTACTTGGGCAGGTTGGTTCTCTTTTGGGTGAGATGATCGCATTTTTCGATTTTATTCCGAAAAACCTGAAATAATCGGCACGGATGCCTATTTAAATAAATAGACTAACCGAATGTAGTACTTTAGATCCAACTCCTCTTTTGTTTCAACTGGAGTGGAGTTATAAGTGCCAGCTATGCCGGATCTTAAATTCCAATTAATTTCCTTGGTGAGTGGAAAGATGATCGCGGTATCGCTACTGACTAAAAACTCTTCTAGTTTAGTAAGGTTGGGAATGTAACTGAGGTCGGATTGAAGGGAGAGATAATCTTTAATTTCGTGCGAATATTCAAACCCCAGGTCAAAAGCAGGATCGTTTTGGCTCTTGGTTTGACCAGCACCAAATTTTTCGTACCTAAACGCTAAACCCGAACGAAGAGCAATCTTGTAATCCTGTTCGTCAAACCAGTTATATTTTAAACCTGAAGCGGTGGTTGCCCGGAGATCGATTTCTTCAAGTGGGTCATTTTCCAGGTCAATTTTTGCATACCATGCCAAGGTCTCATAGAAACGGGAATCATACTCCAGTCCAATTTTGGTTTCATCCTCAACCGCAACCTTATCGTTTTCTGCTTTGTTATAGGATAGATAAAAGTCGTAGCCTCTGAATTGATTGGCTAATGAACTATCCAGTCGGATACCCAGTCCAAAATTGTCCACATTACCGGAGGATCCGGTGAGGTCGAAGCCTAACCTGTGGATCCATTGTAGCTTCAGAGATTCCGCCTTCTGCTGAGCAGAGAGGATAAGGGGATCATCTGAGTCTCCGAGCCAGAGATGACGAATCGTGGCTAGAGAGAAGGGTATATTTTGGTTCTCAAGAGAAAAAGTACCATCTTCCAGAAAATCTATTTTTCCGCGAAATGTTCGGTTATCCTCCGTTCTTAAGGATAACTCTTCTGCACTGGAAATTGCGGATATTTGGTGCTCGGGAATTTTCAAGGTACCCGCGTAAGTTGTTTGAATTGTTAGGTTGCCATCGACCATTCCAATGATTTCACCCTGAAGAATAGATCCGTCGATGGTCTTGATTTTGTCAGACCAGGCAACGGTCGACACGAAGAAACTCAAAAGAAAAAGTAATTTATTCATCGACAGATACAGGCTCAGCCGGGGGGCCATGTAAGTTTTCTACCACCAAGCAGATGGACATGTAGGTGCGGGACCGTTTCTCCTCCATGCACCCCATTATTAATCACAACCCGAAAACCATCCTCAAGGCCTTCTGTTTTTGCGGTTCTTTGGGCAACCAGTAGCAGATGTCCAAGGATGGATTGGTCTTCCTCTTGGGCAAAGGCAATACGTGGAATCAATTTTTTCGGAATGATTAAGATATGAACGGGTGCCTGCGGGGCAATATCACGAATGGCGATGCAGGTATCATCCTCGTACACAATATCGGATGGAATATCCCGTGAAATTATTTTTTCAAAAAGGGTGCTCATAGGTAATAAGAGGTTGTTATTTCGCGGACCATATGCGCAGTGAGGAAAGATAGAAGTCTTCCAGTGCCGCCTCATCTTTTAAGTTTACTTCCAGTAATCCGGTATTTTTTTCTAAATTATCTATAACCCGGGCAAAACGATTACTTAATTTAGACATGGTTTCAGGAGTCTTACCCAGTTTGACCACTACGGATCGTGTTACTTCGGAAACTTCGCGGAGGAATTGGGAACGGATACTTTTACGCACCCCGGTTTCAAACGCATCTTTTTCTTTATCCTCCATCTCTGTGGTGAGGGCTTTGATGGCCGCCTTGCATTCCGCTTCCGATTTTTCACGGATGATTTTCAGCAATCCCGAGGTCAGACCATAGGCCGCAAAAATGGGGGTTACTCGGTCGTTGGCTAAACTGGAGCGATCCAGGAGGGAAAAAATCCACTTTTCATAATTTTCTTTCCATTCAATCCAGTCTTCCTCCTCTCTTGGTTGATAATGTATGCCAAACCTAACTGATAAACACCGACTTCTGATGGTGGGGAGCATGGAGTTGGGACGGGTTGTTAGAAGGATCAGGTAGGTGTCAGGAGGTGGCTCTTCCAAGGTTTTAAGAAATGCATTGGCGGCTTCTTTTCTCATGCGGTCAGCCTCGTGAATTAAGGCAACTTTAGCCCCGCCCTGGTTGGATGTTCTGTACAGCTCCGAGATTAAGCCCCGGGTTTTTTCCACGGTAATGATCCGCATCTTCCCGGTGGGGCGGAGGTGAAATAAATCGGGGTGCTCTTGAGCACTTTCAGCCATTCCAAGCACGACAGAAGACAAGTCAAGGGCTTCTCTTTCAATCGATGAAATCGGCTCACCCTGGAAAATTAATCCATGGTGTAATTCTCCGGCTGAGAATCTTTTCAGTAGTGCAGCCTTAGGACTTTTATCTGGCTCCTGCTGCACAAGTTTCAGTCTTCGTTAAAGAAACGGGAGTGTATTTCGTTCCAGATTAGCAGTTCAATGTCGTCGACTTCACCAAGACCATCGACCACGAAAAAACGATCGGGCAAGCTTCTGGCCAAGTGCAAATAACCCTCCCTGACTTTCCCATAGAACTCGACATTCTCCTGTTCCATACGGTCAGGCATATCAGAAACCCTGTGCTTGATCCGTTCCAAGCCAACTTCAGGGGGAATATCCAGTACCACGGTTAAGTCTGGAACCACATCTCCAACCGCAAATGCGTTGATCTGGGTGACGGGGTCATCGGCTATTTGCCTGGCGACTCCCTGGTAGACAGTTGTGGAATCCAAAAAACGATCACAAAGAACAATCTTTCCATCCTGGACTGAGGGGTAAATAATCTCACGTACAAGCTGAGCCCGGCTGGCCGCGAACATGAGAAGTTCAGTTTCCGGGAAAATATTTTTCGAAGAATCTGCGTGCATGAGAAGGTGTCGGATGTCTTCCCCAATGACCGTCCCTCCAGGTTCCCGGGTAACCACAACATCACGATGGTCTTCATCCTCTAAGCGATCAGCTAAGCGTCGGATTTGCGTTGATTTACCACACCCTTCGGAACCTTCGAAGGAAATTAGAATGCCAGTTTCATGACTCATAAATTAAATAATAGTTGCTTGTTTTAAAAGTTCGATTACCTGGGCCGTGCTTGGGCTTTGGGCCGTCCGTACGTAATGACCGGATGTGCAAGTTGCCATGGCAAGAGATGTGAGAGGGGAAAAGCCACAGAGCCGTGCCGTGGAAAATCCGGCATTAAAATGGTCTCCTGCACCCGTTGTAATTTTGGGGTTTTCCGTGTAGGGCCCCTCCGACCACCATTCTCCATCTTTGGTGGCGCAGGCAGCGGAATCAATGGGATGAACCACAACGCAGGAAATTTCTAATTTCCTACGAATCTCCTTGGCCATTCTTTTCAAAGACTCTTCGTCTTTATCACCACCGCTAAGCCCCAATGTGTCACAAACCTGGAGGGCCTCATTGTAATTAAGCCCGAGGGTTGCTTCCGAATGGGCCTGAAATCGGCTGATCACTTGCAGGACTTCAAAAATGTCTTCCTTGGATCTTTTCGCCGGATCGGTGAGATCAAAAAAGAAAGACCGGGTGTCTCGAGGAGGAAGGTTGGGCAGAATCCGGTCTACAAGTTCAACTAAGATGGAGGTCATTTTTGGAATCATTGTCCAGTTGACCACAGCGACCACATCCGTGTTGGCCATCATCTCGATAAACTTTCCTTCTTCGCAAGACTCTATAATTCTGGAAAAATCAATTTCTTCCAGGCTCCTGGTGTTGCCGAGCATGAGCTTGCCATCTTTAAATTCCAATGCGGTGGTGATACCCGGCTCGGCAAGAGATACCGCCTGTGTTTTTTTAGCAAATTCCTCAAAAACCCCATGAATGCTGGGGTGACCCAGGGCACCAATGTAGCGAACCGAAAGACCAAGGGAAAGCATGGCATTGGCCATGATCGGGCCATTCCCCCCAAGTTTTTCAAATCTTGGGAAAAGTTCAAGGTTGGCACTCTTTCCGGCTGCCGCTGAAATTCTTGCTCCTAAATCAGCAATTGTATCAATCGCATCAAAATTCTCGGCAAGCCCATGCCTTTTATCGACGGGGGTAACGATTTTGTCCACAAAACCGTCCAATCCCACGACGGAAGACTTACCGGAGGTCGAGAATGGTTTTTGATTAATCTCGGAGATAACTTTTTGAGAAATTCTCATGATTGATCTTGCCTAAATTTCTTTGTTGAATGGGGCAAACTTAATCGCTCGTAAAGGCTGAAACTCTAAAAAGCACTTAGTTTTTAATTGATTAAAACAGAGGAAATAGTGAGAAAAGAAATAGGGTGTATTAAATAAGGATAAATATGATCATGGGAATTCAACCAGACTTTGTAAATGTAGTTGTTTTAGCCGACGCTGGGCTGCTCGACTATTTTGTGGACTCAAACATGGCGGGTAAAGTCGTCATAATACTATTGGGGGTCATGAATTGCTATGCCCTGAGCTTAATGCTTTCCAAATACACCGAGCTCAAAAAAGCTGCTAACAATAACGCCCGGGATCAGAAGAGGATTAATGATCTCCCTTCCATCTATGATTACGATGATGCCTTGTTCGCGGGGGAGGGGAGCCCTTATTTGATTCTTTGCTCCAGGGCAATGGATGCCGCTCGCCGAACGAAAGCGACCGGTGAAGTGCGCATGAATTATGTGGAAAATGCGATTCGGCGGGCCTTAGCCGAGGTGGGGGACCGTTACGAGGGCAAAATGTTTTGGTTGGCAACCATTGTATCAGGTGCCCCCTTTCTTGGTCTTTTGGGTACGGTTTGGGGGGTGATGGATGCTTTTGGCACGATGGAGAGTGGAGGTGCCACAATTGAGCATTTGGCTCCCGGGGTCTCGGGTGCCTTACTTACAACGGTAGCCGCTCTTTGCGTCGCCATCCCAATTGTTTTTGCCTACAATGGCCTTCTCGGTAAGGCGAGAGGAGAAATGACCAAGCTTGAGAATTTTGCCAGCAATTTGGCGGACCGAATTGAGCTGGAGAAGAACGCCTAATTTTCCTCATGGCCAGAGACTTTAAGAGAGCCAATAAACTGGCTGTTATATCTGACCTGAATGTGACCCCCCTCATTGATCTGGCTTTCTCTCTTCTTATAATATTCATGATCACCACTCCGGTCATTGAGCAGTACAATCGGATTGATCTTCCCGATCAGGCATCGGATGCTACGCAACCTCCGCCCAAACTTGATGATCAGTTTATCACCATTGATGCAGAGGGTCTCTATCATTGGGGACAGGCTCCGATAAGTAAGGTGGAACTGGAAGCCCGCCTGGATGAAATCGCCCTAAAAGATGGAGAAAAGCCAGTCATTCATATCCGGGGAGACCGCTCCCTGAGGTATCAAAAGATTTTTGATGTCATTAATATGCTCAAGGCCCGGAACCTGACCAAGTTGAGTTTAGATACCAAAGCGATCTAGGACCATGGTTGGCCTCGGTAATCCTTAAGTACTAGTTTGAGTGATCATGGAATTACCCAATATAGATCAGGCAACCATTCGATTAAAGGAGCAACTTGGTGACCTTGTTAAAACCAACCAAGATGCTTTGTTTTCTGTTTCCCATGATGGACTGAAGGTAGCGGGGAAAGCGGCTGCCTGTGTACAGGTTGAGAATTCCGGACAGGTGGGTGATGTCCTCAAATTGGCCAATGAATTTAAAATACCGGTTACCACCAAGGGGGCGGGGTCCAGTTTAACGGGGGGAGCCACTCCGATATATGGTGGTTGGGTATTGGACTTACAGAAACTGGACTTCCTGGAAGTGGATGAACACAACCGCATTGCCCGCTGTGGACCCGGCGTAGTTGTTGCGGATTTACAAAAGAAAGTGCAGCAAGTGGGCCTTTTTTATCCTCCCGATCCATCATCCAAAGGCTTTTGTACCATTGGTGGAAACATTGCCTGTAACGCCGGGGGATTAAGATGTGTGAAGTACGGGGTCACCCGTGATTATGTTTTGGCCCTGTCTGGCTACCTGGCATCCGGGGAAAAGGTAACTTGGGGTAGGGCAACCCGAAAATTTGCAACGGGTTACAATATGAGAGACCTTTGGGTTGGAAGCGAAGGAACCCTTGGCGTGGTGACAGAAGCCACTCTTCGATTAATCGAATACCCCCGTAAACGTGCCACTTTTTTGGCTGCCTTTGCTGATGACAAGACGGCTTTATCGGCTCCCCTTGCTTTGTCTCGTTTGAACCTTCGGCCTTCTATCCTTGAGTATATGGATAAATGGACCATTAACTGCCTGCAGGATTACAGTGGCGAAAAAATATTTGAAGGGGTTTCAGCGACTCCCATGCTTTTAATCGAGCTCGATGGGGAGGAATCCGAAGTGCGTCGGCAATCCCAATTACTTTTGCCCTGGTTGAAGGAAAGTTCCTTAGCATACCAGGCAGCGGATTCGGAAAAAGAAGCCGAACGCTTATGGGCGGTTCGTCGCCAGGGGTCTTCCGCAATGAAAAAATTAGCTTCAACTAAGCTGAATGAGGATATTGTGGTCCCTCTTGCCCGGCAGGTCGAGCTTGTTGAATTTGTGGAGGAACTACGGCAGGAATATAGTTTGAAAATCGGCGTGTTTGGTCATTGTGGAGATGGAAACCTTCATGTTAATTTTATGTACAATGAGGAGGATGCCGATGAAACAAACCGTTCCGTTCAAGCCCTCACTCAATTGATGAGCAAGGTGATCTCTCTCGGCGGGGCTATTAGTGGCGAGCATGGTGTGGGTTTGGCCAAGACTCCTTTCGTCAGAGAACAGTTCAATCAGGCAGAATGGGATACCATGCGATCAATTAAGAAATGTCTCGACCCCAAGGGAATTCTTAACCCAGGCAAGATCTTTGAGGTTTTCAAACCATGGGAAACCCAAAAACTAAAGGTTGACCTTCATTGGGAGAAATAACAAAAATTTTATTTTATCATGAATACATTCCAAAAAATCTTACCGTTCTTGCTGTTTTTTATGATTGGTCATATCGGGCTTTGGGCTCAGGCTTTGCAATCTTGGACCGATACGCAAGGGCGCACTTTGCAGGCTTCCTTTGTGAAACTTGAAGGAACCCTCCTAACCATACGAATGAATGGCCAGGATTTTCCCTTAGATTTATCTTATTTTAGTCCCCAGTCCCAGGCTTTGGCCCGTCAACTTGCGGCGGCAGCCGTACCTGCTCCCGCGGTTGCTACATCAGCTCCGGCTGTTGCACCACCGGTTCCCGCAGCACCGGCACCAGTGGTGGAGAAACCAAAGCTGCCCAAGGTCCTGACTGATGAATCTGCCCTGGATGCAGAACATGAATGGAAAAGTGTTGATGGGCGTGGCTTGTTTGGCAAGTTTTCCTCCTTGGACGGACAGGATCTTAATATTATAGCTAAGGGGGCGGCCGCCGAGCAAACGATTCCACTAAAATTGCTCTCAAATCAATCGGTTGAACTAGCCAAAAACCTGCACGCTCTTTCACTGAAGAAAAATAAGGCCCAGTCCGAGTTGGCTGCACAGAGGAAGAACTTAAAAGCCCCGGAACTTAAACCGGAAGACCTCAAACGGTACCTCGACTGGACAAGCTCTGATGGAAACAAAATAGAAGCCTCTTTTGTGGATGCCAGTGAAACTGCTGTTACTGTACTCATGAAAAGAAGTCCAAATCGCCCTGTTGAGATTCCCTGGGAGCGTCTGAGTACGGAATCTCAAGCTATGGCCAAAGGACTGAAAAAATTAAAAATTAAATTAACCCCCAAAGCTCCCCGCCTCGGACCTTATGTGGAAGGGGTGAGGGATGGAGAGGGCTTATTGAAGCAATCTGCAGTTTTACCTAGGTTTTTGGATGGGACTTGGAGAAATTACAACACCGTCTTGGAAAGTGCCGTTTATGATGTAGCCTACAGCTCGAATGGTAAAGATGTAAGGATTTGGTTGAAAAACGAATCCGCAGATAAGGAATCTGCTGAAGGCGTGCGTGCCAAGCGCAGCCCTCTTTCTGTGAGTTTTCGTACCTGGTATGATCCGGATCCCGATGACAAAACGAGGGGATGGAGAGATCGCAGAATTGCTTCCTTTAAAAACCCTCCTCAGGTATCGATGGAACGTGAAAAAACAACCGTAGCCGGAACCTTGGACAATGGGGCTAGCTTTGAATTTAATATGGATATTTCCCATCGGGGTTTAAGTTTTTGGGGGAAGGTGAATGAGCAACGATCTGAGGAGTACCCGACCATCTTAACTATAGGTTTTTACTCTCCTAATTTTATACCGAATGTTACGAATATGTCCCTTAAAGAGATTGAGCCCTTAGTCGGGAACGGAGTGATGTATCTGGATCCACTGGAGTCAAAGAGGCAAAAGATAGAAATGATGCTCACTTGGGCAGATATCATGAAAAAGGCCAAGGGTACTGATTGGAATCCCATCAAATCTGCAGAATTCGCCGGCACCCCTTTTGGATCCCATAAAATTAAAGTAACCCCAGCGAGTACCCGGGGTATGTATCTGACATGGGGCAAGGGCTATGGTGGTATTTATCCCTTTCAGGGGATCCACCTTTCACACCGTACTGAGGATGCATACAATGCTCGTCAGACTAGGGACTACAAGGAATACAAGGACCGTGCGGCTATTTCCAAGAGTAATCGTCTTCAGGTAAATATTTCCCGTGGGAGATAACCGTTTTTTTTTCTCTTTAGTCCCTTTACTTTTTGCCTGCCTCTTGGAGGCAAGCACCCTGCGTATTGCCTCGATCAATGTAGAAAATTATCTTCTCATGGACAGGTGGGCTGATGGAAAGTGGAGAAAGGAATACCCCAAGCCATCCAAGGAAAAACGAGCTCTGCGCTCGATGATAAACCAGGTAAATCCCGACATTCTCCTTATTCAAGAAATAGGGGATGAACCCTTTTTAAACGAATTATGGATGGACTTGAATGTCACCAATGGGACTCAATTTTTATATTCTGCCTGGATGCCTGGATCGTATGAGGAGGAGGAACGCCATCTTGCGGTCCTTTCCAAAATTCCCCTGCAGTCAGTTTTGCAGCACAAAGACATAACTTTTACTTATTTTGGTGAAAAAAAGAAACCAAGCCGGGGCCTTATGGAAATCAATTTTCAAACGAAAGAGCAAACCTGGACCCTCTTCAATCTGCATTTAAAAAGCAAGTGGACGGAGCGAAAAGACGACCCGGAAGCTAACATTCGAAGAGAAAAAGAGGCGAGGGCAGTGAGGGATTTTATTCGTTCAAAATATCCGCCATCCATCCAGCCTTGTTATGTGATCGCGGGAGACTTCAATGACCACAAGAATTCAGCCGCGTTGAGGCGCTTCACTCAGGTCAATCAAACCAAACTTGCTTTCATGCTGCCTTGTCAGGACCGGAATCGTCATTTTTGGACCCACTATTATGCCAAAGAGGATAGCTATGCCAGGCTGGATTATCTTTTGGTTTCACCGGCCATGCAAAAATATTACCTGCCTGACTCTGCCGGTATTTACGATGGTTATCATACCTTAATGGCCTCTGACCACCGTATGGTATATGCTGACTTTAAATTTTAGTTGGACCAAAGACCTTTGTTTTCAATTATGGCAACTACACATTGAGGGAGGCTTTCCTTCCATCCATCTCTGCGTTCCTTAACCCGCTCGAGTATATCGCGGGAAAACAGTTGCATATTGTTACGGTCACAATCTTCGATGGATACAAGAAAACCATTTTCTCTCACATATTTGTAAAGGTTTCTTAGGTTGGGGGCAACGAGGAGGTTGTCGATGGTTACAAGTTCGTCATCATTAACTTCAGTCTCCACATTATCTCCCCTTCCCATTTGTTTTCGGTAGCGTTCAAAATTTTCGCGTTCAATAGGGTAGGAATAAATCTTTACATTTTCCTTAAAGAGGACACCAAAAGCTTCTAATATTCCGCCATCTAATTTTGCATAATATTCCTCTTTGAAAATATCAGCCAGGTTATTTAGTCCCATGACCAAACCGATCGGTTTTTTCACATGCCTCCGGAGGTAAGCGGATAAACGGAAGTATTCAAAATAGTTGGAAACCAAGACTCCATACCCACATGCATTAATTACTTCAATCCGAGCGATAAAATCCTCGTGGTCAATATCTCCCTCGGTGAGAAGGTTCCCCAAAGTCAGTTCCATGAAAACCTCCACCTGCTTTTCTTCGACATCCTCCCGTTCAATAAATTGGGATTTTGCTTTTTCAAGCATGTCCAGGTTGACTTGAGCAACAGGTCTAAAACTGCCGCGCTCGATGAGACATGACTTCTTGTAAAGCTCTTCTGATGCCTGCACCACAAAACCTTTCCGGTCAAACATGATAGCGTTCGAAAGCCCGCGTTCCACTAGCTTTAGACAGAGGATGCGGTTGTCAAACTTTTCAAAATTTGGACCATTGAATTCTAACATATCCACCTCAATTCTATCTTCCCCGATATCCTCAATCAGGCTGGATATAAATTTCTCGGGACTATCTGACAGATGAAAGGCACCGTACACTAAATTCACCCCAAGCATACCAATGGCTTCTTGCTGAAGGCGATTTTCTCGATCCAGCATCCTTACATGGAGAATGATATCATGGAAAGGGCCATTGGGCTCACTTTGAAAGCGGATCCCCATCCATCCGTGACATTCATTGCTTTTATGAAAGTTCAGTGCAGAAACCGTGTTTGCAAAAGCAAAAAAATAAGTCTCGTCTCCCCGTACTTCTGACAGCCTCTTTTCCAACAAGGCATATTCATGAGCCATCATTTGAACCAGTCGTTTCCGGGATACATACCTACCGGCTTGCCCATAAATAGCATCACTAAACTTCATGTCATAGGCAGACATGGTTTTGGCCACGGTGCCGGCAGCTCCTCCAGCCTGGAAAAAATGTCGGGCGACCTCTTGGCCGGCACCAATTTCTGCAAAAGTGCCATACTTACTCGAATCGAGATTGATTCGGAGGGCTTTTCTTTCAACGGTCAATTCTTCTTCATTCATCAGGGGCTAACTTGCGCTCTTTTTTGAGACAGGCAAAGTTTTTCTTCGACGAATCCTGAAAATAAAGGTTTTTTACTATTTCACATGAAATCATTTTTTAAGGAAATTCTTAAGCGTTTGGCACTTTCACTGGTTTCCAGTGTACTTTTTGCCATTTTTTCTCTTTTTTTACTGACCGCCATACTTACATCTTTGGTCGATGATGGCATAATTGAGCATGAGCCTGACTCGATTCTTACTTTGAATCTCACGATGAACCTGACCGACCGACCTGGGGGTATGGGGATAGAGGATTTAACGCGTCAGGCCTTAACCGATGAACAGGAACCTCCCCAAATGCACCTTTGGGAAGTTCTTCAAGCCTTAAAGAAAGCCAAATCTGATCCGAAGGTCAAAGCTCTCTTTATTGAAGGTGGATTTATGCCATCGGGGTATGGTTGTGGCTATGCAACCGTGCAAGAGCTTGTCGATGGTATTCTGGATTTTAAAAAATCCAGTAAACCGGTGATCGGGTATATGCGTAACCCTTCACAACTTGATTATCTGGTTTTCTCAATTTGCGACGAATTGTCAATGGACCCAAGTGGTAGTCTTCTTTTTAAAGGGCTCTCCAGTGAGTCTTTGTTCTTTGGGGAAGCGTTTGAAAAGTATGGCGTCGGTATTCAGGTTGTGCGAACGGGTGATTTTAAGGGAGCGGTGGAACCTTTTATCTCCACTGAGTTCAGTGAGGAAAACCGCCAGCAGATTAACCGTCTCCTTCGTCTTCGATGGAAAGACTATATGGCCACGATTTCCAATAACCGCTCAGTGGATGCCAAAATACTACAACAGAAATTTTCTGAAAATTATCTTTTAAAACCGACGGATGCATTGGCTGAAAAATTAGTCGACTCGGTTGTGCCTTATGACCAAATGGTAGACCGCCTGATCGAGGTGGGGTCATTTGATGATGAATATAGCTACACAGAAATTGATTTTATCAAATACCTGGACCGCCCGGATACCACCGCCAGCCTAAGTCAAGATCTGGAAAACCCTTCTCCGCAAGTAAAGATTGTCTATGTGGAGGGATCCATTATGGACGGGTGGGGAGATGATGGAACTTCGGTGGGAGGCCATCAAATTGCCAAGCGTTTACAAGAGGCTCGGGCCGATGAAAATTGCCGGGCTATTGTGTTGAGAGTCAACAGCCCGGGGGGCAGTGTTTCCGGTTCGGATGCCATTTTGCAGGAGCTCCGCAGAGTTCGTCAGGATGGTATCCCCGTGGTTGTTTCCATGGGGCCGGTTGCCGCATCTGGTGGGTATTGGATAGCCACCGAGTGCGACCGCCTGCTTGCATCCAAACAGACCATAACCGGCTCGATCGGTGTTTTTGGCTTGTTGCCTAATCTTAAAGATATTGCTGCCGGGTATGGCATGTACTGGGATGCCGTAAAAACCCACAACCATTCAGATATCATGTCGGTTTCCCGCCCCAAGTCCCCAGAAGAACTTGCGGTGATTCAGGAATATGTCCAGTCCCTTTACGCTAAATTCGTCCAGCTGGTTGCCACGGCGAGAAATATGGAAACGGATAAAGTCGAGATGATTGCTGAGGGCCGGGTTTGGACGGGTATAGATGCCAAGACCGCTGGTTTAATCGATGCCTTTGGGGGGATTGAGGCATCTGTACAGCAGGCAGCCCAACTTGCCCAACTCGGTCATGATTATGAGGTTGTGGAAGTGCCTCAAGTGGAAACTCCCTTACAGGCACTGGAGGAAATGCTTTCTGTTTCTGCCCAGGCCTCCAGTCGTACAGATCCGCAACGCCCCGGGGCGTTATATAAGATAAAGGATGAGCTTCTGCATAACTTATCTTTCCTGCAAAGTCTTAACGACCCAAGGCATGCCTATGGTGTCTTGCCCTGGTACCGGAGGGCCTTTGGCTTTGTCGATTAATCTCTTCTCCATTACAATGTTTAAAAATGAATAAAGAAATCACACTTCAAAAAAATTGCGTCGCCACGATTATCCCTGCCGGAGATGAAGTTACCCTGGCTGAAGGTGCCACTTTTTCCATTGCTCAATCCCTCGGTGGATCCGTTACTCTTCGAGACCCCAATGGGATGTACCGGGTGGGGGAGGATGCCCTGGATGCCCTGGGGGAAGAAGTTAAGCAACAGGTTCTATCCACCAAAGAACCTGCAAAGGACCAGGGTCCCTTTAGTGAGGATCAGGTCTGGGAGGCGATGAGGGGCTGCTATGACCCTGAAATCCCGGTCAATATCGTGGACCTCGGGCTCATTTATGACATGCAGGTTGAAGATGGAGAGAAAGGAAAGCATATATCCGTGAAGATGACCTTAACCGCCCAGGGTTGTGGCATGGGCCCGGTTATTGCCGATGATGCAAAGCAGCGCATTCTTGCCTTGCCTGAGGTAGATACAGCAGTTGTGGATATAGTGTGGGAACCCGCCTGGAACCCACGCATGATTTCCGATGAAGGAAAGAAAGTCTTAGGACTGGAGTAAAAAATTACCCACTTATATCGTAACAGTGAATTAGTTCCTGATCACGCAGGTAGAGCTTTCCGTTTGAGATTACCGGGTGTGTCCAAATTTTGCCTCTGGTGCTTCGCTGCTTGGTTTGAGGAGTGATGGTGAATTCTCCCTTGGGATTCCATCCATTCGGGGTGGCTTCGATCAGTACAATTTTACCCTCTTTTTCGCTTAGGCAATAAAAGCGGTTATCGGCATAGGCAATGGCACCTTTGCCCAAAGCCTTTTTCTCATTCCATTGCAGTTCTCCTTTTTTGAAATCAAGGCATACCCAACCGTATCCATCGGAATAACCATAGAGAAAATCTCCATACTTTATGACCCCGCCATGGTGGTTTTTCATGAATTTGTTCTCGTACATATCCTGTGCCTTACCTTTTCCAATTTTTACCAATTTACAGCCCACACCATAACCTGTGGTGATAAATACATGCCCATCGTCGTGAATGGGGGTGGGAATGACCGCGGTTCTTCCAGACCATGGTGACTTCCACAGAAGTCTTCCGGAATCTGCTTCAATACCCACCAGGTTTTTCATCACCAATTGCACATATTGTCTGGTACCATCCTGATTTATGGCGATGGGGGAGGAGTATTGGGCTCCGTCGGTAAATTCTCTACTTCTCCAAATCACTTTTCCAGTCTTGCTATCCAGAGCGGCTAATGTTCCCTTTTCACCTCCAGGGGTACAAATGACTCGCCCTTGATCCACTAAAACTGATTCCGTGTATCCCCAATTGGGTACAGTGCCACCAAGATCCTGAACAAGGTGAACCTGCCAAATTTTTCGGCCTGACTGGGCATCCACACAAACAAGGTTTCCCCTGCCTCCAAGGGCATAGACTTTTTCATCTGCGACGGTGGGTGTCATTCGGGGCCCATCTCCCCAGCTATTTGTCAGCAATTCGCCAATAGAAACCTGCCAGGTCTTTTTCCCGGTTTTGGCATCGAAAGCAAGCAGGTGTTCTTCCTTTCCAAAAGCACCGAGGGTGTAGAGTCTACCCTCGGATACGGAAAAGCCGGAGTAGCCGATACCAGCCTCTGAGGTTGTCCATATTTTATTGGGTCCTCCACTTGGCCACTCCTGTAGCAGTCCCGTTTCTTTTGAGAGCCCGTCGCGATCGCTCCCGCGCCAATGAGGCCAATCATTGCCATAGGATGAAAATAACAAAGAAAGACCGATGCAGAGATAAATTGAGAATTTCATGAGATAAACCCTTTTTCAATCCCTCAAAAGAGCAAGACTAAAGATTCCTTGAATCAACATAAAAAAACCGGGGCAAATGCCCCGGCTTTTTTAAATAAATTTGGATTAATAAATCCTTATTTAGCCTTGGACCGAATCTTCCCCACTTTTTTCCAACGACCTGTCTTAGCCGAGTCCAGGACGGCTTCGCAGATATATTGGGTTTCCAATGCATCCCTGAAGTCAGGGCGTAATGGGCGTTTTTTGCGGGAGCCGTATCCGGCGACAAAGTCAGCAAACTGGTTAATGAAGCTGTGCTCATATCCGATGTTGAGTCCGGGGACCCACCATTTATCCATGTAGGGATGCTCGCCCCCGTCTGATACATGAATGGAGCGCCAACCCCGGGTCTTGGGGTCTTCTTTGTCATGCTCAAAATACTCAAGTCGGTGCAGGTCATGCAAGTCCCAGGCAAGAGAACCATCCGCACCATTTATTTCCAGGGTGTAGAGGGCTTTGTGGCCTCGGGCATAACGGGTGGACTCAAAGATCGCCAGGGAACCGTTGGCAAACTTGGCGAGGAATGCACAGGCATCATCAATTGTTACCTTTGCTTTCTTTCCGGTTTTCGCATGTACGCGCTCCTTGATGAAGGTCTCGGTCATCGCACTTACCTCCACAATCGGGCCGTTGAGCCAGATCGCAGTATCAATGCAATGGGCGAGCAAATCACCAGTCACGCCGCTTCCGGCAATCTTGGCATCCAGACGCCACAGGGCTTCTCCGCCCTGGGGTAAATCTTCACTGATGGTCCAGTCCTGCAGG
>Ga0255779_1003439_pt1 | contig 15861 bp, 11 predicted proteins | sample 011ome_21_FD_179977 | JGI IMG/M metagenome (GOLD analysis project Ga0255779, IMG submission 179977) | Coastal salt marsh microbial communities from the Groves Creek Marsh, Skidaway Island, Georgia - 011508AT metaG (version 2) | ecosystem: Environmental > Aquatic > Marine > Intertidal zone > Salt...
AGAAGGTAGTTATGTTGCTTTAAATGTCTTTGTTAAAGAGATAAGCGGATATCATGGTTCAGGTTTAAATCAATCATCATACAATGGTGTTACAGACATTTCTGCAGGTCCAAGAACAGCTGGAAGCGGTAACTATAATGACGATTTTTGTCAATGGTCTGCTCCATTTTATTGGGCTTGCGGTTGGACACAAGAAGTTGACTGGACATGGTTAAACTCTACTAACTTTAGTTTTGTTTGCCAAGGTGCAGCAGATTGTGAGGCCGACCCAACAACTGGAAATGCTATTTATACAAGTAATGCTGGCGATCCTTTATATATCTTTAACTTAGCGCAACCAGTAAATAAATATGATGGTACTCTTGAAGGTATGGAGCTTGCTATTCAGCATTTATTCGATAATGGTTTTGGCGTAATGGCTAACTTAACTCAGATTAGTGGTGATACTGAAGTTGATCCTTATCAAATTGGTGAGCAGTTTGCATTACCCGGATTTGGTGATGCTGCTAACTTCTCAGCTTTTTATGAGGATGATAAAGTATCAGCAAGAGTTGCATACAATCTTACTGGTGAATATTACACTGGTAATGATGAATACAACCCATTATTTGTGACAGAAAGAGGCACAGTCGACTTTAATGCTACATATTATCTAAATGATAATGTTGCTGTTTTTGTTGAAGGTATCAATGTAACAGATCAAGATGTTCATCTTTATGCTAGATATGAAGAAATGACATTCTTGTATCAGGATCATGGACCTATATACAAAATAGGCTTTAGAGCTAATTTCTAGTCAAAACTAGTATTTATAAAAAGAGGGCTTCAAGCCCTCTTTTTTTTGTATTTGATATACTGAATTAATGAAAAAACTATATTTTATATCTTTTCTTTTTCTAATTAGCTCCTGCGGAGGCGGTGGAGGTGGTGGTGGATCTTCAACTCCGATATCAACACCCTTTAACATCATACTGGGCTTGACATCTTTTACGGTTAATGAGGATGAAACCTATGAGGGTTCTATTGCAGCCACAGCCAATGAAACTGTTACATTTCAATATACCATTACAGAGCAACCAATTAATGGATCTCTTTCAGTATCCTCAACAGGTGAGATTTTTTATAGACCGAACTCTAATTATTTTGGTTCTGATCAGTTTAAATATTCGGTAAATGCAGTTGAAAAAAATGTTACTGAAAACGCGACTGTAAATATCACTGTTAATGCTGTTAACGATGCACCAGAATTAGTAATTATAAATTTTTCACAAGAAGATTCTTTTATTTTACCTGATGAAAATATACTTGTTGATGTAAATATATCAGATATAGACAATGACATCTCAAGTCTTACATTCTCTGCGACTAGCTCTCATGGAAACCCACCAGTTTCTTTAAATCAAGAGGGAGATCAAATAACTATAGATCCCAGCAATATTAGTATTGGTGGACTGGTTGATTTAAATATTGTTCTTTCAGATGGTGAAAGTGAAGTACAAAGACAGATAAGTTTTTGGAACTTAAAAAAAATTAGTAGCATTTATGCAGATAATCTTACCTATACTTTTTTTGGTAATGATTTGAATTCTTCTAGAAAATTTAATTATGTTTTTTTAATAGACGGCATTGATGAAAACTCTGACTATAGCAACATTAGAAACGGTCTCCGAGAATGGATGGGTTTTATTAATGACTCGGATATTAAGTACTTTGTTGATAATTTTTTTAATATTCACGTAATTGAATTAAATGATGATGATAATCCTGTAAAAGTACAGACAGGCGCAACCATAAAGGATGATAATGATTTTGATAATCTTACTGAGGACGAACTAGATGATTTTTATGAAAATGAATTTGAGCCCGCAGGATGTTCATACAGAGATTCAAATATCTATTGTTTTAATGATGATTTTGTTACTGATGTAGAAAATTTTATTCAAGAATCAGGAATCATAAGCACAAACAATATTTCAGTTATAACTGGGGTCGAAGGAAGGGGGACTGCATGTACTGGCTGCTCAACTCCTATAAATATTCAAGACTACTATATAGGCTCGAATGCCTCAGAAGATGTTTATGTAAGAGCATTATTTATGACACTTAAACATGAATTTGGCCACACTTTTAATGATCTAAACGATGAATACACTTCTGATTACTGGGATCCAGAAGAAAATCCAAGTGGTGCAATTAACTGTTTGTCTGCTAGTGACTTCTATGATGATTTAATTGAATTTGATGAGGATGAAAATGGTTCTTTTGATAGCGATGAGCTGACTGAAATTGAAAGATATGGAATTGTTTTTGATTGGGGTTGTTATTGGGTTGATGGGTCACCTAACACTACATCCGAAGATAATCCTTTAGAATTTAAATGGAAACATCTTTTTGACAATCCAGATAATATTCCTGGGTATGATGATGAAGATGCACAAGAGGGTATAGGTATTTTTACTGGCACCTATTATGGAATAAATTATACCTTTAGACCATCATGGGAAAATGTTATGAATGGCTCAACTGGTGATGGTTATGAGCAATGGTGGTACTACGCTAATAAAACTAATGGTAATTCATGGGATAAAGTAGGTGTTGAAGCTTTTGCAATACAATCACTTAAATATCAGGGTTTACATGATGTATCCGTGCAATTAAATAATTCTGATGTATCGATTGATTTGGGTTTAGTGATTCCAAATGATGTTTTTGATATCGAGTGGTATATTGATGGCCAAAATGACACATCATTAAGAAATAAAACCTCTATATCAATTGACAATAAGTCATCAGGTTGGGAAAAAGTTGCTTATAGAATTGTTGAAAAATCACAACCAAAAAAATATTTGTTTGTTGATGATGATTTAGATAAATATGCTGATGTCTATGATGGTTTCTTTAGCTCATCCTATCAAGCTCATTATTGTGACGAACCTTTTTCTGATGAGGAAGGATATGAAGAAAGTATATGCTATGGAACAGTTGAAGGATACGATCAGGAAACTGATAGATTTTATAAGGGATATGACTTAAGAAGTATTGAGGATTTTTTTAGTTGGGATAGCAGTGGTGACTATAGCGAAACAAACCATTGGGCTGAATATTTTATTGAATACTCTGGCTTAGGCGGTCAAGTGGTAATTAATTGGAGTAATCTATGATAAGACTAACATTAATTTTTTTTCTAAGTATAAGCCTGCAATCTGAGGATATTAATAGCATAACTCTGCAGCTTAACCATCATGGACAAATCAAAAATATAGAAGATAAAAGAGATCAAGCAATAGGCTTTTTTAAAGAAGAAATAAAAGAAATACCTCACTTTGATTCTAACTTATTACTTAATCAATTCAATCGAGTTTCTAAAATTATACCTGAAGGTACTATTCTAATTTTATCAGCTAACAAACAAGGAATTGTAACTGGAATGAAACAAAGTAAGAGAAATCCTTCATTGTCTTTATCACATACTGATATAGAAGGTCACTCTCATCCAGAATCTTTGCCTTTAAGCGATATAGCTATAGAAGTTCCAATTAAGAATAATCAATCTTCAATTTATTTATTTGTTAAAACTAGAAATAAATTGACTCCTCTAAGCAAAGTTATTCTTAAATAAAGATATTGAATTTTTTTCATTAGGCACTTGTAAGCATAAATTTATGAATGTATAGTCTCTTCTTTTATTCAAATTGCGGTACTAGCTCAGTTGGTAGAGCGTCTGCTTGCCAAGCAGAAGGCCGCCGGTTCGAGACCGGCGTACCGCACCATTTTTTTAATAAATAGTTAATATTACCAATTATTTAAATTAGTTCTTTGGCATCTTTTGATCATCTATTATGATTATTTATAAGTCATGAAAAACTATTTAATTTTATTTATTTTTTTAGTTTCCTGCAGTGGAGGTGGCGGGTCCATTAACTCTTTAGAAAATGAATTAAATTCTGATAATGAAAACTCTAATTCCAATATGGAAAAATGTGTTGAAGAGCAAAATCGTATGTTTAGATGTGACTTTGTTCATAAGGGCCTTAATAGGTATTACTTTATTCATTTAGCACACCCTGATGCACAGGAGCCAAGTTCTATAATTTTTAATCTTCATGGATACGGTAGTACGGCAATTGAGCAAATGAATTACACAAATTTTCAAGATTTTACGACTACAGAAGAAAATAATTTTATATTGATACATCCTCAAGGAGCTCCTTTAAATACAGTTCTAACATCCAGCTCTTCGCATTGGAATTCGGGAGGATGGACAATAGGAAGTACTGTAGATGATATTGATTTTATCGACACCATAATTTATTTAGTATCGCAAAAATATAATATTAATATGAATAGAATTTATTCAACCGGTATGTCAAATGGTGGTTTTATGAGTTATCACCTTGCTTGCAATCTAAGCTCTAAAATTGCTGCGGTTGCATCTGTTACAGGATCAATGAGCAAACAAACTTATGAATCTTGTAATCCAACCCATCCTACAGCTATTCTGCAGATACATGGTACTTTGGATGGCACTGTGCCAATTGATGGTAACTCTGCATTAGGCATGGAGTCGATTAATAAAGTTTTAAATTTTTGGAAAGAATATAATTCATGTGATAGCGAGCCTCTAATTAGCGTGACTGATTATTTTTCATTAGAACTTTCTGTAGAGCATTGGGAATATCTAAATTGCTTAAATTCTACACAAGTTGAGCTATATAAAGTTGATGGTATGTGGCATACCTGGCCAAGAGAAAATACTTTTGGTATAAGTGCTACTAATAAGATTATTAAATTTTTTAATACTTACGATATTAATGGAAAAATAAATTAAGTATAAGATTTATACATATATTTAATCCATGCTCTTGAGCTTTCATGTAATATAAAAGATTATTCAATAAAAAGGAGAGGAATATGAAATTTTTATTATCGATGATTATGATCTCATCACTTAGCATAACCTCATATATCATTGCTGAAGATAACCCTGTGTATGAAGCTAATAAAGCTGAGTATTACGTAAATGTCTTTAAAGAGGGTAAGGACATGGATGATTTAATGAGATGGAGCAAGGAATGGGCTGAGTGGGCCTCTGAAGGAGAGCCTGGTGAGGTATTTAAGAATTATTCATCAGCAATTTTGGTACCTTACTACGGTTATGATCTTTATGATTTTGATGTAATTTGGGTTGGAACAAGTCCTAATCCTGAAGAGCATTATGTAGGTAATGAGTATTGGTTAAATAATGGTCAAAAATTATTTGATAAGCTGCCTGTAACATTTCCACAAGTTATTGATACATGGCAAAGAACAGTTTCAGAAACACCAGATGGCACAGCAGGATATGTAGTTTATTCAGACTGTAAGTTAGGCGAAGGTGTCACTAATGAACAGTTTTACGATGCTTATTATGCATATGCCCAGGCAGCTAAGAAGCTTGGTGATGTTGCTGGCAGAAAAATGATATGGCCTCAAACAGGTGTTGAGCCTGGTTGGGATTATGATTTTGTTCAAGCTGTATTTACAACCTCAATTGGTGAATATGGTAAAAATTGGACAAATTTCTGGGGGAAATCTGAAGATATGCCTGAATTAGAAGCTTTGACAGCTCTTGGCGGATCATGCACAAATGAAAGATCATTTACAATAGTTCCAGTTAAAAACTAATAATTAATTTAATTAAAAAAGGAGGCTTTATGCCTCCTTTTTATTAATAAGGCATAATAAATAAATGAATAAATATCATAATCACATAGCTGTTATTGGTGCAGGAATATCAGGGTTAGCATTAGCATGTATCCTAATAAAGGCACAAATTCCAGTTGTAGTCTTTGAAAAATCCAAAGAAGTAAGTGATTATGGTGCGGGAATTTCATTATCACCAAATGGTTTAAGAGTTCTCAAAAAACTGAATATATTTAACGATGTTATTTCTATTTCTGCGAATCCTAGAAAAGCGTCTTTTTTTTCTGGAAATAAAAAAATTAATACTTTTAATATTGATGTTGTTACAACTTCAAGACAGGTTTTATACAAATGTCTTTATAAAAAATATAATTCTTTAGATGGTCAAATTTTATTTGACCACCAATTACTTGATATAGATTTTGATAAATGTGAACTTAACTTTTTAGGTGGTAAAACATACAAGGTTAGACATATTGCAGCCTGCGATGGCATTAAATCTATGTGTAGAAAAAAATTAGATACTCAAAAAGAGCCAATTTACAGTGGTTATTCAGTTTGGAGAGCAATAGTAGAAAAAAAGCAAAAAAATACTCAAACATTTTTAGGGCCAGATCATCACATAGTTACTTATCCTATCTCTGATTCAAAAATTAGTTTCGTTGCTGTTATAAAGACATCAAAACAATATAAAGAATCATGGAAATCTTCTGGTACATATGATGAGTTAAAAAATGATTTACTTTTTAGCAATAAAGATTTCTATTCTTTTATTGATAAAGAAACGCCTCTTTTTAAATGGGGAGTTTATATAAGACCGCATATAGAAAAAATTAAATATAAAAACCTTACCTTATTAGGAGATGCTGCTCATCCTATAGTGCCTTTTATTGGTCAAGGAGGATGCCTTGCACTTGAAGATGCATATATTTTCGGAAACCTATTAATTAAATATAGTTCTGATATTAGTAAAACACAGAATGCTTATGAAGCTTTAAGAATTAAAAGAATAAAAACAGTTGCAAGCATGTCCTTAAGGCAGGGCCATCTTAATCATATCTCAAATTCAATAATAGTTTTCTTAAGAAATTCTGTTATGAAGTACTTTCCTTCATTGGCAATGAGGTCTGTAAGAGAAAAAATTTGGAATTATGATCCTGAAGAAGAAATAAGAAATTTTAAATAATCATTGATAATTTTTAGTATTGGTTATTTCATTCAAATTGCTATAATTCTTCGATGAATATATTTACAAAATTAGCCTCTTTTTTTAACAATCAAAAATCAGAATCTCAAGAATCTAGTTTAAATTCAGTGTCTCTAACAATTTCAAATCATCTAAGAGATTTTTTAGAAAATGAAGTTCTTGAGGGTTTGAACATTTCAAAAGAACATTTTTGGTCTTCCTTTGAGAAAATAGTGAATGAATTTTCTCCGAGAAATAAAGCCTTATTGCAAAAAAGGGAAGATATTCAATCTCAGATTGATAGCTGGCATATTGATCGCAAAGGTGTGGATTTTAATCCAGAAGAATACAAGACATTTTTAAAAGATATTGGTTATATTGCTCCACGAAGCCCAGATTTTTCAATATCAACAGATAATGTAGACCCAGAAATTAAAACTATTGCTGGCCCTCAGCTTGTAGTGCCAGTTATGAATGCAAGATTTGCGCTTAATGCCGCAAATGCTAGATGGGGTAGTTTATACGATGCTCTTTATGGAACTGACGTTATTAGTGAGGACGATGGGGCTGAAAAAGTTGGTGGATACAATCCTGTAAGAGGAGATAAAGTAATAGATTTTGCAAAGAATTTCTTAGATGAAACAGTTCCTCTTGAACAAGGAAGTTTTAAGGATGTTTTAGGGTTTAAATTTGTGGATGGACGCATTCAGGCACTGCTTCCAGATTTGGGTAAAGTTAGTTTAAAAAATCCATCCCAATATATTGGCTACAAAGATAATGGTAATGATTCATATGATCTACTGTTTAAAAATAATAATCTGCATTTTGAAATTCAAATCGACCCGAATCATCCTATTGGTCAAACTGATAAAGCAGGCATCAAAGATATTCTTATGGAATCAGCCATTACAACAATTCAAGATTGTGAAGATTCAGTAGCGGCTGTTGATGGAGAGGATAAGACAGCTGTATATAGAAATTGGTTGGGGCTAATGAAAGGAGATTTAAAAGAATCTTTTGATAAAAATGGATCCCTCATAACAAGAGAGCTAAATTCTGATAGAGCCTACATAACATCAGAGGGTACTGATTTAGTTCTACCTGGAAGAAGCTTAATGCTTGTCAGAAATGTTGGACACCTTATGACAAACCCAGGTGTTCTAGACTCTCAGGGTAATGAAGTGCCAGAAGGAATTATTGATGCCATGTTTACAATATGTATCGCCATGCATGACTTAAATAAGAATGGTTTATATCAGAACTCAAAAACTGGAAGTATTTATATAGTTAAACCTAAAATGCATGGTCCAGAAGAGGTGCAGTTTACCTGTGATCTTTTTTCAGCTGTTGAAGAAGCTTTAGGACTTCCTCAGTTGACTGCAAAAGTTGGAATTATGGATGAGGAAAGAAGAACTACAGTTAACTTAAAAGAATGTATTGAAGTAGCAAAAGATAGAGTCATTTTTATTAATACTGGGTTTCTTGATAGAACAGGCGATGAGATTCATACAAGCATGGAAGCTGGACCTATGATTACTAAAGCTGATATGAAACTGCATCAGTGGATAGCTCAATATGAAAATTGGAATGTTGATATAGGTTTAGAAACAGGTTTTAAAGGAAGAGCTCAAATAGGTAAAGGTATGTGGCCAATGCCTGATGAGATGCTTGGAATGTACAATACCAAAACCATGCATCCAAAAGCTGGCGCTAATTGCGCTTGGGTACCATCTCCAACAGCTGCAACACTTCATGCAATTCATTACCATCAAATTCTTGTAAACGAAGAGCAAGATAAAATAATTAATAGACAGAAAGCAAGCTTAGATGCCATATTAGACATTCCTGTTCATAAAAGTCCTTCAGAGATATCTTCTGAAGAAATTCAAGCTGAGCTTGAAAATAATTGTCAGGGAATTCTAGGTTATGTTGTTAGGTGGGTTGATCAGGGAGTTGGTTGTTCAAAAGTTCCTGATATTAATAATGTAGGCCTTATGGAAGATAGAGCAACTTGCAGAATATCAAGTCAACACATAGCCAACTGGCTTCATCACAATTTAGTTTCTGAAGATCAAGTTATAGAAGCCATGAAAAAAATGGCATTGGTTGTAGATGGACAAAATAATTCAGACCCTCTATATAAATCTATGGCACCTTCATATGATGGATTGGCCTTTGAAGCTGCATGCAATCTTGCTATTCAGGGCAGAATTCAGCCTAGTGGATATACTGAACCCATACTTCATGAAACAAGACTAAAATTTAAGTCATAGAGATGAAGGCCTACTGGGTTGTAAGAGGCAATATCTTAAATCAAGGGGAATACTCTAAATATATTGATTTAGCTGGACCAATTGTGCATAAACACAACGGTAATTTCTTAGTAAGAGGCGGGCAGCAAATAGAGGTCGAGGGAGAGGGTTTCGATAGAACAGTATTAATAGAATTTAATTCTTTTGATGAAGCATTATCTTGTTATAACTCCGATGAATATCAAGAAGCTTTGAATTTCGTGAAGAACTCTGCAAAAAGATTAGTGACTATAGTTGAAGGTATTAATTAATCTATATTTAGACACCTTGGACATCGATGTTAAAATTTATGAATGAAAGTTATCCAATTTGTTCCAACTCTTGAGAGCGGAGGAGTTGAGCAAGGCGTTCTAGAAATATCCAAAGCCTTGGTGGATTCTGGTCATGAATCACATGTTGTCTCAGCTAGCGGCAGACTCGTTGATCAATTAATTAATGAAGGCGCATATCATCATCATTGGGAACTCCATAAAAAAAATATATTTACACTAAGACAAGTTAAACCATTGGCAAGATGGATTGAAGAAATGAAAGCTGACATATTGCATGTTAGGTCTAGAATGCCTGCCTGGATAGTTTGGAAAGCCCTAAATAAAATACCAGAACAAAAAAGACCCAAACTTGTTTCGACCATTCATGGCCTTTATTCTGTAAATTTTTACAGCGCGGTAATGTCAAAACCAGAAAATATTATTACAGTATCAAATTCAGCATATAGCTATTTAGTAGATAATTATCAAAATACAGAATCTAAGAATATTAAACTTATATATAGAGGTGTAGATCAGGCAGAGTATTTTACTGGCTACAAACCACCTAGTAACTGGCTTGATAAATGGTATTCAGAATATCCAGAAACTCTAAACCATAAGCTATTAACTATTGCAGGAAGAATATCTCCATTAAAAGATTTCGAGAAAATTATTAATTTAACAAAAAATATCCATGCTCAATCCAATCACAAGGTAAAGGTATTGATTGCAGGAGAAGCCAAGGATAAGCATAAAAAGTATTTAGATCGTCTTAAAAAATTAATTCATTCATTAAACCTAGAATCAGATATTTATTTTTTAAACTTCAGAAAAGATATAAAAAACATTTATGCAATATCCAATATTGTTTTTAATACATCAAATAAGCCTGAATCATTCGGTAGAAGTATTTTAGAGCCTTTATCCATTGGAGTTCCATCTATTGGTTACAACAGGGGTGGAGTTAAAGAAATTTTAGAAGAGCTATATCCATATGGTTCTGTTGAACCAAATGATTCAAAATCTTTGTTGAATAAATCTTTATCAATACTCGATGGAAATAATCAGGAAATTAAAGAAAATACAAAGTTCTTAAAATCGAACATGTGTCAATCTACAATAAATTTTTATAAAGAAATAATCTTATGCTAATAACTATAGCCATCATTGTTGACCTTTTAATAATACTTTTTTCATTGAAATATGCATGGTGGTATCCAAAAGCAAACTTGAAAAGAACAAGAATTATGATGTATCACATGATTTCAGATCAACTTGCAAATGGAAAAAAATCTGGTTTAAGAGTTTCCCCAGAGATGTTTGAAAAACAATTAAAGTACTTCAAGGAAAACGGATGGAAATTTATAAAGATGTCTGAATTAAAAAATCATGAAAATGAAAATAAAGTGGTGGCAATTACCTTCGATGATGGTTATTTAGATAATTATTCTCAAGCGTTACCCTTGCTTAAAAAGTATGGAGCTTGTGCTACTTTATATTTGGTAATTGATAGACACCAAAATGACTGGTCTGTAAAAAAGAATCCTAAACATAATACTGGTGTATTAGCTGATGAGAAAAAATTATCTGATAACCATATAAAAGAAATGCTAGATTCAGGGGTTTTTGAGCTTGGTGGCCATACAATTACCCATCCTTATTTACCAAACACTTCCATAGAAGATAAAAGATATGAAATGATTGAATGCAAAAATATTCTAGAAACAACCTTTAATGTAAAGGTTTCAAGCTTTGCATATCCTTTTGGAATATATAATACTGAGGACGTTGAAATTATTGAGACTAGCAACTACAAATCAGCAGTTACCACAGACGAGGGAGTAGCTAATACCAATAGACCATATGAACTTAAAAGAATAAAAGCTTCTGGTAAGGATAATTTTTTTGCATTTAAATTAAGAGTTCAAAAGGGTTTTAGAGGCTTTATTTAATTAATCATTATGCGTACATTTTTATACATTTTCCTAATATTAACTTCTGGCTTTTTATTTGCTGAATACAAAAACACTAATGGTGTTGCCTCTGACAAAACATTTGGTGATATGTTGAAGTGGATTAGGTCTGATATTGAACCAGAGATTACCAAAATTGAGCTTTCATCAGATTGGCAAAAGCTAAATTTATCTGAGGATGATAATTATGCTATTTGGATAGGGCACTCTACTTTTTTAATTAAGAAGAACGGAGTAACTATTCTTACCGATCCAATATTTTCCAAAAGAGCATCACCTTTTAGAAATATTGGTCCAAAAAGATTAATACCACCTGCTATACCATTGGATGAAATACCTAATATAGATATTGTTACCGTAAGCCACAATCACTATGATCATTTAGATATTCATTCTTTAAAAAAAATCTCAAAAAAACATCCTGAAGCAATTTTTTTAGTTCCTGCGGGCGATAAAAAATTATTAAAAAGAAAAAAAATTAAAAATGTATATGATTTTGATTGGTGGGAGTCAATGGAACATAAGGGCTTTGTAATTACTTTTACTCCTGTTCAGCATTGGTCCAAAAGATCATTATTTGATAGAAATAGAAGTTTATGGGGTGGGTGGTACTTCGATCATAAAGATTATTCTTTATATCATGCCGGTGATACAGGTTATTCAAAAGATTTTATTGATACTAAAATAAAACTAGGATCTCCAAAATATGCTTTTATACCTATTGGAGCATATGATCCTGAATGGTTTATGGCGGAAAGTCATGTAAACCCTGAAGATGCAGTTCAGATAATGTTGGATCTAGAAGCTGAAAAAGCATTTGGCATGCATTGGGCTACTTTTACCCTAACAGATGAAGATACTATTGAACCAAAAATAAGGCTTGAAAAAGAAATAATTAAATTTAAAGGCCTTGATTTTAGTTCTGTTATGCCAGGCAGTATTATCAATTTAGAATAAATATAAAAAAACATTATTTTTTTTAAATAAAGTGTTGACTTAGAATTTAAGAAGAGTATATTTAATAGACCAACTTGATTCCGACTAACAATCAACTGCAGACGGGAGTTAGAGAGGTCAAGAAGGAAGAGCCCATAGGGTGAAAGCGTTGCTAAGAGTCGACGATAAAAAAGAGCTTAGTAACCCACCAAGAATTCAAGAGAAAGAATTCAAGGAGCCAGAGAAAATCTCACTTTGGACCCCTAAGGATCTCGAACTTAAAGAAACAGAGCTAGTCTCTGTTTTTTTTCGCCTGTAATTTAGGCTGCTTTTAAAAAATGCCTTTAAATAATTTTCATTAATATGTTTTTTACCTGTATCCTTGTAGCATGAGATTTATATTAATTTCTATTTGTTTCTTTTTTGCCTTCTATGGCCAGGCTAGTACCTTTAAAAATGATGAGGGCTGTACTTCAAAATTGCTTCAAACTACAAAGGTTTCACCATCAAATTCAAGCAGGCAAGGTTATGGGATTATAACTTTTGACATAATGGCTGATGGAAGAGCATCTAACATCAAAACAATAGATTCTCAATGTGCAATCTCAAGAAATGAAGACGGCAGCATTCTTTTTAAAAAATGCCCTTTTTTTAAGAAAAGCTCTTATGCCTCAGGAAGATATTTAAAGTTTTCTAAACCAAAAAATATTGATGGTTCATCATGTATGTTAGCTGATCAACAATATATTTTTTCATATCATAAATATAGGGTGAAATTTGATGACCCAAAACAATTCTTATTAAGTGATGACATTGCAAGAAGAAATGATAGATCAGAAACAACAAGAGGTTCCGACTCGTCTCCGGTTTACCCATTTCCAATAGAATATCCTGATGCACCAGCACCTTCTAGTCCTCCTGAGCTACCAAAATCTCCAGATCTTCTCTAGTAGGATTAGTGAATATTTATATTAAATACTTCTAATTTCTAAATTATAATATCTGTCCATAATGGGGCTATAGCTCAGCTGGGAGAGCGCTTGAATGGCATTCAAGAGGTCCGCGGTTCGATCCCGCGTAGCTCCACCAATCCTCCGCTTGAGGATGTTTTTCCCCTCAAAACCCTATAAGGTAAGCTATATTTGGTGTTTCCAATTTTGCCATCTATTACTTTCAGATTTTCTTCAAAAATGAAATTAAAGATGATTTTTTTATAGGTTTCTACCATTTTTTATCAACAAATATACCTTTTTTAAAATTCATTCCATTATGGGTTGCAATTATTCCAATATGGGTTAATTTAGAACATAAATTAAATTAAATTAAATTGAACCGAATTGAATAAAAAACTACTCCCCATAACTTTTAGTATTTTATTTATCGTCTCCTGTGGTGGAGGAGGCGGTGGCGGTGGTAGCACACCAACACCTCCATCAACCCCAGCCCCAACGGTGAATTTATCAGCCGAACCAACCTCAGTTGTTTTAGAAAGCACTTCAACCCTTACCTGGTCCTCAACTAATGCTACTTCTTGTTCAGCCTCTTGGACTAGTCAAACAGGTACCTCTGGTTCAGAAGCAGTAACCATTTCTACAGCAGGTAATAATAGCTTTTCAATCTCTTGTACTGGCGATGGTGGCACTAGATCTGTATCAGTTACTGTTGAAGGCTATAGAGAAACCGATGGTGTAGTTGTAGACGGATATATTTCAGGTGCTGAAGTTTGTATTGATGAGGATGAGAGTTGGACTTGTGATTCAAATGAAAGTACTACAACTTCAGATAATGAAGGTAAATTTACCATTCGTTATGCAAACGGTAATTTAGTATCCATCGGTGGAACTGATTTAGATTCGCAAACCCTTTTAGACAATCTTTTAATCACTCATAAATTGACTGGTCACTCAGACTTTAAAGCTGTTACTCCAGTAACTTCTGTTGCTGCCTTTATGGAAGATAGTTCACTGGTTAATGCAGCATTAGGTATAGATTCATCTATTGATGTTTTTACTTTTGATCCGGTTGCCAATAAAGGAGATGGTGGTATTAATGATTATTTGTATGAGAAGGGCAACCAGTTAACAGTTCTTGCTTTTGCTCTTCAAAACATAACCAATAACTTAAATACAACCACAGAAACAACCCAGGACTACTTTAAAGCTATCACTGAGGAAATAGAAAAAGAATATACCGAAACTGAAACCAAAGTAGATATTGAAACGGAAGCTTTTGTCACAAAAGCACTAGACAATGTAATAGCAGCAAAATCAGTAACTATTGATGAAACGGCTAAAACAAATACCTCAAAAGCACTATCAGGAGTACTACCAATAATTGAGGTGAAATCTTCAAGTGACTTAACCACCTCAGTTATTAGATTTGCAGTTTCTACCCTACAAACAGACATTCAAGCTATTGCTAATGGTACTGCAACTGCAGAGACAGTAACTAGTTATACCAGTGATGTATTAGCTTATATATCAGAAGATCAAAATATAGATGCAGATGAAATAGCACCTGATATCAGTGCTATAGCTGATAGTGCAACCACATCTGAAGATGCGGCTGTAGAAATTAATGTATTACTAAATGACTCCTATTTAACTTCAGCACCCATCAGCGTAATGGCAGCAAATGGCACTAATGGAACAACTAGTGTTGCAAGTAATATTGTTACTTATGACCCTGATGCAGATTATAACGGTACTGATACCTTTAGTTATACCATTACTCAAGGTGATAAGACTTCAAGTGCTGATGTTACAGTTACGATTGAAGCAGTTAATGATTCGCCATCTATTGATATAGCATCTACTATTCAAGTACAAGAAAACCAAACAGCAGTGACAACTATTTCAGTCTCGGATGTAGATGGAGATGAGTTAACTTTAACGCTTGGTGGTGCTGATGCAGATAGCTTTAATTTATCAACTGATAATGTTTTAACCTTCAAAGAAGCTCCGGACTATGAAACTAAAGATTCATATTTAATCACACTGACTTTAACTGATGGCACTGAAACAGTAACTAGAGATATAGTTATTAAAATTACAAATGATGAGTCTGATGATCCTATTCAAAGTAACTATAGTGCTGACACTGAATGTACCTCTCAAGCATGTGAAAAATTCACTGGAAAGGCTCTTGATGGTTATTTAGTGGGAGCAAAAGTTTATATTGATCAAAACTTTAATTTTAACTGGGATAGAGGAGAAATTATTGGCACTACAGATCAAAATGGTGCTTTTAGTATCCCCGTCAATGATGAAAGCATATATCAATGCTTAGCAAATAGGCCAATAATGGTCGATGTGCCTGTTGGAGCAATTGACACTTCAAGAGGTGAGGTAGAACAGGCATACAAAATGGCACTGCCATCTATAAATGATGCTGGTACTGATAGCATTATTATTTCACCATTTACAAATTTACTTTCAAACGCAATTTCTAAAGCAAAATCTGACTCAGGAATTAAAGAGGACTTATCAGTAACTGATGGCTGTGGGAATGTAGCTGATGGG
>Ga0255779_1003452_pt1 | contig 15832 bp, 10 predicted proteins | sample 011ome_21_FD_179977 | JGI IMG/M metagenome (GOLD analysis project Ga0255779, IMG submission 179977) | Coastal salt marsh microbial communities from the Groves Creek Marsh, Skidaway Island, Georgia - 011508AT metaG (version 2) | ecosystem: Environmental > Aquatic > Marine > Intertidal zone > Salt...
TGGTACACCTGAATCAGCCACGCTTTATTGCTGTTTAAGACCAGCTTCTCGAAATTCTTCGGGGTCAGCTCCTGGGTCTCCGACGTGATCGGGTCAGCCTGGGGGAACCCGAATCCTCCGAACCGGCCTCCGGCGCCGGGAAAGCCGGCGGTATCCGAGTCCCATCCGCCGCGTCCAGCAGAACCCGGACCGCGACGCTGCTGTTGACCGCCGCGCCCTCCCGGCGAAGACTTATACGCGTCCCTGGGATCAGCGAATCCGGTCATGTCGTAGTTTCGCTTCTTCTCCGGGTCTGACAACGTCTCGTACGCCTTCTGGATCGACATGAATTTGTTCGCCGCTTTCTCCACCTCGTCTGCTGCTTTACCCTGCTGCTTGTCTGGATGGTACTTCAGGGAGAGCTTGCGGTACGATTTCTTGATATCGGACTCGGTGGCACCACGGCTGATATCGAGCAGCCTGTATGGATCAGCATCGCGAGCCGCACACGACACAAAACCGAGGAGCAGCACCACAAGCCAGGCGACGCGACGCACGGCAGATCTCGAGTTCGCCATCGAAAAGAATATCAGTCGACGTGCGCCCGGGTCGCTTCCCAGTGGAGCGATGCGAAACTGTCTTAGAGTCTAGCCGATGGAACCCGAGCGTACCCCACACTCGCTTCTACTCGGCGCGACCTGCCTCAGCGCGAGGTGCACACCCCGCGGCGCCCGCGCGTATACCTCACGACCCGACACGAGTCTCTTTTTAAGCCCCCTGAGGAAACGAAATGAAGCCGCCCGATTCACAAGACACGCCAGGCGGAAATTTAATCAAACGACACCGTCGGCCGTCGCGAGGGTCGCACCTTCCGTTGGTGATGTCGCATCTTTTCCGATCGAAAACGGCACTTTCGGGGCCGCGGGGGACCCTCTGACCGAAGGAAGCCCGCCAGATACTGTCGACGGAGGTCGTATCGGCTGTATCGGCGGTGCCGATTGCCTCGGCAGGTGGTCCTTGACTAGGTGAGAGGCATACCAGGTGAACCGAGCGGAGCGGGTGGGTGATCCGCCGCTCGCGGCTCGAAAGCCATGAATCGATACAAGGTGCAGAAGCAACTCGGAGACGGGACGTATGGCAGCGTGTGGAAGGCGACGAACAGAGAGACGAACGAGGTGGTTGCCATCAAGAAGATGAAACGTAAGTTCTACAGCTGGGAGGAGGCCATCTCCCTTCGAGAGGTGAAGTCCTTGCGCAAGCTGAACCACCCCAACGTCGTGAAGTTGAAGGAGGTCATTCGCGAGAACGACGAGCTGTACTTCGTGTTTGAGCACATGAAGCAGAACCTGTATCAACAAATAAAGGACCGCGATAGGTACTTCTCCGAGACCCGCGTGAAGAACTGGATCTATCAGATTCTGCACTCCATCGCTTATTTGCATAAGCACGGGTACTTCCACAGAGACCTCAAGCCGGAAAACCTCCTCATCACTGACGACACCGTGAAGCTTGCGGACTTTGGGCTAGCTCGCGAGATTCGGTCGAGGCCGCCTTACACGGACTACGTCTCTACGCGGTGGTATCGAGCACCGGAAGTGCTACTTCGATCGCCGTATTACAACTCGCCGATCGATATTTTCGCCATCGGTGTCATCGCCGCGGAGTTGTTCAGCCTGCGGCCGCTGTTTCCGGGGAGCAGCGAGCAAGATGAGATTTATAAGATTTGCGCCGTGAACGGCACACCGAACGAACAGTCGTGGGCAGAGGGGATGAAGTTGGCGAGCAAGATGGGATTTCACTTTCCCAAGTTCGATCCAACTCCGCTACAAAAACTTGTCCCTAATGCTAGCAAGGAGGCGCTCGACTTCATGGAGGCATGCTTACAGTGGGACCCGACGAAACGTCCCTCCGCCGTGCAGTGCCTTCAGATGCCGTTCTTCCAAACCGGCATCACCACGCCGATGAGTTTGAAAGATGAGCCGAAACCTCAGGCGCGACGCTCGGCTCAGACGAGAACGTCAGAAGAGGCAGTGGTAGCTGCCAATCCACACGTGGACGCCTACGAAACCCACAGACACGAACCGCTCCAACCGAGCAATTCGGCGTCGTCTGTTCCCGCTCCGCAAGAGCCGGTCGCGAAGTCGCGTTGGGGCGAGCACGCGTCGCGGCAAAACAGTTCTGCGTCCGCTTCGCAGCACGTTCAAGCAGCCAAACAGCGGGTAGAATCCGTGACAGACCGAGGCCGCCACGATGTTCCGTCAGAACAAGCTGTCCCGCGTCGGCATCACTACCAGCATCATGAACCGCAAAACAAGCAGGGCGCTGCCATGCGCGACCCGCTGCTCAGCAAACCTTTGGCGGGGTCCTCGTTTGGCAGTTACAACAAACCTCTGGCTCAGAAGCCGGTGAGCCTCGGCGCTCAACCAAGCGCGAGTTCCATGTTGTCTTCGCGGGTGAGCTCAGGATCGAGGGATTACACCAGAGGATTACAGCCTTTGGACGTGGTTGGTAAATCGCCGCCGTACGCAAACGGCGAGAACACGACGTCGCGAGGGGCTCCGCAAGAGCGCGTCAGAAGTCAGCTGTATGGCACGGCAAGCAGCTCCCGCCCGACACAAGTTCAGCAACGTGCACCTCAGCAGCACGTTACTGGTTCCAGATTATATTCCAAGTACGGCAGTGGGGCAGCTGCGCAAAACAGTCATGATCCACTCATTGGTGGTTCGCGTTTGCGTGCCTCTCAATTCGGTGGGTACGGTGTTGAGAGCATCGCTCCCCTGCATAAATTGAACCTCGGCGGATACGGTAAAGGAAACTCCGGAGTTTCAGAAAAAATCTCGGGAGTGGGGACGAGGTACGACTTCGGCCGGGACACGTACGGACTTGACAGACGAAGTCCCCCGATTGCGAGAAGGGACACTTACGGCGCGCCCGAAGCTGGTTTGCGGCACGGAGGGGGACAGTATTCGCGCGAATTGATCGCGCACGACAAAGGTGATATCCCGGTACGCGGGAAACACCTGGGGAGTTACGGAGGAAACGCTCGCTATCGCTCGACGATGCTACAACCATCTCATATGGGTGTTGCGGAACTGAAGCTTCCTCCATTAGAGCGGCGGCAGCCTATCCCCGGCGTTGGTACGTATCGTAACGCTTCACTTTCTAGTCAATATCCTTCAGCAGGTACGGATGATGGTGTCCGGAGAGGGGCACAGCCGCCGTCATATCGACACAATAGTCTGTATTAGTTTCGGTGATGTCAAAACCTCAGCATAGCGCGCGCCACGACACACGATAGATTCAAAATAAAAATCGAGTGAACGCGTTCACGATTTTGAGAAGTATTCAAGATTGAAAGCGCACATACCAAATACATTCAATAACTCGCATAACTAAATCAACAGAGCAATAATAGCATCCAAGAGCTTACATAAAATCTTGAGAGGAAACATCGCGTGAACCGCGAGGAGGCAGATTGTACGTCCCCTCGCGAAAGTGATAATGTTTCATGGCAACGTCGCTCAAATATAATATGCACATGCTCAACGAATAATGCAATAAGCGGGAGACAGGAAAGTTCTGCTAGCTTGCTATTAATATTAGTGACTATGAAGTATCATCATCGACTGCGTCGAAAGATCGTTTCAACGGGGCCAGACGATTGCGTCCAACGATACCATCAGGCAAATCGAACACCTTCCCCACTTCCGCCACAGTCTTCGATTTGTTTAATGCCCTCCCTTCTTCGTTCTCCAGCCCAGTAGATTTGATTAACATTTCTCTGCGATTTGAAGAAACGAAGAGATTGGAAGAAAGTATTACACGTTAGCGCGCCGTTTGAATGTTTTGCAGAGATATTATCAGGAACGTCACGTGCGCAGCTCTTACCTCGCAAGATATTTGGTATTGTTCACTGGATGATCCCATTCGAGACACTTTGTCATGAGCCTCTTCAAGTTTTCACGTGGCGGTATCGATCCGCCTTTGCTGAAAATCGACTGGTTCCACTGTGCACCTCGAGCAGCCATCGCAGCGGCCGCGCCTGTCGATTCTCGTATGCGTTCAAAGTCTTCGTAAACAAAGACATCACCGTTTGCTATCACCGGACATGAAACAGACTCGACGACTTGCCTAATGGCGTCCCAGTGCGCAGGATCCCTTGGCCGCTGGTGGACGTATCTTCCGTGCACGGCAAAGGCAGACACGCCGGTTTTCTCTATCGCCTGCGCGAGCTCGATTGTTTCCTGGACGCTGTCGAGTAGTCTGATTTTGCACGTTACGCCCACCTCGCTAGGCAGGTTTCTCCGTAACGTCGTCAGAATATCCCTGATTGTTTCTGGTTTCTTGAGTAATGCAGCGCCAGCGCCGCTGGCGATGGAGAATTTCAGGGGGCATCCCATGTTGATATCGATGACTTTCACGTCTTTGCACGCAAGCTCAGCGCACTTCATCGCTCTACCAGCTTCGCCAGTGCCGAGTTGCAGGACCAGACGTTCTTTCTCCTACGATTAATAGAGATTAGTTAAAAGGGTCAGCAAAGAGACGCATTCCTTTCGTGAAGCACTCAAAGGAGGTTGGTGGGTCGTCTACGCACCTCTTTCCGCGTGCGAAACACGATGCGGTTCGCGTTTTCTTCCGGGACTGTATCGTTTATGTAGTCGATCGTGCCCCACTCCTCGTTCTCGACGCGTTTGCAAAGCATCAATCTGAAAGGTGGTGCCGATGTGAATAAAGGAGGGTCAGCACCGCGCGAGAACTCATTATACGTCAGACAGCGGTGTTGGAACCGTGTCCGTGTTCGTGAAACCATTTTTTCATGAAAAAGGTGTCGAAGGGAGAGAGAGGGAAGGAAGATCTCCGACTTCAACGCACTTCCTATCGATGAGCTCCTCGGAGTAAACGATATCGGCGCCGTACTCGGCCGCGAGAAGCCGAGTGGGGAACGTATTCACCCGAACCATAGGAGCTAGGATGTTCTTCCCCTTGTAAAACTGCCACGCATCGTCGCCCTGCATGGCGTCGAGATTTCCCGGCTGCTAACGCCGTCGCAGCACTACTGTCTCGCGTTAGGCGCGATGTAGAATCGTACCAGGAGATTCACGCCGTGCTCACGCACACAGAAGGAGGCTTCGGTGGCCCTTCGAGCTCCTCCGTTGAGCTGAAAACCACGCGCCCGCGCGCTGTTGGTTCGTGCGCTGTGTGACCGTGCGCGGCGGCGGCGGCGAAAAAAGGAACACGGGTGCCGACGGCCGAGTGCGTTTTGATTTATTTTCTCACTGCGGCCGGACCGACCGAACGTTCCGGCGTTTCTTTGAAGGACAACTGGCCGCGGCGTTTTTCAGGTGAGATCCGATAAGGTCGCGCACATAGACACGCGCTAGCCATGGCTATGGCGGCCGCATCACATGTCGGGCTCACGACGTATCAGCCCTCTAAGATTCTGAGCGCCCGTGTATCGAGGACTTCCCGTCGTTGCATCAGCTCTAGTGGTCCAGGCGTGGTGCGTTGCGACGGGGCCACGACGTCTCCGCCGAGGCTTCCTCGATCGCCAAAAGAACAGGTCGCGCAGGCTGCCGAGGCGGTTCGCAGGGCCACTGCCGACGGTAAGGAACTGGTATCGATAGAGTTTAACCTTCCTCTTATCGGCGCGACTGATCTCGATGACTGGCCGGGCGGCGTGCGTCAGCAGTACCAAGCCATCGCGCCGATGGTGGGTGAGCTCTTGAAGAACATCGGCACCGACGACAAGGCGGACGTCAGGCAACGCATCATCGAAGACGCTGACGCGGTGGTGGTGCTCTCCACCGAGGGTGCGCAAGCGATGGTGTTCCCGACCGCGGAGACCCTGCCCGAGTTGAAGAATATCGCCGGTAAGGGCAAGAAGAGCGGGCCTCTCGCTTTGGTCAACTCTCAGATTCGCACCAACAACGACGGCTCGAACCTCATCAGCGATCTCGGAATCGGTCCGTGGAAGAAGAAAAACGAAGAGTTTCTCGCGCAGTTCGAGCAGGTGTATTGGCTCTCCGAGCAGCGTATTCAGGGAGAGACCGTTCGGCTGTTGAAGTCGTACCAGCAGCCGTGGCAACTCTTCGTCCTTACCGAGATGACAGCCGACGCGATGCCGGAGTGCGTGCAGACGTTCGAGACGAGGCCGACGTACCAGGAGCTCGAGAAGCTTTTGATGTCGAGAGAAGGATCGGTCGCGGCGATGAGCATTTATGACAGAGTAGTGAGAGAGGCGACGTTCAACGCCACCTCTGTTTCTCAGAAGCCGAACAACATCGACATGGACCAAGACTAGGTAGAGCTATTTTAAAATTCTAAAACGCGTTTCATCACCGCCAGTACTGTGCAAACCTGTGCGTCGTCTCGAAGAACTGCGGGAACAATGCGTTCGTGGACTCGTTGATCAGCACTTGGAAGTGTTGCATCGCCGCTTCGTCGTCGAGATCGAGCGCGAACTTAGACTCGAGTTTCAGAAGGGCCTTTTCGCTGTCCTGCGAGATATCGGGAATGTTCGAGTGCTCCATCAAGCTGAACAAGTTTAGGATCAGCACCACGTGCTTTCGCAGGATGTTGTAAGCCTCGCAACAGTACGTCTTGAACCTGCCGAAGAACGCGCTGTCGGTTCCGCCCATGGCTTCAACCATCTCCTTGCACAGCTTCATCGGCGGCGGGAACACCTTCGGATCGCGTCCCATCATAAATCCGAAATCAATGTGAAACATGCGTCCGTCCGGAGCAAGCATCAAGTTGTCCAAGTGCCGATCACCGACTCCGAGGATGTACGTGATGACGCAGTATCCGGCGCAGCTCTTGACGAATTTCAGGAGCGCATCTGTCGAGCAACCGTACGGCCCGTCGGGATCCGGATTGTGTATCGCGAGGTATTTCGTCAACGTCTTGTGTTCCGCCAAAATATCCGCCATGGCCTGCGAGGGGATGAACTCGATCAATCCCGTGTCCCCACCGGTGGCCAACACACGGAACGGGGTCAACTTCAAGTCAAGGTTTTCTCTTTTCAGCAACCGATCCATGAGGGAGATCATCTGTACGCACAACTGATCTTGTCGCAAGTCGTCGCCCTTCTTGAAAATCATGTTTACCACCTCGTCGCTCGACGTGCGGAAGGCGAGTTTCAGCGGACTCAGAGCGGACTTGAAAACCGTGCTCTGCTCCGGAAGGATTCCAGTCACTGTGGAAGTGGGATCGATAGGCAGAGGAAGAGGTGAAGAGAATGACGCGAGCTCACCGAAGGCGCCTTGGTCGGAGAGGATGCCTCTCAGCCGTTCGACTTTCTTAGGCTGACCGCGGCCCATCGCGTTCAGCTCGCGCGTGATGGCCGTAAGCTGCGCCATGAGCTCGCTTTGTCGCCGCAAAGAGTCCCACAGTTCTTCACCGACCGCGCCTGTCGATCGACAAGCCTCCTCGAAAAGCTGGTGCGTGTGCGCAGATCGAGGTGCGAACGTTGGGTCTTCCCACTCCACGACGAGGTACCAGTGCAGAAAGTTCGCCAACACCGGGTTCGCGACGGCGCGGTCAACGAGGAACCTCGCCAGCTGGCTGTCGTCCTCCGACTCGTACCTCAGCGCCTGCACTAGCTGCAGCAGATATCCCATGAGTTCGTCATCCCCGGCATCCGACAAGACCGAGACGGCGTATTTTCGCACATCAGTGTTCGTGAACGTAGGAGATAACAGCTCGAGCGCTGAAGCCGGATCGATCGGTGCCCACTGATACATCAGCTCGATAGAAGCTTTCGCTTCTTCGGCGTCGGCCCAATCGACACACTTCAGGAACTTGGTGAGCGCGTCGGATTCCGCGCGCAAAGAGAAGCGAAACTTCCACAGCAGGGCGTTATACTCTGCGCCAAGCACGCGAGTGGGTGGCAAGCGAATAGCCGACGCCAGACTGCGTTTTTCGTTTCCGTTCGGTTTCAGATCGTGGTCCACTACGCCTCGAGCGACGCTGCGCGTGAGCTTCTGATGCTTGCGCTCCGCGGGGTTCTCCAGGCCCATGTTCACTTCACTGTCCACGAGCCAAATGAGCTGATCCCAACGAGGTGTCGTGCTGGACGCAGACGACACGGGTGTTTGTTCCCGAAACATCACGGGCGCTGAGAACATCGGGAGTTCGACGTGAATATCCATCCAACCTTGCGCATACTGTTCTCTGCGTTGGACGCTTCGTATCTGCGCGATTCTCGCAAACGTCAGTCTATCCAACCAATCCACCGCTTCGATATCACCGTGCTCATACTTTTTCAGCCGCGACTCGAGAATGTCCAGATCGCCCCACTCCGTCGACGTCGATGTTGTCTCGAGTCCTGACGGCTGAATCGCGAGTTCCCCTTCGTGCGTGCGCGTAAGGGAAATGCGCTGGTTTCCCCGTAAAAGCGAACAGTGTTCGTCAAACAAGCGGAACGTCGCCTCACCGATGAGTTCGCGCCTTCGTATGTTTCTCGCGTTCCAGACCTTGATGTCGAGCCTCGCGTTTCCAGACAAGTCCCGGTACTTTATCGGGAAAAACAGCGTCTCTCCCCATACCACGGTGCCTTGCTCAAACGTCCCAGCGGCAGTGCAGGTCGGCGTCGTCAAGGGCTCGTCATCCGCGAACAACTGAAAGGTAACGCTGAGTTCGGCTTGACCTTTCCCCGACAAGTGTTCCTGAGATGCGAGAGAGGTGAGGAGGGGCGGAGTCAGCGCTTGGGGAGATACATCCTTGAACACCGAGCATCAGTCATGAGGTTGCATACGCACCGTAGGTAAGCGGCCGTGGAACTCAGTAACCTGCGAAGTTGGAAGTGAGGAGGGGAAGAGCGCGTGAGCGAGAGAAGTCCTTTTTGAGTTGCGAATTCCTAGAACACGGGCTCGACTGCGCGGCACGCACCTTCAGACGAACGTCAAGGTCCACGTCGCTGCTCAGAAACACGCCATCGTCCTCGCCCGGCTCCATCTTAGAGCGCGGGTATCTTCCTACCCCCTTGCGCCCACCCCGGTTAGTGAGGTGGTGCACGAAGGGTCGCGCCCTTCGAGTGTGTGAGGAAAGTCTTTCGAGACGATTTTCGAGGGCGCCGATTTTCGAGCAGTTTTCCAGGCTATTTTCTCGCGGCGTCGCGTTGAAGCTGCAAAGTTGTTCATGGACGCGCTAGCGAGATCGACCATGGTTCTAAGGAGGCTGCAGACAATCACGCGACTCACGCGCGATGCGTGAGTACGATGCACGAAGGTTGTGAACGATTCATTACACGTTGTGCTGTTCGTTTCACTCTCATTGCACAAGTTCACGCCGAAGGCAAAAGGAGCGCCGCCGCTACTTGCCTCCCCTCTTGCACAAGTATGTTGTACGTCGCTATCGCGTTCGGAGTGTCTAACACCTCCAACATCGTTTCCGTGTTTCGAAAAAACTCGAGCGTCTCCGCTGGAAGCGCTTCTATTTTGTTCCCGCACCCCACGATGAGAATATCGGGCGCCGGGTCGACGACGTGCGCGGCGACGAGCGCGTCTGGTGTGATCTCCTCCACCGTCTTCACCCCCCACATTAACGACAGTTCTTGATACAAAAACACGTTCCCTTGGTATTCCACCCCTCCAATGACAAAACCCTTGCTCGTGTACGTATCGATGCCTTGAGAGCCCCCCAAGCCGAAGATATCGCTGTCCTCGATGGGGCTCGACGCGAAGTTTCTGGGACCTCGTCGGCACCGAGCCAACTCCCGGGATGCGCACGCCAACTCAGTCATTTCCAAGGGACGCCAAGTCCTCGCGCTTGGTGTCGCCGCGCATTTCCATGCGATATGCGCTCCTCGAGCCGCGGCGCGACGAAGGCTCATCGCACGCGCGCGTGCTTGTGTCGGGGCCGTCCCGACACGTGGGTGCCCTTGGACGGTAGAAAATAAGCCCCGAATCATCACGCCGTTTGGCGTTTGCCGAATACTAACCACGACCGATCCACATTTAGGAGTCGACGAGAGCAGCGACGAGCAGACCGAAGGGGAGCGGACACGCGGCAGCGTAAGTGCTGTCCCGCGAAAGGCACGCCTCGGTGCGCGGTGCGCATAATTTATCGGACGGGGAGTCAAGATGGTTCGTCCCAGGCTCGCCGCTCTCTCGCCCCAGTCCGCTGCAATCTCCCCATCCCCCTGAATTTCTCCTTCTTCGGACGTTCAGTCCAACAGTCGCCGCTCCGGTCGCTGACCTAAATCATCCATCTCCTCCCCCGTCTCCTCCAAACGTCGCAGCCGGACAAGAAGAGTAAGAAGGAGAAACTTGCCGAGAAGAAAGCCGCGGCGGCGGCCGCTGCGGCGGCTGCTGCGGCGGAGGAAGAGGAGCGTCAGCGGCTCGCAGAGATCGCGAGGAAGAAACGCGAAGCCGAGGATGCGGTGTTAGCGGCGGAGGAAGCCGAGCGCGTCGCGGCGGCGGATGCGATCCTCGCGGCGCAGGCAAAGGCGCAGGAAGGGTTCGAATTCGCTCGCGCCGAAGAGCTGTCTACACGCCGGACGGCTGACCAGGAAGCGTACGAGTGGGGGCGCTTCTCGTCGTGCTGCGCTCGCCCGGACCCTCGCGAACAGAGGCAGGTGCTCGGATACGAGATGACCCTTGCGGAAATGGTTTCGCTCTCTCTGAGTGACGCGCTCGACACGGCGGAAAGCCACGAGCTGATCGTGCGAGAGGCAGAGCTGTACCGGGACTGGGCATTGTCTGAAGGAAAATCGGAGGACGCGGAGGCGCTTGTGACGTGTCGTCGCCGCGTGCGAGAGTTGACGGAGACGACTGTGGATCGCGCGACTGCACACCTGCTACACACCGCGGACAAGCACCAGGACGAAGACGGCGAGATTTTGGTCAACTGCGTTCGCGACGACTTCAAATACGCCCTGTGGATGAATCACGTCAAGAACCCTCGGTTCAAGGCAATCGAAGTTCCGGAATTTGACAGCTTATTGCTGGAACTCCCCAAGGAACTGTCGATGGCGACCATCGCGATGCGCGCGTTTCACCGGACGTATTGCGAGTTTGAAAGTTTTGAGGACGCGGGACAGGGTTCCGCTGCGGAGGAAGCATCTGATGTCGCGGATAATAGCGCGCCGAACGAGCCGACTGAAGTGGAGGCGTCTTTGAACGTGCCTCAGGGCGCGACGGAAGAAGCGTCGGCCGAGGAACCGGCAATGGAGGAGGCCGAAAAAGAAAACGCGGCGCCCGCGCAGACAGAAACAACCGAAACGAACCCCGCGGAGACGAAACCCGAGGAAGAAGGCGGCGACGGCGAGACGAAACCGACGGAGGATGAATCTGGAGAAGAAGCTCCCGTGGAAGAAGCACCCGTCGAGTCCGAGCCCGAGCCTGTGGTGGCTGAAACGAAACCCCTCGGTCCGGTTGAATCCATAGGTGGCATCCTCACCTTGGATCTCCTGACTTTACCGCCGCTTCCCGAGGTGGCCAACGATTGGACCTTACGCGCGGTAACGCCGCTCACCGCGAACGTCCGGCGCGTCCCGTACCCCATCCCAGCGACGGGGTCCGCACCGAAATCGTTCGATTCCGTGGACCTCGACGCGCCTCCTGTGACTGTGTCGTACCGACTCTCCGAGGACCTGGTCCTGTCCGACCCGGAGCCCCGCGTGGGTTGGTGGGACGAGTCCGGCGCGCGGTGGCGAACGGACGGCGTGAGCGACGTGCGCGTCGAAAAAGGCGTGTTGACGTACACGACAGTTAAGCTCGGGCACTTGTCTTTATTGCAAAGCCGCTCCGAGTACATCCCGTACACTTCGTGGGGCGTGCGCCCGTCCGCGTCGGGCGAGGCGTGCACGGTGTCAATCGTTCCCGGAAACGACCGCTTTAAGGGCGTCGGCTTGGAGATTGAAGTCGGCGCCGGTTGGTGCGCGTTGCGAAGCGTTCCCGTCCTCGAGCTCGAGACGCTCGTCGGGAAGAAGTTGCGCGCGCGCGAGCTCCTCGCGCGTCTCGCCGAGCGAGGCGTGCGCATCACCCCTGATGACCGGAGCTGCGCGTCCGTGGGAAAGATCCCGAAGGACGAGAAGCTCGAACTCGAGTTTTGCAGAGACGTCGCGACGCTGGCGCCGTCGTTTGCGGTGGCGTCGTGCAAGTTCAACGGCGACGTCGGATCGCAGGACGCGCTCGTGCGCGTCGCGGAGGTCAACGACTTCGACCTCGTGTCCGGCGAGGACGTGTTCAAGATTTTCCAGCGCGAGCGCGAAGGCGTGGTCCTGTCCTTGCTGCGCAAGACGAAGGGCATCGCTGTCGTGGACGCGAGGCACAAGCTTGGCGCGCTTTCGAGGTCGATCGAGACACACATGGCGGAGGGACGCGATAACACGGGCGCGGCGGCAGCGCGCGCGCGGAGCGAAGGATTCGAGCCTCCTCTCGTCCCGCTGACGTACCACGCCACGGCGATGACCTACGCGGAAACTAAGGCGACAGAAATGTCCGTGCGACGCATTCGACAGGCGCCCGTGATGCTCACGGAGACGCTGGCGAGTTTGTTAGGCTTGATGCGCGTGTGTACGTTTGGCTAGTAGCTAGTCGCGGTGCGCGAAGACCGTTTTGTGAAGAAGAAGAGCTTCGCGTTAAGGTCCGTCGAGCGCCGCGTCTTCCGCGTCTCGCGCCGCTTTGCTCGCGCTCTTGTGTCGCTTCCCCTCTCTCCCCTCTTTAGCCTCGCCGTCTCCACCCTTCGACGTGGGGTTCGACGTCCGCCACGTCTTCAGCTTCTTATCGATGTTCCGCACCACCTCTTCCTTCGGCTCGTCTCCCCCGACTCGGACAATCTCGTCAAGCGCATCCAGGCTCCCGTCGAGGCTCCCGCCCGCGTCTGCGTCCTCCTTTCCCTCCTTCACGCTCTCGACGTACCGCGCCAACGCGTCGACGCCGAGCTCGCGACCCGCCGCACGGAATGCCGCGAGTCCCAGTTTCCCGGGGGAGTACATCAACGGCGCGTCGGTGAGCATGAGCTTGTCCACGGTCCTTCGCGCGAGCCCGACGCACTCGTCCAGTTTTTCTCTCGGCGTCACAGGCCCCTCCAGATCGCCGCGTTCGGTTTTCTCCTCCAGGTCACACCGGAACCCGTTCACGGCGCGGTACGGCGAGTACGTGACGAGCTGGAATTGCAGACCCGCCAAGAGCGTGAGCTCGGCGTTGAGCACGCGCGACGCGTCCTCGTGCATGCCTTTTCCGAACTCCTCAGCGCTGACGTAGTTTTCCTCTACCTTGCACGCGACGTAGATGGACGTGAGCATCATCACCTTCAGGTTGTGTTGCAGCAGGCTGGTGCCGAGCAGGAACCGCTTGAACAGCGTCACCGCGGTCGCCTGCACTTTGGACGGCAGGCTGAACGCCGCGCACACTTTCAGGATCTTCGCCTCGTAGTACCTTCGGAGCAGTGTCTCCTCCTCGTCCGTCAAGGGTTCGGGGCCATCGGTCTGCAACGGCTCCCCGGTGCTCGCTCGCGCTTCCTGCGCGCTCTCGATCGCGCCCCTCCTCGCGTCCGAACGGCGCTTCTCGATGTCCTCGCGGGACAGGATCCAGAACCGCTTCTGCGTACTCGTCAGATAACAGCTCATGCTCGTCCGAGTCTTTCCAACGCGACGCCCCGCGGGTGCGCGTCTCACTGCGGCGAGGAGTGCCAACTGCCTCGTTTCGGCGCGTCAAGCCGCAACATTTCACGACTTGGCGTTTGTCGTCATCTTCTCGGATAGAAGTTGAGGGGCTCCAGAGTCCTCGTCGCGCGACACGGAGTCCGTCGTGCGTTTAGGGGAATGAGCCTGACTCTTTCGAGTGTCGCTTCGACTGTTGCGACGTCTCCCCGCGCGCATCGAAGGAAACGCGTCCGCGACACGTCCTGGACGCGCGCGTGCCTTCCATCTAGACATTTCATCGCGTCACCCATCCGGGGCGCGACGCGTCTCGGAGAAGACTCGCGCGTGGACACTCGCGCGAGACGTTCCCTCGGATTCTCCAGGGGCCTGGACACTCGCATGCTGCGCATCAGACATGGCGTCTCTCCCCGGATGAGCACGAACGACGACGGGCGTCCGTCGTTCGAGGAGACGGACCCCGAGCAGGCGCAGCTGTTACCCGCCACGACGGCGGTCTCCAAAAATAAGAGCCCCGTGGATTGGCGCGCCACCGGGACGGCGTTCGTGTTCCCCGCGATCGGCGGTTTGCTCTTCGGCTGGGACATCGGCGTCACGTCCGGGGCGCTGGCGAACCTCAGCAGCCCGGTGACGAGCGGCACGGACTGGTACAGCCTCGATCCGTTTCAGACGGGACTGGTGGTGAGCGCGTCGCTGGCCGGCGCTCTGACGGCGTCGGCGGCGGCGGCGGTTTCCATCGGCGACACACTCGGAAGCAAGCGCGAGCTCCAGCTCGCGGCGGCGTTGTACTTCCTGGGCGCTATCTCCCAGGGCCTGGCACCCTCACTGGAAGGCCTCGTCGCAGGCCGCTTCGCGTACGGGCTGGGCATCGGGTTCGCCATGCACGCCGCGCCCATGTACCTCTCCGAGACGGCGCCGTCGTCCGTGCGCGGCTTGCTCATCTCCCTCAAGGAGGGCTTCATCGTCGGCGGGATCCTGCTCGGGTACCTCGGCAGCTACGTCATCGTCGGCGAGGAGGGCGGATGGCGCACGCTGCTTTCCTCGTCATCGCTCGCCGCCGCCGCGCTCGCGGTCGGGATGACCACCCTGCCGGACTCGCCGCGGTGGCTCGCGCAGAAGGGCGGGTCGGAGGAGGAGGTCCGGAGCGCGCTTCGGCGCGTCCGCGGGCGCTCGGCGGCGGGCGACGCCTTCGACCAGGAGGTCCGGGCGATGGTCGCGTCCGCCGGCGCGGGCACGCCCAGCGGCGGCATCGCGGAGCTCTTTCAGAAGCGGAACCTGAAACCGCTGTACGTCGGTTTGTCCGTGGTGCTGTTCCAGCAGATCACCGGCCAGCCGTCGGTGCTGTACTACGCCGAGCAGGTGTTCGAAGCCGCCGGGTACGATCCCGACAAAGGCGCCGGCGTGAGCGTGATCCTCGGCTTGTTCAAGCTGATCATGACCGGGTTCGCCGTGAAGTACGTCGACACCCTGGGCAGGCGTCCTCTGTTGCTGGGGGGAGTGAGCGTCATGACGCTGGCGACGGCGGTCCTGGGCGCGTGCTCGGCGACGCTCGCCGCCGGCGACGCGGCGAATGCGCCACTCACCGCCAACGCGTCCGTCGTCGCCGTGTTCATGTACGTCGGCGCGTACCAGGTTTCCTTCGGGCCGATCGCCTGGCTGCTGGTCGCCGAGATCTTCCCCCAGCGCGTGCGCAGCGCCGCGGTGGGCGCGGCGACTCTGACGAACTTCGGAAGCAACTTCGTCGTGTCTCTGTACCTGCCCACCATCATCAACATCTTCGGCCAGGCGGGCACGTACTACCTCTTCAGCTCGACGGGCGTCGTCGCGCTCCTGTCCATCTACCTCACCGTCGTGGAAACCAAGGGAAAGACGCTGGAGGAGATCGAGGAGCAGATGACCAGGTGACGCGTGCGTAGTGAATTGTATCCGGATGCGTAACACTCGATGAAGTCGACGCGTTCGCGCCGGCGGCGAGCGCGCAGTCGCGCGTCGCGCCGCGCGAGAAAAAAACGCGACGCGGCGAAACTGCCGAAGAAAAATCTCAATAACCCGTCACCCCCGTCTCACTTTCTCGGACGCGTCCGGAAGAGCATGAGCCGCGAGGATGACGCCGCGGCGTGCGCGTCGACGCGTGACGCCAAACCGCCGTGCGCGTCCGTGTTCGCCGGGGGCTTGAGCTGCCACATCGACCGCTTCGTGAACGCTTCGTTCGAGGTGCGACGGGTGTGATTGAGGATGACGGTTTTC
>Ga0255779_1003473_pt1 | contig 15785 bp, 4 predicted proteins | sample 011ome_21_FD_179977 | JGI IMG/M metagenome (GOLD analysis project Ga0255779, IMG submission 179977) | Coastal salt marsh microbial communities from the Groves Creek Marsh, Skidaway Island, Georgia - 011508AT metaG (version 2) | ecosystem: Environmental > Aquatic > Marine > Intertidal zone > Salt...
GTGTGCGTGTGCGTGTGTGTGTGTGTGTGTGTGTGACGTCGTCGTGCGTGCGTGCGTGACGGTTAGGAGTCGCGTGGGATCGTCGTCACCACCCGCGCGTAACACTAAACGGCAATCCATCCACGGTGGTGTGCGATTGCGGATCGATCGTGCGTTCGACCGACGACGTGTGTGATTGCCTGCGCGTGCGGGTGGTGACGATGATGATGCGACGGGAATGCGGGGATTCGCTGGCGTCGACATCGATGGCGGCGGGTCCGGCGCGAGCGTCGACGTCGTCGGCGTCGACGACGCCGAGTAAGTTGAGTCTCGGGCGCGCGTGCGCGATCGTGGGCGTGAGTGCGCTCGTGGGAGGCGCTGTGTCGTCCGTGTATTGGGGGTCGACGCCGTTGATGTTGGGTGATGAGCGCACGTTGCGTAGACCATCTGTCGCGGCTCTTGGAGAAGGCGCGCGCGCGAAGTTTGACTCTACGATGTTCGTCGACGAGAAACACGAGAAGGATTTCGCGGCGCGACGTAACGCGCCGCTGCGGACGCGCGTATCCATTCTAGTGAATGAGTTTAGCGGTCATGATGTGCAAGTTGCCAAAAAAACGGCTGGCACGGTTGTTTCAAAGTTTATGAAATTTAGACGCATGAATGAACAAGGCGTTGCAAAGTTTGTTCATTTTGAGCGCGCCGTCGTGCCGCTGTACTGGCCCAAAACGTTGGATCTCGCGTTGGAAGCGGTGAAAGTGTTCAATCTCAACGAGACAAATAAAGCGGCGTGGCTTGGCGTGGCAAATAGAGTGGAAAAAACCGCATCGAAACGAGTTCCCGAAGCTTGGTCGCATTACCCGATGCATCACCATCTCGGGTGCCTCTACTCGCATCTTCGATTGTGGAACAACGTCAAGCGCGATAATTTACAGAGCATGATTGTTTTGGAATCTGACGGCGCGTTGTACGCGAGCGTCGACGTGCTGGACTTTCAAAACGTCATCGATAACGCTCCAAAGGATTTCGATGTGATTTTCCTCAAAGATGCGAGAAAATGCCCAGGTCACTTTGTGAAGCAGTTCAAGTCGACGGCGATTGGGCAGAACACCACGCTGATGGATGCGCGACGCGGCAGTCCGAATATGATTTATATGTACAAGATGAATAAGAAATGCGGTTTTGCTGGGTTTGAAAGCTACATAATTTCTTCTCAAGGTGTCGATAAAATTCGCGCCTTTGTAGCCAAGAGAGGCGGAATGGACATGGTTGACGCGTTTGTCGGCAACTACTTGTGCAAGGCAAAGCGTCCAAACCACGTGATTGATTGTTACACCGCGTCCACGATCAAAATTGATCGCGAGGAAATGGGCGGATATCTTCCCGATTGGTACGGCGACGAACGCATTGAAAAGTCGGTCGATTCCAGCGTGATTGAACACTTTGACAACAATTTCACCGCCTTCAATCTTGAAGCGTGTGCGAGACCAGGAAACCGGTACGCGGGCTTTTTACCCGTGGCATACACGGAACACGAGCCAGATAGCGTGTACGCGTGCGCGTCTGACAAAATTTCCAAGTCTTTGAATGCGTGCGAGGCATCGCTGGGGCTTCCGCTCATCCCTTCGCAGGGAGGCGTGCGCGCGCACGTCGAGACGTCGGCGTCTGGCGCCAGCTAAAGCAGCACAGGTTTGGCGAATGAAACTCTTGCGCGTGAGGTGTAGGTGGTTAGATCATGTAGTTAGCATTATTCAATGTACCGGTATTTCGAAAAAACAAAAAAACAAAATCTGCGCAACTCTCGTTGGATGGAATCAAACCGAGACGGCGCCGTAACTTTGCTGAACGGCGGCTGGTTTCTTCATCGTCGCTATCGATCGATCTCGAATACGCACCGCAGCGCCGACCGCCACGACACAGAATAAAACCAAAGCCATCGTCGCAGCGATGCTTTGATTCGTCGGCTTGAAGCTCGCATACTGCACAAATTCCCCAAGTCGAGCGGCGGCTTTCTTTTTACGACGCGCGTTCTGGCGCTCGAGCGCTCGCTCGAGCACTCGCGCGGCTGCTCGCTCTTCTGGTGAAAGTTGTGCTTTCTTTGCGAGATCACAGTTGACGTTCGCATCAAACTTCACTGCGTGTTGCTTCATCGCATTTCCACTCAAGTCTGCGATGTTTGAAATGTCCACCGCGTACGCGCCCCAGGCTTCGTCCGTGAACGATACGGCGACGATGTTTGATCCAGAGCAACGGACCTCGGCGACGGATTCTACCGAAGTTTGCTCGAGAGACATTTCATCACCTTCAGCGTCACCGGCGCATCGCGAATTCGTCTTGGTCAAACTCAAAGCAATATTTGAGCAGTCGATTGCTTCGGAAAATACTATGGAATACGTATAGTCGTCGTACACGTCTCGTCTGAGCGCAAGCGGAGGCGTCGTATCCACAACGAGCGTCAGCACCTCACTCGTAATGGCAAACTGCGTTGACGGTATGGCGTTGCTACCTCCTGTACAGAAACTTTTCGCGCGCACTTCATATTCGCCATCGTTGAATCCGCTCAAAAGCTTGTTGTCATTGATGTTCCATTTGAACAACCCGCCTTTTTCGATGAAATTGGTTTTGAGATTCATCTGTTCGCCATCTGTTCGCCGCCACGCGTCCCACTCTTCTCCTGGTTTTCTATACTGTAACAAAACCTTCTCGAGATTATCAGACGAAGCATCGAAATTGACGCCGAATTCAAAAATTGGTTCATCGGGTTGTTGCTTTGAGATGTATTGCGTCGCTTCGTGATCCTGCAGCGTCTTCTTGGTAAAGCTCACCTCCGGACAACTTGTTAGCCAAGAAATCGTCCCCAAGCTAATCGTGTCCCCAATTGGCTCGCGATTGAAGTTGCGACTCGCGCTGAGATCGAATTCACACAGACTCACGAGCTGCAAGCGTATGTATTTGAGTTTGGCAAGCGCTGTTGGCCCTCGTCCGATGCTCATCGTAAATGAAGTTTTGCGAACGTGCTGTTGTGAGCGAAGCGAATCGCCGTCCGAAAACTTGAGAGGCACGACGTCGCCGAGCGGTGGCAGCCATTCATACATGACGAGAAACTCGAGATCATGCATTTCCGAGCCAAGTGCTGGTGCATCCACCGAAGCTTCATTTACATCCGCGGCGGCTTCAAACGCAGTTTTATTTGCGTCGACGGCGTTTTGCGCCGCTTTTACCATTTTTTCCACCACTGGTGCGTCCCATGCCACGCTTTTGTTGGTAACGTCCTGAACACTTCGTAAAACATCTTCAGCTTCGCGGAATGCATCGGCATTGGCGTACGCTACATCGACGATTTTGTGCACTGTCTCAGTTAAACCGTCGACGAGACGCAAACCCAATGGCGCCGCTTCTCTATGCATCGCCTCGTTCTTGATGGACAATACCAGAATAGCGCGGTCGTCAGGATTCAAGTCCGTGAGTTCCATACTTTCGAGTGGCATAAACTCAATGCCCGCTTCACGCCAAACCGTGAACGGCTCGCCAGGGCAAAGCGATCTGCCACCCTTGGTGATGAACACGGGCGTTCCAAATCGAGTATCCGACGCAACCTGTACCACAAATTTGTCGCCCAAGTGCGGGTCGCCAAGAGAATACAACGTCGAAAGCTTGCCATATTTGTTCCAAAAGAATGACCTATCGTACGACATATCCTTCGTAAAGGTCCACTTTTGCTTGTCGTCGATGCCCTGCGAAGCCAAACCAAGTTGAATGGGTAATCCTAGCAACCCGCTCCATCTAAGGTCGTGCGCGTTCGACGCTTCACCGTGCAAACTCACGTGTAAGTCGTAGTGGTTCTTAGACGTTGACTCTTCGGACGAGAAGGAAAATTCCACAGAGTGACCACCGCCACTAAAGGTGAGCAAAATCGTATCTTCGTGCGCGCCCGATGTGCCGCGCACCTTCATCCCTGTCATCGCCTTGCCACCAGTGAACGAAGCCACGACTCGCTCGTCGTAATCGGGCGCAATATTGCCATCTTCTCCGAGGCTCAGGTTGGGATCGAAGGGCAGCAGCTGGTCTTTATTATACTCACTTGCATATTCCTCCTCAGTGCATGAAATCGCAGAGTTTGGACACGCTTGGAACTCGCTCATAAGATCGTTCACGCTTGAAGTCATCATGCCCCAAGAATACATTTTATTTCCAACGTGTTCTTCATCGCCGACATTCTCATCATCTCCGTCGTAAAAAGCACTTTGCGCCGTTGGGATGCTGTCGCGATAGAGTTCACGCGGATACGAGATGTACGGGTACGTTGTTCCTTTCACACTGTTTTTATAGACTTCAAACGCTGCAACAACGCTAGCGCCAATCAAAACTTTTGCAGCAGACTTTCCAGCTTTTTTAACAAAAGCCTTGGTTTTTCCTTGTAACTTTTTTGCCTCAGCAGCCTTTTCTGCAACTTCTGCTGGATTGGGCGGCTTGCGCGGACGGCGTTTAGCGATAAAGTCGCCGTTTGTCGCAGCTCCGTTCGTCGCCGCTTCGAGTTTCACCTTCATTCCTCCTTTCGCAAACGAGCTACGCGGCGCGATGAAATCACCGTTTGGCAAGTTGTTCAAGGCGCCAGCCAAATTATTTGTGGCAGCAGCCAGTCGTTTTGCGTTCGCTGCTTTCGCCGCCGCTCGAGCTTTTTCCCAGGAGGTTTTCTTCCATAAATGTTTGATTCCTGCAGCCGATTGGCCAACAAACTTTATCGATTCCTTTGAGGAAGATTTAAGAACATCTATGATTCCAGGTCTGACGTCTGTCGCCTGTAAAAGTTTGTTCGCTGCCGGACCGGCAAGGATCTTCAGCTGCTTACCAATCGGCTGCGCTTCTGTACCGTGAATTTTTGCAATGGTTTCATCTGACGTTTCTGTTTCCAAGATTGTTTTCGCCGGTTCCCAGTATTCGTCGCCGATGGACCACCGCGTGTTGCCAGGATCCATTATTTTAGCATCCATTATTTTCGCACCGCCAAACATGACCGGCGGACCGATTCCATTGAAAGGCATCATCCAGAACGAGGCATCCCACGTCTTCGAAAGATCTTCCATGACATCGTTCATGGGCGTGTCGATGAACGTGTCGGTGAAATATTTCGTTTTGGCAGCCATGTTTTGACCAAACACACTCGCAACGTCATCCATGGGCGCCGATATGCGCTCGATTGATTTGTACGTTTTCTTTTCCTGTTTAGATTCTCCTTCTCCCTTTACTAGCTTAAATATCGATGGAGACGACCATTGCAGCGTTCGTTCCCACCCATAAATTCGCTCCGCGAGGTATTCACTCCAGTTATTGATGATCTCTTTCTGTGTACACTTGTCAATCGGCCCCGTGTTGTCGTCGCCGTTGGCATCACAAGGAAATGCCATGTCCGAAGAGTCTTCTAACACTCCACCAGCGAGCACGGTTGATAGCAAAAATCGTAAATTTGGAAGAACTTGCTGCTCAATCGTCGCCACGATGAAGACGTAAGACGTCGGTTTACGCGGCAACCACGTGATGTACGGTTTCACGAGTAAGCAATCCTTGGATGAACCATCCATTTGCACATCGAGTACGTCAGATATTTTATACACGAGCTCGATGCCTCCGCCGAGGATGGCATCGCCTGATCTTCCTGGAAGAGCAACGTCTTGACTAGAGCGTAAAACGCGATTCGTCGTCGTCTCGAGCGACCAGCCGCTTGAATTAGTGCTCTGCATTTCAAACTTTGGTCCGCTTGTGCCAAATTCAAACTCGCCTTCTACTTCAAGCATATTGATCGGCATCGACAATTCACCTTCGGCGACATAACCGGCGTTGAAACCCGGATTAATTTCGAACTTTTCATGCATTTTTGACTTCGCACCCGTCTCTCGATTCTGAGACGCCGCGCGAACACCCGCGAGTTCAAACTCCAAACCAATCCTTGATTCTGTCGCCAATTCTGCGTATGAATCGCCCCCAGGGGGATCGTGTACGACGGTGTACACCAACCCATCGATCGGGACGGTGGCCCAATTGGTATTGTCACTCAGTTCGTACTTTGATCCTCTAACTTTAGAGCCGAGAGAGATTAAATGACGCTTCACTTCTATGGAAATTGGCGTCCAATTGTCATCGCGCGTCACTTTGAAGCGAACATTTCTTCGGAACGGCGCCACCAAATTGGGTGTTCCAGATGCAATCAACGTCGCACTCTCGCTTCCCCCGCCTTCAAGGGGAAACAGCACTTGTTTAGAATTTGGATCGAGCTGCAGCGCGAAATCGCACAACGGCCCCCCCGCGCGTTTCGAGTGACAGGGGTTGTTCGCCTCATCAGTGACGTCTTGGCGAAACTTAACCGTGGTGGATCCAGTGCCTAATTCGTTGCTCGGGAATACTGAACACGTCTTGATGTCGTTTTCGCCGTTCGCATCCAAGCTCCCATGAACTTCAAAGACTTGCACGCGAACCAGCTTTTCCGCGCCGTCAATGTTCTGGGCAAAATTCGTGTAGTTTGTCGTCCCTAAAAAGTGCTGATGCGTCAAGGTACCAGTGGGTTCGGTTTTGTCGTAACAAATCAATGTCTCGTCGTCAATCGCTGGAATGTCCATGATGTACACGCAGAAGTGACCGTGATACTTGTATCGCGCCGACACACCGTTGACCTCGTCTTGCATTTTGAGCACCTTGATATCTTCAGCTTTTTCTTCAAAGTATGTTTGAATGTCGAGAACATCATTCGATTCGGTGGTGCATCCAGACGCATACGGCTCGTCTTTAATGAGATCTGGAACGAACGCAACGGATGGCGCGTCGACGAGTCTAATTTTATACTCCATAGCCGCGTATGGCCACCAGGAGTATTCAACGTCACCTTCGCTTGGGGCGCGATCGTTCATGAGTACATCGTGATCTACTTCGACAGCTCCGTGACAACCGTTCGTTGGTGTGATAGAATACTTGATGCCACTGTATTTCTTTTCACACTCGCCTTGATAAACTCCCAAATCAATTTTGCTTCGAGTGACGTCTGTAAAGTAGACAAAATGGTCATCGGAGACGTCCAAGAGACGATGCGCGCTGTGTGGGTACGTTTTCTCAGCGTCGTCATTGTTCACCAGTAGACGTGTGTAATGCTTACGTTCGAGACTCGCACATCCTTGTGCGTCGGTAACCGCCATCTCTACAGTGTCGCCCGCGTAACAAATAAAGTGATCTTGATACTTGGCTCTGAGCACAAAAGTTTTCCCACGCGTCAGCGCGAGTTTGAAATTGCCCTTGATGTCGGTTTTGTGCGTTTCCACGCTCCCTTCGGCGTCAATCACTTCAATTATTGCACTAGATAACCCGCACGCGGTTGATGCATCAACTCGCGACGATGGAAACAGCACGGCGCCCTTAATGATGACAGTCGTGTCGTCGGTGAAATCCTTCTCCTCCACGCGCTTGTGCTTGACATCAACTATGGTCCGTTTCGTCATTGCCGAGCTCGAAAAGATATTTTCAATAATGTCTACTTCAGCTGTTTCATCAAACGACTCGGTCGACGCATCGGTTTGCGTCAGTTTCGGAGGCTTGTCAAAGACGTGTATAATATCAGGGCGACGCTGCATCGCGCGCAACTGCATACTCGACACAATCCTAATCTCATAAGCGTCCATATCATCAAGTTTTAAAGGTGAAATCAAAGGCGCTTTTCGTGATCCTGGAAGCCACGTGATCATGGGCAATATAAACTTTGACGGCGATCCAGCGACTGTGGTGTTTACGCGCCGCTCTGGCGTGATATCGTGGCACTTTGCACTCCCTGTTCTTTGGTCATCACGAATGGTAGATGTGTACTCATCGACGGAGGTTTGATATAATTCTCGCCACTCAGCCGGTGTTTCAGGTAACGTTTCCGAATCGCGGTATACGAGTAGTACGTTTTCACAGCCCGAAGCGTCTGCTGTCGCATGGAACTCACCAAATGGTTCTGGCGTTATGTCCGAGGCGTCAAACAGTGGGAAAACAATCAAAGGCTCGAATACGAAATTTGTCTTCGTGCCGGCGTCGTCATCGAGCTGCTCAAGAATGTATCGCGCTTCCTTTACATGTACTTTTCCGTCACCGTTCACGTCGAACGTTTTATTCCATATCAAGTCAGTAATTAGCACCTGAGCCTCATTGACAGCAGCCGTCGAATCATCATCCCCACTGCCGGTCACTGCGCTGATAAACGTTTCGGAGAGTTGCGCTTCGACGGTAGCTCGATCAGCCCAATCATCGTCAGTAACGAAATCCCACGGCGTTCCGTGTCCATAGGGCCAAGGGCGCGCGTCAGAGACGTTTCTGAAGAAAAAGAAGCCATGCTCTGGTTCGCCATCGAGTTCGATTTCCACCAATTCTGGTGCGTTTATCTCTTCTTTGTACGCGCCGATGTGTAGCTTTGACTTGATTGGAATGTTTGACGTGGAATCTTGAATATTGAGCTCGTATCGACCATCTGCATCCGTCGTCGCCGCAAAACGACATTTTGTTTCGTTCCCAAACGCGTGCACTTTGATGATTTGTACGCCGTCTGTGGTCGTCGCGACGACGTCGACAAACTGTCCGTGAAAAGATTTGATTTTAGAGCCGATGCACGAAAACTTTGCGCACGTGACATTGGTATTGGTACCAAGTTTCCATTGAGGGGATGTAAATAAACACATATGACCGTGATTCTTTCTGTTCAAGTCTGCCTCGGTGTCGTGTACGTACGCTTGCACGTGCGGTGGTTGTTCGAGCGCTGTTGCGTCCGCGCCTGATGCGGTAGCACACACCGAGATTGATTCGACGGATGACCACGCGCCGAGGTCCACCCGAAGGAACTCGTCTTTTGACAGAGAAACATGACCGTGTGCAGACTGTGTAGACGTAACTTGATGCGCAACTGTGGCGAGTGCGGCGTTTGAATGCGAGACGCGTTTGTTTTGCGCCAAATCCATTGCGCTCATCGTCGTCGTCGTCGGCGCAATGGCGCCATTGTCGATTTTCTTTTTGAACTCCGCACAAACTCTTACATACGGCACGGGCGTCGTGGAACCACCGGCGAAAACATTCCCTTCGATCACGCTCGTCCACGGCGTCGTGAAGTTCACCGTCTTGGATACGAGATGCATCAATTGATTTGGCAACTCACGATCAAACTTGGATACGAGGCGGTACGTCCACTGCGTGTACGGCACCTCGGCAGCTTGACGGTCGAGGTATGTGATGGAGTTGAAAACTGAGGCACAGCCTTTGAGATTGTTCCCTATTGAGACGACAGTCTCAAACGCGCCACCCGAGACGCCGTACGCATATCGTTCAATTTCGAACGCCGTTTCGTCCCAAGCGGTGTCTCTAAACGAAAACGTGACGCCTGCGATATCCATGGATGGCTGAACATCAATCGCGGTTCCATCGTAGTACAAGGTTGACGTACACGCTGGTTGACGTGGGGTCTCACCTTTCACGCGCGTCGTCACGCATACGACTCTTCGCGCACCTGGAGCGGTGCGAGCCAGCCGCGCGCAAAATGATTTCTCTCCGCACTGGCGAACCGCCTCAAAGGTTTCGTGTTGGACAACGCCAGAATAAAATCGAACATCTCTGAACTGTGTGGCGACATTATCGTTGCTCACGATTTGCGCGATGGTGCGATCATCGTCAAAACACGAGAGAAAATCAATCAAAGATAACTTTGGCGAAGTCATCGTCGTTGCATTTTTAGTTTTGTCGAGAGGATACGAAAACATGGAAACGCCTCGATTTCGTTCAAGAAATGAAAACCCAATCAAATACCAACCGCTTTCGTCAAACGCATCAGGCAATACGATAAAATTGAGTTGCGCAGTCTCGTCCTTGCCCTTCGTCGTTATAGCCATAATATATAGTGAACTTTCACGTCCCCAGAAAAGAAACGTGCCTGCTTTACTCGAATGCGACGGCGAAGAGGCAAAGAAAGAAGTATCACGCTGCGTCGAAGAAGATGGAATATAAACCCACATCGAGAATGCAAAACTTGTTTGAAGACTCACGTCGACGTACGCCAACGCCCCTTTGCCGCCATACACCCAATCATCGTGATCATCACACAGCTTCGAAGGAGGGCAGTACGCGTACTCGGTGTCAGTCGTTTCTGCATAGCAGGTACTTATGTCTTTTATCCACGTCACTGCCCACGATGTGCAGTACTTGGCTTTGTACGTGTACTTCTTTTGTAATCCATCCCGGGAACAGGCTGATGAACATTCTTGTTTTTTTCTGATCTCCTTGTTGCTCTCTAACAGCACTGCACAACCCCACCCCGTGTTACACAGCTTTCGCGTCGTTCCGGACGCCACAAGACCTTTCGCTGCCGGGTCTGATTGCATGCACTTACCCGTCATTGGCGACTCGCACGGTACAATTTTTACTGTCTTTTGTGCCTCGTTCATCGTAAGGCGCGCTGGAAATATCTTCGACGCTGATTCGATTCGTACGTCGTTCTCGCCATAGTCGTCGAAAGTATACTGCGCGAGCAACGTCGCCTGAACGTCGTCGTTGGCTCCAAACATCTGACGGTCGTCTTTGATACCCCGCAAGGCGTATACACCGTCTGAAAACTTCGTGAAGAAATCTTTGCGGGCTTCTTCTGGCTCGGTTTTCGTTGGTTCGTTCGACTCTATTAACACGCCATCCATGTACGCACAAACGGCATCTCCTGTTTCGAATTTTTGGTCATCAAAATCCCATTGCACCGCGACTGCCTGCGCGCCATCTCGGCACTCGCCCGCCGTCGTCTCTCGTCCAGAGGCGACTGAGGGGAGAGTAACCTTGGTCATGCGTACGGGTTGTTCCAGTGGTTGTTCGCAGTGGAAAGGAATTACGACTGCTTGCATAATTTCACCAAGTGAAAGTGAAAGCGTTCTGTTTTCAGCCATGAGATTCTTGAGCATGCTGGAGTCAGCTCCGTGCGCGTCAAACGCGTCGACGAGTTCGGTGGCATCGAGCACGCCATCTGTAGGCGCATTGTCGTACCTTCGAAACAGTGACTCTTGCGTGTTCCTGAGCGCATCGCACTTGACTGATAGATACTCTGGCGATGTAAGGAGCAAGTGCGTCGCGAGCAATGACTTGTCAGCGTCCAATGGCAGTGCATGTTCGCATCCCTTGACAAGTTTAAATGCATGAGACCCGTTTATTTTTGACTCATAATATATCTTTGACACTGGATACGTGTAGTATGTTTCGGAATAGTAACCCATCGAACGTAAGTTCTCCTCTCGCACGATTTTGAAGTATCTGATCGAACAGTCATATTCGATGACGTAGTCACCCGCCTTGAGCACGCCGTCCGTGGTAAGCCTGATATTTCGTGTCTTTGTCTCAGGATCAATAAAGTTCCCATCCAGACTTTTAAATGGTAAGCTAGTACCACGACCGTATTCTGGCGCCGCTGCATCTTTCTGTCGCACAACTACGTCGCACAAGACGTTATCGGCAGTTTTTGCCGATGATGAGTGGCATGGCGTTCCTGGACCGCACAACTTGTCGTGATAGACTGCGATGCCGAAATCGTACGCGTTTGATGCGACGAATTTGGCTGGATTGGTGATCTCAAATCGTGGTTCTTCACAATTTTCTTTCACGTCGTACTCAAACTTCTTTTCGCCATTTCTATGCGGGCACGCATGACTGCCAGCGGGGCCTTGCGGCGTCGTAACCTTGTACTGTCGATATCTTGTGTACGTACCACAAAACGCATCCTTGTCGAAACTGGACTTTACAGTAGGAAATATCTGGGAATTTTCAGGGTATGCTTCTGCATCGTATGCAAATTCAGCCAATGATTTCCACGGGCTCCATTCCCCTTGGCAATCCACGCACGGGTTCGAAGGACAAGTTGCGTACTCAGTTCTCGGGTCTTTGCTTGTGCAATCTGACTCTTTAGTATACTTCCACGACCATCCAATACAGTATGTATCCGTGTATGAGTACCGTGGTCGCACGCCATTTCGTTGACACTGCGAGCACGCCGACCTTTGTCGGTCAGCTTTATTATCATACATGAACACTTGACAGTTCAAGCCAAATCTACAATTCCTTCGACCGAGGGCCGAGACGCGCGACGCAGTCGGCGAGAGCGCCGTCGAAGACGCCGACGACGACACAAACGGAAAAGCAATCGAGTCATCAACATCGGTACGAGCACCAATTGCGTTATTGGAATCTTCGGTCGTGCTCCCGTCGTCACGCGCGATCGCGTCGCCGCGCGCAAGTGTCATCATCAAATATCCAAAGACGCCCAACGCGACGAAGCGCGACGAAGCGAGCGCCGCGCGCCGACCCCGCGTTCGACGTCCAAACCGTTCACTCATATTTCAAGCACGACCAAAATCAACGCAGAGTCCTGTATGAACGACGTGTAATGCCAACGCAAAGTAGGTAAGTTGGAGCTTCTGTAATTTACTCTCGTGCGAGACGCCGCGCCGAGCGACGCTTTCCCAGGCGCGCGCTCCAACGGCGCGAACTCCGCTCTACGCGTGCGACGCTCACGCGTCACGCCGCGCCACGCGATCGCGCGCGATCAAAACACACGTACGTGAATGTGCGTATTCCCAATCGCGATCAACGCTCGCGCTCGCGCTCGCGCGGCTCTTCTCACGAAATGCTCTTCACAATCACCGCGGACGCCGTGCTCCGGAACGCTGCTCCGGAACGCCTCGATCGTTCGTTTGCAGACCCGCGTCGTTCGCGCGCGACGACACGGATGGTTGTGTATCGGTCAATCGGCGTTACCGTCGCGCACACTCGTCGTACACGCGTCGTCCTCACTCGCGCGTGCGTCAATGCCGCGCGGGTGGAAGCCAACCGCTGTGAACACCCAACCGACCGACAGACAGACAGACTCGGAACTCTGCAGACTTGGCGCAACACCCCTTGCACCCGTTGACACCCGTCAACGCGTGGCGTCGACGTCGCTCACTGTTCATGATTGGTCGTTCATCGTGAACGAGTGGGGAGAGAGGGAGCTCCGTCGGTCGTCGGTCGCTCGGTCGCTCGGTCGCTCGGTCGCTCGGTCGCTCGGTCGCTCGGTCGCTCGGTCGCTCGGTCGCTCGGTCGCTCGGTCGCTCGGTCGCTCGGTCGCTCGGTCGCTCGGTCGTCGTCACTGGTGTTGGCGCCCGTCGTCTGCGACACCCGGTCGTCGTCGGCGGCGCGGTCGAGGTGACAACGACGACGACTGGTCGTTGACGCGTTCGAGGCGCGCATGGAAACGCACGTGGATGGTTCACGACGCGCCGCATCGATTGACGCACCGCGCCGACGATACGAGTAAACCTCTTTAAAAGCACTCGTGCAATGACGTATTCATTACATTGCGGGAACGTCCGTGAAGACGCGCCAACTCGCGTCGGGTCGCTCTACGAGCACGACGTCGAAGGCTGGTATGACTTTTACGCGCAGGCGGTGTCGCAGGACAACGAAGGAAACGTTGATCACAATACGGTTGGGTGCATTCACCCAGCCGCTCGATCTTCTGGTAAAGAAACCGCGTTTCGTCCGTCGGTGAAGAATATGGCGCCGCGTAAGCAAAACTGGAAACCCAGCGAATCGAATACTCAGCAGCCGCCGCGCAAGTAGGCGCTCGCGACGACGCGACTCGAGCGGCGGTGTCATTACGAAATAGTCTCGAGCACTCGTCGTCGTCTACGACGACGACGAAAAAATAAAGCAATGTACATACACGTTTTACAGCACCAAGTCGTCGCTCAATCGTAGAAGAGCTTCATCGTCGTCTCACGCTTCGCGCGCGTCCGTCCTCGTTTGGACAGTCGTTGAGCGCTGTCGCTTTCGAATCAATATCCAACCACTCGATCGTATCCTATCGCGTCACGAGCGAAGACATCGCGCGCACAGCCCGCTCATGATCTGTTCATGAAGCTTTGTGTCATCTTCATCGTCGTCGGGTCGATGTTTAACGAAAACGCGCCGATGACAACGCGCCAGATGATTAACATCATCACGAAACCCAAACCAACGAGCGCGCGCTTCCGAAATGCATCCGACGACGACGACGCTGACGCGAGGAGTACCTCGTGTGCGGCGTCTGTGGACACCGCGCGCGCGGACATAATGCGCCAGTCACACACCTCGCGCGCCGAGGACTGACGACACAAGCACCAGCACACGCCACGGCGTCATTCGTCGACGACCAGAGGTGCGCGCGGGCGAACGCGGGAGCATCGCACGCTAGGAAAGTAACCGCCGCCACGCATGGATCCTTTAGTGCTCGATGAACGCGCGTGGCATGAGTATTGGCGCGGGCGCGTGAGCGAGTGCGCACATCGCGTGTGCAGCGTCATCGATGACAGCGGCGCCGGCGGCGGTGAAGTTTTACGACCTGGTGCGGCGATCGAGGTCAAACCGTCGCATTTACATGGTCGCGGGATCTACGCCACTCGCGCTTTCGCGTGCGGGGAGTGCATATTCATTGAAGAGCCTCTACGAGCAGCGCAACACGAAGGAAATAAGCAGCACGCTCCGGCGGTGTGCCATCACTGCTTCAAGTACGTCGGGACGGTCGGCGAAGCCATAGGTACGCGTTTGATGTACAAAGCGCGCGAAAATGAGGGATTCATCAGCGAATTGACGCGACTAGGAATTACGTTGACGGACTTGGAAAAGTTGGCCAGCGGCGACGTCGTGTTGCCAGCGAGCGAAAAGTTTGCGGGCCCTCGACCCGTCCCGTGCCCTGGCGGATGCGCGACGCGCGTATTTTGTAGCGATTTGTGTGCACACGCGGCTTGGAATGCGCATGAGCGTCTGTGTTGCGTTGGAGCTCGAGGTGAAGCGAAGAATAAGCGGGCGTTGGATGAATTCTACGCGCACGCTCGAGAAACGAATGACATTTTTATTCTTGCGAGTCAAGCGGTGGCGCACATGTGCATACGAGCGATGCAGCGTAATGGAATACCTAGTGGTGAATCTAGCGGCGATGTACAGTCAACGTCGGGTAAGGAGACGATTGATCCGAAAGAATGCGTCCAAGACTGGGCGCGTACTCCGTATGCCATCATTGCAAACGCGCTTTGGTGGGATTGCGTAGCCACGCCTGAAGAATACGCAGACGACGAAAGAGGCGAATTGGAATTTCGACAAACTCTCCAAACACTGGCGAGTGACTCTTTGGAACTGTTGAGACACGCATGGAGTGATGCGGCGATGGCGTTTCCAATGTTTTTTGAGCTCGAAACGTATGCGCGTCTCGTTGGGTCGTTCGAGCTTAACAATTTAGAGCTCGTCGTTGAGGCGCCAGTGGAAAATTACTTTCTCGCCATCGATGACGCCTCGGAGAGCCAAGAGAAGCGCGAAGCGATGAAAATAACGCAGCCACTGCTCGATGCGCTCGATAAAGACTATGACATTCCATGCCTAGGCACGGCGTTGTACTCAGTCCAATCAGGAATGAATCACGACTGCAATCCAAACGCTGAGCCGCGCAAGGATGAACATGATATAACTGGCGCGTGCGTGATCGTCGCGAGACGTGACATTGCGGCTGGAGAAGAAATTACTATTTCATACATCGCAAATGAGTCAATGTCAAGAGATGAGCGCCAAGACGCGCTCGCTGATTATGGTTTTGTATGTCGGTGCAGGCGCTGCGAAGACGAAATCCTGCAAACGCGTCGGCGCTAACGAGAGTATGACTAACGTACAGTAGCGCGGATGTACTGTAATTATTTTTAATACTGGTAGTAGGTATGTCCGCAAGTATTTACATGTGCTTCTTTGCTAAGCTTCGCCAACTGCGATCGGCG
>Ga0255779_1003492_pt1 | contig 15712 bp, 10 predicted proteins | sample 011ome_21_FD_179977 | JGI IMG/M metagenome (GOLD analysis project Ga0255779, IMG submission 179977) | Coastal salt marsh microbial communities from the Groves Creek Marsh, Skidaway Island, Georgia - 011508AT metaG (version 2) | ecosystem: Environmental > Aquatic > Marine > Intertidal zone > Salt...
GTGCGATTTGGCGCGAGGTTCGTTTTCTAAATGAAATCCGCCAGTAGGGGCTTAAATACAGGCTGATTATGTTTATTGGAGAACACGGGCAGTATTAGCTTTTCGGGCATCTATACTCTTAGAAATCCTTTGATCCTAGGTGCCAAAGCATGAACGCCGCAGTAACTCCCGACTTGCCAACAAATTTTCAACTCCTGCTTGACTCAGGGTGGAAGTCCAAAACCGTCAAGCAGGAGATGAAATCCAATTTGATTTCAATGCTTGAGAAATCTTCAGAAGTGTTTCCTGGAATCGTTGGTTATGAAAACACCGTCATTCCAGAAATAAATCTGGCAATTCTTGCTGAGCACGACATGTTGTTTCTCGGTGAAAAAGGTCAAGCCAAGAGTCGCATGATGAGATTACTCGTCAATCTCTTGGATGAATGGATTCCCTATGTTGATCATGTGGATTTGCCAGTTCATGAAGATCCTATCCGACCTATTACGTCCTTGGGAAAACGAATCATTTCGGAGACTGATCCGAGTGATATACCGATTGCATGGTGGCATCGTGATCAACGCTACGCAGAGCGTTTGGGTCCAGGGACAAAATTTGCGGACATTGTCGGAGAGATTGATCCCGGCAAGTTGACGAGCGGGATTAGCCTCGGATCAGAAGAGGCGTTAGCTTTTGGTTTGATACCCCGAATGCATCGCGGCATCTTTGCGATGAATGAATTACCTGAGCTGGATGATCTAGTACAAGTAGGGCTTTTCAATATTCTCGAAGAGAGAGATGTGCAAATTCGGGGCTACCCAATTCAGTTCGATTTGGATATTGCGATTTTGTTTTCTGCAAATCCTGCTACCTACAATCGAAGCGGGAAGGTTATACCGCAACTCAAGGATCGGATTGGATCCATCATCAAGACACATTATCCAGAAGATCGACAAATTGGGATCGAAATTATTCAGCAAGAAGTTGGTGAGGATCTAAGTGGTAATTACCCAGTTCACGTTCCTCATTTCATGTATCAAGTGATGGAAGAGATCACGGTGCAGGCGAGGAAGAGTAAATACATTGACCATGCGTCGGGTGTTTCGGCCAGATTTTCACTTGCTAATTTTCGCACTGTCGTCGCATCAGCTAGAAGGCGATCCATTCTGCATCAGGAGACTCCTGCCGTTCCAAGAATTAGCGATTTAGGTCATCTCTATTCCAGCGCTGTCGGGAAATTGGAGTTAGACATGATGGGAACACATCAAATGAGCGAAAAGCAGGTCCTCGACGCTGTGATTGCCGAAGCAATACGCGTGGTCTTTGAAGAATATGTCGATGAGCACGGACTTGGTGCGATTTCAGAAATCTTCAGCAAAGGTTATCGAGTTGAAGTGGGAGACCTTCTCCCAAGTTCGGCTTATGCGGAGCGATTAGAACGCATTCCGGATGCATGGAAACTCGCTTTCGAGGTAAATGCTGGCGAGAACGAAGCGATTCGAGCGAGTTGCGTTGAGTTTGTTTTAGCCGGTTTGTATTGCACCGACAGAATCAGTCGAAGTCAGAGACACGGAAAAATCGAATATGAAATCTAATCACGATAAAAACCGTGGGTTTGGCGGTGTCATTCATTCCTACCAGAAATATGATCCTATTTCTTACCCTCCTCCAAATCAGCCACCGGCCGATCTCGTCTCGCCGGCGTTTGAACAGGCACTCTGGTACGGCGATTTTCAAAGTCTGTCGGATGAGGATCTCGCAAGGGCCGTGAGGCTCGATCCCAGCCAAGTTGCAGGATTGGGGCCTAGTCTTGATGCACTTCGTGCGATTTTGGAAGAACGAAAGCAAAGAATTTTAAATACGTACGAAGTAAAGAGTGTTCAGAAAAAAGCCAAGATTAGTTACCAAGAAGCGGCTAGAAAATTAAAGGTACCAAAGAAACAAGAGAAGTTATTTCGGAAAGCTGTCACCCAAGAACAACCATACTTGCTTGAACGACTTTGGTATCACGTTGGTGATGACCAAAGCAATTTAGCAAATGGATTGTTGCGGGTTTTAAAATGCATGAGTGAGAAGCATCAAATTGAGCAACTTGAAAGTGACTATGAGTTTTTAGGCAGGGAATCGCTTAAGATTGACGAAGCGATCGCGATCAAGGAGGAACTTGAAAATATTGACGCGCTTCTTAAGCAATTAGCGGAGGCACGAGAAACAGCCCAAATTGGATTGATCGACCTTGAATCGCTTGCAGATTACGTACAGCCAAGCGACCTCAGCCAACTCGAAGAGATGAGGCGGCAGGTGGAAAGCATTTTGCGGGACCAAGCTGAACGTCAAGGTCTGGAGAAAGAGAAAGGAGCTGGTGGGGGTTATCGCTTAACTCCTCAGGCATACAAAATCTTTCAGGGTAAATTGTTGGAGAGACTGTTTAGTCAATTGAGTCCCTCGAAGCACGGCAGGCACGATGTTAATTTGACCGGCGAGGGATCGGTAGAGTTGCAAAGTACCTCTCCTTACGAATTCGGAGATAGTCTCGCTCACCTGGACTTGACTCAGAGTGTAATTAATTCGCTTATACGCCAAGGCGGTGAGCGACCGTTGAACTTTGTTAGTTCCGATATGGAGGTCTATCAGACTCGACACCAGCCTAAATGTGCGACATGCGTCATCATGGACATGAGTGGCTCAATGAGGTACGACGGTCAATATGTCAACGTGAAAAGGATGGCATTGGCATTACAGGGACTAATACAAAGTGAATATCCCGGAGACTTTCTTCGTTTCATCGAAATGTATACGTTTGCAAAGTTATGTGCTCCGGGGGAGATCATTCAGTTAATGCCAAAACCTGTGACGATTCATGATCCGTGGGTGCAGCTTTGGGCTGATATGAGTGATCCTGAGATCAGCGAACAACAGATTCATCCGCACTTCACTAACATTCAGCATTCCCTGCAGCTTGCTCGTAAGCAACTGATGAATAGTGATACGAGTAATCGACAAGTGGTTTTAATAACCGATGGGTTGCCAACTGCTCATTTTGAAGAAGAAAAGCTATTTATGCTCTATCCTCCTGACCCTCGCACTGAAATGGCGACGATGAGAGAGGCTGCCATGCTTCAAAAAGAAGGAATCACGATCAACATTTTTTTGGTGCCAAGTTGGTCGCAAAGCCAAGAAGATATACGCTTTGCACAGCGTTTGGCACAGAGTACGGGTGGTCGAGTCGCTTTCACAAGTGGTAAGGACTTAGATCGATTTGTTCTTTGGGATTACGTACAAAACCGTCGCGAGATAATCGCGTAATCGAATTTCGAGTTGCGATCAATATTGTCGCTGAACCAACATCGGTGAAATTTCAAGCACCGTGATTGTAGTCAATAATTAGTTTTTCAAGTCGCCCAGTAATAAGTCGCTCTCGAGCAGATGGCAGTAGGAGTCATAACGCCTGGAATCTATTTTTCCATCTGCGACCGCATCCTTGATGGCGCACTGATCTTCATTGAGATGTAAGCAATCGGTGTATCTGCAGCTGTTCACAAAAGGTCTTAGATCGGGCATCAGCCCAGCCACTTCATTGGCTTGGATGTCCCAAAGTTGGAACTGACGGATACCTGGTGTATCGAAAACCGCTCCGCCAGATTGAAGTGGTATGAGTTGGGCCGCGGTAGTTGTGTGACGCCCTTTTTCGTTATCTTGGCTAACCGATGCAACGGCTAAGCCAAGTCCGGGTTCAATCGCATTGAGTAGACTGCTTTTCCCCACTCCGCTTTGTCCAGCAAGTGCTGTTTGTTTATTATGCAATAACGCTTTCAGATATTCGATGTTCAGATTTCGTTCCGCTGATGTCAGCAATACGCGATAGCCTAGGCTGGCATAAACTCCGACGAGTTGCTGTAGCGACGTAGGATTTACCAAGTCGGTTTTATTAATGACCACAACCGGTTTCACGCCACAGTGCTCTGCTGTTAACAGAAAACGATCAATCAAAGCCGGTTTGATTCCAGGCTCTGCAGCGCTGGCAATGATCAGCAGGTAGTCCACGTTGGCGACAAGAATATGTTGTTGGCCTCGGCTAGTGCGACTGATGATACCTTGTCTTGGTGCGACACTCTCGATCATTCCATCACGCGATGTAGCAGCTCTGAGGCGAACATGATCACCAGCAACCACGGCGCTTCGTTGGTCGATGTTTAGCGATTTAAGAACCTGTCTTAGTGCGCATTCATAGATCACACCATCTTCGCCTAGGACACGACTCTTCAATCCATGTACGCTAATGACACGACCTGTGATGTAGTCCGGTAGATGGCTTGCATTATCCCCTGATAAATCTACGTAGGTGCGTTTTCGGGTCAATTCGCCTTTGCCACTGACCCTTTCACTGAGGTCCACATCTGCCAAGGTTTCTTGATCACCGGCGTGAAAGTCACGAGTGAAGTCACTTTGCCGCACTCGATCTTGGTGCTTTTTCTTAAAAGACGCTCGATTTTTCTGACGCTTGTTCTTTGCCATGGGGTGTAGCGATTCACGAGCGAGTTGCCCCGATCGGTCAATTTTTCGCAGCTGATCCAAGTTAAACGATCTATGAATCCGACTGAGTGTCCGACTCGGGTACTTCAATCTCCGAATCGGTAGGCGATTCTTTGGCCGTCTCTTCGTTCGCGGGCTCGCTAGATATAGCTCGCGTTCGTGATTGGATTGAAGGTCCAATCAAATCGGTAAGCTCTTTTTCTCCGAGTTCTTCATGCTCTAAGAGAGCTTTCGTGATTTTTTCTAATTCGACTCGGTGTTCCCGTAGGAGTTGTTCCGATTTCTGGTCTGCCTCAAGAAGTAGTCTTGCTACCTCCTCATCAATGAGCTCTTGAGTGTGTTCACTGAACTGACGAGTCTGATGGATTTCTCTTCCCAGAAACGGATCTTCGTCGCTTGTTTTGTAGCTGACGGGACCTATTTTTTGGCTCATTCCCCAATGAGTTACCATTTTTCTCGCGATACTTGTGGCCCTTTCGAGGTCGTTTTCTGCACCAACGCAAGTTTCGTTATAGATAATTTTCTCTGCAGCCCGTCCGCCCAGCAAAACGATCAACTGGTGGTCCAGTTCTCTTCTGCTGATACTGAGTCGATCCTCATTTGGCACGTATTGAGTTACACCTAACGCGCGCCCGCGAGGGATGATGGTGACTTTGTGTACGGTATGTGCTCCGTCTAGATGCCAAGCCGTGAGAGTGTGGCCGGCTTCGTGATAGGCAGTTTTCTCTTTCTCGCTGTCTTTTAAAACCTCTTCTCGCTTAGCGCCCATCAGGATTTTGTCACGAGCGTAGTCAAAGTCGCTCATTGAAACGATTTTTTTATCCTGTCGCGCGGCCCAAAGAGCAGCCTCGTTAACCATATTACGGATATCTGCACCGGTGAGACCCACGGTGCCTGCAGCGAGTCTCCGCAGTTCAACATCTTCCGCCAATGGCACATCACGCACGTGAACCTTAAAAATAGCTTCGCGACCATTCATGGTGGGACGACCGACAGTAATGTGTCGATCAAAACGACCGGGGCGTAGTAACGCCGGGTCTAGAACATCGGGGCGATTGGTTGCAGCCACAACAATCACCGCCTGATTAGCTGCAAAGCCGTCCATCTCACCAAGGATTTGGTTGAGTGTTTGCTCTCTTTCATCATGCCCACCCCCAAGTCCGGCGCCACGTTGGCGACCAACCGCATCGATCTCGTCGATAAAAATGATCGCCGGGCTGCTGTCTTTGGCGGTCTTGAAAAGATCCCTCACACGGCTTGCACCGACACCGACGAACATTTGAATAAACTCACTGCCGTTCACGGAAAAGAAAGGTACTCCCGCCTCTCCCGCAACAGCGCGAGCAAGTAATGTTTTTCCGGTTCCAGGAGGGCCATTCAACAGCACTCCTTTGGGAACACGTCCACCTAGCTTTTGGAATTTTTCGGGTGTTTTCAAAAACTCAACAATTTCTTGGAGGTCCGCTTTTACGCCCTCTAAGCCTGCGACATCTTTGAACGTCACCATCTTCTCACTGGCTTCAAAACGTTTTGCAGGACTTTTGCTGAAACCGGACAGAAAACCACCGCCCATGATGTCGCTTCTGGTGCGTCTAAGCATCATGAACAAAAAGAATAAGATACCTAAAGGAAGTCCTACCAAAGCGATGAAATAAATCACTTGTTGGGTGTTATCAGGTTCTAGGTAGTTGAAGCGGACGTTCTGTGCTTTCAGTTGAGCCTCTAGTTGCGTTACCCACCCAGAATCGGTCGGACGATTGAAAACGAATTTGTCCAAGTATTGATTCGTCGAATCCTCTTTTGCCTTGCTGTTGCGACCTAGTTCGGATGAATCGGTCTTTTCCCAATTGGGAATGTCTGGCCTCGTAACAAATTTTCCATAGACACGACGCTCAGAGATCCCAACCTCTTCGACGTTGCCTCTACTCAGTTCTGACTGAAAAAAACTAGCTGAGATTAGGGATCGTTCTTCGCCACGATTGTAGAAGAGCAAGACAACGAGTGCTGCGAGAATGATCGCGATGAAAAGCGAATTGTTGCCTCGCCTATTGTCCTGCTGCTCGGGGGGATTAGCCTCGCGTTGATCTGTCTTCTTTTCCATTTCCTGCCTTCGGGCGGTTTCGATACTTGGGCGATTCAGCGAACGAAGTTGATGCGTCTCAGTTGGCTGCCGACTCGTTTGTCCCACTTCCACGGTATTGTAGTGGGTAAGTGGTAAAGTGACTAACCGAGTCGACCTTTAGTTTTTGAATCAGTTTGGAAAAATATCCCTATTTCCTTTATCGCTCATGGCAAATGCATTGTTCCGGAAATCGCGGTGATTTTCGTGTTATCACGATTGGTTTGGTGAACGTTTTTTGCTTTGAAAAACCCTAACGCTTCATTTTCCGGCCATGACAACTCGATGTTGAACCGAAAAAAATGAAAAAATGTCACTTGGCAGGCCAGCGCAATGGGCACGAATGTCAAAGAAGTTCGTTTTCAGCATGAATTGGCAAGTCTTTCAAACAGAAAGAACAGAGGGAATCAAGTCTGTGATTTTGGTTCGATTGATTTAAACGACGGGCGGTGATAGAGGGAAGGTGATAGAGATTGGCACTTGCCTTCATGCCTGCTGAGCATGAAGGGAAGGCTTGGCTGTTTTGAGTTAAAAGCCGCTCTCTTTCGCTTGTCGTAAATGATTTTCCAATTCTTCGGAAGTGAATTTGCGGATCACGATTATCTCGCTGGCAGTAAAACCAGCTTCAACAAGCCTCCATGTCCAGTAGGATTCCGATCCTACCCACGATTGGTCGGCAATGATCGGTGGTGGGGACGTGCTTGTCTTTCCACCAGTATTTTCGATGTCTGGCTTTTTGGGAGGATTGGCATCGACTCCTCTAAGTTCTGTATCGAGGCCCAAAGAATTAGAAGGCCTTTGACGCAAATTTCGTTCTGCATTTTCTATTGATTCTGAAAATGACACTTGGGTTAAAACGCCAGTCGATTGTTCTTTGGTTTTAAACGCGGATTGAATTACGTGAATAATGTCTTCTGCAAATTGCGCTATGGTGGCGTCACCAATTCCCTTTATCGACTTCAATGCTTGTGTTGACTGAGGTTGTTCCACGGCAATTGTTTCCAGGGTTGCATTGGTGAGTACCCGAAAAGCGGGAATCCCAAGGGCAGCTGACGTTTTTCTTCTCCAGCGTTTCAGGGCATCTATCAAATCTTGATCGATGGCAGTGGTAGACGGGGATTCAGAGATTATTGAAGTTGTTTGAGCCAAGGCTTGATTTTTGCTCTCTCTCCCCTGCTCTGCTTCGAGAGGTTCAATTTTTTTTGTTGTAGCAATTAGCTTTTTTGCAAGTGCGGTGTCGAGCGAAAATCCGCTGGGTAGATCTGTTCGCCCATGCATAATATCCCGACCCAGTTCAGTCATGTGGATCGTTGGTCTGCGTTGTTCGATTTCTTGTTGTACAACGAGACCAAACTCGCTTAACCGATCCATGATCACCGCGACTTCGGAGTGCTTCATCCCTGAAAGAAGTCCATAAGTACTTAATTGATGAAGCTTCCACTGGGAAAGTTTTTTGTTCTTCGATCCGCATAGCATTTGCGCGACCATGTTTTTCCCGAAACGCCCATGCATACGGGTTACGCCACTCATCACAATTTGTAGCCCACGAACAAAGTAGTGATCTCGGTCAAGTGCAATGGCTTGTTTCTTGTGGTTTGGATCAGAAGCGACTGGTGAGCAACGATCACATCGGTCGCACTCTTGCGGATCTTCCTCGCCAAAGTATTGCAGGATCGTTTTCTGTCGACATTTCGTATTTCTTGCAAACTGAATGACTGATTCAAGTTTTTCGTATTCACCAGTTTTGCGAATGCTCAACTGTTCAAAATCAATTTCTAGTTGATCGAAAGTTTTTGTGCGATCCAGAAAGTGAATGCCGCGTCCACGAAAAGGTGGTACGTAGTCAAATGCTCTTAACTTGCAGAGCTCTCGTAAGGATCGGCTCAATTGGGCTTTTTCAACATTTGCATTCTTGGCTAGCCAGTTCGGCGTAACGTATACATCTTCACCTCGTCGATTACCCACGATTAATTCAACCGCTTGAAGTACTTTTCTGCGAATTTTTGCTTCAACGGGTACGAGGTCAAGAAGAGTTGGTAATTCAGAGTCGATTCTAAGAACCGCTTGATTCGAGCTGCTGTCTAGTCTTTTTAAGACACCTGTTTTGGCAATCAACTGTTCTGCTGTGCTAATCGCTTCGCTACTGTCTTTGGTGCCAATGAGTTCTCGAACCTCCTCAAGAGTCAATTCGATAGGATCCTCGACTCGTGATTGGAGGAAATTGTAAACTTGATGCACAGTGTCTCGAGATGGATAGCGGTTTTCAATGAAGAACTCTTGGATGTATCGGTCGCTGTAGGAGAATAGCAAAAGGCATTCGCTTGGCTTACCGTCTCGTCCAGCTCTTCCCGCTTCTTGATAGTAGGCTTCTAAGCTTCCAGGCATGTTATAGTGAACGACGAAACGAATATCTGATTTATCGATTCCCATTCCGAAAGCATTCGTAGCGACAATTGCCGATAAATCACCTCCCATGAATCTTTCTTGAGTCTGCTGTCTAGAGATGGAGTCAAGTCCGGCATGGTAAACTCCGACTTTGATGTCCATTGCTTGGCTGATGGACTCGGCTAGTTCCTCACACCGTTTACGAGTCGCGGCATAAATGATTCCTGATCCAGATTGAGTCGCAAGGTACTGATGAAGCGAATCGTTCTTGTCTTTTTCCGAACTACAATGCTTTACCGTGAATCGCAAGTTGTCCCGGCTGAAGCCCGTCACAAATATATCGGGGTTGCGTAGGTGAAGTAATTCAGAAATATCATTACGGACTGCAGGCGTTGCAGTAGCCGTCAATGCAATCGTTTGAACTTTATTCAAGTAGCGATTTCGGAATTGTCCTAGCCTTGCGTAGTCCGGTCGAAAATCGTGTCCCCATTCGCTGACGCAGTGTGCTTCATCGACAGCCAGCAAGTCGACGGTGCATTGATTGATGGTATCGATAAAGCGACCGTTTCGTAGTCGTTCGGGTGCAACATAGACGAGATCAAGCGAATTGGCTCGCATCTTTTGCATGACATCAGCTTGCTCGCTTGTGGTAAGACTGCTGTTAATCAGTTCCGCACGGATTCCGAGGCTTTTAAGGGTATCAACTTGGTCCTTCATTAACGCAATGAGTGGGGAAATGACGATTGTTAAGCCAGGTCGAACCAGGCTTGGAAGTTGATAGCAGAGGCTTTTTCCTCCACCTGTAGGCATCACACACATGACGTCTTTGCCATCAAGCACGGCCTCAATGACTTCTTCTTGTCCTGGGCGAAACGCCTTAAGGCCGAGTCGAGAGAGGGCTGCTGTTGAGGCTGTTTTTTCAGCCATAAAGTTGCGGTCCAAAAAAATCGAGTGTGCGGATTCGCGGATTGGTGAGGTCACCAATTTTTTCATTGATCAATCGAGTATAGACTTTGTTGGCGTCACGCCAAAGTCACGCAGCGTGTTCTAGTGCTTATGTCTTTGCTTATTACGATCCCGAGGTAGATTGAATGCGCGCGGTGTCACTATTTGGGTCAGAGGTCAAGTTTCAGCAGGTGGTACCTGAGCCCACCGCTGGGAACGGTGAGGTGCTTGTTGATGTTCTTTTAGCTGGCATCTGCGAGACGGATTTGCAGTTATGCAACGGTTACATGAGGTTCTCGGGAATCATCGGTCACGAGTTTGTTGGGGTGGCTCGTTCAGGTCGCTTTATGGGAAAACGCGTGGTTGGCGAAATCAACTGTTCGTGTCAACGATGCGATTGGTGTCATCGAGGCGCATCCAACCATTGTCCATCGAGGTCAGTCATCGGGATACTAAATCGAGACGGTGTTTTTGCGGATACAGTTGCAATTCCCGAGCGTAATCTGCACGTTGTTCCCGATTCAGTTTCTAATGATTTCGCTGTGTTCGCCGAGCCTTTGGCCGCAGCATTACAAATTCATCGACAGGTTGATTTGAGAAAAAAGCGAGTCGCGGTTCTGGGAGATGGTCGTCTCGGAATGCTGTGCGCTCAGTCGGCTCGTTTAATCACGGACGAGGTGCTGGTGGTTGGAAAGCATTCGATGAAGCTTGAGCGTTTCATCAAGTTAGGTTTTTCTACCCAATTACTTGGGGAGTTAACGCATCAGCCTTCGTTCGATGTCGTGATCGACTGCACTGGTTCTCCAACAGGTCTTGAGACAGCCTGTGCGATTGTGCAGCCACTCGGATTTGTGATTTTGAAGACAACGGTAGCGAGGGAACATTCAATGTCTCTTGCTCCGCTTGTGATTAATGAAGTTACCGTAGTTGGATCTCGTTGCGGACCATTTGCAGAGGCACTATCTGCTTTGGAGTCGAATGCGATAGACCTTGATGGACTAATCAGTCACCGATTTGCGATTGATCAAGCGGTTGAAGCGATGCAAACCGCTGCTAGCCACGAAGCGTTAAAAGTGGTCTTCGATTTATCGAGGTAGTTGAAAGCGTTAGACGGCCTTTCACCTGTTTACTTTGTCGTGTTAAGTTGCTGTATCACTCGCTGCACGATCTGTTCGATCGTGTCGGGTGGAAGAATTTTTCCCTGTTCACAATCAGCTACTTCAGAAACGAGTAGATCGATTTCTCTTTGTGTGCGAGCAACCGTTTGACGTTGGGCATCAGAAAGTGGTACACGACCTGGGCCTAGGTCCCATCCGCGAGATCTCGCACCAGCACGGAACCCCTCTGGGAACTCGCCTAGTGAAATCATCGCATCAAATAGAGGAATTAGCTGATATTGCAATCGCATTGCTTCATCAAGATTGCCTTTCAATACATTTCGGTAGATCGCACCGGTTAGTTCAGGGACAACTCCGCTGGTCGCATTGGTTCCACCATCCGCTCCAGCCAGTAGCATGGGGGCTAGCGAGGCATCCCAACCGGTCAGGAAAGTAAAGTCATCTCTCATCGGTCGAATGGCGGAGATCATCCGCATCATGTTCGGTAGATCACCACTGCTGTCTTTGATTCCTACGACTCGAGGAAATTCCGACGCCAAACGCACAACCGTACTTACATCAATCGGTGATGCAAAGAGAGGAATGTTGTAGAGAGTCACGTCAACCTGCACGTTTTCCGCAATCTCTCTGAAGTAAGCGTAAACACCCTCGCTGCTCAGTCGGTAATAAAATGGCGCCACAATCGCGACCGCACGCACACCAAGTTCTCCGTAGGCGTCACAAGCTTCGATAGTGGCTTTAACGTTCGCCTCGGCAGCTCCTGCAAGAACCGGAACACGACCGGCAGCTTGATCGACAACGACTCGCACAATTTCTCGTCGCTCTTCAGCAGAGAATCGCACAAATTCGCCAGTACTGCCGTTGGGATAGAGGCCGTCTACCCCGCGTTCGATCAACCAATCGACATATCCTCGGAGTTTCTGCTCATCCACTCTCCCATGGGTATCAACGGGAGTGATGTTGGGAGTCAGGATGCCTGTGATACGTTCTGCCATGGTAGTGAGCGACTGTTGTGGTGCGGGAGCAAATCGATACCGAAAAGTAGCTCCCACTTTGGTTTGGCGGCGTCAATTGAAACGTGATTTAGGGTTTGTCACCAATCAGCGGTTGGTTTTACCGATCGTGCGGATTTATTCGATTCCCTGCGAAATCGCGAGCATTTGTTAGGTATTCAATTGGACCTTTATTATTGCCACGGAATTTGACCTCCTCGTTGCACATGAAATTGGATACGCCGAATCATTTGTGCGAATTCTTTTGGTCGCTTCTGAGACAGATCGTTCGTTTCAAACGGGTCTTGTTCGAGGTCATACAGTTCAAATTTTTGTGTGGGCAAGTTGTGAACAATTTTCATGTTTCCCAAAAGTAACGCTTCGATCGATAGGCCTGCGTACCTTGCACCGCCTTCGCGTCGCACAAAATAAATTTCACGATCATTCCAGCGATGCTGCGGGTCTTCTAGGAGAGGCTTGAGAGATAGACCATCAATGTTTGTTTCTTGCTCGATTCCAACAAGGTCCAAGATTGTTGGAAGGAAGTCCGCAGTAGAGCAGACGGCATCCGAACGTGTGCCGGGAATGGTCTTGCCTGGTACTTTGATGCAACCGGGGATACGCAATCCACCTTCATACATCGATTGCTTCCCATCCCGCAGGGATCCATTGTTAGCGCCGACGTCGATTTGACCACCGTTGTCGCTAGTGAAAATGATAATGGTGTCCCTGCTGCTAGGGTGCTGCGATAACGAATCGAGGACTTGTCCGATGCCATGATCCATGTGTTCGATTAAGGCGACAAGTTTTGCACGTTTTTCATTTAATTCAGGTTGTCGTTCACGAACCTTCTTTAACCAATCCGTTGGTGGCTGAATGGGAGTATGGGGAGCGTTGTACGCTAAATAGAGAAACCAAGGTTGTTCAGAATATTTGGTTTGCCGAGTTTTAATCCACTCGCAGGCCCATGTAGAAAAGAGGTCACTCGCATGACCTTTGGGTTCAATCACTTGATGGTCTTCCCTCATGTAATTATTGCCATGGCGGCGGTGATTGTAGTAGTCATCCATCATATCGCCAAGAAATCCTTGAAAGCTCTGGAATCCATGATTCATTGGATGATCTTCGGGGGTTAATCCTAGATGCCATTTGCCGATTGCGGATGTGAAATAACCGTTCTCGGCTAGATGTTGAGGAAGCGTTTTGGCAATCGGAGTAAAGTTCCCCCAGCTATTCTCTGAGTGTGTCCGGATCACCCCTGGCACACCTACACGATCTGGGTAGCAACCGGTTAAGACAGAAGCTCGAGTTGGTGAGCAGACCGGACAATTGGCATATAGTCTTTGAAATTGAAGGGATTGCTCGAACAACTTGTCGAGACTGGGAGTTTTTAAATCGATACTGCCTAAGCAACCTAGATCCGCAAACCCGAGGTCATCGACAATCACTAAAAGTACATTCGGTGGTTCCTCGGATTCAGGGTGCGAGTCCTGTGCGATGCAGGCCGTCGTCAGCACAAAAAGTAAGAATGCAAGTTGATATTTCATCGAAAATGTTTTGTTAGAAAATAGGTGGTGAAAGAGTCCTGTCGCAGCAAAGATTCGGATGCTAGATGGCTAACAACTTTCGCGGCAAGTATTTTATAAAGGGATCTTTGGAGGCGCTAGTCTTGATGAACAATCGTCGCCGGTTGGGTCTAGTTGAGCAGATTTTATTGACCCTCGTGGTTGTATGAACTAAAGTTTCAAGGTGAGAATTGGTGTGAATGCTGACATAGTGATCCGTCCGAATCGTTGGCAAAACATTGGATAGTACGGTTCTTTTCTAACCACGCGGAAAAACTAAATACTGTGTGTTTGGTTTTTGCTGAGTGCTGGATTTTATTTTTATCGTACCGTTTGAGAGTTTGCACTTGGGTTCGTTTGTTTGGCCTGAGTAGCGGTGATTCGCGGAAAGGCCGGGATATAGCACACACATTGAGTGGCAAACATGGCAGCTGATGACGCGAGGCGATCCGAAATGGCTGCAGAAGAATTTTCAGAGGATCGCGCAGTAACTAAGAATCAACCTTCGGCTTCTCATGATTTTGCCGAGGCCGACAAGTTAGATCAGCTCGTTGATTCTTCCTCTCAACGATTGCGCCGTGGCGATGTACCACTCTTGAGAGATAGTGACCTCACGCATGCCAAGACAGTCATACGTGGTTCCTCACGCGTCGAAGCCAGCTCAAGAGAAGGTATGGCGCGTCAAGGTTCACCAGCGGCGGTAGCGAGGGTTTTGCTTGGGCAGCACCTAAATCACTTCCATTTAGAAGAATTAATTGGTGGTGGGGGGATGGGTGCTGTTTTTCGTGCTCACGATGATCAGCTCGATCGAATCGTTGCAATTAAGGTCATCCCTTTTGTTGGGGATGATCCCGAGCTACGAAGGAGATTTCGCAATGAAGCGCAGAATGCTGCAAAACTAGACCATCCGAAAATCGCGAGAGTCTTTGATGTAGGAAGTCAAGGGGATTGGCACTACATCGTGTTCGAGTACATCGATGGAGTGAACATCCGAGATCTAGTCTCAAAGCAAGGCGTTCTTTCAGTTGACGATGCCGTTTTTTACACCTGTCAGCTTGGTGAAGCCTTGCAGCATGCATCGGATCGAGGCATCGTGCATCGTGATATTAAGCCATCAAACATTTTAGTCACTACTGACGCCGGTATTCGTCTCGTTGACATGGGTTTGGCGCGTTCCGCTAATATGGATCTCAGTGAAGATAAGACAGCCAGTGGAGTGACTCTTGGCACCTTTGATTATATTTCTCCTGAGCAAGCAAAGGATCCACGGGATGCAGATCTTCGCAGCGATCTCTATTCGTTGGGCTGCACATTGTATTTCATGCTAACGGGTGGTCCTCCTTTTCCAGGTGGGACGATGTTGCAAAAACTGCTCAGTCACGGAAACACTCCACCTCCAGATATTCAGGAGATTCGGGCTGATATTAGTTCGAGTCTCAAGTCGGTCGTTGAGAAAATGCTTGCGAAGCGACCGGCTGATCGTTACCAAACCGCACACGACCTATTGGCAGATCTTCAAGAGGTTGCAAATCGTGATGGCTTGTCACGCACGTTATCGTTAAATCCTTCTTTGGTGTTGGTATCGCGACCTTGGCTGATGTTGATTGAGCGGCACGCGCCATGGGTGATTGCCTCGTCCCTGATGTTGCTTGTCGCAGGTTTTTTGCAGCTTCAGTCTTGGGCATATCGAGCTGATGATCGGTTGCCAGAGATGATGGTTCCTCAGTCAGTGATTCCGTATTCAGTCACAGAGGAGTTTGGCTCGGAAACAGCTAAGTCGGATTTGCAGCGAGAGAATGATCCTGCAAATGGTTTGCCACCTATGTCTGAACCTAAATTGTCCGAGAACGCGTCAGCAGGTCAGGGTAACCTCGAAGACAATTCGGATTCATTCGGAGAGGTAATATCGCCTGCGGTCGTTAGAGGCAGGGATAGTCAGGGGCCAATACAGTCTGGAAATTCTGCGACATCTACTGCGCAGAATACAACTGACGGTAATTTCAACGTAACGGTGCCAGAGATTGCATCATCAAATGAAATGTTGGATCGGCAAGTCGGTCTAGATGTATTGCCTCC
>Ga0255779_1003505_pt1 | contig 15679 bp, 26 predicted proteins | sample 011ome_21_FD_179977 | JGI IMG/M metagenome (GOLD analysis project Ga0255779, IMG submission 179977) | Coastal salt marsh microbial communities from the Groves Creek Marsh, Skidaway Island, Georgia - 011508AT metaG (version 2) | ecosystem: Environmental > Aquatic > Marine > Intertidal zone > Salt...
TACGATCAGGCTTTACGGATTGGTATGTATAACCCGCAATTCGCAGAGCTTGCACAAAAACAATTCGATGCACTTTCTGAACAACAACAGCAGAGTGCTTTTACAGACGCGACTCAGATTCATACTGCACTAAAAAATGTGCTTACAGGTGAAACTGACTTTGAAATACTTGATCAAATTTTAGATAGAAGGGTTCAGGCCACAAAAAACAATCCCGGATTAAACAAGATGTGGGTTGACGCTAGAGAGCTTGCTCGAACGGACCCTGACGCAGCCGAGATGATGGTAGCCGCAAGAATTGCTACGCTACCCGGCGGTAAAGACTACTTCGCCACGATGAAGACTAGAGGCGAAGAGGCTAGGGCCGAAGAAGAGCGCCCATTCAAGCTTAGGGCTGCTACTGCTGATGCTTTGTTAAAAGAAGCTAACTCATCCGTTGCTCTGTTAGAAATGGCTTATAAACCGGATCAACTGGCTTTTGATTTAGATTTAAGCGAACAACAAGTGAAACAAGCTAAGGCTGCAATCGCGGCATCTAAAGCGGCAGAAAAGAAATCAGGTGCAGAAGCTGAAAGGGCTAAGGCAAATGCTGATGCAATCGCACAGGGCATTATACCCCTCGAAAAGCGTCCTGAAATTGAATCAAAAATGCGTAAAGAGTATACCGATAACACTAAAGACTTTGTCAAAGTTCGAGATGCCTACGGCAGGATGCTTGCCGTTGGATCGCCTGAAACTTTAGCTGATGAAGGTCCAGCAGATTTGGCCTTGATCTTTAACTATATGAAGATGCTAGATCCCGGTTCAACCGTTAGAGAGGGTGAATTTGCTAACGCAGAAAATGCTGGTGGTGCTTGGTCTAAAGTTGGCGTTCAGTACAACAAGCTTTTGGGTGGCGCTAGATTAACTCCACAAGTAAGGGCTTCATTTTTAAAGTCGGCTAAAGGGCTATATGACGCTGCTGAGGGTGGAGAGAAAAAGGTTAGAGCTGGTATAGAAAGAATCGCTAAAGGTTACGGTCTAAATACTGAAAACATATTTTTTGAAATTGGCGCAGCCGAGCCGCCTCGGGGTCCGATGCCAGCAGAAGATCAAGTATCGGTACAAAAATTTTCAGTTGACACACCGGCAGGAACTTTTACTTTTGAATCTGAAGAAGCTGCTATGCAATTTAGAAAAGGCGCGGGGCTGTAATAATGGCAACAGATTACGCAGCATTGGCAAGACAATTTGGTGGCGTTCTTGAAGAAGAAGGTGTTGAGACAACGCCTGAAGGTGTTGTTGACTATGAAGCGTTAGCTGTTGAGATTGGTGGCTCTAGAGCGCCGGGAACTGGCGAGATACCAGAGCTTGGTCCTACTGGCGAAATGATCATGCCAGAGCAACAGCCAAGACCTGAGCAAGATCCAATACTTGCTAAAGAACGGTTACTAGGTGCTGCTGAAGTTTTAACAACACTTGCCACCGCTCCGACTACAGGCGCTTTAGGAATGCTAGGCGGCACAATTGGTGGACTGACTGCTGCCATATTGCGCGGAGAGTTCGGCACACCAGAAGCCGCTCGTCTGATAGAACAGGCCGCTGCCGGTGGTATGGAGCAGTTAACTTACGCGCCTAGAACTGAAGCCGGTCAACAATATATGCAGGCGATTGCAGAACCGTTAGAGGCTGCTCCTGCGTTTGTTCCTGCTATGGGCGCTGCTGGGGCGATTCCAGCCGCTCTAACTGCTGGTGGGCAAGCAGTCAGGACTGCGGCCCCAAGGGTTGCTGAGGCTGCCAGACGAGTAATGCCTCAGCGTCCGATGGCTGGCGAGTTAATGGAAAGGCCGCAAGAGGTCGGCCCCGCTAGGGTAATGCCTGAAGGGATTATTATTGAGGAGGGCGTACCGCCCAGAAGCGTTGGGGCGGCAGAGGTTCCAGCTGAAGTGGTAAGGCGTGAAGTTGCAGCGCAGATGCCGGTGCCATTTGAGGGCAGAACAGGCTTAACGGCTGGTCAAGCTACCCGGGACTTTGCTCAGTTACAGTTTGAGAAGGAAACTGCAAAGCTTGGAGAAATTGGTGCCCCGCTGCGTGAAAGGATACAGGCTCAGACTGCAAACTTTATTGATAACTTTGACGCCTTGATTGACTTGCCAACACCGATTGAACGTGAGGTTCGAGCGATCGGCATGGCAGTTGACAGTGCTGTTAAAAATAAAGCTGAAGTACAACGTAAGAAAATACAAAAATTATATAAACAGGCAGACGAGGCCGGGGATACTTTAGGCTTGGTTGAAATGCAACCTTTGGTCTTGGCGCTTGAAGACTTGGCAAGGTTTGAGGGCGTTGCAGGAAATGTTAGCCCAATCAGAAAAGAGGCTACTCGCCTCGGAGCTATCGCCGTTAATGAAGAAGGCAATTTAATTGCTCAAGAATTAAGTATCAAGGATGCAGAATTATTAAGACAGTTTGTAAACCAAGCCACTGACTGGGCTGACAAGCGACAGTCATTAATGGCTAGAAAAATAAATGCTGCTATCGATAGCTCAACAGAGGGCTTAGGTGGCGAAATATATAAAAGAGCCAGACGAGAACGTGCAAAGTACGCAGAAGAATTTGAGAACGTAGGATTAACTGCAAAGCTTTTAGCCAAAAAGGGTAACACCTCTGAGCGAGCAATTGCCTTTGAGGATGTGTTCAACAAAATCATTATCCTGTCGCCAGTTGAAGAAATGAACAAGCTGCGACGAACGCTCCTTAAAGCGGGTCCAGATGGGCGTCAGGCTTGGGCTGATTTGAAGGCTCAGGGTATAGAATTTATTAAAGATCGAAGCCTGTCAGTAAGTCAAAAGGACGCAGCAGGAAATCCGTTACTTTCACCTGACAAGCTACAAAAAGTTGTTAAGGCGCTTGACAATGATGGAAAATTAGAATCGCTGTACGGTAAAAAGATAGCGCAGCAGTTAAGGGATTTGGCTGAATTGTCAACTGTGATTTACACTGCGCCCCCGGGAGCGGTTAACTTTTCCAACACCGCATCGGCTATCGGCAATGCAGTAGATACGATACTGACCTACGGTATCTCTGGAATGCCAATTGCTGGAAGGGCCGTATTAAAAGAATCGCTTGACTATGTAAAAAATCGTAAACTCAAAGCTAGGATCAGAGAAGCTCTGAAGGAGCCAAAAGAATGACCGCAATCAGCATTACCCCCGGTTACCCCAACTTTTCAGACACTGATGGGTCGGCGCTTAACGATGGCTACGTTTACATTGGGCTAGAGTATCAAGATCCGATCACGGCCCCTACGGGCGCCTTTTGGGACGAAGCGTTCCAGATACCCGCTGATCAACCCCTAAGAACGTCCGGTGGCTATATCGTGCGTAACGGATCACCAGCGGCGGTTTACACTGGGGCTGCTTACTCCATTCTGGTACAGAACAAGAACCTTGTAACGGTCTACAACGCGCCTAGCGCGGTTATTACGAACGTCACTAACACAGTCGAGGAAATTACGCAGTATCAGGGCGCACACGCCACCGACCCGATTGCTAGAAACGATGGCACACCGCTACAGGTTGGTGATTTGTATTTTAACACTGTGGTTAACGAGCTGAAGGTTTGGAGCGGATCAACGTGGGTTCCGGCATCACCGGGTTCTGTGACCGTTGAAGACTTTACCGGGACCGGAGCGCAGACGGCGTTTAACCTCGCCACGGCCCCGGTTGCTGAGAACAACACGCAGATATACATCGACGGTGTTTATCAGCAGAAGGACACCTACTCGCTCGCAGGCGCCACGGTTAATTTCAGCACTGCACCACCGATCAACAGCGGGATTGAGGTCGTTAGTTTTTCAATTGCATCTTTGGGTACGGTTGACGCGGCCAATGTTAGCTACAACGAGGGCGGGACCGGAGCGGTTAATCGAAGCGTTCAGGCCAAGCTGCAAGAGTCGGTATCGGTCAAGGACTTTGGTGCTGTTGGTGATGGGGTTACGGATGATACTGCGGCTATTCAGGCGGCAATTGACTATGCAAAGACTGTCGTAAATGCTTCGATAAATTATGCAATAACAGTAACGGCTGTCGTTCATTTTCCTGCTGGAACCTATGCAACTTCTGGCATCACAATTTATAAAGGCGTGATTCTAAAAGGAGAAAGCGCGGCTGTAGTTCAGCTCAAGCACACTGGAACCGGACTATCTAGCGATATTATTACGACTGACGTTGGAACCCCTACTGAAAAAGCCTGTGTAAAGGGCATGTGGCTCAAAGGTAACGGCGTGACTAATACTCGTTATGGCATCAGAATGGACAAGTGTTATTACACTAATGAAGTCGATGATGTGGTTATTACCGACTGCCAGTATGGAATGTATTTAACTGACTGCTGGACTTTCCAATTAAAGAACTCAACGCTCCGTGGAAATTCTTATGGCGTATATTGGGATGATGCTAACGCTGCAATCATCAGCCATTGTCGAATCGAGTACAACACAAATTATAATCTCAATTCTCCAGCATCAAATTCTTTGAGGATTGAATCCACTGCATTTCAAGGTGCAGTAGATGGGGATAGTGTGACTCTCCAAAACTGTAATGGAACAACAATCGACACTTGTGATTTTGAAGATAACAATCGAAGCGATGGTGGTTATGCTGATTTAAATATACAAGGATCTGTTGTCACAATTCAGGGTGGTTTTTGGGCGCAGACAAATACTCCCCCTAGAAGTACAGGCATTGCAATTACGGCAAACGTAGGGATCTTGTCTTTAGATGGTGTCATGATAACTCCCGGCGCAGTTTATAACAAAGGCTTGGTTTTAACTTATAATGCCGCATGGGGCGACACCGTACTAAACGCTACCCAATTAGGTGCTGGTGGATTAGACATTACTGCGTATGAAGGAGCTATTTCGTACTCTGCTATCGGTGGCACAAATGTTCCGTCTAGGCATGTATTTTTAGGGCCAAAAGAATGGACTAAAGGTGGCGGGATAGAGGTAGGAAATAAAGATTATTCATCGGCTATTATTCATCCAGACACTAGAAGCACTTTGTACGATCAAGAAGCCTTGCTAATTATTGATCCGTCTCTAAACACAGCAACGTCTTCTGACTATACAGCTCAGTTCAACACCATTACACAAACCGCAAAAGTTCAAGGCGTTTGGAATAAGGCGTTTTATTTAGGCTCTTATGCGCTATGGGTTGATGCAACAGGAGATTTAAGAATCAATAACGGAGTTCCAGCATCGGATACTGATGGTACGGTTGTCGGCACACAAAGCTAAAGGATTAAACATGACAATTAAACAATTAGGCGGTGTATTCGGACGCAACCCAACATTTAACGATGTAACTATTCGAGGCAAATAAAATGTTAAAGACAGTATCATCAGTTGCAAACGCTTTAGGTGCGTTGAACTACAAGGGCACTTGGAACGCAAACACCAACACCCCAACCCTTGCGTCTGGTGTCGGCACTCAGGGCGACTACTACGTTGTGTCGGTTGCCGGGGCTACTGACCTAGATGGTATTACCAACTGGGGCGTAGGCGATTGGGCAGCGTTTAACGGCTCCGTATGGCAGCGCGTTGAAGGTGGTGCGGATGGTAATTTTGTAAACTTAACTGCCACCGGAACGACTACCTTAGATGGCCCTGTTGATGTCAACATGGGGAATGATATTGTTGACTTTTCTTCTGGGGATTCTGGCTACATAAAAATACAGCATGTGTCGAGAGGTGGCGACTATAGATTAAAAGTTAATGGAGCAACTGCTGACTACTTAGATTTCCAAAATGGAGCTTCGCAAAAGCTAATTAGGATGGCTGCTGCTGGAGATGTCACCATTTACAATAACTTGGTAATGAGCACTGCTGGCGCTGGCATCGACTTCTCTGCTACCGCTGGCACTGGCACCTCTGAGCTATTTGATGATTACGAGGAGGGTGCATGGACTCCAGTAGTAGAAGGGTCAACAACAGCAGGAACCGGAACATACAACAATCAAATTGGACTGTATACTAAAGTTGGAAGAGTTGTTCATTTTCAATGCTGGTTGCAAGTTAATTCGCATACAGGTACAGGTGTTACGCTTATCAAAGGGCTTCCATTTACCTCAAATTCAAGCAATGCAAAAGGAACTGCAAATTTAAACTATTTTGCTAACTTAACAATTTCTGCATCAAACACTGCTGGGCTTCAAGTAGCTAACGGACAAACATATTTAATATTAAAAGAGTTTCCTGTTGGCGGTGGAGTTGCTGGAAGTGTAGCGATTGATCCTAATATGCAAATTAATTTTAGCGGCTCGTATACTGTTTAAGGAATACTCCAATGGCATTAACTAAAGTTACTAACAGCATGATTTCTGGGGCTGCTTTAAGCATCCTAGATTATGGCGCTGATTCTACAGGCACAACGGACAGTGCTCCAGCCATTCAGTTAGCGTTGACTGCTGCTGGCGTTTCTGGTGGCGCGGTATACATTCCTGCTGGGGATTACAAAGTTTCTTCGATGATGAGCATCCCGTCTGACGTTACTTTATACGGCGAAGGATATGTTTCTAGGATATTCCGAGATACGGCGGTTGCTGCATTTGATATTTTTGAAGTATTGAACAAATCACACATTGCCCTCAAAGACTTTTATATCGACGGTGTAACAAAATTAGACAATGCTGTAGTTGCAAATCGTTATTGTGGTGTGCGGATCTGGGCCAATGGCGGCGCAAGACCTAACGACATTGAGATTCATGGCGTTAGAGTAGACTTTACTACGAACGCAGAACAGCAGACTGAAGGTAATCGAGCGGCTATATTGCTGGAAGATTGCTATGACGTTCGGATGTCTAACTGTAAGTTTTATGGAAACCGTGGGACTGCTATTTTAATCACCATCAAGAATGGTACTACTGGCGTAAACACCGAGCAGATACAAATTGAGCAATGCTACGGTAAAGGCGAACAAGCGCCCTACTTGCCAGCTTATCCTGCTGGGTTTGGATCTTTTATTTCTGGAGGCAACCATCAAGACGTATTAGTTAGTGGGTGTTACGTTGATGACTTTGGGTTTTCTAATATCTCAATGAATGGGCCAAGGTCTACCGTTGTTAATAACATTGTTAAAAATTCAACATTTGCTGGAATCAATCTAGGTCATACAACCTTGAATGAAAACTGCGATGATAGTGTGGTTATTGGCAATACCTGTACTGGCAATGGGTACGAAGGGATTATAGTTGCTGGCAGTAAAAACATTGTAATCGATGGCAATGTTCTTAGGGATAATGGTCAAGGTGGCGGCAGACAAGAAATTAGAATACTGCATGATGGCAACTATGATGCTGGCGAAACCAAAAAAATTATTATCAGTAACAACATCCTGTTAGAAAGCAATAGCACAGGCATGAATATTGAGTGCGGTACAGATATATTCGTCACAGGTAACGTGATTGCTGATGCTTCTGGTAACGGCATGTTTATTAGGCAAAAAGAATCAACAGAAGTTATGAATGTTTTTGTCACGGACAATCATATTCACGATTGCGGCGGTGACAATTCAGCTATTGAGGTAAACTCTGATACTGCTGGGGGATTTGGGCAGGTCAATGCTGTAGTAATGAACAACATAATTGATAGTTCAGATGCGACCACAATCCAACAGATGGGGATTCAAGCGAATGGTGATCTTGCAGATATACAGGTTCACGATAATTGGTTCTCGTCAACATATACTGGTACAGGCGTAAATTTAAATTTTGCAGCCAGATCAACTAAAGCCTTAAATGCGTTTAGCAGTGGGTCTGTAACAAACGCTAACATTAAAAATGCTTAATACCCCTAGCGGGTGGACAGTCCAACCAAGGAGATAAAATGGCACTTTCAGAAGAAACATTAAACGACAAAATTGAAGTAGTACAAACGGCTGCTGGATATCCAGTAATCCAAGTTCGTACTGCAACGATCATCAAGCGTGATGGCGAAGAGATCTCGCGCAACTTCCATCGTCGCGTGGTCACACCGGGCGATGATTTTTTAAACGAAGAGCCAGATGTGTTGGCAATCGTACAAGCTGTATTTACGGCTGAGTCACAGGCTGCATACGCGGCGGCTCAGGCTGCTGAAGGAGAAGAATAATGGCTAGTAGTTCACAAATCCCATTCGCTCCGCTAGGTGACACAATCACCTTTGCGGCGGCTACGCCTACGCCTCCCACGGCTTTACAGGCTCCGATTCGCCCAACGATCAACAGTGACGCGGGTCAGTACAGGATCATTAACGACAGCACTGTCACGGTTTTTTTAGGCGTTGGCGCGACTTCTGCTGAAGCGATTGCTAATGCAGGCGCTGTTGCGACCTCTGTGCCTTTGCTTCCCGGGACCGACGAGGTTCTGAGGTTTGGCGCTAGTGCATTCTTCACTGGCAAGTCATCGAGCGGTACGGCTACGATTTACATCACGCCCGGTCAAGGGTTGTAGTGAACGAGCAGGACGCTGCTGATCGGGCTGTCAAGAAGGTCTTCGCTATTTTAGGTGTGGACATTGACAAGCCCGAATCCATCGAGGAGTTCCGCGAGGATCTGCGGTTTGGTCGGAAGATGCGCCGGGCTGCTGATCACAGCATGATGGCAATCGTCGGTACGGTCGCGGTTGGTCTTTGCATCGCGGTCTGGACGGGGTTCGCTGCTAAACTAGCAGAATGAAATGGATGCACTTGAGGCAATTGGTACGATCTGGCCGATAGCGGTTGCGTTCGTGACCCTCGTGATTGTGCTTGCAAAAATGCACGCTGACATTGAGCAGATCAAGGAGAAGATCCGCACACTGTTTGAGCTTTGGAATAATCGAGGCAAGTAATGGCTGAGATTAATGACAACACTACGATTGAGATACCTATTCGCAATCTAGTGGCAATCATCGCCGGGGTGGTGGTTGCCGTCCTTGCATATACTGAAGTAACCAACCGTATAAGCGTCTTGGAACGTCAAATGGCGATCATCGAATACGATGTGAACATGAACTCGGAGTTCCGAGTAAAGTGGCCTAGAGGCGAGCTGGGTGCGTTACCAGACGATCTTCTGCAAAACAGTCAAATCGACGCACTCCAAAAGGTTGTCGAACTAAATACTGACTTCAGAAATAATTGGGCGCCGCCGTCAGAGGTTCAGCAGTCGGTTAGGGATAACCACGCTCAAGAAATTCGTTTGAATTACATTGAAGACAAGTTGAAGGAGCTGGATCGTGATTGACAAGCTTATAGGGCCTGTTACGGGCCTTCTAGACAAGTTTATTGAGGACAAGGACCAGAAGGCACTCCTAGCGCACGAAGTTGCTACAATGGCTAAAAACCACGCTAGAGAACTGTCACGCGAACAGTTGGAGGTGAACAAGGTTGAGGCGGCTCATAAATCTTTGTTTGTATCTGGTTGGCGTCCTGCTGTTGGCTGGGTTTGTGTACTTGGTATGTTTGGAAACTTCATTACCATCCCCTTTGCAAACTTTGTACTCGCACTTGCCGGGTCCGAGATTGAAGTGCCCCTGATACCTCTGGAGACCATGATGCCGGTTTTGTTGGGCATGTTGGGCTTGGGTGGGCTGCGGACCTTTGAAAAGCATTCAGGAGTTAATCGGAACAAATGAAGCTTCGATATTTTAAAAACGACCTGTCAGAGTTTGCCTGCAAAGAAACCGGCAACAACCTGATCCAAGAATCGTTTGTACACGCCCTAGATGACCTCAGAGACGCTTGCGGCTTTCCGTTCGTAATAACGTCAGGGTATCGAGATCCTAGCCACAGCGCCGAAATAAACAAGTCTCAGCCCGGTCAGCACTGCCTCGGGATTGCGGCGGATATTGCGGTTAGCGGTGGAGCGCAGAGGTTTATCATTGTTAAACATGCGCTCGCAATGGGATTTTCAGGGGTGGGCACTGCCAAGACTTTTATCCACGTTGACATGCGTCAGACAACGCCTATGCACTGGCGTTATTCTTGACCTCTTCTAGAATTTTTTCGAGCGTGTGCAGTATGTCGTGCTGAGTTTCTGCCAACTCGACTAAACGCTCGAAATCGTGTTCATCAATCTCAATGGTAATTTTACTCATAGCAGCATCGCTCCGATGATGAATCCTAAAGAGAATGATGTGATTATAGCCCAGCCGGTAAAAATACCCTTATCAAAATCACGCAGCCTAGATTTTATTTGATTTAACGTCATCGCTTTTTCCTTTTTTATTAAACTCTCGGACCCGGCTTTCGTCTTCTGGGTGAATCCACAGGGTTATTTGTTTCAACCCAGCGGCTCGCATTTTTTCTTTAAACGCTGCCTGACGTTCGGCGTTTGTTGTTGTCATGACTTATTCTCGCATGGTTTTGTTTCTTTGAAGTCCGGCCAAGCTTTGGCAACACAGACGTTGTATTTGTACTCACGCTCCTGACGCAGCTGCTCTTCGTAGTCTGCGTTACCCGCCCAGCTCAGCAGCCAGATGAATAAAATGCAAAAAACTAAAGCGATGAATTTTTTGATCGTGTTCACTTTGTCTCCTTGGCTTGCTTGCGAAGTTCATTTAGAACGTCTTCCCAGATCTGAGAGAGGTACGGATCGAGACCTTGATGACGGACATCCTGAAGGATGATGATTGCTGTTTGCAGTTCAACTTTGGTCGGCTTCATTGTTCCTCCTAGCGGCCTAAGCCGCTTTTGTCTCGTGCACTTTAACTTTTACAGAATCACGCTCCACACCGTTCTCCCAGTCCCATGTTGCGATCAAAGTCTCCTCTGAACCCCATACTGGAATGCTAAGATCAACATTAATAACCTTGCCAACTCTTCGTTCAACATAACCAGATGCTCGCATTCCGTCGTGGTCATAAGCGCCGGTTTTTACCCAACCTCCTTTGGAGACCTTTTGCCACCGGAGAAAACCTTTTAGCTGGCCCTTGCGCTTACCTCTAACGTAACGCGGTAAAGCGTCAACAACATCGTCCCCAAAATAACGGCGAGCCATGCCTTCAATAAACTCCGAAGACATGTACCCGTTTCTGTAATCAATGTTCGCTCTTATTGTCATTGCTCTCTCCTTGCTGTTTGATTAAGAGTTGATCCACTCGTCATATGTTTTGAGTGGTGCACCAGTGGTGATGTCGATACCGTTACCATCGTCGGCGCAGCCAAGGTAGATCTGATACTCGGAGTCATTACTGCCCCGAGCTTGTGTTTGCCAAAAAATCTCTTGCTTAAGTTCCATTTGTATTTCCTTGCTGTTTAAAATTACATTAACCTCAACCACAAAAGAAGTATCGCATGTTACTGGTAACAATGGAAGGGGTTAAACGAAATTAATTGCAAAAAAAAGGCGCCAAAAAAGGCGCCTGCTTAGCACAAGCCTGTCACTTAAACAGGCGTTTGAACCAAGGCATCCATTCTTTTTCGTTCATGACATTTTCGAAACTTGGCTCTGGATCTCCATTCTTCCGAGGTCGGTACGATCGATAACTCAACTGCTGGCGCATTCGATATATCTTGTTAGAAATTGCCTTTTCGTTTCGGTCCAATTTCTCAGCGATCTCAGAGGTTGATGCGCCACGCTCACACATAGTTAGCAGGCGATTAATTTCTTTGATAGTCCAGTGTTTAGATTCTTTTTTCATAACTGCTCCTTGCTGTTTCACGTGGAACTTTAAATAATTTTAACTCTGTCAATTGGAAAGTGTGCCATTGGCTCTAGGTCAGCCGGATCGTTACGATCCACCCTGCCGGTAAAGCTTATGTGCGATGGGTTTTCTAACAACAGCCACCCGGTACAGTCATCCCATTCAACAGCGAAGATTGTTTTTTTTCCGATCATGTTTAACTGTCTTGCCGCGTTTAGCTTGTGAAGCGCAACAAAGATGTCTGGGTACTGGCTCATTTTGTTGCGGCGACGTTTGACCTCAACAAATCCAGCAATCTCTTTACCCCTGATCGCAGCAAAATCTAAAACGTAGCTTGCAGGCAGCTTCCTGAAATCTGAAAACTCGAGGGCCGTGGCGACCCTCTCCATGATCTTGACCTCTGCCTGACGGTCATCTTCCTGCTCATATCTTGGCCTTATCAAAACGGAATATCATCGTCGAAGTTGTCATCAACGGGCAACTGTTCTGGTAACTGCTCTGCTGGCTTTTCTTGACGCTGGTAGGTGTCAACTTCAGCGTAATAGTTGCCAGACCGGGCCTCCTTCATCTGCACCTTTATCTTGTCACCAGACTGAGTTGCGAGCCATGCAAGCATCTCTGCCTTGTTGATCACAATGTTGGCCTTGACGAAGTCAGGCGCTCGCTCGTCGGGCTTGTACACACGCAGACCATCCACCCAAATTTTATCCTGTTGCATTTTCTTTCTCCTCGCCGAAATAGGCTATTCTGAATTCTGGTGACTTGATTATTTTGACCTGCGGAACGGTAAAGCATCCGCCCTTGGTAGGTGCTCGCCAAATGCTTTTAACTTCATCTTCTGAAAGTTCAAAAAACGCTTGAGCTGCTTGTTTCATACCTTCTGGCGTACCGTCGTCAATGCCTTCTATAACTGCGTTTATCGAATCGCGCAGCTCGTCACAGGCAGCGTTGTACGCCTTTAAATCGTCAGCCTTATGATCGATCGTTTTTACATTGCCGGCCAAACTGTTGCCGTCATCATCTTCCTGAGCGACGTTCGCGAATGCGCTTAGAGAATACCGGCGAAGGTAGGTGATCAAAGATCCGGCAGCTTGTGCGGGATTCTTGGCGTTGGGATCAATCGCCATAGATATGTGCTCAGACATCCACTGACCGGATGTATGCACTAAGGTAGTGGTAACGCATAGGTTTCCGGAATCGTCTGTTGACGGGGCTTGTATGACGGCTATTCCTGCCTCAGTGAAAGCAGGTCGGCAAACATCTATCACACCGGCTAGGTCCGCGTACTTCGACTTGAAAAAATCGTTTTTCACAGACTTGGTTGGGTTTTGAATCAGACCTTGGGCAACCACCAATGCAGTTGCCAGTTCGTTAATTTGTTCGCTCATCTTCATGCGTATGCTCCTTCAATTTCATAGAAATCTTCAAAATCCTGCTGGGTGCTATCAAATTTAAATTTGAAATCTGCTGGTATACCAGAGTAGCCCCAGTGATAGTCGATGTAATCGTCACAGATTGGGAATCCGTTGCCGGTTAGATCGTCTAGCGACCATTCAATCCACTGGAAGAACTCCGGGAACTGCTTGATCAATACGCTTGAAGCTACTTTAATTGCTCTTGAACGAGCCTTTATTCCTTCGAACCAAACATTTTGATCGTCGTTTTGGATTACTGTTTTGACGTTACAAAGTTGCTCGTAATGGCACCATAGCGGATACCACGGCTCTTGAGTTTCGTCGTAAAAATAATGACGCCGGTTTAAAATTAATGGCATGTTGTTAACCTCTTAAATTGCTGGAAATCTGATTTTAACATTAGATTTTGACAAAAGAAAAGCTTTTTTTTAACATCGTGATGGGTTATGGTTCGCCAACGGAGGAAACAACTATGAACAAAATGGATATCAAAGATTACTTTGAAGTCTTCAACTCAAACCCAAAGAAGCTGTCATCAGACATGCAAATCGACTACCAGAAGTTACGTCGAAGGATCAAAAAGCCTGACATTGCGATACAGGTTGATCTGGATGAGCAGCTTCGTCCCTGCAAGCTGTACTTTGAGTATCGAGAAGAAATTGAACGCGCATAAAAAAGCCCCACAACGGGGGCTAGTTTATGCCCATAAGGGGATGGGCGGAGCGTTATCCAGCAAGGTTAACGTGGTCCATTGTAGTCCACAGAGGTCCGATACACAACGAGGATTAGAATGATTACGATAATAAATTGGTCAAAGTATCAAAGCTACAAAGACCGTAAGCCACCGTGGATTCGATTCCACCGCTCCATGCTCGACAACTACGAATTCCAAATGATGTCTGCCGAATCACGCGCTCTTTTGCCGATGTTGTGGCTGTTGGCATGTGAAGCTGAAGACCCAACCAGCGGTGAAATTAACCTCGAAGTCAAAGTGATCGCTTATCGGTTGCGAAGGGACGAAAAGGTCATTAAAAAATCGGTAGCCGAGCTGGAAACCTCTGGATTTATAGCATGTGCTGATTCCGTAACTAAACCGTTACGAAACCGTAACGAATCCGTAACAGGATTCCGAAAAAATGTACCTACAGAGACAGAGACAGAGACAGAGACAGAGACAGAGACAGAGACAGATGCTCGCCTTGCTCGTCTGGGGGTTGATAAGGCGCTCTGGATTGAATATTTAGGAACAAGGCGGAAGCTCAAGTGCAATAACTCAGAAAGAGCGATCAACACTTTGGTCAACAGAATTGAAAAATTGGTCCGTGAGGGTCAGAACGCAACTGCAATGCTTGAAGAAGCAAACGCACAATCTTGGAAAACCGTTTATTCAGCAAAGGAAGAAAAACATGAACCCACAGCACTACAACTCGCAACAAACACGGACTGGGCAATTGGACTCCGACCTGAACCTGATCAACCGGGTATTTGGGATGATGAAGGTGACATATCCAAACTTCTTGAGGGGCCAAGATGAAACGTCAACCAAGCGGCTTTGGTGGACTCACCTAGAGGGGACTGACCCGAAGAAGATTGATTTGGCCTTGCGGGATATGGTCGAGCATTACCCGAAGTTCGCGCCAACGATTGGGGAATTCAAGAAACTAATCCGAGAGCAGGTCACTGAAACCAATCAGGTGCAAGGTCTGCCAATCTGCAAAACGTGCAAGGCAACCAAGGTGACTAGGCGCCACTTTGAGATGTGCGTAGAGAAGTCCATTGAGCCAGAGCGTTACCACCGCAAAGATCCTGACGAGATTCGAGCGCAGCTAAAGGAGTTTTTCAATGGACGATAGGCACGAGGAAATTCGTCAACAGGTGATCAACTTCAATCGCCAGAACCCAGACGTTTGGAAGTTATTTTGTAAATTTACGTTCGAGAGGATAGATCGGGGTTTCAAAAACTACAGTGTTAATGCGATTTTTGAGCGCATTAGGTGGGAAAAAGATGCGGGCGGCGATGGGGTTACCAGTTTCAAACTGAACAACAATTATCGAGCATTTTACGCAAGAGCGTTTATGCGGAAGTACCCGCAGCACGATGGATTCTTTCGGACCCGAGAACAGGTCAGCAAAGAATTACCGCCGGTCAATCTGCCAGAACTGATGCCGTCACACTTTCATTGAGGTATAATCATGAACAATATCAAACATTTACCAATGCCAGACAGGTTAATTGCCGAAGAAGTACACCTAACCATTCACAATGTTGACGAGAAGGATAAGCTTTGGACTCTGTTGAAGCAGATTGATTTCAGCCAAGCGATGGATGTGTGGATAAAACCGCACGAAAGTGACCGATCACTTGATCAGAATAATCTGGTGGGTAAGTGGTACAGAGACGCAGAGGCTCAGGGTGATCAAACTGCTGAGGAGTATCGAGCTTACTGTAAATTGCACTTTGGGGTTCCAATCATGCGGAAAGGTTCGGAGCGTTATCGAGAAAAGTATGACCGCTTGTTTAAGGATCGTTACACCTACGAAGAAAAATTGGAGTGGATGCAGGAGCCCGGGGATTATCCGGTAACTCGCGTGATGTCAGTGAAGCAGTTTGCTCAGTTCATGGA